>Ga0335085_10002782_pt1 | contig 31854 bp, 22 predicted proteins | sample Lox_Sample_45_FD_206712 | JGI IMG/M metagenome (GOLD analysis project Ga0335085, IMG submission 206712) | Soil microbial communities from Loxahatchee National Wildlife Refuge, Florida, United States - Lox_Sample_4.5 | ecosystem: Environmental > Terrestrial > Soil > Wetlands | place: USA... | reverse complement strand
GCGAGGGTGTCTCGCGCCGCTCGTATTCGAGCGCCAGATTGAGAAATTCGTCGAGCGCGTCGTTGGCTTCGGGCCCAAGTCGCGCCAGAAACCGGCGCCGCGCCGCGCCTTCACCGAGTAAGAGCGCGTAAAATGCGAACGGCGTTTCTCGCCGCGCCGCCTCTGCAAGTTCGTCAAGGAGCGCTGCGGCATCTGCGAAAAGCTTTTTCCCGGAAGCCTTGCGCTTGAGGATCGTGCGCAGGGGCGTGCGGCCGCGGTCGTAGGCAATTTCGAACAGATCTTCGTCCGAAAAGCCAAACAATGGACTGCGCAGCACGGTAGCGAGCGACAGATCGTCTTGCGGCAACAGCAGCGCTTCGGCGAGGGCCATCAGATCCATCACGGCGATGTGTTCGGTAAGCACGAGGCGATCAGCGCCGGCGACCTGCACCTCGACCCGCTTGAGTGCCCGGATGATCGCCTCGAACAATTCGCCGCGCTGGCGCACCAGGATCAAAATATCGCCGTAGCGCGCGGTGCGCTCGTCGACCATCTTCCGCACATTTCGTGCGATGCGGCGCGCCAGCTTCACGCGCGGGCTGGTTTCGCTCACGGTATCGAACGGCGCGTCCCAGCCTTCGATCTCCTTGCGATCGTCCGGCTTCTCCGGCTCCCAAATTTCGACCAATCCGGGCGGCGTGCCGCGCAACGCGATGTGGGGCGGAAACCCGGCCAGATCCGATGTGACGCTCTGCGCAACGTCCCGGCGTTTGAACACTTCGTCCACGGCGGCGAGGATCGTCGTGCCCGACCGGAATGAATGCTCGAACTTGCTGATGACGAAGTTTTGTCCGCTTTTTTCGTGCGCAGTTTTGAAATAGCGCGCCATCTCGGCGAATTCTTTCGGAGCAGCATCCTGAAACGAATAGATCGACTGTTTTTCATCGCCGACCGCAAACATCGTACGCTTGACGCCGCGCGCTCCCGCACCCGCAGTAAATTCAGCTGTGAGCCGGCGCACAATCTCCCACTGCTTGTGGCTGGTGTCCTGCGCCTCGTCGACCAGCAAATGATCGATGCCGAGATCGAGCTTGAAATGCACCCAGGCCGCATCGACGTTGGCGAGAAGCTGCAACGCCTTGTCGATGAGGTCATCGTAATCAAGAAGGCCGCGGCGCTCCTTTTCTTTGACGTAGCGCGTAATGACCGCATAGGCGACGGTCAGCAGCGCGGCGCTGCGCTCCCGCAATGCGACGCCGCGACGGCGTTCAAGCAATCTCCAGACGCGCTCCTGCTCGTCGAGCAGACGCTGGACCAATGCCGCATTGTCGACGGCTTTCGTGATGATGGACCTACGCTTGGTACGTCCGCTGCTCGGGCTCGTACAGAAGATATCGAGATAAGTTTCGACCTGCTCCGAGCCGACGAGCGTCGGCAGTCTCGCGAAACGTTCAGCCCGCTCACCATCGGTCTTGCCACCGCGGGCGATGGTCTGTGCCAGCGATGCCCACTCTGACGGCGGAATAATCACACCCGAAAAAAACGCGGCCTCGATTTCCTCGACGGTGTCCGCCGGATTGACGCCGAGCACCGGCGCCAAGTTCGCGATTGCCGTCTCCACGCTGCCCGCGCTTTGCACCCACTGCCTGATCGCGTCTCCTTTGCCGATCGCCTCGCGCACCACGTCGCGAAAAGTCCGATCGGCGCCAGCAGTCATCGCCGCGTTCAGGGCGCGCGCCAGGGCGCTGCCCGGAGTATTGGCACCTTCAAGCAGCACGCCGAGTGTCAGCCGCTCCAAGAGCTGTGACTGCTCGGCGTCGTCGAGCACGCTGAAGCGCGCGGTGACGTTGGCTTCAAACGGAAACTGGTGCAGCAATTGGGTGCAGAACGCGTGGATGGTCTGCACTTTCAGCCCGCCCGGCGTTTCCAGCGCGCGGGCAAAAAGCCGCCGCGCCAACGCCCGACGCCGCGCGTCCGGCACCATGTTGGAGCTGTTTCGAATGGCCTCATCAAGTTCGGAGTGGCTGAAGGTCGTCCACTCAGCGAGTGTGTCGAACACACGCTTCGACATGTTGGCAGCGGCGGCCTTGGTGAAGGTGATGCAGAGAATTTTTTCCGGCTCGACGCCCATGAGCAGCAAATTGATCACGCGCTGCGCCAGCACGTAAGTCTTGCCCGAGCCGGCGTTGGCGGCGACCCAGGCCGAGGTTTCCGGGTCTGAAGCTTCGCTCTGCTTCAGCCGGACTTCACTCGGGATCGAGGCTGCCGCCCTCATTCGCTGCCCCAAATATCGTCGATCTCGCCACCGGTCGCCGACCATTCCTTGACGCGTGCGAGATGATCGTAATCGCCGTAATGCGTCGTCCACATCGGATGAACGAGCGAGCGATACGGCTCGCTTTGTTTGGCGAAACGTGCGGCGAGACCAGCCAGCTTTTTGAACGCATGATCGGCCTGGCTGTCGGTCGTGCCTTCGATGAAGTCGATCATCTTTGGTTCACCGGGCCTTGCACCGCCTTTCAGCAGCACGTAGCCGATCTGCGCGACCGAACCGGGCGCAACGTTCTGAAAACCACCTTTGCGCAGGATCGCGGCTTCCAGCGTGAGCTGCGGCGCGAGCCCGGTCCGCACCTGCTTCTCAGTGCGCGCGGAACCGGTCTTATAGTCGAGAATCACATAACGGCCGTCGGCGTGACGTTCGATCCGGTCGGCGATGCCGCTCAGGGTGAACACGCCATCGGGCAGCGGAATTTCGATTTTGCCGCCGATCTCGGCAACCAGCGAACGGATGTCAGGACGCCGCTCCTTCTCCCAGCCGGCGAACCAATCGGCGATGCGTTTGAAGCGAGGCCACCAGAACGCGCGCGCTTCCGGAAAGTCTTCCAGCGTCGCAAAATGCGGCTCTCCCAGTGCGATAAGTTCGCGCGCCGCATCGGGCGGAAGACCGTCCTTGAAGCGTTCGGTGAAATCGCCGATGGCGGCGTGGATGATGGTGCCGCGCTCCGCCGCGCCAGGCGCGAGATCGACGGCATCGAGCGGCGCGAGCCTCAGAATATACTTGGCATAGATCGTGTAAGGGTCGCGCAGCCAGTCTTCGATGGCGGTAACCGAAAGCCCCTTCGGCCGCGCCTCCGGCGGCGGCTTCGGTGCGGGTTGTGGCGCAGGCTTTGGCGCTTGCGCGGGCCGGTCGAGTGCGCGCGCCCAGGACAGATAAGATTCGCCGCGATCGAGCGCCGCCTTCCACCGTTCCTTGCCGGTGACAGCCGCTAGCCGCTGGACGAAGCGCGACGGCACCGTGGGTGTGCCAGCAAGCTTGGCGGCGTGACTGAGGATGACCTCTTTCGCACCGAGCGACTGCGTGAAATCGTGCGCGGTCAGGCCGACGCGCCGCTCCGGCAGATCTAGCCCAAGATCAAGCCGCATCGGGCGGCTGAGCCAGGCATCGGCCCGGCTTTCCGGCGGCCAGGTGCCCTCGACCAAGCCGCCGAGCACGACGCGGTCGCTGTCGGTGAGGCGCGCTTCGATCGTGCCCAGAATACGCACGCGCGCGCCCGGACGCGGCGGCGGCCGCACCACCCGGTCGGCGAGCGCGGTGGCGAACAGTTCAACGTAGTCGGTCGTCTCGACCAGCAACTCGGCCGCGGCTTTGCTCGTCGCCAGTTCGTCGAGCGCGTCCGCAAGTTTTGACCCGGCGGGGCCGGCGAACGCAGCCTCTCCGCCGTTCTGCTGCGAGAGCGCGGCAACAACCTCGCGATGCTTGACCGCAACATCGCTCAAACGATGCGATTGATCGGCAACGCTTTCGAGCGGCGCCAGCGCGCGCCCCAGTGCTGCGACAAATTCGGCGGCTTCCGCGAGCTCGCTGTCGTGCAGTCCGATGCGAGGATCGGAGCGATGCAGATCGGATTCTTGACCGCCGCGGTGTTTTTCGAGTTGTGCGCGGAACGTATCGAGCGCGTGCGCGAGGCCATCGCTGCCGGCGCGCGGCCGGGGGCCGCGCAAAACCGCGCGTTCGAGCGTCGCGACGGCGCGCTCGGTATGCGGCATAAAAAGACGCAGCAGCGGATGCTTGAGCAACGCCAGCAGCGTAACCGGAGCGAGCCTGCCAAGCGCCGTTTCAGCAGCGAGCCGCGCAAAGATGCCCGCCGGCGTTTCCGCAAGCGCCTCACCGCCGGAATCCTCGGCCGCGATATTCCAGCGCGCGAGCGCCGCCTTGACGCGCCGGCCCAGCGCGCGGTCCGGCGTGACCAGCGCGGCGGTCTTGCCCTGATGCACCGCCTCGCGCAGTGCTACCGCGATCGCCAGCGACTCCTCCTCGGCATTGGCCGCCTCGATCACGCTGATGTTTTCCATAGCTCCATCTGCAAGCGGGCCGAACGCCGGGGTGGCCGCGTGCTGCTGCCACAGCTCGGTCGTGGCCGCCGGACGCAATGCCTCCGACAGAAGTTGCTCGCGGCCGGTCGTGTCCGCCAGCTTCACGACGGCTTCGCGGGTGATGCCGATGCGGGCGAGCAACGCGTGGAGCGCAAATTGCGGATGTCCCGGAGCCGGTGCAATCCCCTTGCTCTCGTCGCCGGCAATGAGCCGCCATGACGCTTCGTCGAGATCGGTATCGAGGCCCGGCAGCACCACGGCGCCGTGTGGCAGCCGCGCGATGGTCGCGATCAATTCGGCGGTCGCCGGTATCGAGCCGGTAGAGCCCGCGGCGATGACCGGACCATCGGTTTTGCGCGCAAGCCGCGCGGCCTCGGCTTTGATCAGCGCGTCGCGCCGTTTCGCCGGCTCGATGCAATCCCGTTCGGCGAGGATCCGCGGCCACGCCTCGCGTGCGATCTGCAGAAACCTCAACGTCTTCTGCCAGTACTCGTCGAACAGGTCGGGCACGAGGTCGTCGAGGCGATCCCACGACACGCCGCGCGTCGTCATGTCATCGATCAGGCGCGCGAGATCGTCGGCAAGCGCGCACGCCGCCGCGGGCGTTTGCGCGACCAGCGGGCTGCCGCTCGCGCCATGCAAACCCGGCGAACTCGCCCATTTGGTGACAAGCTCGGTGAGCAGCAGACGGCGTTCGAGACCGCCAAGCGCCGGCGGCAACGCCAGCGCTTCCGCCGCGATCTCGCCGGTCGCCACTTCCGCGAACGCAATCTCGTCCTCGTCGATGTCGCCGAGCGCAACAATGCGCGGCAGAATCGCCGCATCTGTTTTCAGGACGTCGAGAAACGCATCGCGCATCAGCCGGCAGGCGCGGCGCGTCGGCAGGTAAAGCGTGGTGGCGGCGAGGGTGAGCGGATCGTCGGCAATCCGCACCCCGAGCTTGCCGCCGACCAACGCCTCGATCAGCGTCGGCAGAAACGGCGCCGATGCCGGAATGGTGAAGACGCGAGAAGTCATAGCTTGGCTGCACTCCGTCACCCTGAGGGGCGGACCTCGAAGGGCGACAGCCGAGAATTATCCGATTCTAAAGGGCGGCGGCGAGGGCCGCTTCCGCGGCGGCGACGGCGTCGGGCGTGCCCACATGCATCCAAAGGCCTTCGAGGCGCAAGCCGAACAAGCGGCCATTGGCGCCGGCGCGATCAAACAGGAGGTTAAGCGAAAACGCGCCCGGCGGCACATCGGCGAACAACGAAGGCGCAAGGATTGCGGCGCCGGCGTAGACGAACGGCACGACTTCGTTCTCGGCGTGCCGCCGCAAGCGGCCATCAGGCAGCATCGCGTAGTCGCCGCGGCCGGAATAACCGATACTGCCGGCAATCGGCGCGAGCAGCAGAAGCACATCCATTTCCGACGGATCGAAGGCCTCGGCGAGCCGCACAAAGTTGGGCTTGACGCCGTCGAGCCACACGGTGTCGGAATTGACCAGGAAGAATGGCGCGCCGCCAAGCTGTGGCAGCGCCTTGGCGATGCCGCCGCCGGTACCGAGCAAACTCGCGCGTTCGTCAGAGATGACGATCTGCGGCCGCTTGCGTCCGGCGAGATGGCTTTCCAGCGCGTCGGCGAGATAATGCACGTTGACCACGGCGCGTTCGACGCCGGCATCGGCCAAGCGATCGAGCGAATAATCGATCAAAGACTTGCCGCGCATCTGCACCAGCGGCTTCGGGATGTGTCCGTTAAACGGCCGCATCCGCGTGCCAAGCCCCGCCGCCAGGACCATCGCGCTCGTCGGCATCATGATGTTCTCCCGCCCGTCAACATCCGCCGATTCGACGCATCATAGCCCATCCAACGACGGCACGTTCGCGGCGTACCAGGTCTTGAGCGGCGCGAGCGCGGGATGCGCCAGCGACCGCTGCAGGTAGCCCAATAGGCGGGGGATATGACGCAAATATTGCGGCTTGCCATCGCGCCGGTTGAGCCGGGCAAAGATGCCGAGAATCTTGGTCGTCCGCTGCGCCGCCATTGTCGCGTAGAGCTGCGCGAATGCCGCCGGGTCGAAGCGTGCGTCGTGCAGGCGCGCGCGGACGTAGTGGCTCAACAGCGCAAGTTCCAGCTCCTCGGAGACATCCACGCGGGCATCCTGCAGCAGCGAGGCGACGTCGTAGGCGCCAGGGCCCAAGAGCATATCCTGAAAGTCCAGTATGCCGATCCGGGCGACATCTTCCCGGTCGGAGAGCCACATCAGATTCGGCGAATGATAGTCGCGCAGCACCCAGGTGGGCGCCGTGTCAACCGCCGGCGCGAGCGCATCGCGCCACAAAGCGGTGAAGTGTTCGCGCGTATCGTCTGCAGGCGTGGCGTCGACACTGACCAGATACCAATCGAGCAACAACTCGGCCTCGATCAAAAACGCTGCCATGTCGTAACGCGGTATCCGATAGTCGCGCCGCGGCGCCACCGGCAGCATTTCCGGCAATCTGCGGCGATGCAGCGACGCCAGTGCCTCGACCGCGGCCTGGTAACGCGCCTCGATCGGCGCCGGCGGATCCCCGCTCACGATCCGTTCGTTGCCGAGATCCTCCATGATCAGCAGACCGCGCTCGAGATCGGCGTCGAGAATTGCCGGTGCGGAAAGATTGCGATCGCGCAGTCCCGAAGCGATGGCAACATAGGGAACGATGTCCTCGGCAAGATGGGCGATGGCGCTGTAGGGCTTGCCATCGCGCACCGGCGGACCGTCAGGGCGGCGCGGCGCATTCATCAGGATGGTCGTTTGACCGTCGCGCGTGAGACGCTCGAAGATCCGTGTCGAGGCGTCGCCCTCCATGCGCCAGCGCTGCGCTTCGCCGAAACCGGACTCGTCGAGGAAACTGCGCACCTGCGTCATGCGATCGACCCGCGCCGACAGCGCGCCATAGCCGACGACGCGCGCGTTACGCGCTGCGGAATCAAGCTGCGGCGCCAGCGTGAAAGTGATGTCGAGCCGATCGGGCGGCAGAAACGCGGCGGCACGGTCGGGCCATTCCACCAGCACGACAGTGCGCTCGGGCAGATCGTCGAAACCCAGCTCGGCGAGTTCCGCCGTGCCCGACAGTCGGTAGAAATCGGCATGCACGAGCAGAAAGCGCGGCAGCTCGTAGTTTTGCATCAACGTAAACGTCGGGCTTGGCACCTCGATCGCATCGTCGCCGGCGAGATAACGGATCACCGCGCGCGCGAAGGTAGTCTTGCCGGCGCCAAGATCGCCAGACAGCGTCACCAGATCACCCGGTTCGAGTGCCGTGGCAATATCGACGGCGAAGCGCGCCGTCGCCTGCTCGTTCGGCAATGTCACCGTGAAGCTTGAGCCGCCGGCGGCGGTCGGAAACATCGCGCTGCTCCGATATTCGCTCAGCAAGCTACCGCGATCGGCGCAATCGGTTCAGCCGTGCATGGCGACGACAATGCAGCAAATCCCCCAAAACAGGCAGTACTCGAAACCGCCGATCTGCCACAGCCACTTGCCTGCGCTGTGGCGCCACACCGCCCAGGCCGCCACAAACAGAAACACCGCCTCGATGAGCGCGACATAGCGCGTATAGATCGCAAACACCATGCCGATCGCACAGACGATCTCGATCGCCATGCAGGAGAAAACCCATAACCTGATGGGGTAAAGCTTGAAATCATCATAGATCTTGTAGGTGAGTTGGAGATCGCTCGCCTTGGCATAAAGATGCGGCAGCAGGAACAGGCCGCAAATCAGCCGCAGAATGTTGAACTCGTTGGTGAGGTCGAAAATCTGATAGAAGCTCATGCGCGACTTTGCGGTTGAATGGCCGGAGGTGCAACTCCGTTTTGTCTGGTGGCTGATCGTTTCTAACAGCAACCGGCGGCTATTTTGCGGACCATGCACTAACTTAAGCCGCCGTTTGCCTGGTAGCCGCACTGAGCGGAAACGTGCAGGTTACTGTAGTGCCTTCGCCGACGACCGACGCGATGGTGACCGTACCGCCGTGCAGTTCGACGAACGAACGCACCAGCGAGAGGCCGATCCCGGTGCCGCGATGGTGCGAACCGAGCGAATGGGTCTCGAACCAGTCGAACACTCTTTCGAGCATGTCAGGTGGAATGCCCGGCCCGTGATCGGTCACCGCGAACACCAGCGCGTCGGCGCGGCGTTCGGCCAATAATGTGACGGCACGGCCCGGTGGCGAGAAGCCCACAGCGTTGGCCAGCAGATTAAACAGAATTTGCCGGACACGACGTTCATCGGCGATGAAGCTGCCGATGTCGTCGTCGGCCTGAATTTCCAGCACAATGCCGGTGCTGACCAGGCGGTCCTGAACGCCTTCCGCGGCGGCCAACATGGTTTCGCGGATATCGACGGGTGCAAGATTGAGTTGCATGCGCCCGGCATCGATGGTGGCGAGATCGAGGATGTTGTTGATCAGCGCCAGCAGCGTGTCGGTCGAGACCGTGATGTAGTCGAGATATTCACGCTGCTTCGGCGCCAGCGGACCGGTGGCCCGGTCGCCAAGCAGATGGACGAAGCCGATGATGTTGGTGAGCGGCGAACGCAATTCGTACGACACGTGATGGACGAAATCGATCTTGATCTTGTCGGCGTCTTCGAGGGCTTCGTTGCGTTCGCGCAACGCCCGCTCGACGTTGACCGAGTCGGTGACGTCATGGAAGGTCACGAGGGTAGCGGAGTCGGGCAACGGCACGGTGGTACAGTCGACCACGGTGCCGTCGCGGCGTTCGAGCCGGCCGGAAATCGCGCGGCGGCTGTCGATTGCGGTGATGACCTGCCGCAGCGCCTGCCAGGTGGGACCGTCGCCGTGCAACGGCCGGCATAAAGCCGAGATCGTTTCGATGTGCGGCCGCTCCGCCAGACTTGCCGCCGACAGCCCCCACATGCGGGCGAACGCGGAATTGGACAGCCGCAGGCGGCCGTCGCTGGCGAACACCGCGACCCCTTCGGCAAGATTGTCGAGGGTTTCGCCCTGGACGCGGATCAGTTCTTCGAACCGCCGATCAAGATCGAGGCGTTCGGTCACATCGTTGAACAGATAAGTGACGCCGCCATCGGGATTGGGCGTGGTCACGACCCGCAGGGTCCGTCCGTCCGGCAGATGCCAAGTGTGTTCCTTGGCCTCCATGGCGCGATAAGCCGTCTGCAGTTGCGCCTTCCACTGCCGAAAATCTCGTTCCTCGGGTAGTTTGCGTGCAGCCCGCAATTCCTCGAGCACCGCCGAGTCAGTCGGACCCTGATCGAGAAATGCGGCATCGAGATTCCACAGCGCGCGATAGGCAGCGTTATAAAATGTGAGCTTCTGATCGGCGCTGAACATGGCGACGCCGGTTGAAAGCTGATCGAGCGTACGGCGATGGGCGTCGACCATACGCGCAAGCGCGCTCCGCATGGTTTCCGCTTCCGTGGCATCAATGCCGAGCCCGGCACTGCCGGTCTCAGTCCGAAAGTCGAGCACGTCGAAACTGTGCCGGGCGCCGGCGACGACCGCGGGCAGACGGCCCGCGTAGCCGCCGTTTGCCCGGCGCGCTTGCGCGATGCTGGCGCGGGCGGCGCTGTCGAGCAGTTCCAGGCTCCGTTCGACGGCATCGGCAGGATCGCGCGCTTCGACGGCTTGCGCGTAAGCGGCATTGACGAAGATCAGCCGACCGGCGGCGTCGCGCAGCCACACCGGCGAGGGCAATTTCTCGATCAGCGCACGCTGTGTCGCAATCTCGCTTTGCAGCGCCTCATAACGCTCGGCGAGATCGAGCAGTTCGCGCTTCACGCCGCTGGCATCTTTGAGCCGCAGCACCGCGCGTCCGGCGATGGCGCGGCCCTGGGCCTCGATCGGTCGCCCGGACAGCGTCGTGAACGCCATCGAAAAGGCTTCGCCGCGCGCGCGAAGCGCCTCGACGGCCCGCTCCATGGCGCTGGCTTTGCCGGCATCGAGCCACGAGCCGAAGGCCAGCACACGATGCGGCGCAGAGACACCGACGACGGCGGGATCGCCTTCAATGAAAGGCTCATCGGCGGCGGCGGGCCAGTCCACCATCACTTGCGGCTCAGAGGCGAGCAAGGCGTTGGCGCGGTCAAGATCGGCGCGCAGCGCCGCAATCTCGTCATGCGACGACGTTTCCAGGCGTGCCCAACCGGCACGGGCGCGAACCAGCACGATTGCCGTCACGACCGCGAACAGCAACAATCCGACCAGCAACACCAGGACCGCAATCTCGTGGCGGTCGATGCTGTTCGAGGCGCCGAGCACGAGTCGATGCAGGACCAGGGCCGGATGTTGGGTGCCCGCCTGAGCCGGAAGCGGCGCGACAGCGCCAATAGCGGCAGGGAATCCGCGCAACCACGGACGAGCAAAGCCCCCGCTCCTCCGGATCGTGTCCGGCATGCCCCTATTGCCTCTGCTGGCAGCCGCCGCCATGGCCAGCGCGCGAATCGCACGACTTTACTCTCAAGCGGAATCGCGCCGAAAGAGTCCAGACCGTGAACGCGGCAGCGGCTCGAACCTTTCAGTCGCGCTCGCCGCCAATGTTCGACGCAGTGCCGGTAGAACCGAGGCCGCCTGCGGCGCGTTCGGTCGCGTCGAGGCTCTCAGCTTCGACAAACCTCGCCTGGTGCACCGGCGCAATGATCAATTGCGCGATGCGCATGCCGCGCGTGACGACGAACGGTTCGGAGCCGAGATTGATGAGAATAACCTGCACCTCGCCGCGATAATCCGCATCGACGGTACCGGGGGAGTTGAGAACCGTAATGCCGTTGCGGAAAGCAAGACCCGACCGTGGCCGGATTTGGCCCTCATAACCGGGCGGCAGCGCCATCGCAAAACCGCAAGGGATCAGCGCCCGTGCTCCCGGCGAAAGTTCAACCGGAGCATCGGCGGGGATCGCGGCTGGAAGATCGACGCCGGCGGCCAACGCGCTGTGATAGTGCGGCAGCGGCAAATTTGAACCGTGCGGCAGCCGCATGATGCGGACCTCGACGTCTCCCTCGCTGCTCATCGTTTGGCTTCCGCAAGCGCCGCCGCAATCCGCTCGACCAGGGCACGCGCGACATCGTCCTTCGACTGCGGCGGCCACGATTCAACGCCGCCGGCGGTCACCAACTGAATGGTGTTGGCGTCGCCGCCCATGATGCCGGTTGCCGGCGAAACATCGTTGGCGAGAATCCAGTCGCAGCCCTTCTTCTTAAGCTTGGCTTTGGCGTTGGCGATCACATCATCGGTTTCGGCGGCAAAGCCGACGACGAGGCGCGGCCGTCCGGCTTTGCGGTGGGCGATGGTGGAGAGAATATCGGGGTTCTCGACCAGTTCCAGCGTCGGGATCCGGCCCTGCTGCTTTTTGATCTTGCTTCCGCTGACCTTGAGCGGACGCCAGTCGGCGACGGCGGCAGCGAATACCGCGACATCGGCCGGCAGCGCCTTCTCCACCGCCGCCAGCATTTCCTTCGCGGTCTCGACATGAACCACCGCGACGCCCGGCGGATCGGTCAGATTCACCGGACCAGAAACCAGCACCACGTCTGCACCGGCCGCGGCCGCGGCCGCCGCGATAGCGTGACCCTGTTTTCCCGACGAACGGTTGGCAATGAAACGCACCGGATCGATCGGCTCGCTGGTCGGCCCCGAAGTGACCAGCACGCGTTTGCCGGCGAGCGCTCCGCCGCCGCGCATGATCGCCTCAACCGAGGCGGCGATCTCCAGCGGCTCAGCCATGCGGCCAGTGCCGGCTTCGCCGCGCTCGGCCATTTCGCCGGCATTCGGGCCGATGATACGAATGCCGTCGGTCCTAAGCTGCGCGAGGTTGCGTTGCGTCGCCTTCGCCGCCCACATCTGCGGGTTCATCGCCGGTGCGAGCAGGATCGGCTTGTCGGTCGCGAGCAGCACGGCGGTTGCCAGATCGCCGGCATGGCCGCCCGCCATTTTTGCAATCAGATCGGCGGTCGCCGGCGCGACCACCACAACATCGGCGTCGCGCGCCAGCCGGATATGGCCGACGTCGAATTCACTCTGCGGATCGAACAGATCGGTATAGGCGCGGTCGCCGGCAAGCGCGCCGGCCACAAGCGGCGTCACAAAATGCTGCGCGGCGGCAGTAAGAATGCAGCGCACGCCGGCGCCGCGATCCTGCAAGCGGCGGATGAGATCGAGTGACTTGTAGGCGGCAATGCCGCCACCGATGATCAGAAGAACGCGCCGCGTATCCGGAACTGCGGACGCCGCCTTTTGCCGCCCGCGTCGCGCAGGAGGCTCGAAACGCTCAAGCACCTCGTAGCCGGTCTCCTCCGCCGCCTGGCGCAGGATGACGCGGATTTCGTCTTCCATCGAGCGGCCCTGCCGCGCTGCGCGCAGCCGCAGCAGGCGCTTGAGCTTTTCGTCGAGCTGCCGGACGGTGAGACTGGCCATCGGCCGACATTAGCAGGGCGGTGATTGCATTGCAATCAATGCAATCACCGCAGCATCAGGATGACAATCCAGAGCAGCAGGGCCGCAATCACCCACAAGGCGACGGTGGACCAGCGGCTGCGCCGGCCTTCGCGCTTGTCGATGTCGGCCAGGGTTTGCGGCGACAGCACGAGTCCGTCACGGGTGATGTCATCGAGCTGATTGAGGAGGCGCGCGCCGCGGGTCAGCAAGCCCGGCGCGTTGCCGATAAAGCGGCCGATCTCGGCCGCGCCTTGCGTGGCGCCTTCGAGCTTGCCGGCGGGGCCAAGATTTCGCGTCATCCATTCGCGCACCACCGGCTCGGCGGTCGACCACATGTCGAGCTTGGGATCGAGCGAACGGGCGACGCCTTCCACCACCACCATGGTCTTTTGCAACAGGATGAGTTCCGGCCGGGTGCGCATGTCGAACAGGCCGGTCACTTCGAACAAGAGCGTGAGCAATCGCGCCATCGAAATATCTTCGGCGGCGCGGTTGTGAATCGGCTCGCCGATGGCGCGGATCGCCTGGGCGAAATTTTCCACCGAATGGTGCGACGGGACGTAGCCGGCTTCGAAATGCACCTCGGCGGTGCGATGATAATCGCGGGTGATGAAGCCGTGCAGGATTTCGGCGAGGAACAAACGCTCCTTGGCGCCGAGCCGGCCCATGATGCCGAAATCGACGGCGATCAACTGGCCGTCGTCATCAACAAAGAGATTTCCCGGATGCATGTCGGCGTGAAAGAAGCCGTCACGCAGTGCGTGGCGGAGAAAGGTCTGGATCAATGCCCGCGCCAGCTGCCGCAGATCGAAGCCCTTGGCCAGCAACCGCGCCCGATCCGACAGCGGCGTCGCATCGATCCATTCCAGCGTCAGCACTTCCTTGGTGGTGCGGTCCCAGTCCACACTGGGGACGCGAAAATCCGGATCGTCCTTGGTATTCTCGGCCATTTCCGAGAGCGCCGCCGCCTCAAGACGAAAGTCCATTTCGACGGCGACCGTGCGCCGCAAAGTGTCGACCACTTCAACGAAACGAAGCCGTCGCGCCTCGGCGGAAACGCTTTCAGCGTGACGCGCCACATAGTCGAAGGCGCGCAGATCGGCATAAAACCGGCCTTCGATACCCGGCCGCAACAGCTTCACCGCGACCGCTCGTGGACCGTCGATGCCGGCGACTTCTGCCCGATGCACCTGGGCGATCGAGGCGGCAGCGACCGGCGGGCCAAAGCTCGCAAAAACCGCACTGACGGGCTTGCCGAAGGACGCGGCAACCGCCGCCTCCGCCTCCACTTGCGGGAACGGCGGCATTTGGTCTTGCAGCCGCTCCAAATCGCGCGCCGCCGCCGGGCCAACCACGTCGGGCCGCGTCGCCAAAAACTGCCCCAGCTTCACATAGCTCGGGCCCAGTCGCGTGAACGCTGCCGACAGACGCGTATTGGCGGCGCCGATCGACGGCCGCTCGATCAGCCGCACCATGCTGACCAGCGGCCGGATCGGCGGCGGGATGACGGCGGGATCGATGGTACCGAACACGCCCTCGCGCGCAAACACGAAGCCGGCGCGGCCGATGCGCAGAAGATGAAGCGCGGAAATCACAAACGCCAGCCGGAATGCAGCGCCACAATGCCGCCGGTCATGAGCTGATGCGAAACCCGCGCAAAACCCGCCGCGCGCATCATGGCGGCAAATTCCTGCGGCTTCGGAAAATTGCGGATCGATTCCACCAGATACTGGTAAGACTCCGCGTCACCGACCACGGTGCGGCCGAGTGGCGGAATGACCCTGAACGAGTAGAAGTCGTAGAGCGTGCGCAATCCCGGCACGTCCACGGCGGAGAATTCCAGGCAGACAAAGCGTCCGCCGATTTTGAGCACGCGAAACGCTTCGGCGAGTGCTGCCTCGATGCGCGGGACGTTGCGGATGCCGAACGCGATCGTCGCGGCGTCGAACGAGCGGTCGGCGAACGGTAGCGCTTCGGCATTGCCTTCGGCGAACGTGACCCTTTCCTCCAGACCCGCAGCGCTGGCGCGCTCGCGCCCGACTGCGAGCATGTCTGGATTGATGTCGCAGACTGTGGCGCGCGTGCCTTCGCCGCCGGCTGCAAGCGCGCGGAAGGCGATGTCGCCGGTACCGCCGGCAATGTCGAGCAAGGCGAACGGCCGGCGCTTCGGCGGATTGAGCGCCGTGACCAGTGCGTTCTTCCAGGCGCGATGCAAGCCGAACGACATCAGGTCGTTCATCACATCGTAACGGCGCGCGACGCTGCGGAAGACGTCGTTGACCAGCCCCTGCTTGTCCGCAAGAGGCACTTCGCGCGCGCCGAATTGGGTACTATCGGTCATCGAGATAACTTTCCCGGCCAAACCATAGCGCGGCCGCGCAACCGGCGCTATGTCTGTGGGAATTAACCAGTTTTTGTGACAGCGAACGGGCGTTTGAATGCCGGAATTGCCCGAAGTCGAAACAGTCCGCCGCGGCCTCGCGCCGGCGATGGAAGGTGCCCGCTTTAGCAAGGTCGAGCTTCGACGCGGCGATTTGCGCTGGCCGTTGCCGAAAGATTTTGCTCACCGGCTCGAAGGCAAGACCGTGACCGGCCTCGGCCGGCGGGCGAAGTATCTCCTGGCCGATCTCTCATCCGGCGATGTTCTGCTGATGCATCTCGGCATGTCCGGCTCGTTTCACGTGTTTCGCGGCGGCGGCAACAACAAGCTTGGCCGCTACCATCACGAGCGGGCGCAGCATGCGGCCCACGACCACGTGGTCTTTCACATGTCGTCCGGCGCGATCGTCACTTTCAACGATCCGCGCCGCTTCGGCTCCATGAAGCTCGTTGCCCGGACCAAGCTCGATGACGAGCCATTGCTGGCGGGGCTCGGCCCCGAACCGCTCGGCAACGCCTTCGACTCAGCGATGCTGGCGCAAGCCTGCAAGGGAAAGAAAACGAGCCTCAAGGCCGCGCTGTTGGACCAGCGAATCGTAGCCGGGCTCGGCAACATTTATGTGTGCGAAGCGCTGCATCTCGCGAGGCTGTCACCAAAGCGCAGCGCCGCGACGATCGCCGGCAAGAACGGAGCGCCCAACGAGCGTGCCGAACGCCTGGTCGAAGCCATCAAGTCGGTGCTCAACGACGCGATCAGGGCCGGCGGCTCGTCGCTACGCGATCACAAGCTCACCGACGGCGAACTCGGCATGTTCCAGCATCACTTTCGGGTCTACGATCGCGAAGGCGAAAAGTGCCGGACACTGGGCTGCCGCGGCATCATCAAACGCATCGTGCAGAACGGGCGCTCGACGTTTTATTGTCCGGTATGCCAGAAGTAATCTCAGGGAAGACAAACGCCGGGACAAACCATGAGCTACCAAAACATCATTGTTGAACCGCGGGGCAAAGTCGGACTGATCCGCCTCAATCGTCCGCAGGCGCTCAATGCGCTGAACAGCGCGCTGGTGCACGAATTAGGTGAGGCGCTGGACGCGTTCGAAGCCGACGCGAATATCGGCTGCATCGTGATTACCGGCTCCGACAAAGCGTTTGCGGCAGGCGCCGACATCAAAGAAATGGCTGACAAGACGTTCGTCGAGGCTTTCCTTGACGATTTTGCCGCGAGCTGGCACCGCGCCGCGACCGTGCGCAAGCCGGTGATCGCCGCGGTGGCGGGTTTTGCCCTCGGCGGCGGTTGCGAGCTGGCGATGCAGTGCGATCTGATCATCGCTGCGGACAATGCAAAATTCGGCCAGCCGGAGATCAAGCTCGGCATCATCCCCGGCATCGGTGGCACGCAGCGGATGACGCGCGCGGTTGGCAAGGCCAAGGCGATGGACCTCATCCTCACCGGCCGGATGATGGACGTGCAGGAAGCCGAACGCGCAGGCCTCGTCGCCCGCATCGTGCCGCTTGCAAGCCTCGTCGAGGAGGCGCTCAAGGTCGCCGAAACCATCGCGTCGATGTCGCTGCCTTCGGTGCTCGGCGCCAAGGAGGCCGTCAACACCGCGTTCGAGACGTCGCTCGCCGAAGGCGTACGCTTCGAACGCCGCGTGTTTCATTCGCTGTTCGCGACTGCCGACCAGAAGGAAGGCATGGCGGCCTTCATCGCCAAACGGCCGGCCAAGTTCGAGAACAAGTGATACGCCGTTGCATCACTTCCGCACGCAGACGACACGCACGATGGATAGTTCGATCGGCACGTGATCGGATGCGACGGCCCCTGGCGCGATGCCGCGCGCTTGCAGGAACGCGCGGATCGCTTCGACCGGCACCAGCGTGGCGCTTTGAGCGCCGCTGCCGGCGACGACCGACGGTTTGAGATCCACCATGCCGGCCAAAGCGCCGCGGGGATCGGCCACCGCCGCTCCGGCAAAGCCGGGCTTGGGCGCCGGCTCGATACCTTGCGCAGTGCGACGGCAAACCGCGCTGCTCACCTGCGCCGCGCCGGCCTGGGCGAGCGGGTCAGCGACGCCGACAAGCTTGAAGTCGGTTCCGTTGCCATCACCGGCGAGCGCCGCCGGGATAAGTTCGCGGGCACCATAGACGTGAAGGAGCGCAAGATCGTTCGCCTTGTCGGTGGCGACGCGCTCGGCGTGGCCAAGACCCGGGAGTGTGATGGCCTCGCAATCATCCGTGATATGAGCCGGCGCAATCAGATCACCGCCGCTGCTGACCACAATCGCAGTGCCATATTCGACCATTCGCCGGATGCCCGGGACCGGTGACGCATTGGGGTCAGGAAACGCGGCGTAGCTGCCGACGACGGCGGCAGCGATGCGATCCATCGTCCCCTCGGTTGCCTGATCGTAAAGGACCGTGACGCCGCGCACTTGAGTGCCGCGCGCCGCGGCGCGGACGCGAAAATTCTTCAACCCTTGCACGCCGCTGATGACGAAGGAATCGGCCGTAAGCTGGCTCGACGCGATCTCTCGCCGTGATGCTTTCTTCTCCTGCTCGAACAGCGCCGGCAATGCCGCTTCGGTCAGTCGGAAAGTCTCGATCTGGATTTGACCTTGCGCCGAGGTCCAGCGGCTGCCAGTGCGCGAGGCCTCAACGTGCGGCACGAGTTTCCCCGGCAGGCCGAGGCGTGCACCGGTTGCCGGATCCTCGATCAGCCGCCAACCGATTGAATCCGGAAAGTTGACCGGAGCAGCCGCCGGATCGCGCTCCAGCGCGCCGACGCTGCCGGGCTCCTCTTTGCGTCTGTGCGAGTCATTCGCCGCCTTGCCGCGGCGCGCAGTTTCTTCGCGTTGCGGCGCGGCCGCCCGTGCTGTCGCGACATGGGTCTTTGCCGACCGCTCGTTCGCCGTCTGTGGAACCGTCGGCGCCTTGCGGGTCTTGGAATCTTTTGCGAGTGCCAGCGTGCTTGCGGCGAGGAGGCCGACGAAAACCGCTGCCACCTTCAAAAACATGGTCATCCCACTTGAACGCACGGGCCATCTGTCACGGACAAGCGTATCCGAGCCGCGAGCCGACGCCAATCCGGATGGCCATCGGCTATGCAACACCAGATACCGGGGCGACGGTATCGGTGGTTCCACCCGCCGTTCAAGCCTATCTTGGCGCTATGCTTAGGGCCCGAATGCTTAGTGCCAAAAATGTTTAGCGCCGAAGAGCTCGAACGCTACGCGCGCCACATCGTGCTGCCGGACGTCGGCGGGCCCGGACAGGCCGCGCTCTCCCGGGCGCGCGTTTTGGTGGTCGGCGCCGGCGGCCTCGGTGCGCCGGTGCTGCTCTATCTTGCCGCCGCCGGGGTCGGGACCATCGGCGTTGTCGACGACGACGTGGTCTCGCTCTCGAACCTGCAGCGCCAAGTCATCCACGCCACGCCCGACATCGGCACGCCGAAGGTCGATAGCGCGGCGGCCGTGATCCACCGGCTCAATCCTCACGTCGTTGTCGAGCAGCATCGCGTCAGGCTTACGGCACGGAATGCCCTGGCGCTGATCGAACCCTACGATCTGGTCGCCGACGGCTCCGATAATTTCGCTACACGTTATCTGGTCGCGGATGCGTGCTACTTCGCCCGCAGGCCGCTGGTGACTGCGGCGCTCGGCCCGTTCGACGGCACGCTGACGACGATCCGTGCGCACGAACGCGGCCCTGACGGCAAACCTTATCCGACCTATCGCTGTCTGTTTCCCGAGCCGCCACCGCCCGGCACCGTACCCGCGTGCGCCGAAGCCGGAATTCTCGGCGCACTGGCCGGCGTCATCGGCTCGCTGGCGGCGCTCGAAGTGATCCGCGAGATTGTCGGCTTTGGCGAAGGTCTCGTCGGCCGGCTTATTATGGTCGATGCCCGCGCGATGCGCTTTGAAACCCTACGTTACGAGTGGGATCCGGCGAACCCGCTGTCCGGCGAGCACGCAACGATCCGGGATTTGTCGACGCACACGTAAAGCCTACGGACAGTCTCTAATTAGGGCGCGTGTACTCATAAGCCGGATTCTGTAAACGCGGTTTAACAAGTGTCCGCTTTGCTCCAAACGAATTTCCGCGCTGCCGCGAAATGACGTGAAGTGCCATTGACGGGTGAATAGAAATCTCAGTGCAGCGGCAGACCTGCGGCCCCGAGCGCCGATAAAATGCGTTCCTTGTCATCGGAATATTTGAACGGCAGCATGTTGCCGGCGAACTTAAGGTCCAGCGCCGGATTGATGCCGCGCATTCGTTGCACGTATTGATGCGCCAGGGCGGCATGGCCCGCGGCCATTTCGGCCGCAACGCGCAGAAAAAGTGAGATCAAATGCCGAGGATTAAGCCGCAGCGCATCTTCGGTCCATCGGATCGCTTCTTCCGGTCGGTCCGCGAGCAAATGCGCTATGGCGCCGCCCGGAAGCCAAAGGAACATGCTTGGATCGCGCGGACTCAAACGACGGGCACGTTCAAGCATTTCGAGCGTGCGTTGCGGATTGCGGCAGAGGGCGTTCCCAAAAGCATTGCAGCCGCAGATCCACACCGAGTTGGGATTCTTTCGAAACGCCTCCTCATGGCGCGCCACGCCGCCGTCGAAATCGCGTTCGATCATAAGCTGCCACGCCGCGCGGATCGTCTGAATTAACGGATCGGTCGAGTCCAGCTCAACCGCGCGCTGCGCAAGCGTCAGTGCTTCGGTCAGCAATGGGCGGAGCGGTCCGCCCTGGATCAGCTGCACGCGAAAGAGATTGGCCCAACTCGCATAGGCATGCGCCAATGCATAGTTAGGCTCAAGCTGGATAGCCTGACGCAGAAAATCGAGCGCTTTATCGTTGTCTTCGAGCGTCAGGCTAAACAGATGTTGGTACGCCCGCAGGATGCAGTCATAGGCAGCCAGGCTGCCTGGCCGCTTGCCGCGTGCGCGGCGCATTTCGGCGGACAAGATTTCCGGCTCGACTGCTCCGACTATATTCTCCGTGATCTCGTCCTGAAGGTCGAAAATGTCGACAAGCCGACGGTCGAAGCGTTCCGCCCAGATGTGCGTGCCGGTTTCGGCGGCGACGAGCTGCCCCGTAATGCGGACGCGATCACCTGAATTTCGCACGCTGCCTTCAAGCACATAGCGAACGCCGAGTTCGCGCCCGATCTGCTTGATATCGACCGCGCGCCCGCGGTAGGTGAAGCTCGAGTTGCGAGCAATGACAAAAAGGTCCTTGAAGCGCGCGAGTGCCGTAATGATCTCTTCCGTGACCCCATCGGCAAAATAGTCTTGCGCGGGATCGCCGCTCATGTTGACGAACGGCAAGACCGCGATCGATGGCATATCGGATAATAGCGACTGCGCCGTCAGCCCTTCCGATGCGGACGATGGCTCCGTCAATGGCTCCTCGCTGAGGGCTCCAACGAATCGGAAGCCTTTGCCGCGCAAGGTCTTGATCAGGCGCTGATCCTCGCCGTTGTCACCGATCGCAGTGCGAGCTGAATTAACGCGGGAGGCCAGCGCCGATTCTGAAACGATGCGCCGGTTCCAGACCGCAGCCATGAGCTCGTCTTTGGTGACGACGTGTTCGCGATGACGGATGAGGTAATCCAGAAGATCGAAAACCTGCGGCTCGACCGCGATCAATTCCACCCCGCGCCGCAATTCACGCCGGCCGGGGTCGAGCGCGTAGCCTCCAAAACGAAACTGCAACTCCGTCTCCCTCAGACCTTTGCGAGAGGATAAACCCTTGCGCGCGCCAGAAGAACGCAAAATCGAGGCTGCCTTGACCTGAAATCAAGGTAGTCTGGAAGTTCGGATCGCCGCCCGCTGGTAGGATTCGTTGGTCAAACGCCTTTGGACCAGCAGGAGGAAACGATGAACGAGACCGCCACCATCTCACGCCCCGGTTCCGCGCAAACGCAGGGAGATTTGTGGAGCGTTCGCGCCCGCGACTACGCAGACCTGCAGGAACCGCAGTTCAGCCCGCTCTACGAAAGTGTACTGCAACGGCCCGAGATCGCCGGTGCGCGCTCCAGCCTCGATGTTGGCTGCGGGCCGGGTCTCGCCGCACAAGTATTTGTCCAAAAGATTGCCAATGTGAGCGGCGTCGACGCGTCGGCCGCGTTCATTGACATCGCACATCAGCGCTTGCCCGGGCGGGATTTTCGTGTGGGCGAGATGGAAGCCCTGCCTCACCCGGACAACAGCTTCGATGTGGTGACCGGATTCAACGCCTTTCAGTATGCGGCTTCGCCCAGCAACGCGCTTGGCGAGGCCCGCCGTGTTCTGCGGCCGGGGGGCGCAATGGTGATTGCGACCTGGGGTCTGCCCGAGGATTGTGAGGCAGCAGGCCACCTCAAGGCGCTCGGCGCGCTGATGCCGCCCCCGCCGCCCGGCGCACCCGGTCCATTTGCTCTCTCAGATGAATCCAAGCTCAAGGCCCTGGCGGCCGAGGCTGATTTCACGCCGATCGCCGTGGTCGATGTCGCTTGCCCGTGGATTTACCCGGATCTCGAAACCGCGCTGCGCGGCATGCTGTCCGCCGGGCCTGCGGAACGGGCCATTCGAAACAGCAGCGTGGAACGCGCGCGTGACGCCGTCGCGTCCTCGATCGCGCCCTATCGTAAACCTTCGGGCGAATATCACTTGAACAACAAATTCCGCTACCTCATCGCGCGCAGATAAACGACAGCCGGTCGGCAATACTTTCACCGGCTTAGCAGACGATCTTACGCGGCCTGCCTTTGCCGTGCCGACCGGCGATCGAATTTCCGAGATAGGTCCTTTTTCGACCGGTTCAGCCGGTTTCGCCCCGGTCGACTTCCGCCCGTATCCCGCCCGTTGCGCGCAACCTCGTCGAACGGTTCTTCAATAAGATCAAACGGTGCCGGCGAGTCGCGGAGCGCTACGACAAACTCGCGGCCAACTATCCGGCCTTCATCCGGCTCGCATCAATACGGCTGTGGCTTTCGCGCTGATGAGTCCAGGCCCTCGTCATACCCTTTAGTCATAAAGCCAATACATCAGCCGAGGCAATTTAGGGCATCGCGCAAGCGGCGACTTGTGATCGTATGCCCAGGAAAAGTCCAAAGTTGATTTTGGCCGCTGAACGTGCGGTTGAGGCGCGGCGAATAGTGGCGCGTCAAGAACAGCTTATTGCCGTCCTCAAAGCCTCGGGACAGCCCACTCTCGAAGCCGAACAGACCCTCCAATTGTATATGAGCGCGCTCAAGGTCCTCGAAGGTCATGAGCATAAGCTTCGGGAAGAACGCAGGGCCAAGAGGCGCGAAACCAAGAAACATAAACCGGAGTGAAGTCGCTCAGTGGGCACTGTGCTGTTAAAAGCGGTCGTTCGCCCCGAACTAGATAAACCGGCAGTATCGCGGCCGCCAGTCTGCGGGGATTTCTGGCATAGGCGGTCATGTGGTCGTCACGGAGCCGCTGCAATGTGCATCAACGTCGGCGTTGGAGCGGTTGGACGTGATCATAGTGGCGGCCATAGCTGCGATATGGGGCCTCAGCTTGCTCAGCCTCGCCTTCACTTTGCCAGCCGAATTTATTTCGCCGACCGAGCCGGACGACGAAGCAATCGAAAACGGCGCGTAGGATTCGGCAAGCCTCGCGCGCTCACTCCGGCAATCAAGTTCTTCGGCTATTTGCTCCAGGTCGCCATGATGGTCGAGCCTTTGAGAACCGACCATTTCTTGGGTCCGACGCTGACCAGAGTGAAACAACTGTCCTTGCCGCCGTTCCAGGCGGTGCAGAAGCCGTCCTTCGAAAGCCTCCAGGTCCCCTCGCCTCTATTGCCCTTGCCGATCGGCACGCGTTTGATCTTACCGTCAGGCGAAAACGTCATCTTGAATCTGACATTGGATGGGCTTGAGGCGGTGAATGGCTGGCCGTTGAAGAACGCGGTCTGAATATCGGCTGGCGCAAGCTTTGCCGCAGGGGCAGGTTTGGCGGCAGGAGCAGGTTTTGCGGCCGGCGATGCGGCCAGCGCCGACGCGGCCAAGAACACGCTGAGGATGCTGGCTGTGATCGCGCGCACAAACCCTATTCGCATCGCAACCCTCCGGAGCATTTGATCGACGGCGTCATGATACTTGACCGCGCCCGCGCCGTCATGGCCGAACGTGTTGCAGCGGCCGCAAGACAAAACAACCGTGCCAAAACAGCAAAGCTTCATCTTGCTTGCCGGTGATAGACGCTGTTCGGCCGCATGTCGGTGGCTGAAGCGACTCGATTGGACATGTTGAAGAAGCCGGCGACTGCGCCAATGTCCCAGATATCGCGGTCGGTGAAGCCCACCAGGCGTAACGCTTCGCGGTCTTCTTCCTCGATCAGCCAGGGCTCCGCGGTCAGCTTGACGGCAAAGTCGAGCATGGCGCGCTCGCGCCGCGACAGGCGGGCGGCGCGATAGTTCATCGCCATCAGTTCGCCCAGCGGAGGATCGCCGGAAAGCTGCCGCACCGCAGCCCCATGGGCGACCAGGCAATAGTAGCATTGGTTGTACGACGATACCGCGACCGCGATCATTTCGCGCTCGAGCTTGCTCAAGCCCGACGGCGCCAGCATCAAATCATTGTACAAGGCAACGAACGCGGAAAGCTTCGCGCCATCGAAGGCGTAGGCCTGCAACACATTCGGCACGAAGCCGAGCTTTTCCTCACACTTGGCGAAATACGCAGCCATTTCCGGGGAAAGTTGTCCGGGCGGAAGTTTGAGCGCCGTGATGACCGTATCGTCGCCTTCGACGGCCGGCGCGCGAGATTTTGGTACAGGCGCCCGAGCGGCGGTTTTGTTGTTGCGTTTAGCCATAGTTAGTCCCTTCAGGGGGTCGTTCAGTCATGCCGTTGTCGGCGGCAGTGAATAGGATGACATGATAGGTTATAGGTTGTTGCCGTAGCGCACGTATGAGTCGCGCAGGTAGTATCATAGAAAATAGCGCCCGGGCCCGACAGGGGAAGCCTCGACAGGGGGAAACTATGGCCGTCGTGAACATTCCACGCCCGGAGGATCAGGGCGCGAGCCAGACGCTGATCAACGAAGCAGCTGCGCTGGTGGCCGGACGCTGGCGCGAATTCCCGCCGGACTTTTTTTCCGCGCTTTACGAACGCGCCGCGCCTGACGATCTCGAGCACTACCAGCCTGAGGAATTGGCCGCCATCGGCGAGCAAGCCTGGACGTTCCTCGCCGAGCGCAAGCCCGGCACCGCCAAGATCGCGTTTACGCCCGCCCGGCTCACGCCCGACATCGCAGTTCTTGAAATCCTCAATGACGATATGCCGTTCCTGGTCGATTCGGTTCTGGGCGAACTGAGCGAGCGCGCGGTGGACATTCGCCTTCTTGTCCATCCGGTGTTCACCGTTGAGCGTGATGAGGCGGGCAGGCTCACCGCCTTCAGGGGCGTGCGCAAAGGCGACGGCCGGCGCGAAAGCTTTATTCACGTTCACGTCCGGGGCATCGAAGATGCGGCGCAGCGAGCCGACATCGTCCACGCGCTGGAAGACGTCCTCGCCGATGTCCGCGTCAGTGTTCAGGATTGGCGGGCGATGCTGGCCCGTGTGCAAGAGGTCACCGCGGACCTCAAGACTACGCCGCCGCCGCTGCCCGCCGACGAAATCGCCGAAGCGATCCAGTTCCTGCAATGGATCGCCGCCGACAATTTTACCCTGCTCGGCGCCCGCAACTACGCCTTCAGCGACAGCGAGCACGCGCTCGAACCGAAATTCGAGACCGGACTCGGTCTGTTGCGGTCGCACGACATGCGGCTGTTGCGCCGCGGCAACCAGCTCGTGACCATCACGCCGGAAATCCGCGAGTTCCTGCGCGAGCCGAAACTGCTCATTATGACTAAGGCCGCGGTGCGCTCGCGCGTCCATCGCCGCGTCCATCTGGACTATATCGGGGTCAAGCGCTTCGACCGCGACGGCAACCTGGTCGGCGAATGCGTGTTCTGCGGGCTGCTCACCTCGACCGCCTACACCCGCTCGGTGCGCGCTATCCCGTATCTGCGGCGCAAGATCGATAAAATCATCAGCGGCGCCGGCTTCGATCCCTCAAGCCATTCCGGCAAGGCGCTGGTCAACGTGCTCGAACACTATCCGCGCGATGAATTGTTCCAGATCGACGAAGGAACGCTCTATCAGTTCGCCCTCGCCATTCTTCAGCTTGACGAACGTCCGCGGGTTCGGGTCCTGCCGCGACGCGACCGTTTCGACCGCTTCGTATCGATTCTGGTCTACATTCCGCGCGATCGTTACGACAGCCGGATCAGATCGCGGATTGGCGAGTATCTCGCCGCGACTTTCAAAGGCCGGGTGCGCGCCTTCTATCCGTTTTTCCCGGAAGGGCCGCTGGTCCGCGTCCACTTCATCATCGGACGCTACGAGGGCGAGACTCCGGTCGTGGATCAGGCCGTGCTTGATCGCGCGGTCGAAGCGATCGTGCGAAACTGGACCGATGGCCTCGACGAAGCGCTCGTCACCACGCATGCCTCAGGCAAGGGGCGCACGCTGCTGGCGAAGTACCGCGAAGCTTTCCCGGTCGATTACCGCGAGGTCTATCCGCCGCCGATCGCCGTCGCCGACATCGAAGTGGTCGAAACGCTGACTGCCGAGCATCCGCTCGGTGTCGAACTTTACCGCAGTTTCGGTGCCGAACCGGGTAGCGCTGGCCTCAAAGTCTTCAGCCACAGCCGCCCCATCGCGCTGTCCGAGCGTGTACCCGTGCTGGAAAACATGGGCTTCCGCGTCGTCGACGAGCGCACCTATCACATCGAACCGCAGGACGCCGCCGACGTCTGGTTCCATGACATGACGCTGGAAAGCACCCTGGGCCAGCCGTTCGATCTGAACGCGCTCCGGGAAAACATCGAAGCCTGCTTCCTTGCCGTCATGGGCGGCCGCGCCGAGAATGACGGCTACAACGCGCTGGTGCTCGCGACCGGGCTGGTCTGGCGCGACGTCGCCCTGATCCGCACGCTGTCGCGCTTTCTGCGCCAGGTCCGCGTGCCATTTTCGCAAGATTATATGTGGACGACGTTGCGCAAGCACGCCGGCATCGCGGCGCAGATCGTTGCTCTGTTTCACAACCGCTTCGACCCGAAGCTCGGCATCTCGACTGACGAGCGTGCGGCGCACGAGGCCGCCATCGCCGCTGTGATCGAGACCGCGCTGCAAGCGGTCGACAGCCTCGATGAAGATCGCATTCTGCGCCGCTTCGTCAACGCGGTCGAGGCGGCGATCCGCACCAACTTCTATCAGCTTGATCACCATGGCCAGCCCAAGGAGCTGATCGCGGTCAAGTTCTCGAGCCGCAAGCTCGACGATATGCCGCTGCCGCGGCCGCTTTATGAGATTTTCGTCTATTCGCCGCGTGTCGAAGGCGTGCATCTCCGCTTCGGTAAAGTGGCGCGCGGCGGCATTCGCTGGTCCGACCGGCCACAGGATTTCCGCACCGAAATCCTCGGGCTGGTCAAAGCGCAGAACGTGAAAAACGCGGTCATCGTGCCGGTCGGCGCCAAGGGCGGCTTCGTGCCAAAGCGGTTGCCGCGGAGCGGCGCGCGCGAAGCGATCCAGGCCGAGGGCACCGCCTCCTACAAACTGTTCATCTCGACGCTCCTCGACATCACCGACAACATTGGAACGGGAACGACCGGCGTCGTTCCGCCGGCGGATGTCGTACGCTACGATGGCGACGATCCGTATCTCGTTGTCGCCGCCGACAAAGGCACGGCGACGTTCTCGGATATCGCCAACGACATCGCCATATCCCACGGCTTCTGGCTGGGCGATGCCTTCGCGTCCGGCGGCTCCGCCGGCTACGACCACAAGAAGATGGGCATTACCGCCCGCGGCGCCTGGGAATCGGTCAAGCGCCACTTCCGCGAGATGGATATCGATATCGGCAAGACCGCTTTCACGACCGTCGGCGTGGGCGACATGTCCGGCGACGTGTTTGGCAATGGCATGCTGCGCGAAAAGACCACCAAGCTCGTCGCCGCATTCGATCATCGCGACATTTTCATCGATCCTGAACCTGATCTCGAGCGCACTTTCGCCGAGCGGAAGCGGTTGTTCGATCTGCCACGTTCCAGCTGGCAGGATTTTGACAAAGCGCTGATCTCCGAAGGCGGTGGCGTCTATGCGCGCTCCGCCAAGGAGATCAGGCTTGCAGAGCAGGCGCAGAAGCTCCTCGGTGTCCCGGAGAAGCTCACCCCGCAGGAACTGATCCGGGCCATCCTTAAAGCGCAGGTCGATCTCCTGTTCTTCGGCGGCATCGGCACCTACGTCCGCGCCGCCGATGAAACCGACGAGGCAGCCGGTGACCGCACCAACGATCCAATCCGAATCGCCGGATCGGATCTGCGCTGCAAGGTAATCGGCGAGGGCGCCAATCTCGGCATGACACAACGCGGCCGGATCGAAGCGGCGTTGCGCGGGGTGCGGCTCAACACCGACGCGATCGACAATTCAGCCGGCGTGAACACCTCCGACATGGAGGTCAACATCAAGATCGCTTTGAGCATCCCGCTGCGCGATGGCCGCCTGCAGATGAGCGCCCGCAATGCCCTGCTCCCGCAGATGACCGATGAAATTGCCAAGCTCGTTCTGCGCAACAATTATCTGCAGACACTGGCGCTGTCGCTGTCGCAACGGCGCGGCATGGAGGATTTCGGCTTCCTGCAGCGGCTTATCCAGACGCTGGAGGGGCGAGGTCTGCTCGATCGCGCCGTCGAGTACCTGGCGGACGACATGGCGCTCGCCGAGCGCCGGCGCCGCATGCAGCCGTTCACGCGGCCGGAACTTTCGGTGTTGCTCGCTTACGCCAAGCTCACGCTGTACGAGGAACTTCTCGAATCCGCGGTGCCGGACGATCGTTACCTCGCCCGCGAATTGAGCCGCTATTTCCCGAAAGAGATTGCCGCGCAGTTCCCCGATGCGCTCGAACATCACCGGTTGCGCCGCGAAATCATCGCCACCCAGCTCGCCAACTCGATGATCAATCGCGGCGGACCCTCGTTGATCGTGCGCATCGCCGATCAGACCGGGGCCGCCCCCGCTGCCGTCGCTTCAGCCTTTGCCGCGGTACGCGACAGCTACCGCATGACCGCACTTAACGGTGCAATCGATGCGCTCGACAATCGGATTGACGGGAAACTGCAACTCGATCTCTACGCGGCGGTACAAGACCTGTTGCTCGACCGCATCATCTGGTTCTTGCGAAACGTTGATCTCACCAAAGGGCTTGCCGATCTCGTGGCGCATTATCGTGATGGCATTGCCGCGGTCGCGGCCGTGCTCGATCATGCGCTGTCCGACGAGGCGTTGACTGCGCGCGCCGCACGCAAACAGGAACTGACCGAAGCCGGCGTGCCCCCGGACCTCGCCGCCAGTATCGCCGATCTTGGTCCGATCGGGGCGGCGCCTGACATCGTCCTGGTCGCCGACCGAACCGGCAAGCCGATCGGCGAAGTTGCCGCTACCTACTTCGCTACCGGCTCGTTCTTCCGGCTCGATCTTATTGCGACCGCAGCTCGCGCCATTCCGATCGCGGATTACTTCGATAGGCTGGCGCTCGATCGGGCGCGCGATTCCATCGGCGATGCCGAGCGGCGGCTGACCGCCGCGATGGTTGGCAATGGCGCCGCAGGCGCCGGCGCCGTTGAGGCGTGGGTGGCGCCGCGCAAAACCGAGGTCGAGCGGATCCGCGGAGCAATCCACGAAATCGCTGGTTCGGGGCTTACCTTGTCGAAGCTTTCAGTCGCTGCCAGCCTGCTCGGAGACCTGGTGAAGAATTAGCGGCGCCCCGCACACAAAAAAGAGCCCCAAGCAAATTACGCGCTTGGGGCTCTTAGGTTGTTGCCTCAACTTTAGGCTTATTGGGCCGGACGGCGGGGTGTCGGGGGATGGGGAAACCGTCCGGTCGGCCTAATGATAAAAAAATAGGTACGCGCTTCGGAGATGCAACACAGATCACGCGTTAGTGTTACCCGCTGCGGCAAAACGCCCGGTTTGCAGGCGCAAGTGTGACGCGGGTCACCGTCAACGAACCACATGCCGCAATATTACAAAGTCGCAATAAGTTGCACGCGCCTTTGAGTGTTTGTTCCCATCGCCTTCGTTGGTCGAGCCAGGATCGGATTTCCGCGGTGCAGTAATTGCCGCCAGCTGAATTTGTTGCGTAATTGCAATGCGATTGCACCAGTCTGAAGCTTTGCGATGGAACAAGTTTCACCTAAGCTCTCGCGGCGCAATGTAATAATTTTATTTAACTGCCGAAGTCATCTCGGGCCGTGCGCAGGCACTGGAAATATTCTAGAATTACTCATGCCGTTGGGGCGGGCTCTTCACACGGAGCCGACAGCACTGAACGACGCGAGTACCGGGATGGACGCGATTCACGCAACTCAGTTTCTATATCCGATATCCGGGTTTGTCGTTGGGCTCCTGGTCGGGTTGACCGGAGTTGGCGGCGGCTCGTTGATGACTCCCCTGCTGATCCTGCTGTTCGGCATCCATCCCGCGACCGCCGTCGGCACGGACCTTTTGTATGCAGCGGCGACAAAGTCTGCCGGCAGCGTGGTGCACGGCCTCAACCGCACTGTCGATTGGCGCCTGGTTCGGCGTCTGGCTACCGGCAGCGTGCCGATGACCATCATTACGATCGCCGCGCTGAGCTATTTCGACGTGAGGAGCGAAGGGGTACGGCAGCTCATCGGAGCGGTGCTGTCGTTTGCCTTGTTGCTTACCGCCATCACCCTGGTGTTCCGCAACAGGATCGTGGCGCGGTACGCGCCGAGCCTCAGCGCGCTTTCGCCGCGCCGCATTGCGCTGCTGACCGTTATCGTCGGCGGTGTTCTGGGAATCCTGGTTTCAATCTCTTCGGTCGGCGCCGGCGCCATCGGCGTTACGGCGCTGGTGCTACTTTACCCAAACCTGCCGACGGCGCGGATTGTCGGCTCCGACATCGTGCACGCTGTCCCGCTGACCCTGGTTGGCGGAATTGGCCACTGGATCCTGGGCTCGATCGACTGGCAGGTGTTCGCAGCGCTGATATTTGGATCGGTGCCGGGAATTCTGATCGGCAGCTATGCCGCCTCCCGCTTTAACGAGACGGCGTTGCGCGTCGTGCTGGCGGTTACCCTGCTTGCGGTAGCGACAAAGCTCTCGTTTGGCCTGTTGCCGTCGTCGTCAGACGTGGTGGCGCAGACGACGCAGCATCACTGAGCAACTAAGCAGCGGCATCACCTTGTGCGCCCGCCGGGCGATAAGCCTCCTCAGCTCGCGGGCTCGCGCTCCGGAAGACCGTAGCGGTGCAAATCGCTGCCGTGGACGTCGAGCCAGGTTTTGGCCCGTTCGTGATCCGGGAACAGCCGCCGGACCAGGCGCCAGAACCTGACGGAATGATTCATCTCAACCAGATGCGCGACTTCGTGCGCCGCCAGATAGTTCAAGACGAAGTTCGGCGCGAGAATGAGCCGCCACGAATATGATAATACCCCGGTCGTCGAGCAGGAGCCCCAGCGGCTGGCCTGATCGCGCACCGAGACACGTCGGATACTGACGCCAAGTTCCGACGCGTAGCGAAGGCTCGCGGTCTCGAGTTCGCGCCTGGCTTCGCGTCGCATGAAATCGCCGATGCGGCGGTCGATGTGCGGCGCATCGCCGGCCACACAGAGAAGCCGTTGACCGGCAGCGTCAGTCTCGGTCCAGACGGTACCGCGCATGCCACGCCGGTGGGTTATGCGATGCGGGATGCCGCGCAACGGCACCATGATCCCGTGCGCAAAGCGCACCGCTTCCGGCAAACGGCCCAAACGCGCCGCAATCCAGCCGCCGTGCTTCTGCGCGAACGCGCGCGCCTCTTTCACCGTCCCGCGCGGCGGAATAGTGAGGATCACCTCCCGGGTCGCGGCAGCGATCCGCAACGTGTAGCGGCGCGCCTGACGATGCCGCCGCATGCGGACGAGATAAATGGATCGGTCGAAAATGACCTCGATGGCCTGAGGCTCGCTCGGCCGACGATAGAGCAACGCACGGTGCGACATAACTGGCAATCCCGAACCCAACCCAGCGTCGGATAGTGCCATATTCAATCGACCGTACAGTGCCTTTGATGGCGATGCTTGAAGCATACAACATCTAGGGCTTAAGCGGTCCTACCAGTCCCAGCTAATGTAATTAATGGATTGAATTTTGGTTCAGATTTTGGCTCGAGAGGTCGGCCGAAATTTGATAGCGCTTGATTCGAAATACGCCAGCTTTCTCAGCCGGTTAGCGGCACACACGCGGAAGAAGACTGGTTTTCCGCGATAATCCTGCAAATCAGTGCGGTTGGTGGCCGCTTTTGGCCGGGGCAAAGCCGGCGGTTGCAGCCGCCCGATCGCTTTGCCGCTGCGGCGCGCCATTCTCGGTCTTGCCGTTGGCCGCTTTGCGAACCGGACCGCCGTCGCCACGCCGGGGGCGGATACCTTCCCCCATCGACAGCACGAAGTCGGAAATGCGCGGCGCGATTTCGGCGCGAAACCGCGACCCGTTGAACACGCCGTAATGTCCGACACCGGGCTGCAGCCAATGCGATTTCCGATCCGCCGGAATGTTGACGCACAGCCGATGCGCCGCCTCGGTCTGGCCAACACCGGAAATATCGTCGTGCTCGCCTTCGATGGTGAGGAGC
>Ga0335085_10002781_pt1 | contig 31857 bp, 30 predicted proteins | sample Lox_Sample_45_FD_206712 | JGI IMG/M metagenome (GOLD analysis project Ga0335085, IMG submission 206712) | Soil microbial communities from Loxahatchee National Wildlife Refuge, Florida, United States - Lox_Sample_4.5 | ecosystem: Environmental > Terrestrial > Soil > Wetlands | place: USA... | reverse complement strand
CAGGCAAACCCCGTCACCTGCAGACAAACTCGGCACCGCTCGACGGTGCCCGGCCCGTCAGGCCCTCTCCCCCCGATGAATGGCCTAAACCCTGAACTGGGCTACCATCGTCTCCAGCTCCAGCGCCTGCTGGGAGAGCCCCTCCGCGGAGCGCGACAACTGCTCCACCGACGAGAGGTTCTCACGGGTGAGGTTGTTGATGTTCTCCACCGCGGCAACAACCGTGTCGCCCCCCTTCTTTTGCTCGAAGGTGGCACTGGTTACCTCCTGGGTCATGGAGTTCATCGCATTTATGGCCCCGACGATCTGTCGCGCCGACAGTGCCTGCTCCCTCGAAGCGCTGGCCGCCACTGCAGTCGACTCGTTCATCTTGCCCATCGCCCGGATCACCTGACGGGAGGCAGCCGCCTGCTCGGAGCTCATCCTGGCTATGTCGCTCATCAGGCCACTGGTCTGCTCGATGCTCTTAACAATGTTGGCGAGGGCATTGCCAGCAGACTCGGAAAGGGCCATGGATTCCCGCGCCTCTCTGGATACCAGTTCCCCATATTTCACCGACTCGGAGGTGTCTGATTGGACCTGTTTGATTACCAGGCCGATTTCCTTGGTGGCGCTGACGCTCCGCTCGGCCAGCTTTCGTACTTCTTCGGCGACGACCGCTGCTTTTCATCACCGCATCCCTACTTGAAATCGGCGTAGGTGGAGATGACGTAATCCCGGTCCTTCGCCTCTTTCTCGTGGCACTCGAAACAGTTCTTCACGGGATCGACACCGGAGGGCTTGCCGTCGGGATTGAAGCCGGCAAAGAGCCAGCCGCCGGTAGCCTGCTGTTTCTTCTCCTTCTGCATCAGGACGATCATGTTCTTCTTCCCCCTGACCTGCTTTCCGCCTTCCTCCTTGATGTTGAAGAAGACCACCACGAATCTGCCCCCTTCCGGGTATGCGCCGCCCGTCTTGTAGGTCTTCATCGCCTTCTTGTCCACGTAAATGTAGTGGATGCCGTAGAAGAGCGACTTCTTGTCGTTGACGACCTTTTCCTTGCTCTTCTCCCACTTCTCGTACCCCTTGGGCAGGGCGACCGTCTCGGCCGCCACCGCCTGCGAGGCGGCAAGCGCCAGGACAGCGGCCGCCACCAGGAACAGCAGTTTCCTCATCTCATTTTCCTCCGTTGTCGCACAGATTTCTCCGGCACCCGGGCCGGCAGGCGTCTGCCACGATAATCCATCTGCCGCCGGGATTCAAGGGAAAGGTTGCGAGTATGCGCAACCGGGGCGTAACGGGCCTGGATTGCGAAAGCCGCGTTTCGCCTACTTCACGGCATACCAGAACTTGACTGTTCTCGCCTTGCCGTCTGCCAGCTTGAACCTGGCCATCACGCCGTACGTCCCCTTCTTCGGCATGGCGAAGTTGGCGCCGAAACCTCCTCCCATCGCCATCAGGTCCTTCACCTGCTCAGCCTTGTCCGGAGCCATGACCTTCATCTTCACCTCGCCGTCGCTCAGCTGCTTGCCGGTTTTGGCGTCGGTGAACATCACCATGATGTGGTGGGTATCCTTTCCCCCCGTAAGGTTGTAGACTTCGTAGGAAACCTTGACGCCGTCCACCACCTCCTCGTGCGCCGCCTTCGAGTGTGCGCCGTGCTCCATCGGCATCGATGAATGGTCCATGGCAAAGGATGCGTGGGGTGCCGCTAAGGCAAAGGATGTTGCTGCGAAGATCACTGCCAGTTGTTTCATTTTCTTCTCCTTTTCGTTTGTGCTTTACTTCACGGCTCCGAATTTTGCTCCGATCGGCGCACCCACCCGCAGGCGGTAGCAGCAGAGGCGTAGTACCCACAGGGCATAAACAGCGCCACGTCGTGCATGCTGCCGGCGAGGACGGCGGCGAGATGACCGGAAGCTCGGAGCCGCAATACGTCAGTGCTTCATCCCGCTGAACTTCAGTTTTCCTTTCCTCAGGTCGCGGGTCTTCATCAGCACGAAGATTACCGGCGTCATGATGAGGACATGGATGGCCGACGAGATCATCCCGCCGATCATCGGTGCGGCGATCGGTTTCATCACGTCCGCGCCGGTGCCGCTCGACCACATGATCGGCACGAGACCGATCAGCGCCACGGCCACGGTCATCAGTTTCGGCCGAAGCCGCAGGACCGCACCCTCGAAGGTGGCGTCGTAGATGTCCCGCTCGGTCACCGGTCCCTTGAGAAGCCTCTTGTCCAGGGCCTCGTGGAGGTAGATGACCATCACCACCCCGGTCTCCACCGCCACGCCGTAGAGGGCGATGAAGCCGACCCAGACCGCCACCGACATGTTGTAGCCCAGGGCCTTCACCAGGTAGACCCCCCCCACCAGGGCGAAGGGGACCGAGAGCATGACCATGGAGGCCTCCAGGGCGGAATGGAAGGTGAAGTAGAGGAGGATGAAGATGATCAGGATCCCGGCCGGCACCAGGAACTGGAGGCGTTGTTTCGCCCGGATCTGGTTCTCCCACTGCCCCGACCAGGCGACGTAGTAGCCGGGAGGAAGCTTCAGCTGCTTCTCCAGTACCTCCTTCGCCTCGGTGACGAACCCTCCCATGTCGCGGCCGCGCACGTTGAGAAAGACGATGGAGCGCAGGAGCCCCCCTTCGCTGTTGATTTCCGGGGCGCCGGTGGAGACCGTAAGCCGCGTCACCAGCGACAGGGGCACCTGGGCGCCGTTCATCCCCGCGACGAGCATCCGCTGGATGGCGGGAATGTTGTCCCGGTAGTCGCGCAGGTAGCGGATCCGGATCGGGAAGCGGTCGCGCCCCTCCACGGCCGTCGTGAGCATTTCGCCGCCGAGGGCCGTCTCGATGATGTCCTGGATGTCGCCGACCTTCACGTTGTAGCGGGCCGCCGCCTCCCGGTCGATGTCGATGTCGATGTAGTTCCCGCCGGTGACCCGCTCCGCCACCACGTCCGCGCTCCCCTTGACGGTCTTGAGAATCCCCTCCGCCTGCACCGCCAGGTCCTTCAAAACATTCAGGTCATGGCCGAAGATCTTCACCCCCAGGTCGGTGCGCACCCCGGTGGAGAGCATGTTGATCCGGTTGATGATCGGCTGGGTCCAGCCGTTGCGGACCCCCGGTATCTGCAGCTTCGCATCCAGCTCCGCGACGATGTCGTTCGTGGTGATACCGGGACGCCACTTCTCCCTGGGCTTCAGGATGATGATCGACTCGAACATGGAGACCGGCGCCGGGTCGGTGGAGGTCTCGGCCCGCCCCACCTTGCCGAGGACGTGCTCCACCTCGGGGACGCTCAAGATAATCTTGTCCTGCACCTGGATCAGCCGCTTCGCCTCGGAGATGGAGATGTTCGGCAGCGTCACCGGCATGTAGAGGAGCGACCCCTCGTCCAGCGGGGGCATGAACTCGCTGCCGATGCTCATGAACATCGGGATGGCGATGGCCAGGGCCAGGACGTTGAGGAGGATGGTGGTCTTCTTGTACGTGAGCACCCACCGGATCACCGGCGAGTAGAACCGGATGAAGAAGGAGGAAACCGGGTTGGCGCTCTCCGGCGGCATCTTCCCCCGCATGAAGTAGTACATGAGGACCGGCACCAGGGTGATGGCGATCAGGGCCGAGCCGACCATGGAGAAGGTCTTGGTGAAGGCAAGCGGGTGGAACAGTTTCCCTTCCTGTCCCTCCAGGAGAAAGACCGGCACGAAGGAGAGGATGATGATGGCGAGCGAAAAGAAGATGGCGCGCCCCACCTGCCTGGCCGAGGCGATGACCACCTCCTGCCGCCTCGCCTGACGTTCCTCCGGCGGCAGCTCGGAGAGGTGCCGGTAGCAGTTCTCCACCATGATGACGCCGGCATCCACCAGCACGCCGATGGCGATGGCGATCCCCCCGAGGGACATGATGTTGGAGGTGACCCCCATCAGCTTCATGGTGATGAAGGCGATGAGGACCGCGATGGGGAGCGTCAGGACGATCACCAGGGCGCTCTGGAAATGGAGGAGGAATACCAGCACCACGAGCGACACGACGACCGACTCCTCGGTGAGCGCCCGCTTCAGGGTGTGGATGGCCCGCTCGATCAGGTCGGAGCGGTCGTAGGAGACCATGATCTTTACGCCCGGCGGGAGCCCCTTTTCCAGGGCCGCGATCTTCTCCTTGACCCGGTCGATGACGTCCTTGGCGTTCTCGCCGTAACGCATGACGATGATGCCGCCGACCGCCTCCCCTTCGCCGTTCATGTCGAGGAGCCCCCGGCGGATGGCGCCCCCCAGCTGCACGGTGCCGAGATTCCTGACGTAGACGGGTGTGCCGCGCATGTCGGCGCCGACCACGATGTCCTCCAGGTCCTTGGCGGACTTCACGTACCCCTTTCCCCGGATCAGGTATTCCGCATCGGCCTTCTCCAGGAGCCTCCCACCGACGTCGCTGTTGGACCGCTTGACGGCCTCCATGACGTCCGCCACCTTGACGTTGTAGGCGAACAGCCGGTTCGGGTCGAGGTCGATCTGGTACTCCCGCACGAAGCCGCCGATGGAGGCCACCTCGGCCACGCCGGCAACGGTGTTCAGCTGGTAGCGGACGAACCAGTCCTGCAGGGTGCGGAGCTGCTCCAGGTCATACCCCTTTCCCTCGATGGTGTACCAGTAGACGTGTCCCACCCCGGTGCCGTCCGGCCCGAGGGTCGGCGTTACACCCGGCGGGAGGAGCGAGGCGGCGTAGTTGAGCCGCTCCAGCACCCGGGTCCGCGCCCAGTAGATGTCCGCCTTGTCGTCGAAGATCACGTAGATCATCGAGAAGCCGAAGGCGGAAGAAGCGCGCACCGCCTTGACTTGCGGGAGCCCCTGCAGGTTCACCGCCAGGGGATAGGTGACCTGGTCCTCCACCACCTGCGGCGAACGGCCGGGGTAGTCGGTGAACACGATCACCTGGTTGTCGGAGAGGTCGGGGATCGCATCCACCGGCGTCCTGTAGACCGACCACACCCCCCAGGCGATGATGAGGGCGAAGACCATCAGGACGATGACGCGGTTTCTGGCAGAGTAGTCGATAATTTTTTCGATCACGTAAAGCCTCGGGACTCGGGACTGGGGACAGGTAACACCCTATAACCCCGGGACGAGCTGCCTTGCACTAGTCCCGAGTCTCCAGTCCCCGCCTTTCACATTTTCATGTCATCCATCTTCATTTCATCTTTCTTCTTCGGTGCGGCCGGCGGCTGTCCGCCTTTCTCCTCCATCTTCATCCCCGGCATCCCCTCGTGTCCGCCGCCACCCTTCAGTTGCGCTTCGGAGTCGATGAGGTACCCGCCGGAGGAAGCGACCTTGTCACCCGCCTTCAGCCCGGAAAGGATCTGGACATTGTCGCCGCTTCGGGCGCCGACCTTGACGTCCCGCGGCTCGAACTGCCCCGGCTTCGTTTCCACCCAGACCACCTGGCGCTGCCCGGAATCCATGACCGCCGAAACGGGGACGACGAGGGAACTCCCCAGCGGCACCTTGATCGAGGCGTTCACGAACATGTCGGGCTTGAGCTTCAGCCCCGGGTTGGGGATCTCCACCCGTATCTTGACCGTCCTCGTTTTCGGGTCGAGGAACGGGTAGATGAACGACACCCTCCCCCGGAACGTCTTTCCCGGATACGACTGGGAGTGGATTTCCACCGTCTGGCCGATTTTCACGTTGGGGAACTCGTTCTCGTAGACCTCCACCTCCACCCAGACCGCGGAAAGGTCGGCGATGTTGAAGAGCGGGTCCCCCACGTTCACGTACTGCCCTTCCAGGGCCACCTTCTCGATCACCACGCCGGAGAGCGGGGTAAAGATGGGGAGGCGGATGTTGGGTTGCCCGGCCTTTTCCAGGCCGGCGATCTGTTCGTCCTTCACCCCCATCAGCTTCAGCCGCTGTCGGGCGGAGGCCACCAGCCCTTCGCCTCCCTGGGAGATGGACTGGATGGGAGAACTCTTGAACTGCTCGCGGCTCTTCAGGGCCAGGAGATATTCCTGCTGGGCGGCAACGAGGTCGGGTGAGTAGATTTCGGCCACCGGCCTGTTCTTGGAAACGGAGGCACCGACCGCATTGACATGGAGGCGGTCGATGCGGCCGGCCACCCATGCGGTGACCTTGGCTTGCCGCGTCTGATCGTACTGGACGATGCCCGTGGCAGCGATCTCCTTGTCGAGGGGGACGCTCCTCACCTCGGTGGTCGCCACGTTGGCCAGGACCATCTGGGTCGGAGAGAGCGCGACCTGTCCCGCCGTCTCCGCCTCTTGGGCATTTGCCATCGGCGTTTCCACCTTCTTGACCAGCGACATCCCGCAGATGGGGCAGGCGCCCGGCTTATCCTTGACGATGAACGGGTGCATCGGGCAGGTATAGAGCTCCTTCCCCTGATGTACATGTCCGGCCTCCTGCCCCCCCGTCCCAGCCTCTCGCCGGTGCCACAGGTAATAACCGCCTGCTGCCACGGCAACGAAGACCAGGAGCATGAGCGTAACGAGCAACTTTTTCGCGCGTGTCATTGAAAAGCCTCTCTAGTTGGTGTCAAACCTTCCGGGGGACGCCGGGATCGGGCAACGGTGGCGTTCCTACAGCGCCTTCCCCACCAGCGCCTCCAGCTGCGCCCTCTTCACCTGGTAATCGGCCAGCGAGTCGAAGTACTCCCGCTCATAGGTGAAGAGGGTGAGCCGGCTGTCCAGCAACGACAGGAAATCGACCTTGTTGACCCGGTAGCCAATGGTGGCCGACTCCAGGGACTGCTCTGCCTGGGGAATGATGCCGGACCGGTACAGCTCGGCCAGCTTCCGTCGCCGCTCCAACTGGGCCAGCAGGTCTGCGATGCCGGCATCGATGCTGTTCCTGAGACTGTCCGCCTCTGCGGTGGCCATGGTGACCTCGGATGACGACTCCGCCACCATGGCGTGCCGCCGGGCCCGCTGCACCGGCAGGTTGAAGGTAATGCCGAGGGAATACATGTCGTCGCCGTTGCTCCCTTCGGTGGGGTTCCTTTGCATGTACTCGAAGGAGACGTTGACGTCGGGATAGAACTCCTTTTCCGCCAGTTTCTGCCCGGCCCTCCCCTTTTCGACCCGGGCAGCCAGCCCCCGGAACTCCGGGCGGCTGGCCGCGGCGATCTCTTTCAGTTCACCGGCTGAGCGCGCGACGGGTTTCAATTCGAAATCGGCAATCCGCCCGATGGGTGTTTCCGCCGGACGGGAGAGAAGGGCATTGAGGGCCGCCTGCAGGCTCCTGCGCTGCTGCTCCAGGGATATCCGCATATCGAGCAGTTTCGACCGCTCCACCTGGGCCTTGAAGATGTCCTGCTGCGCCCCCTGGCCGACAGAATACTTGGTCTCGGCCAGGGTGACGAAATCGTCGAGGACCCTGATGTTCTTGGCCACGATCTCCAGCGATTTGTCGGCAAAATAGATCTGGTAGTAGGCCTCGGCGACCATCCTGCGCAGTTCCAGCTTCCGTTCCTCAACCTGCCAGTGGTACACCTCCGCCTCCTGCGCCGCCACCTCGCCCTTCAGGTCCCGTTTCCCCCAGAAGGGGAACTGCTGGCTGATCCCGATCACCTTCTGCGTCATGGGGTCTTTCTTGAAGTTGAAAGGGTCAGAGACGATGCCGTTCTGGATCTTCAGCATCATCATCGGGTCGTCGAGCGACCTGGCCTGGGCCACGCGGTTGCGGAACATCTGCCAGCGGGCAGCGGATGCCTTCAGTTCCGGATTGTCGGCAATGGCGGCCGCGGTCAGCGCGGAGAGGTCGTCCGCCGGCCGGAGCTCCTCCGCCAGGACGGGCCGAAGGGCCAGGAGCGGGAATGCCAGCGCGAGCAGGACGATACGCCATGATCTCGGGGAAAATCCGGTACGTTGTACCGTCTGGTGATCGAACATCCTTTTCATGCATTTCCTCGGATTCTTCGCCGATGTTTCCTTCATGGGTGGAGAGAAACCCCTCAGCCCGGGCTCATTTCCTTTCGAGCGGACAGCTGTCGCCACACCCCTTGGACTGCCACCCCTTGCCCGGGTCTCTGCCGGTGAGCTTGCGGAACTGCTCGGCGCTCCGGCAATCCGCGACGCTGTTCCGGTATCCCAGGGAGGCGACCGTCGAAGAGATGCCAGCCGGCCCGATCATTTTCGAATCGAACCCGACGATCACCCGGCCGCCGTTCACGTCGACCTCCACCGCCGCCACTCCTTTTTTCGCCTGGAGCGCTCGCTCGATGGCGCTCCCGCACCCGCCGCAGGAGATGCCGGTGGCACTGAGCACCGCCACCGAATCCGCCGTCGGCCTGATGCGGACGAACATGGCACCCGTCACCAGCAGTGCGATGACCGTCAGGAGTGAAACGGTATTGACGACTCTCCCCTTCTGCACCCTTTCTCCTTTGGCTGGCATTGTTAGCCAGCCTCCAACGTCTCCATGAAGTTACAACGAGTGTGCCAACATGCCGCAAGCCACAACTCCCTGGAATTACGAGATGGTGTTCGAAAGCGGGTATGGCGGAACATCCCGGGTAGAGAATAGTGCACAGGGGCTGTGGAATATTCCGCATGAAAAGGAAGTGCACCGGGAAACGATCGGGTTGGAGAGTCAACCGACTCGCACGCTGACCGCTAGCGGGGTGGAAGGCGGATGTGATGCTGACGTATGTAGACAGGGGGGAGGAGTCACGGGCACAGCGAAAGGACCGCGAAGGCACTCCAAAGGGTGTGTCCGCAAGACGCTTCGTCGTAGCCGGTGCCTGATCGCGACGTGGTGTCAGGCCGGCTTCGCCGGGGGGATGATTGTGGGGAGACAGACTTCCGGCAGAAGGGTAAGGACCAGGCCAGCACCATGGAGGGAAGACCGTTTCATTCTTCGTACCATGATCGGCAAGGAGACGCTCTCCCCGCCCTCATTTGTTAATGAAAAAACGACAGGGATCGCATTTTTCGCAGTGGTTCCGGCGGACGGGGAAAGAGCTTGAGCCCCCGTCAGACAAGCATGTCGGGTATCTGCGCAGGCTTCTTGCGAAGAATGTATCTCAAATATTGTGCCAGTTGTCTGGCTATGCGCATCCTGAATGGCAAAGTGCGCGGCTCCCGAAAGCCCGGGAACAGCCTCAGGACTTGTTCGTTAATGAGCTCGAAGCCCTGGGCGACGACCGAGAACTTCCCGGCAAGAACCTGGAGACGATCCAGCCAGCCGCGTACAGCATACCGAGGAGAACGACGTCCGTCGGCCCTACCGGCATATCCCAGGAATATGAAATCCAGAAGCCGAGGAACGCTGCCGTGCCGCCGATCAGAGAGGCCAGAACCGTGAACCGGTGCATGCTGCTGCAAAACAGGTGCGCCGTCAGGGCGGGAATCAGCAGGAAACCGAAGGCGATCAACGGGCCGACACTGAGCACCGCCATCGAGACGGTGAGGCCGATCAGCAGATAGAGGAGCACGTCCCAGAAAACGACGTTCTTCCCGAGGGTGATAGCCATGGCGCGGTCGAAGGAGACCAGGAGAATCTCCTTGTTAAACAGTGCCAGCGTGATCGTGGCGAGCGCAAACGCCGCCGCCGTCAGCATGAGGTCGGAATTTGAGATGGTGATGACCTCACCTTTCAGGAGGTCCAGCAGGCCGATTTCGCCGTAGGGATTCTTCGCCAGGAGCAGAATGCTCAGCGCGGAGGAGACGACATAGGCAACGCCGAGCCGTCCCTCCGGCTGGCCGCGCCCGCGCCGTTCCAGGAACGCCAGCAGCAGGATCGCCGTGAGAGTGAACGTCATCGAGCCGGCAAATGCGAGAATGTGCCCGCCGTGGGAGTCGTGTGCGTTCAGGTTGATGCCGAGCCACAGGGGAAGCGAGAGGGCGATGGCGACCCCGGTCGAGGAAATCTGCGGCAGCGCAACCCCCATGAATACCAGCCGGCGCAGCACGAGGAACACGCCGACGAGCGGACAGGTCAGGCCGACGAGCACGCTGGTGTAAACCGAGTTGCGCAGGAGAAAATCGGGCGAAAGTATCAAACGCAGCGTTTCCATTTCAGACGGTCTCCATTTCAAGGATCTCGGCCACCCGCTCCGGGGTGAGGAGTTCGTTCACGGTTCCCCGGAGCACCCTGCCCAGGTGCAGCCAGACTATCTGCTCGGCATGGCGGCGCGCAACTCCGAAATCGTGGGTGACCAGGAGGACCGCGATCCCTCTTTCCGTGCGGATCCGCGAGATAAACTCCATCACCGCATGTGTCGTCGTATGGTCCACCCCGTCGGTCGGCTCGTCCAGCATCAAGACGTCGGGACGCGTCGCCAGGGCGCGGGCAATGAGGACTCGTTGCCTCTGACCGCCGGAAAGTTCGGCAAAGCGCCTGCGGGCGAACTCCTCCGCGCCCGTCGCAGCCAGGCATTCCCACGTGAACTCCTTTTCGGCCGGCGGAACGGGGCGCCCGGGACGGACGCGGCCATAGGTGCCCATAAGGGCAACGTCGAAACCGGTCAGCAGATACACCGGATCAAACAGCGTGGCTTGCGGGACATACCCGAAGATGAGCGGTCTTCCTCCGGCAGGCGCGGATACCATACGCCCTTCGATCGGCGGCAGAAGGCCGAGAAGCGTCTTGAGCAGAGTCGATTTCCCCGATCCGTTCGCGCCGAGAATGGCCGTAAAGCTGCCGCGGGCTATGGCGAAAGAAATCCCGGACAAGACGGGCTGACCTCCATAGCCGATTGCCAGGTTGTCGAGTGTAATGAGCGTTTCGTTCATCGGTGCGTTGACGAGGCCGCCCTGATGGCAGGGCGGCCGTCTCCCTCCTTTGTCTCTATTCCCGGCCTTGCGCCGCTGCGGCCATGGTGTGAACGATGTAGTCCATCATCTTGATGTAGGTCTCCGTGCCCGGCACGGCGCCAGGCATGATGGGGAGTGTTACCAGGGTTGCACCTGTCTGTTCGGCAATCCGCTTCGGCACCTTTTCGGGGAACTCCGGCTCGCGCACCACGATACGGACATGCCCGTCCTTCATGGCACGGGAAAGCTCCTCGATGTGTCGCGGGGTCGGATCGATACCCGGTCTCAGTTCAATCGTGCCGAAATACTCCATGCCGAAGCGCTCCGCGAAATACGGCCAATGCTCGTGATAGGACACGAACTTCACCCCTTTGAGCACGCCGGCCTCTTTGCGCCACTCGGCAATCTTGGCATCCAGCCTGGCCAGGTATGCGTTGCGGTTGCGCGTGAATTCCGCCTTGTGCTGCGGAGCAAACTCCACCAGCGCATTGTAGATGTTCTCGATCGCAGTCTTGGCCAGAACGGGATCGAGCACGTAGTGCGGATTCCCCTGGGGATGAACGTCACCCTGATAGTGATCGGTGGACTTCGGCACATCCTTGGGGATAATCCCCTTCGAGCAGTCCACGTAGCCGGTCTTTCCTTTCTGGATGCGGGGGTTCTTGCTTGCCTCCAGGAGCGCGGGGAGGAAGGCATGCTCGCAGTCCAATCCGACGACGATCACCATGTCCGCCCGGTTCAGCAGCGGGACGAAGCTCGGTTTCATCGGCACCCCGTGGGTGTCTTCCACCCCGGTCGCCAGGCTGCGAACGTCGACCTGCTCGCCACCCACGGCGCGGGCGAAATCCGCCAGGTCGGTAAGCGTCGTCACGATCCGTACTTTGGCCGCGTGCGCGGAGGCGGGAGATCCGCACAATGCGCCGGCGAAAGCACAGAACGATAGTACTTTGAAAAGTCTGGATTTCATGTTCGATTCCTCCTTAGCGTTGCTGCCAGCCATGCGAGTGTGCGCCGATGATCCATGTCCACTGCAGGTACGCGGCATCATTGGAGCGCAGGCCGGTCGCGGCGTTGTTGTCGGTGTGCGTGTACTGGAGCCGGAGCTGGTTCCAGTGACTCAGGGCCCACGTGATGTAGGGAGAGTATGCGGAGGTCCTGGCCTGCTTGTCCACCATGTTCTCCAGCCATTCATACAGGAACCCCGCCGACCACTGCCGGTGGAACTTGTAGGTCAGATACGAGTACAGGCCGATAGAGCCCACCGATTGGCCGGGGGTAATGTTCCCCGCCGGATCGGTCACGTCGAAGCGGTTGTCGCTGTACAGCACTTCCGTGCCCCAGGTGAGGCTCTGGAACTGGTTGTTGCGCAGCGGCTTCCAGTTCAGCATCAGGTCGGCTCCCACCAGGCGGCGCTCCCGTTCGGTGAACGTGTTATTGGATAAGTCCGTTGGAAACGGAGGATTCACGCCGCCGGGATCGACCCACTGGGCCTTCGTGTGTGGGTTCCAGAGGGCGGAGAGGCCCGGTTCCAGCGATATATCGGGGGTGAGGTCGAAATACGACGACAGCCGCCCCCAGTAGTTCAACCCGCTGGGGTTGCGGAACGTACCGGGGTCATTCGGCGGGTTGTCTCCGCCGAACTGAATTCCCGTGCCGACCGTCAGGCTCACATAGTGTTCCACCGGCAGCAGCCAGTTGAGCTGCGCCCCATCCGTCCTCGATTCACCGCCGATATATTGGGCCAGCGCCAGGGGGCGATTGACGAACGGGAGTTCGTGGTCGTGGATGTATGCCAGCCGGCCGAATTCTCCGAAGAACCGCCCCGCCTTCAGCTCCAGGTTCCACGGAAGCGACGTCGTCTGGATCGCCGCCTCTTCCACGGTCAAGTTCGCTTCGCCGGTGGCGGCGTCGGCTGACGCATTGATCACCGCGTAGGCTTTCGCGAACGGGTCAACCGATGCGGCCACGTTCAGCTCAACCGAACGCTGGAAAACGTCCCACCCCCCGGGACGGTCGTTCCCGGTCTGGTTCGATCCTTTACTCTGGTAGGAAAAGATCGTCTCGCCCACGACCCCGATGGACGGGTTGAATATGCTCAGGATTTCCTTCTTCTGGGCTTCGGCCACCTGGTCCACCTTTTCGTTCAACTCGTCGACTTTCTCCTTGAGTCCCTGGTCGGCCTGTGACGGTTCCTCACCGGCGTGGTGCGGTTCCTGCGTTACCTGTTGCGGTTCCTGCTTTTTCTGCCGTTCGATCTCTGCTCTGAGTTCTTCTATGATCTTGGTCTGGCTCCGTATCTGCTGTTCAAGCGCGTTCAGACGTTCGGAAAGGTCCTCGCCGAAGGCGGACGCAGTGAATGTGCAGAACAGGAAAGCCGTGCCGAAGATGGCGAGTATCTGTTTCATGGCTCCTCCGGAAACACTGTAAAATATTTGATTGCGGAAAGTCTCAGGTATCCGTGCTCGTCGAACCGGGCACAGGACGCACCAGTCCGCTACCCGGAAATGTCCGGGTCCGCAGAACAGGAATAATGGGTAAGGCGACTAGGCGGGAGGAGCGCGGTTGTTGGCAGGCGTGAAGAATGTCTCGGCGATGTAATCCGTTGCGTGCCGGAGATAGGGAGTCTCGGTGATGTCTCTCTGAATGTCGTGGCAGGGAAGTGCGAAGCCCGTATCGGACTGGTGGTGAGTTGCGAAGCAGATGGGACAGTCAAGATGGTCAGCGCCGTCACTGTGGTGATGGAATGCCTCAGCCAGGGAGGAGAGGAGAAAGAGGACGACAAAGAGGAGTGACAGGCGCTTGAGCATGGCACTATGTATATTCATGGCACCATAAATGTCAAGAATTACTTACAAGCGCCGTTCCTGGAAGATATTGTAGGAGGTGGATCCTCTCTTCACCACTACACCCCCACCTTGCGCACCTTGGGCTTCACATGGGAGATATCGAACTGGACCATGAAGTAGCCGTAGTCGATGTCCTTGCCGCTTCCCGTGGCGTCCCGGAAAAAGCCGCCGGTAAAGAAGCGGTCATACCCCGCGATGAACGACAGGTTGTCATTGACGAAATAGGTGAGGGTGAAGTCGGTTTCCAGGCCGATAGTGCGGCTGAAGCCGCTCTCCACGTCGTTGGCTACCGCATAGCGGCCGGTGGCGGAGAAATTGAGTTCTTTGGTGATGTCGACGCCCCAGCCGAGGGTGTAGATCTGCAGGCCGCTGGCGTGGTGGTCGCCGAGGGTGAAGCCCGACAGATCGCCGAGGACCTTCATGTCACCCATGAGGGAAGAATCGTTCAGCGGGGTGTGGAACTCCCCCTTCGTGCTTCCGCCGTTTGCCGCCCCTTGGCTCCCCGAGCCGTAGGCATAGCTCAGGAAAAGGTGGTTGTGAAACTCCCCCATAGTCGTGTCGATGTCTGCGTCGACGTGTCCGCCGTAGGAGCCGATCGTGTCGTTGCCGTTCGTTGCGGGGTTGAAAACCTCCCTGGTCTGCACGACCGGCTCGATCTCCAGGGAAACCGGCCCGAGCTTCGCCGTGCCGCGCGCGCCGAAAGTCCACTCGTGCTCTCCCATGTGGTGGTCTGTGGAGATGGTGTCACGGATGGCATACAGTTCCACGGCGATCCCCTCTTTGAGGGCATAGGTACCGTACGCGCCCGACAGCGTCCCTTCCTGGCCAAGGGAGAATGGGGTGGCGTAGTTGCCGGCAAACAGGTCCACCACACCCCCCTCCACCGGTTGCACGCGCAGGCGCAGGGCGTCGTAGGATCGCCCCTTGATAAAGGGGTCGTTGCCGAGAATGAAGGCGCTCCCGTAGGTGATCTCCTGGCGGCCGCCCTTCACGGCGACTACGTTACTGGTGGGCCACTTCGCCTCGACGAATCCCTGGTAGAGGGAGAATTTCGCCAGGTGCTGATCCCCGCCGTCGTATCCGTACCCCTGCCCCTCCACGCCGATGTCGAGCCAGTCAGCCGGATGCCAGTAGACGTAGGGTTTCACCCGGTAGAGAAAGCGTCCTTCGGCGTGGCCGGACTCATAGGTGAAATCCGGGAGAGTGAAGTTCCCGGCCCCTTCACCCCGGAGAAAGCCGGCAACCCCGAGCTTGTACTCGAAGAGAGGTTCCTCGGGCTTTGCCAGCATCTTCACGATGGACTCCCGCCGGCTCAGGTATCCCTCGAATTCCGGAAGATCGTGCTTCAACGCTTCATAGAGGGCCGCCAGACGGTCCAGGTCCTCCCGGGAAACCGCATCGGCCCCTTCCTTCTCGCACTTCTCCTGTACCTTCTCCATCAGTGCGAGAAAAGCCGCGGCCAACTCCTTGCTCTCCACCATTTCCCCATCGGGGAGTTTCTTCAGGGAACCGTACTTGGCAGAGAGCTCTGCGGTCTCCTTGCAGGACCAATGCCCCCGCGGCACCTGCGCCGGCAGGTTTTCCTCTCCCCCGGAGGCAGCAGCGGTACCAACGAGACAGACGAACACGAGGAAAACAAGGACGATCATGACCGGCTTTTTCATATATTCTTTCACTCCCTACGACTGGTGTATCCGCTTGTGACGAAAAGCGCCGGCGCACAATTGATTTTGAAAATGTATTTCATTTTTACTGCAGGGCTGGCCTTTTGTCAAGAAAATTTTCACTCCTCCCTGGGCGACCTCTCTCCCGCTCCATGATCCGCACGAACCATCGTACCCCCTGACACATCCGCCGCCGGATGCCATGAAAAAGAAGACCCCGGATGGACGCCGATCCGTCGGGACAGCCGTGCAGGAGATCACCGAGTGCCGCAGGTAAACGACTCAGCGCACCAGTCCTGCGACGGCTGCGCCGAGGAACTCCGGGATATTCACCAGGCGGAAGAGAAGGAAGAGGGAGGTCCAGCCGAGGACGAAAAGGAGGTCGCCGGTGCGGAAGCGGTACGTTCGCTGCACGGGGAACCGGCCGGCGAACCCGCGGCAGAGCATCGCCCGGTGGATCCGTTCCGCCCGCTCCCACGTCCGCAACAGGAGATGGCCCACAAGGGATGCGTAGGTCCGCATCTCCATCCCTCTTTTCCCGCAAGAGCGAAGCTCCCGTGCGCGCACGGTCCGCGACCCCTCTTCCCCCAGGACGAAGATATAGCGGTACAGGGAAAGGAGCTGCACGACAAAGGGGCGGGGGATGCCGAGGCGCTCCAGAGCCCCGCAAATGGCGGGAAATCCGGTGGTCGCCATGAGGATGACGGCCGCACCGACGGTAAGGACGGCGCGGAGGATGATCGAGCCGCAGGATACCCAGCCGCCGGTCACAGCGAGGGGGCCGAGCCGGACCAGCACCTCCCGGTCGAAGAGCGGGTTGAAGATCCCCACCAGGAAAGCGAAGGGGAGAACCAGGGCGACCTTTCTGACGATGGGACCGACGGGGAGATTGCCGCGCGCAACCATGGCTACGGGAAAGAGGAAGAAGGGGAAGAGGGGGGTGAGTTCGTACCTCCCCCACGAAACCACCGAAAGGATGAATGCCATGGTCGCTACGACCTTGGCCCGCGGGTCGAGCCGGTGAATGGCCGAATCTCCCTCGGCCATCCGCTCAAGGCTCCTGAAATCCAGCATCGCCCCGTCAATTGTCGCCATACATGCCTCGCGAAGGGGACCCCCCCGTTCCCTTCGGCCCGAACCGGTGTCACCTGCAAGGCCGCGCCGTTCAGGTCGAACGGGGCCGCTTCTTCAGCACGAGCCCGCTCAGGATGACCAGTGCCAGGGTCATCAGCGCACCAATGATCCCCGAGATACTGGTACCCAGCCTGCTTCCCGCTTCCTTTGCCATACCCTCCGGCTGTACTCCGACAGCAGGCTTTTTGAACGCATAATCCGGCAGAAAGGCGGTCTTTCCCTGCACTGCGGCCATTATCCCGTGCACTCCCCCGACCGGCTCCTTCAGTTCTTCCTTTCCCGTCACCCGGGCAATGGCCCACTCCAACCCGTCGGGGTTTTTCGAGGCGAACCAGGAAACGATTCCACCCGTGATGATGGCAGTGGCAAGAAAGGCAAGGAGCAAGCCGCGCACCGGGTGATTTCCGGCCTTTCGGGCTTCGGGGACACCCTGGAGGATCCCGGGCCTGGCCTGACGCACGAACGAGACGACGGCCGCTGTCACGAACCCTTCAACGACCCCGATGGCGAGGTGAATCGGCAGCATGAGGAGGAGGAACGTTGAAAACGGCAGTGAGGATATCCCGGAGAACCAGGTCTCCAGCACGACGCAGAACGGCCCCAGCTGCAGTCCGGCAACGGACGAGATCATGATGGCCAGTGTGAGACGCATCCGGCCCGGATCGTGACCTGCGATTTTCCTGTAGACGAAGGGATAGACGATGAAAGCGGGGATGAGGCCCATGTTGAAGATATTGCAGCCGAGGGCCAGCAGGCCGCCGTCGGCGAAGAAGAGCGCCTGGACAACGAGGACGGACGCGATGGTGAGAAAGGCGGGCAGGGGCCGAGCAGGACCGTGAGCAGGAGCCCCCCTCCCAGATGGCCGCTGGAGCCGGTCAGGGGAATGCTGAAGTTGATCATCTGCGCCGCAAAGAGAAACGCCCCGAGGACGCCCATCAGGGGGGCCTTCGTTTCATCGAGCTCCGTGCGGACCTTCCGTGAACTGCAGGCGAGGGCTCCCGCCGAAACGGCCCACATGGTCCCGCCGACTTGCGGGGACAGCAGCGCATCCGCCATATGCATGACGCTCCCTCCTTTTCCTGTCACTGGCCTGGCATCGGAAGCCGCACACCGTGTTACTAATTTTTAAATCGTAACACTACACAGATATACCACACCGATTGATATGTCAAGCGACTATTTGCCCAGGTCGGCTTTACTGCGTGAGCAGGGAGGAAAAGCATGCGGGCACGGTAGCGTCAGGCACAAAAAAGCGGCGGGAAACGCCCCTCCGCCGCTGAAACCTTCTGCCGCCACTGTCCGTGTCTCTCAATGCTTGTGTTCGTGTGCCTCCCTGTCATGGCCGGGATGGGTATGCTCATGGGCGCCGTGCTCACCGGCCGGGTGTTCGTGATCATGGGCGGCGTGTCCCGCGCCGTGGCTATGTGAGTGCTCGTGGTCATGGCCATGGGGATGTTCGTGCACGTGGGTATGGGGGTGGCTGTGCGTCACGTCTCCGTGGCTGTGCGAATGTTCGTGTTCATGCCGGTGCCTGTGGGTATGCTCGTGGGAATGCTTGTGCGTGCCTTCCATGGGATGCGCCTCCGTCAGAAGAAGTCAAAATTCCTGGCACAACTCTACCACCGTGCCACGGGGATGCAACACCGCCTAACGCCGGACGAAGATCTCCCGCGCCATGCCGGTATCGATGGCGAACTCGGAAAAGCCGACCCGGAAGATGAAGGAGGGAAAGGTCTGCTGGAGAATGATCCGGTTGCCGGGGAGCACCCCCATGGCCATCAGCTTCTGCATCTTCTTGTCGTCCTCGGTCTGGATGTAGGCGATCTCTCCCGCTTCCCCGGACTTCAGCTCGGTGAGGGGGACCACACCCAGGTCGCCGCTCTTTTTCGCCTCGTCGCAGCACTCCCCCGGCGGGATCGGCTTGCCGTGGGGGCAGGTGGAGGGGTGATTGAGCATGGTGCAGACCTTGGCGTCCACCCCCTCCTTGAGGAGATGCTCGAAGAGGCAGGCCTTGTCTTCGCCGCTTTCGCCGCGAATGTTGAGGATGTCCATCATGAGGCGCTCCGCGAGGCGGTGGCGGCGGATGGTCCGCCGGCCCTCTTCCTTCCCCTCCGGACGGAAGTAGACCCGCCCGTCCCGCACCTCGATGTGGGCAAGGGCAGTCAGCTCATGGAAGGCAGGGTCATCCGCCGGGACCTTGATGGTCTCGATCTCGGCGTAGGCCTGACCATTCTCCTCCACCATGATCCACAGCTCTTCGAGGATCTCTTCCGCTCTGTCCGACAGTTTCATATCGATCTCCTTGGAAATTCGGTTTCGAGTTTCGGGTTTTACGTTTTGGGTTTCTATTGATTGTAACGCGAAACCCGCAACTATCTTTTCAGTATGCTCTTCAGCTTTTTCACCACCTTCGGTTCCGGCGGATTTTCGTACATGCAGCGGGGACAGCGGACCATCCGGCAGGTCTTGCCGCAGGAGCCGCAGCCGCGAATCCCCTCCTCCTCGGCGAATTCGTGTCCGCACAAGCCGCAGCGGATCATACGAGCCCCGTCACGAGGAGGAACTGGTTGAGGAGCCAGCCGCTGCCGAAGGCGACCGTGCTCACGAACAGGCCGAGGGCGGTGGCCACCTTCCACCCCCGTTCCTTCTTCATGATGAGGAACTGGGCGACACACGGGATGAACAGCGTCAGGGTGACGGCAGCCACCGTAAGCTGGCGCGGGTTGAGGACCCCCTTGGTCTGCAGATCGTAGAGCCCGGCGGCGCCGTAATCGCGGCGGAAGAACCCGAAGATGAAGGCGACCGCCACGTCACGGGGAAGGCCGAGGGCTGCCATGAGGGGGCTCAGCCACTCCACCATCCGCTCGAAGAAGTTGGTGATCTTCCCCAGCCAGAGAAGGACCGACGCCAGGATGAAGAGGGGGAGGATCTCCATGAAATACCACTGCATCCGGGTATAGGTCTTGGTGAAGATGTTGGAGAGCTGCGGCAGCCGCATGGGCGGAAGCTCCATGTAGAACATCGGGGTCTCCCCCGGCATCAGCCTGGCCGCGAGGAAGCCGATCACCAGGAATATCAGGAGGAGACAGACGGACCAGGCCGCCAGCGCTCCGGGGGCCTTGGAGAGGAGCGCCAGGATGACTCCCAGCTGGGCGGAGCAGGGGATGGCGAGGGCCAGCAGCAGCGTGGCGATTATCCGCTCCCGGACCGTTTCCAGGGTCCGGGTGACCATGGTGGCCATGGTGTCGCAGCCGAACCCCAGCACCATGGGGATGACGGCGCGGCCGGTGAGCCCCAGCTTCTTGAAGATCCGGTCCACGAGAAGCGCCAGCCGCGGGAAGTACCCGCTGTCCTCCAGGAGGGAAAAGAAGAGGAAAAAGGTCGCCACGATGGGGAGGATGATCCCGACGGCGTAGCGGATCCCCAGGGTGATCACCCCGTACTCGCCGACGAAGAGTTCCTGCCAGACCTCCCAGGGGAGTATCCCCTTGATGAAGCCCGTGACCCAGGGGTTGAAGTGGTCCTCGAAAATTTTCTTCTCCAGGAAATCGACGAGGGTGCCGGCGCCGAAATCTCCGACAAACTTGTAGAGGCCGAAATAGAGGACGGCCAGCAGCAGGGGGACGCCGGTGGCCGGGCGGACGGTGAGGCGGGAGAGCCGCTCGTTGAAGGTCACCCGTCGCTGGTCCGGTTCCCGGAGCACCCCGGCCAGGATTCCCCGGACGATCCCCTTGCGCTCCAGGGAGAGGTCCAGGTGGAACGAGCCGCGCCGCTCGAAGGTCTTCTCCCTGACCCGCGCCTCTATCTCGCCGGAGCGCTCCCCCTCGATCCGGCGCACCAGGGTCGCCACCTCCTCGTCCCGCTGGAGGAGAAGCAGGGCCAGGGACTTGGGGGAAAGGGGATACCCCCCCTTCAGCAGGGAGGCGATCTCACCGATGTCCCCCTCCAGCCGCCGGCCGTACCCGAAAACGGCGTGCCGGCTGCGGTCGGCCGTGGCGATGGCCAGGCGGATCTCCGGCAGCCCCCGTTTCTTGGCCGTCGCCGCCCCGATCACCGGAATCCCCAGTTTCTCCTGGAGGAGGGGGATGTCGATTTCCAGCCCCATCCGCTCCGCCTCGTCCATGATGTTCACCACCAGGAGCATCGGCAGTCCGGCCTCAATGAGCTGGAGGGTCATGCTCAGCATCCGCTCCAGGTTCCGGGCGTCGAGGACGTGGATCACCAGGTCCGGCGCCTCGTGGAGGAGGATCTCCCGGGCCACTCGCTCCTCCTCGGTGATGGGGAGAATGGAGTACATCCCCGGGGTATCGATGATCTCGAAGCTCTTCCCGTCGATCACGGCGCTTCCCCGGGAGACCTCCACCGACGTTCCCGGGTAGTTGGAAACCGTCACGTAGGCGCCGGTAAGGGCGTTGAAGAGGACACTCTTCCCCACATTCGGGTTCCCCACGAGGGCTACCTTTTTTCTCTTGCCGGCCTGTTCCTCAGCGCCGCCGCTTCCCGCCTTCTTCCCGAATAGTGCCATATGCCTGCTGCCTCTTTTCTTACGTAATGCTAATGATATTCACTTTCATGTCCGGCGGATCAAAAGGGGCCTGGTCCGCACAGTTCACTACCTGATTGTCACCTGTGCAGACCAGGCCCCGTTACTTGCGGCACTTGGCGCAGATCCCGTACAGTTCCAGCTTGTGGTTCTCGATGACGAAGCCGTGGATTTTCGCCACTTCATCCTGGAGCTTTTCGATCGCCTCGTTCTCGAATTCGGCGATGGCCCCGCAGCGGGTGCAGACCAGGTGATCGTGGTGCTCGCCCTCCGCCACGTGTTCGTAGCGGGTCTGGCCGTCCCCGAACTGGATCTCCCGGGCGATCCCCGACTCGGCGAAGAGCTTGAGGGTACGGTAGACCGTTGCGTAGCCGATGCTGGGATGCTTGCTGCGGAGCTTGAGATAGAGCTCTTCGATGCTCAGGTGCCGCTCCGAGGAGAGAAAGGCGTCGAGGATGATGTCGCGCTGCCGGGTGGACTTGAGTCCCTTCTGGGTGATGTAGTCACGGAAGATTTTTTTCTTGGTCCGTTTCACGGAGTCCCCTCTATTGAAAGTGACTTTCACTATACAAATTAGGAATGGACGATGTCAACCGTTTTTTTCGCCGTGACCTGCCGCCTTTGTCACGGGCCGGCAGGTGGGCGACGACAGTGCCGACACCCTCTTCCACTTCCGGACACGCAGATGCGGCAACGTCACGAATCCGTGCCTCTCCTCCCCCTTCCGGCAGATGTCCCTTGCGCCGGGATGCACCGCCGGGTATACTCCTCCTATGCTCACCTTCACCATAGCCCCAACGGACCACTGCCGGAGCGTGGAGAGCTTCCTCCGCAACATCCTCCCGGCCGCGCCCCTCCCGTACCTGAAAAAACTCGTGAAGTCGGGGCATATCGCCGTGAATGGCATTCCTGCGGCAGCCGACGCCCTTCTTCGCCTCTCCGACACGGTTACCCTGAAGGAGAGCGCCAGGACCCGCCAATTCCTCTCCGGCCGCCGACCGGAACTGGACATCCTGTACGAGGACCAGTGGATCATCGCCTTCAACAAGGAGCCGGGGATGCCCGTTCATCGGGCAGCGGAGGTGGACTCCCGCAACCTCGTGGAGATCGGAATCAGGATGGTAACGGAGCGGGGAGGAATCGGCAAACTGAGGCCGGTGAATCGGCTCGACCGGGGCACCTCCGGGGTCATCATTACGGCGAAGAGCGCCGTGGCCGCGGCAATGTTCGGCAGGCTCGTGCAGGATGAAGGACTCGACAAGCTCTACCTGGCGCTGGTGGCGGGGCGCCTCCCGGAAGAAGGATGCATCACCGTCCCCCTCGAGGGAAAGGAAGCGGAAACCCGGTACCGTCTCCTTGTGCGGGGTGAGAAGGAGTCCTTCGTTGCGGTCCGTCCCCGTACGGGGAGAATGCACCAGATCCGCCAGCATTTCCGCCTGATCGGCCACGCCGTGCTGGGTGACCGCCGGTACGGCGGGAGGCCCCTTCCCGGCTATGCCGGCATCGCTCTCCACTCGTTCCGCACACGCCTCACCCACCCCTCCACCGGCGCCATCCTCGCCATCCTCGCCCCCCTGCCGTCATGGCTCCTGGACAGCATCCGTTCCCTTGCGGGAGCATCCTTCGACGATGTGATCCGCAGCCTTCCGGACATCCCCTAGGGTCCCGCCGCTTTGTTCGCGCACATAGTCCGGTGGGTCTGGTTCCAGACGAGGGGGAGCGACGCACTCCGGCAGGGACGAATGGATCAGGACAGGCAGCGGGAATGTACCCGTCGCGGGGCGTCACATGGAAAAGGCACACCCGGGATGCAGGTATAGGAGTGGCCGTCCCTTCCGGGGGACGGTCATGACAGGGAGTTCACACAGGAAGAGAGGGATCAGAATGAAGACGCCAGGGCGGCCGCCCTGCCATGCCTCGGAGCGGCTTGCGCGGCATCAAAATACGTCATCGGGCGGACGACCTTCACCCAGGTGTCGTTGCGGAGGACCTCGACCACCAGCCCTTCGTTGATGAGGTCCTTGAGGCGGGATTCAAGGGCCAATGTACAGCTGTTATCGCAGCATCGTACCAGTACCACCATCGCACTCTCCTCCTCTGCCAACCCGTGAAGGGAGACAGGCTGAAGCATACCGTATACAGTGAGGGGAGGCTAATATAGCGGAATATCGCAGGAGAGGCAAGCATTATTTTTTAGATAATTTTCACCAGCCGCAGCACGGTCGCGGGCAGATGCGAAGAAGGGGCATGCGCTCCCTTCCTGTGACAAAGGGGGCTACAGGGGACGATCTGAATGGGGACCGGACGAAAACTCCAGGACCTCCTCGATCCGGACCACGAATTGGGACTGGACCTGGGGAGTGCCCGGTTCCTCTCTGCCGGGGGCCAAGCCGTCGAGGATGGCGGTTTCATGCCGTGATTCGACGACGCCCAGCATCTGGTAGCCGGCCCCGGTGGCAGGTTCGACGAAGGTAACGGAGATGCGGGGATTTTCCCCGATGTTGGCCAGGGTGGTATGACAGAACCAGTTCCTGAAGGCCACATGGCCGGAATCGAGCACCTCGATCTCCCTCCCCGCCGCCAGGTGAGGGGTTCCCGCCGCATCCGCCGATGCTACGAAAACGTACTCGAGGCCCTCGATGAAGCGCCTCGTTTTTTCCGCTATCATGGCAGCTCTCCTTCTCTCGCTTCCGGTTCATCACGCCTCGCGCTTCACCATCCCCAGTTGCCGACCAGGATGTCGATCTCCGTTTCCGGGCGCGTACGCTCCTTCTTTTACAAAAAGTATGTCACTATTCCCGGCCATTGCAAGGGGTCGCGCCGGCCGGAAGCGGAGTGCAAATTGCCGCCGCTGCGGTATAATGGAACTCACCGATACTGCGCTGATTCAACTCGCGGCGGTGAGGAGCGGCGGAACCCATGACTCCCCAGTTCCATCCACACCTTGTCAACGGTCCGACCGGCGACCCGGGAGTGTATGTCGACTTCCTCTTCGCCCGCAGGGCCCTGCTCTTCGACCTGGGGGAGATTACCCGCCTTCCCCCCCGCAAGATCCTGCGCCTGAGCCACATCTTCATCAGCCACACCCATATGGATCATTTCATCGGTTTCGATCATCTCGTCCGGATCTTTCTCGGCCGGGGAAAGCGGCTCTCCCTCTTCGGACCGCCCGGTTTCACCGACCGGGTGGGACATCACCTCGCCGCCTACACCTGGAACCTCGTGGAGGGATTTCCCGAGGACTTTACCATCGAGGCCTGCGAATTTCACCCCGACGGAAAGGTCATGACCGTAGAGTTCCATTGCCGCCGGGGTTTCCGCGGGGAAGCCGAACGGTCCTTCACTGCCGGCAATGGCGTACTCCTGGAAGAAGAGACCTTCCGGATTCGCGCCGTATTCCTTGACCACCGGATCACGAGCATCGCCTACACCCTCGAGGAAAAGTGCCACGTGAACGTCATGAAGAACCGCCTCGCGGACATGGGGCTTCCGGTGGGGCCGTGGCTTACGGAATTGAAGCGGGCGGTGCTGCGCGGGGATGCGGACGCCGTACCGGTACGGGCGTGGTGGAAAGACGGGGATGAGTCGTCGGAACGGCAGATTCCCCTCGGCGAATTGAAGAGACACGTCCTCATGATCGTTCCCGGCCAGAAGATCACCTACGTGACCGACGCCCTTTACAGTGAGGCGAACGCCGGTGCGATCACGGACCTGGCGCAGGGGTCGGACTACCTCTTTATCGAGGCGGCCTTTCTCGACGAGGATGCGGGGCGGGCGGCGGAGAAGTACCACCTGACCGCCCGCCAGGCCGGCCTTCTTGCCCGCCGCGCCGGCGTCGGCCGGGTGGTCCCCTTTCACATATCCCCGAAGTACGCAGGTGAGGAAGAACGTATCGGCATGGAAGTGATGGCGGCCTTTGCCGGCAATCCGGCGGCAACAGAACAGGGAAAGGAGGAGCCCCATGTCTCTGGTGAAAACATGGTATACCCTGGAGGAAGCGGTGTCCAAGTTCGGGGTGCCGGAACCCCGCATTCTCGAATGGGTCGACGAGGGGCTGGTGCGGAGTGAACAGGAAGAGAAAAAACCTGTCCTCATCAATGGTGACGACATGGAACTTCTCGTGGCGGAACGGGTAGTCCGGGGCTGACGAACGGTCCCGGCGGTGGTGGACTGCCGGCCGCCATCATCCTGCAATGGCCCGGTCCCGTCCTTCCTGCTTGGCCCGGTAGAGTGCCCGGTCGGCCCGCTTGAGCAGGGCGACGGCAGTACTGTCCCCTTCCCGGAGATCCGTCACCCCTGCGCTCAGGGTGACGAAAATCTCCCTCTCCCCATCGCCGACGACGGCTCCCCGGATGGTAGCCAGGAGCCGCTCGGCGTGGGCCATCGCCTCCTTCAGCGCCGCCCCAGGCGTGATAACGAGGAACTCCTCGCCGCCGATCCTTCCCACCACGTCGTAGCTGCGGCTCGTCTCCAGAAGGCGGGCCGCCACGCTTTTCAGGACGACATCGCCGAAGGGATGACCGTATCGGTCGTTGATTCCCTTGAAACGGTCGACGTCGAGAATGATCAGACAGAGCGGCTCGCCAAGCCGCACGGCCCTGTCATACTCTTCCTCGAGACGCCTCATTGTGTGGCGCCGGTTCCGCAGGCCGGTCAGCTCATCGGTCGATGCCAGCTTCTTCAACTGCTTCTGGGTGTCGTCCAGCCTGATGACGAACCGCCAGGTAAGGAGGTAGGTGCTGCCGATGAGGAACCCGATGGTGAGAAAGGCGGCGAGGAGAATGATGGCCCGGCTGGTCTCCGTCTCGGCGGCGATGTGTCCGATGGGGATGGTGACGCTGACCGCCCCGATGACGTCACCGGGACCGTATGACTGGCGGTGGCATTCGAGACACGACTGGTCCGCGACGAGGGGGCGCAGATAACGGAAGACCGGGGGTTCGTCCGGATTTTTCAGCAGTCGGGAAAACTCCTTGTTCCCCTGCTGGAACTTGGACAACGCCTCCTTTTCCAGTGGGTCCGGCAGGTTGCCCGGATCGAGGGGGAGAAGGCTGACGATGCGGAAGCGGATTCCGTCGTACTGCTCGCTGCGGCGGGAGATCTCCTTGATCATGATGGCGTGGTTGCGCACCGTGAAACTGCGCCCACCCTCGCAGCGAATGTCCGGCTTGATGCCGAGCCGCTTGAGGTAGGCGTTCCCTTCCACCCCGTCCTTCATTTCCACGTACACTCCGCCGTAGTCGAAATTCCAGAGCTTCAGGTGGTTGATCAGATCGGCGTAGATGACCGCCTGCTCCCGCGCCCGCTGGAACATGATGTCGTCGGTCCGGCCGTAGAGATAGGAAAAGATGGTGATCACGGCAAGGGCGATGATCAGGCAGAGGCTGAAGAGGAACAGCTTGACGTGCTCGACATACTGGAACGGTTTTGGCCAGAGTTTTGGCGACATCGGCAGTCTCGCACGCGGGTCGGGGTATGGTGAAGAGGTCGTCTCTTAATGAGACATTTTATCAAGTTTAATACGTGATGGTGAACCCGTCAAATGCCCCGAGAAACGGCCCCCGCTCCACGACGACCGCGTCCACCCTGGCCGAGGGGGGACCGCTGCGGCACCAGGCGATGAGGGAATTGACGTCGCTTTCTTCCCCCTCGAAGCACCCTTCCACCCTGCCGTCGGGAAGATTCCGCACCCACCCGCCGACGTTGAGGCGAAGCGCCGTCTGCCGGGTGTAATGGCGGAAGTTGACCCCCTGCACGACCCCTGTGACTGTGACCGTGGCGCGGATTTTCATTGCCTACTCCTCCAGCATTCCCAGAAATTCCTGTTCCGAAATCACCTTGACTCCCAGCTGGCGCGCCTTCTCCAGCTTCGACCCCGCCTCTTCCCCGGCCACCACGTAATCGGTCTTTTTCGACACCGACCCGGCGGCATGCCCCCCTTCGTTCTCCACCCGCTGTTTCGCCTCGTCCCGTGTGAAGCGGGTGAGGGCCCCGGTGAAGACGAAGGTCTTCCCGGTGAACTTCCCTCCCACCTTCTTCTTCTCGACGGAAGGGCGCACCCCCGCCGCCATCATCCGCCCCACCACCTCGATGTTCTTCGGGTTGCGGAAGAAGGTGGTGATGCTCCGGGCCACCTGGGGGCCGATCTCGCGGATTGAGAGGAGTTCCTCGTCGGTCGCTTTTTCCAGATACTCGATGCTGCCGAAGGCATGGGCGAGAAGCTTTGCGGTATGCTCTCCCACGTGGCGGATGCCGAGGGCGAAGATGATGCGCGCCAGCTCCCGCTCCTTGCTCTGCCCGATGGCGGCCAGGAGGTTTTCCGCCAGTTTGTCTCCCATCCGGTCGAACTGCATGAAGTCGTCACGGGTAAGGCTGTAGAGGTCGGCCACGTCCCGTACGAGGCCGAGCCTCAGGAGCTGGTCAATGTACTTCTCGCCGAGGCCGTCGATATCCATGGCGCGGCGGGAGGCGAAGTGGATGATCGTCTCGCGGATCTGGGCCGGACAGGCGAGTCCGAGACAGCGGACCGCAACCTCTCCGGGGATCTTCACCACCTCGGAGCCGCACTCGGGGCAGGTTGGCGGGATCGGCAGCACCTTCTCCGTACCGGTACGCTTCTCCATGACAACCTGCACGACCGCCGGGATCACGTCGCCGGCCCGTTCCACCACCACGGTGTCGCCGATGCGGATATCCTTGCGCTCCATTTCCTCCCAGTTGTGGAGGGTGGCGCGGGACACCGTCACGCCGGAAACCTCCACCGGCCTGAGATGGGCGGTAGGGGTAATGACCCCGGTTCGTCCCACCTGGGGAACAATGTCCTCCACAACGGTCACCGCCTGGCGCGGGGGAAACTTCCAGGCGATCGCCCAGCGCGGCGAACGGCTCTTTTCACCCAGCTCCCGCTGCAGGGAGTAGGAGTCCACCTTGACAACCACCCCGTCGATCTCGTAGGGGAGCGATTCACGCCGGGCCGTCATTTCCCGGTAGTAGGCGACGACCTCACCGATGCCTCGACAGCTCCGTATCAGCGGATTCACGGGGAGGCCCCACCTCCCCGCTGCGGCAAGGAATTCTTGCTGGGAGGCGAGAGGGTATCCCTCCACTGCGCCCGGCGCATAGCAGAAGATGGCGAGGGGGCGCCGGGCGGTAATCCGCGAATCGAGCTGGCGGATCGAACCGGCGGCGGCGTTGCGGGGATTGGCGAAGGTGGCTTCACCCTCCTCCTCCCGCTCGGCGTTGAACCGCTGAAAGGCCTCGAGGGGGAGGTAGACCTCGCCGCGCACTTCGATGAGACGCGGCGGCCGGTCGGCGGCGAGCCGGAGAGGGATGCTCTTGACCGTCTTCAGGTTCCGGGTCACATCTTCGCCGGTGAAGCCGTCCCCCCGGGTGGAACCGACGGTGAAGAGCCCGTCCTCGTAGGCCAGCTCCACCGCAAGCCCGTCCATCTTCGGTTCGCAGACATAGACCATTTCTCCATCGGGGGGGAGGCCGAGGAAACGCTTTACCCGCTCGTCGAAGTCGTGCATTTCCTCCTCGCTCAGGGCATTTTCCAGGGAAAGGAGGGGAATGCGGTGGGTCACCTGGGCGAACTTGTCTAGGGGCGCCCCCCCCACGCGCTGTGTGGGGGAATCGGGGGTGACCAGCTCGGGAAACCTCGCCTCCAGCCCCGCCAGCTCCCGGAAGAGGGCATCGTACTCGGCGTCGGTAATCTCCGGCCGGTCGAGCACGTAGTAGAGATGGTCGTGATGCCGGATCTCGGCGCGCAGTTCGTCCATGCGCTTTTCTGCGGCGGGTCTGTCCATGGAAGGTCTCCGTCGGGGGGATACATGAGCTTATAGCACAGGGAACCATGGATGGCAACCGCTGGAGAGTGCCGCCAAGGCGGACGAGCGAAGGGAGACGGACATTGCCGTGACTTCGATGGCGCAGCCCGGCTTCTGGAGACAACATCACGACCGCACGCCTCCATCCCTTCGATGAACGGGGCGAAACGTAAACGGGGGCATCACCCGCCATACCCCCGTCAGAACCGTGTATTCCCGGCGGTCTATTTCCCCAGCGTCTTCATCCCCGGTTTCCAGCCGACGGGGCAGAGCTCGCCGGTCTGGAGCGCCTCCAGGACCCGCAGGGTCTCGTCCACGCTCCTTCCCACCGACAGGTTGTGCACCAGCATGTACTGGAGCCTACCCTCCGGGTCGATGATGAAGAGCCCGCGCAGCGCCACCCCTTCCTTCCGGTCGAGGATGCCGTACTTCTCGGCGGTCTCCTTGGTGATGTCGGAGAGGAGCGGGTACTTCAGGTCGCCCAGGTCACCCCGCTGAATCCAGGCCAGGTGGGACCATTTGCTGTCCACCGAAGCGCCGAGCACAACGGCGTTGAGCTTCTGGAAGCTGTCGAGGGTCGCGTTGAACCCCTTGATCTCCGTGGGACAGACGAAGGTGAAGTCGAGGGGGTAGAAGAAGAGGACCACCCATTTCCCCCGGTAGTCGGCAAGGCTCACGGTCTTGAACTCCTTGTTGACGACCGCGTCCAGGGTGAACGGGGGGGCGGGCTCTCCCACCTCGGCCCTGAGCGGATGGTGCAGGGGTGCGCACTCCTCGCAGGAGGATGCCATCGGGGGATGGTGCAGGGCATGGGAAGGGGGGTCGGCCGCAGCAACCACCGTGGCAAAGAGGGCGAACACGAGAACGGGGGGGAAGAGAGCTCTTTTTTTCATGAAATCCTCCGGCTTTCCGGCAGATGGTGGTAGCCCGGCCGTAGGACCGTCAGGATATCTTCCCGAGAGGGTGCCTGCACGTTCCAGCGGCGGGTACGCGTGTATGCGAATATGTCAAGGATAGCCGGAACCGGCGGTTTTGCAACCATCGGGCAGCCATGGAAAAATGGTTCTCCCGGCAGGAATTTTGTGGTAGAAGAACAGAATACTTCCACGGGAAAAGGAGACTGACATGAGTGAAGAGCAGAACCCGCAGGTTCTTATGGAAACCTCCATGGGGAGCGTGAAAATCGAGCTGTTCAAGGCGAAGGCGCCGATCAGCGTCCGGAACTTTCTCACCTACGTCAGGGAAGGGTACTACGATGGACTCGTGTTCCACCGGGTGATTGCCGGCTTCATGGTGCAGGGAGGGGGGATGGACGCCGCCATGCAGCAGAAGAAGACCCGCTTCGCCATCAAGAACGAGGCGATGAACGGCCTGAAGAATCTCCGCGGTACCCTGGCCATGGCGCGGACCAGCGTGGTGGACAGCGCCACCTCCCAGTTCTTCATCAACCTGGTGGATAACGCCTTTCTCGACAACAGCGGCAAGACCCCGGACAAGTTCGGTTACGCCGTCTTCGGTCAGGTGGCGGAGGGGATGGATGTGGTGGATGCCATCGCCAGGGTGAAGACCGGCCGGGTAGCCGGACATACGGACGTCCCCCTGGAGCCGGTGACGATTACCAGCATCAGGGAAATCACCTGACCGACCGCTGGCACAGACGTACCCACGGCCGCCGGTGACTCCTGTGGCCGTGGGTGCAGCGCAGTTCTTTCCGCCCGGAGTCCCGCTCCGGACATCTCCCGTTCCTTCAGGCTGGTGAAAGCCTCCTTCTCCCCATGGCCGCATGACTGCCTCGACTCTCTCACCGGAAAACCTCGTCGGAAAATCCGCCCGACAATCTCTCCCTTGGTCGATCCTGCAGAGCATCACGCACGTCGCAGGTCTGCCCGGGTGTCGACATTGTCGAGATCGTGGTTATACTTGTAGCACGGCATCGTTGGCGCAGGATTTCGCCACGCCCCGTTGTTTCTTCGTGCCGCAGGCCCGACGAGCCGGGAGTTTTCGAGACACAGTACCGAGGAGACACCCCGGATGGTCCCGGTCCATATCGTTTCCCTCCTCTCCCTCCTCTACATCGCTTTCCTGTTTGCCGTGGCCTATTTCGCCGAGAAGAAGAGGCGGGCGGGGGAAAGCGTCATTTCCAACGCCACTATCTACGCGCTCTCCCTGGCAGTTCATTTCACCTCATGGACCTTTTACGGCCTCGTCGGCCAGGCCGCCACCACCGGCGTCGGCATCCTCCCCGCGTACCTCGGGCCGACACTCATGGCCTTCACGTGGTGGTTCCTGCTGCGCAAAATGGTGCGCATCACCAAGGAACAGAAAATCATCAGCATCGCCGACTTCATTTCCAGCCGCTACGGCAAGTCGGCCCTGTTCGGCGGCATCATCACCATCTTCTCCATCGTGGCGAACCTCCCCCAGATCGCCCTGCAGCTCAAGGCCGTCGCCCACACCTTCGACCTGCTCACAACATCCCCACCGGCAACCGGGGGATTCAGGAACCTGCTCCCCCTGCTGCCTTCCTTCATCGATACCGCACTGATTATCGCCCTCTTGCTCGCTCTTTTCGGCATCCTGTTCGGGGCACGGCATCTGGACTCCACGGAGCGCAACGAGGGGTTGGTGGCGGCCATTGCCCTGCAGTCGGTGGTCAAACTCTTCGCTGTGGTCACGGTCGGCATCTTTGTCACCTACGGTCTGTTCCATGGCTTTACTGATATCTTCACCCGTTTCATCACCCAATTTCCCGACCGCTCCCGCCTCTTCCTCGTGGGAACCCCGCAGGTCCCCTACGTCAAGTGGTTTACCTGGCTCTTCATCTCCATGATGGCTGTCATGTTCCTTCCCCGGCAGTTCCACATTTCCGTCATCGAGAATTCCGACGAGGAGCATATCAAGGAGGCGATGTGGCGCTTCCCCCTCTATGCCATCGTAATCACCCTCTTCGCCATGCCCATCGCCCTGGGAGGGGTGATTCTCGCAGGCGGCGACACCACTGCCGCCGATTTTTTCGTCATCAGCATCCCCCTGCAGACGGGGCACCGCTGGCTGGCCATGCTGGTATTCATCGGCGGGTTGTCCGCCTCGGCGG
>Ga0335085_10002780_pt1 | contig 31859 bp, 35 predicted proteins | sample Lox_Sample_45_FD_206712 | JGI IMG/M metagenome (GOLD analysis project Ga0335085, IMG submission 206712) | Soil microbial communities from Loxahatchee National Wildlife Refuge, Florida, United States - Lox_Sample_4.5 | ecosystem: Environmental > Terrestrial > Soil > Wetlands | place: USA... | reverse complement strand
GCATAAGGCCCGCGTCCGCCGCGCCAGCGGCTTCCTTCTTACGGCTTTTTCGAACGCGACGCCTCACACCTTCTTTCAGCCTTGAGCACTCATCCCGGCGTCGCGTCCGAAAAAGCACTAGCGTCACCCGCCCGCAACCTGCAACCGGATGCTGCCATTCACCGTCTCTCAACAGGTTAGAATTCTCTTCATGAGTGTCACACAAGAAGCAAAGGCGGTTGCTTTTCATGCACTTCACCATTGCCAGGGCGCGTTCATAATTCCGAATCCATGGGATGTAGCCTCAGCACGGATTCTCGCGGGTCTTGGCTTCAAGGCATTAGCGACGTCGAGCGCCGCGGCTGCGGCAGTTGTTGGCAAAAGAGATCGTGGGTTAACGCGGGATGAGGCACTGGCGCACGCACGGTCGATTGTCGGTGCTACTGACTTGCCCGTCTCCGCGGATCTGGAGAATGGCTTTGGAGACACACCGGAGTCGGTGGCGGAAACCATCCAGTTGGCCGCTGAGGTGGGACTTGTGGGATGCACGATCGAGGATTCAACCGGCGCCTCAGAAAACCCGCTGTATGATTTTGACTTGGCCGTCGAACGGATTGCTGCCGCTGCTCAAGTTGCCCGCGGGCTCCCCTTTCCCTTCATCCTGGCTGCGAGGGCACACAACTTCGTTTATCCCAATCCGAGCTTGGCCGATACAATCAAACGGCTCCGAGCCTTCCAAGACGCTGGAGCCGATGTACTGTTCGCCCCCGGACTACCTGACCTTGCGACTGTCAGCACAGTCTGCAAGGCCGTGTCAAAGCCGTTCAATTTCATGGTGGGCATCAGAGGCAAGTCATTCTCAGTGGCTGACCTCACTGCTGCTGGAGTCAAGCGGATCAGTTTGGCCACTTCTCTCTATCGCGCAGCAATGACCGGTTTTCTCGACGCTGCTCGCGAAGTGGGGGAACTGGGTGAGTTCGGTTTCCTCGACCGGTGCGTAGTAACAGCAGAGTTGAATAAACTGATGAAAATTTGACTCGCGCCTAATTGTGCCGCGTTGTTCGCGGACTCCGGGATGCACCCTGACATTGCAGCATAGACCGGGGTTCGCTCAACTTCCCGAGTTGCCGGCAAACCTTCCCTGATCGGTAAGCTAAGGTTTGCCTGTCAACCGGCAATCGAGCAGGAGGCCTTACGAAGCCGAAATCCAGTTACGGCGCTCGATGAAGGTTGGCGGTTCGTATGTGCGTCCTGACGCCAGGCGATTTTCCTCCCGTCGTGTGGACCACAATAAGATAGGCCCCAGCGATGCGGCTGTGAGACGGGCGATCACCGGAGATTCCTTCTCGACTTCGAGGCGCAGCTTGTGAATCCGCTCGCTTACGCTGCGATTGACTTTCTTTAATTCTCGCTCCATCACCCACAGCGCCGCATTGTAAGCCCCTCTGAGCTTCTTCATTTGTAGCGCAAACCGCTTGCGAACGCGTGGGTCCGGATCGTCCTTGTGGCGTTGCCAGCCCTGGAGCATGGTCTGACACATGCGATACAGGCTCGGTCCGTTGCGCTCGAAATCGCGCCGGAACGCCCAGTCCAGAAATCGCTTTGAATCGTCGCGTGAGATTGCGGCGTGCCGAAAGTTGAATTTGTATTGCCCATGGCTGTCGGCGAGGTCAACGTCCTGCAGCAGACGGCCCTGATCGGCCATTTCTTGGTAAAGCGGCGTGCCGGGAACCGGCGTGTAGAGCATGAACTGGTGGAAGTCGGTCTGGTAGCCGACCGCCGATTCGATTTCCTCGAGGATGTTGTCTGGCGTGTGGTGCTCGAGTCCAATGATCGTCGAGCCCTGCACGCGTATGCCGTGTTCGCGAAGCTCCCGCGTGAGTTGCCCAATGTCGGTGCCCTGCAGCTTATTGTAGCTGGACTTGGGAGACTCCAACCCCATCCATACCCAGGCAATGCCGAGTTCCACCAGTTCCTGCATGGTGTATTTTCGAATCGCATTGGCGGAAGCAAACACCGAAAGCTCCCAGCTCTTCCCAGCATGCTTCATGCGCTCCAGTAGGCGCATGGCACGCGTACGGTGAAGCAGAAAATTTTCGTCCATTACAAAGAAGGAATGTACCTTGAGCTCAGATTCGATTCCGCACATCACGTCAAACAGTTCATCGCCGGTCTCGAAAAAGTTGACAAATTTCCCCTTGCCGCCAAAAAAAGCAGACGTGGTACAGAAGTTGCACCCCATGGGGCAACCCACCGACGGGATGATGGTGGCTGCCGTCCCACCCTTGCGATCCGGCAGTCGCATTCCCATGATGCGAGCCTGCAGGCCAGAAACTATGGCCGGGTGGCGGATGAGTGCGTGCTCATCTTCTCCCAAGTAGCGGCGCATCCAGGAAATGCCTTCGCCCCGTACGATGTGGTCAGCATCGATCATCGCTTCCAGACCGGGAATGGCAGCCACATGTCCGCCCACCACGATCACCGACGCCGGCGATAGTTCCCGCACCATCCGGCACATCTCTCGGACCTTCAAAACGTTGACGATGATTGCAGAGAGACCAACGATGTCGTAATGATTCGTGGTTAATTCACGTGCAAAAGTTTCGCGCGTGGGAAAATCCAGAACGCTGCAAGGCGCGGAAATGTTCTGCTGAATCATCATGATGCCCCAGGAGCGATGGAACATGCGGAGCGAGTAACTGCCTTGCGCGCGGGTGACCTGGTTATGATAAAGCTCCATCGGATTGATGGACCGGCTGCCGAATTCGTCGTCTTGCGCATAAGGGCCAAAGACTGAACTCAGCAGGATACGAGCGCGACTCCCTCTTGGGTGAGTTTCCATAGGATTCCTGTCTGCAGCATGCCACTCCGCAGGGTTCATCACTGTGATCTCGGATACACATTACAAAAATATTACGTGCCACCAAACTGCCGTTAATAAGATCAGCGATCGAGCATCCGTCGGAGCTGGTGCCTCGCCTCGCTTCGCAGGACTCCGCCGATAAGCTGGAATTGCCGAGAGCGACACATGACTTTTGGACGGATCGTCGGCCAAAGTAATTGCCACCAAACCCTCGGACCAGCACAGCACGGCTGTTCCATTGCGATGGGGAGACTGTGCTCAGCCTTGCTTGCGAGTACGCCGATTGATGAACATGCCACCGAGGCTAAATCCGAAGATCGCCACTGGAACATCATTTTCGTCAACGACAGTGATGAGAAGATTCTCGCCCGCTGCCGGAGGCACTGCGCGGGAAATGGAGTGCGGGGATGAACTAGCAACCTGCCCCCAGACTGTCGTTACCCGGCACAGGACAAGAAAAAGGGCAGCACGCCTAAGGGAACTGGTGAGCAGCGACATGGTCCCTCAGCATCTTTGGATATTGCCTCCCCACCTCGGCATTAGCTGTGGCCCCGTCGGTCGGTTCACCGAACTTGCCACGCGAGAACGACACTCGGGTAGCTTTTCGCCAGTGATCGTAGTGCTCGGCAGGATACGCGTAAACTGTCTTCTCCGATCCGCCGTGTACGGTAAGGTCCGCCCCGAATCGGTGGCAAGACAACGCGTGCCGGATATGTCGCCTTGTTGGCTGTTTCAGCAGCGGTACGCTGTACTTCGCTGTCAGGGCGTCAATTGATTACAAAGAAGGCAAGCGAAAATCAAAGGTCATTCACTGATATGGCGTGCCCAGCAACTCCTCGTATAGATGGTAAGCACCTTCCCAATGTGGTGCTCAATCAGGCTCTCTGGCCTTCCAAGCAATTCCCCTGCGCGAATTCTGCCGTACTGCTCGGGGAAATGCTGGCTGATCAGCGTGAGCGGAATTTCGTCGGACGAAAGATTGCGGAGAAGCAGATCCACTTCTCTCTGCACCGCCGGATCCGGCCAGTAGTAACGGCAACGATCGCTGTAACTGAATTGGCGCGAAACGGATTGCATCGCCTCGTCCTCATCGCCGAAGTAGCCCAGCCAATGCACTGGATTGCGAAGCATCGCAGCATTCAGCGCTTCGACCACTGCCGAAACCTGGGTCTTCTTACTGCTCCCCAGCCAGTCGCGTTCGATCGCCGACAATGCAAATATCGCTTCCCGGTACGCGAACGTCAGCCAGGGACCGACCTTCAAGATCGCGAAGTGATCCTGAACCATTTGTTTCAGAGCATTCGGGGTCTGGTAGTCGGTGGAATGGGCTTCGTAAACGAGAGGAGGAGATTCCGGCAAGTGCTTCCGGAGCTGGCTCGTTTTCTGAGGATCGTAGTCGAAAACATTCGTATTGCTAAACTCCGCTCCGGATTGAACGACCAAGCCAATCACGCGCTCCCATGGGTCATGCAATCCGTGTGCGAGAAATGCGTTCTGGAAGCTTTCGAGAGTGCGGCGGACGTGCTCAATTGTCGTGGGCCGCGGTCTTCGAGCACCGGATTGTTCGCCGCCCGGCTCGGGCACTTCCGTCCCGATGACATAAAGAGGAGCGGGCAACTCGTTACGTCGTTCTGCGCGGGCACGTTCGGCGACTGCGCACATTTGGGCAGCGCGTTGCGCTACCGTTTCATCGTCGAGCATTGGCCGATCACCACTGCATGACATGCTTGCGTCAAGATGAATCTTCAGATATCCGGCGAGCACGCAGGCCCGTGCCAGTACACAAGCCTTTTCGAGCGCGAGCTCGCTTGCCTCCGCTCGCCATGGATACGGACCTAGGTGATCGCTGCCGATAACGAGTCTCTCGGGCGCGAGTCCGACTTCTTGCGCGATGGAACTAAGAAAGGCGACGAATTGCACCGGACTCAGTCCGGTGTAACCACCGAATTGATTGACCTGATTTGACGTGGACTCGATCAGCAACACGGAGTCGTGGTCCAGTGCCTGCCGCATGGCTGCGCGGAGCACGCTGGGATGTGCGGAACAGACTGAGTAGAGGCCAACGGGTTGCCCGCTTCGATTTGCATCGACGATTTCCCGGAGCCACGCGCTTCCCGATTTGCTCGTGTAGGGGCTCATAAAATTCTCAGTACCACATCACCGATTGTGCCTGGATCACGAGCAATCCGGAAGTGAGACCTCGGATTGGTCCCGATGAACGCGCTAGCAGTGACTGACCGACTGCTGGTGAGACGCCGACTATCGCACCCGTCCAAACACTGGACGCTCGAACCACGGGCGATCGTGCTTGCCGACAGGAGCCCACGCAATGCCCACGTAGCCGTTGGGGTCGCGGCCGTCGAGTTCATAACGGTCATTGAACCAAACCGCTCGTTGGTAGGCGGAAGCAACCGACGGACTCCATTCCCGGATTTTCTTGCTGCTGCTAGAGGTGGCAAAACCCTTGGCCGAGACCGTAAGGAGGTGCGTCCCCGCTATCTACTGATCGGCTGCATAGAGGCCGGGACCCATTGCTGCGAACCGCAACAGAACGATTGGTTTCCAGATTCAAAATGTTGATCGTGGCATTGACCAGGACGGCGCCGGAGGACTCAGTGACGAGCCCGACGACTTCTCCGTTCTGGGTCTGCGCGCCAGCAGGACCCGCCCACAACAGTCCAGCTAAGACAATCGATCGCGCACAACCATTGATCACCCGGGGTATGTTCATTCACACACCGCCTAAAATGAGCAATCCCATTCGATAGCAGCGTTTTAGCGTACCGATGAGCGGGATTTGGGTCGCACCGTCGGCGAAAACCGGCTAGAGTATACGCCTATCTTGATCGCGACCGGCAGTACGATGAGTGAGAGGAACTCAGCCAAATAATTCAAACTGCCATTGAAGGCAGTTTTTTGGGGCATGAACCATGGAGAGTTCGACAAAATCGACAAATCAGGAAAAATCACCCGACTGGTAGACATCTCGGCGTCGCAGGGCCATCTTGTGCCGACCGCGATCACTGAGCTACTTGGTGGAATTTTTCTGATTTCCAATCTGGACACCCTTCCTATCGCTCCCGGGTCTTTCTCGTTATTCGTCGCGACGAACACAGTAGGGTTCATGAAACTACAACCTATCTCACAAATGTGGGCCGATCGACGCTTTAGCGGCGAAGAAGAGGAATGCCATTCTGGGGACCCGCGGGGTCGCTTCGTATCTGATAGAAATGAAAGGGATGTTTTGCTCAGGTTCGTGGGCGCCTATCCCACGAAGGCGCCGATCAATCCTGTGCCCAGCAGTGTGGATGCCCAAACGAGATCGAGGTTAAGCCACGCAGTGCGCAGAATGCCGACCCCAATCTTCTCGAAGACAACGACAGCAACGATGGTCGTCACCAGCAGGTACCCAATCGTGTGAACCGATGTCGCAAGCAGCGCAGTCGTAGGGGTCATCGAGGACATAGCCATCGCGTGATGATGGCCCTGATGAGCGGCTGCCATCGGCATATTGAGGAACACCGGCACCACCATCAAACCCGCACCGTGCGCTGAAGCCATCAGGAACGACCAAAGCGTTAAGGCACCGAAGCTCACTTGCATACTTGCCCAACGCGGGTGGCGATGCCGGAACAGTCGACTCACGCCGAGAGCCACCAGTATCGCGGCGACCAGCCAGCGTAGCCAGTCGTGTGGAATCACGGCGCCGGCAGCAAGCGCAACGGCAATCGCCGCGCCCACGGCCAGGATATGGCCCAGGGCCAACGGCAACAGCGCTGAGAAGACAGCACCGCGGCGGTGCTCTTGCATTCCGAGCGCCACCGCGAACAGCCATCCCATGCCGGGGTTGATGCCGTGAAAAGCCCCCAGCCCCAATAGGACCGCCCAAGACATTGTCATCTCACTCATGGCATCAATCCTCACGAGAAGCAATAGGAGTCCGAAGAAGCGTCTCCGCCCTGCAGACGAACCTGGTGAGGGCGGAGGTTGTCGGTCTCCAGCTGGAAGCCGGTGTCCGTTCGGATTCCGCCGCTTGGGTCCGCATCGAGCATCGTCATCCAACCGCGAATTCCGTCGGGATAAAACTGATCATCCCACGTGCGGTAAAGAGAGTTGGTGACGAACACCCGCTTCCCATCCCGGCTGATCTCGACCATTTGCGGACCGCCATTCAGATGGCGTTCGGGTTGTTTCGGGTGCGCCTGACGCCGTACCATGCCGCCGAGTGCTACCAATCCTGTCAACACCGGGTTGAAGGGATCGGACACGTCGTACTGCCGAAGTTCGCCGGTACCCCAGCACGAAACGTACAGAAAGCGGTCATCGAGCGACAGGTTGATGTCCGTCACGAATGGTGGAACCGCTTTGAAGCCTTTCAACAGCGGCGGCAGCAATTCGGGATCAGCAGCCTCAGCCGGAATCTCGATCACTTTGCGGATCTTCCAAGTAGCGTTGCCGTTGGAGCCTTCACGATGCCACAGCCAGATGGAGGCCGAGAGGTCTTTCAGGGAAGTGACCACGCCCACAAACCCGTACGCTTCACTCGGATTGTGCGCGGGCCTCAATTCGAGCGCCATCTGATACTCGGGCCCCATTTCCAGGACTTGCCGGTGACGCCTCTTGTGCAAGTCCCACACGTGCAGTGCATGCCCGTACTTGCCCGCGAGCAGCAACTCTGGATTCACGCCGTTTTCCACCATGTCCGGGGTTCCCCATTCACTGGTGATCATGGTGTCGTGTCCCAGGTGCCACCAGAAGTCGTAAGTTAAGTATTGGGGACCACGATCGGCCTCCCATGCTCCCTTGATCTCGAACGTCTGGGGGTCGAGAACGAAGATTCCGCCTGGTCCCTTACCCTCAACCGACCCCAGAGCATTCATGTAGACGCCGTCCGGCCCGCAATGAGACGTGTGCGGCCGGCTGTAGCCGGACTTTCTCTTGACCTCTTCAGGCTCAATCACCTTGACCAGTTTTGGCTTTCGCGGGTCTGGCTTGGTGTCGAGAATGTGAATGCGCGACGAACGCAGTCCCGGAACCACCAGGAACCGCCGCTCCATATGCGGGTGCGGCGAGTAGGGGCAGAGACAGGAACTGCAAGCGTTCCAGCCGAAGTGGTGCAACTCGTCCCCCGCATTCGGCATGTCCAGTTGGTGGATAACCTTTCCATACACTTTCGAGGCGGGGTCCAGGTCCACGACGGCCATTGCGTCGGGGGAACTGGGGTTCGGGTTCAACATGGCGACATACGCCAGCTTTTCCGGGACAGCCTGCATGGCCATCTGCGGTGAGGGATAGAAGCTTTGGTCCGGAAGGAAATTTGTCATTGCTGATTTCTCCTGCTCTTGAATTTGCTCGTCGCGTGTTTGAAAATCATGTCAGCGTGCAGATTTGATCGCGCCGCACTCCTGCATTAAGCAGGATCGCGTTCCCCCGCGTCCTTCCGGCAGAGTTGCTTTTTTGTTACTTTTTTGTGAACGGTATGCCCAGAACGGCATGTCTCTATCAGTTCGGGCCCTTCCAGCTGGACGTCGCAGAGCACCGGCTACTACGTCAAGGGGTTGAAGTTCCGCTCCAGCTGAAGGCATTTGAAACCCTCTGCGTACTTGTGGAGAAAGCGGGCAGCTTGCTCCGAAAGGAAGACCTGTTGCAGCAGGTGTGGCCGGATACAGTCGTGGAGGAGAACAACCTTAACAAGAATATCTCCTTGCTGCGCAAGGCGCTCGGTGAACCCGCGACAGGGCAGTCTTATATAGAGACCGTGCCCCGTGTGGGCTATCGCTTCGCTGCGCCGGTAACGGAGATTGCGTCGCGTGCGCAAGGGCCAAAGCCTGAAGGCCGCTACGTCGGATCCCCTGCACGTCAGGAAATCCGTTTCTGCTCCACTCGCGACGGCGTTCGCATTGCCTGGGCGACCGTTGGTTCGGGCTATCCGCTAGTCAAAGCTGCCAACTGGCTTAATCATCTGGACTATGAGTGGGAAAGCCCTGTCTGGAAGCACTGGATTGCGGAGTTGACCAAACACCACCGCTTCGTTCGCTACGACGAGCGTGGCAATGGGCTATCGGACTGGGAAGTGAAAGAGATGTCTTCGGAAGCCTGGGCACAGGACTTAGAGACCGTCGTTGAGGCAGCTGGTCTTGACCGGTTCGCATTAATGGGAATCTCGCAGGGCGGAGCGCCGGCTATTACTTATGCGGTGGAGCATCCGGAGCGCGTGAGTCACCTGATTCTGGTGGGTGCCTATAGCCGTGGCTTTGAGCACAGAGACAATCCTGAGGCCCTAAAAGCCCGTCAGGCTTTTGAAACGCTGGTGCGTCTGGACTGGGGAACTAAGAATCCAGCCTTTTCCTTCAATTTTGCCGACCTGTATGTGCCACAAAACGCCACTCCCGAACACCAGGAATGGTTTAACGCCTTACGTCGTGTGTCAGCGTCCCCCGAAAATGCGGCACGCATCATGGAAGCATGCGACAAGATCAATGTCCGTGCGCTGCTTCCGTCGGTCTCCGTTCCGACCATCGTGTTTCATAGCGATGGCGACCGCGCGGTGCCGCCCGACGAGGGTCGAATACTAGCAGCAGAGATTCCCAACGCGAGATTTGTTCCGTTGTCGAGTGCCAATCATCTTCTTCTCGCAGATGAACCAGCCTGGGGAATCTTTGTCGAAGAACTCGGCGCATTCTTGGGATGGCAAGGGCGCAGACGCAGCCACTGACTGACTTCGCTATGTATTTGTGGTCCGCACACGCGGCGCTGACGAAGACAGCCTCGAGGGCCAAGCTGAAAATCCCCCCAGAAATCACGGCCTGTAAGACTCTAAATTCAACCTCCGCTAGGGTTGACTATTGTCTTCCTATCCACATTTTCAGTCTGGCTTGGAGCTCTCTGGCCGGGGCGGCTTTGCCTGAGCGGACCTCGACTGGCTGCGGAAACGCGCGGGAGGAACTTTGAACTCGCGTTTGAACGCCCGGTTAAAGGCGGCTTCGGACTCATAGCCGACTTCAGATGCGATCTGCGCCACTGAATAACTGGTCGAGCCAAGCATCTGTGCTCCCAACTGAAGTCGCCAGCGCGTGAGGTAGGCCATTGGAGGCTCGTTGAGGTAATGACGGAAGCGCTCCGCCAGCACCGAGCGTGACAGTCCAGCTTCTTTGGCCAGGGAAGCGATGGTCCACGGATGCGCAGGATTCCGGTGCATGAGCGCCAACGTCTTTCCGACCTCCGAATCGCGGGCGCCCGCCAGCCAACCGGTGTGCTCGGCTGGAAGGTGGGCAATGTAGGTCCGCAGTGTTTCAACAAACAAGACCTCCGACAATTTGGCCAAGACTGCTTCTCCGCCGGCGCGAGATGCGTCAGCTTCGTTCACCGAAAAGCGAATCGAGTTCTCCAGCCATCTGCCCGAAGCATCGTTGCGAATGCTGACTTTAAACACCGGCGGCAGGCCGGCAAGAAAAACCTGGCTTAGCCGTGGCTCGCACGCCATGTAGCCACAAACGAATCTCGTAACCTCCCCTCCGCCACCCTGGCGCGACAGCTTCAACCCCTGGGAAAAAATTCGGGCTAACTCGTTCACCATGTCCACAGACTTGGTCGGCGGGCCGTTTTCGATGAAGTGCGCGTCGCCATGAGGAAAGATCACGATGTCGCCGGCGTCAAGAATGACGCGCTCGCCATCCACGAGTCGGGCCGAGGCGCGCCCTTCAGTCAATAGGTGATAAATGATCACGTGCCCCGCGCCCGTTGCGACATAGGGCGCGACCGTGTGCGAGGGTGGCGAGCAAAAACTCCACGGGGAGGAAAATTCTCCGTTGTAAAACATGGCCCCCTGGAGCTTCACCACCTTCAGCACTTCGGAAAGCACATCCATACAAGCCTCCGCGGGACTCCCGGGAAATCCCTCCGGACCCCTGAGCAAATCATCATACGGCAACGCTGCCATGAGCAAGAAAGCCGGACGCGCTGATAAGTATGCAAGCGGAACCTGCGCCATAGTGAGGCTGTCGGGACAGGCGAACAGCGAATCGCTGCTCCTGGATTGACCAAACTTCGAGCATAAGGAGATAGACCAATGTCATCCCGTCAAGAAGCAGTAACCGCAGAAGTCGTCGTACCCGCCTCTCAGGCTGAAAATATCGTCAACGGCGTCAATGTCACCGCCCTGTTCCAGACAGTCGAGGCCGTAAAAGTCAACCCGGTGATCGCTAAGTTTCGCTTCAACGTGAAAAATGAGTGGCTCGACGGAGCCCACAACCGCTCGATCATCAACGGACTTCACGGAGCCATGCAGGATATCGAGCGCTCAGAATCGTTCGAGCTCCATGCCGACGAGCACCCGATCCTTCTGGGTCACGACCGGGGTCCGAATGCCGGGGAATATCTGCTCCAGGCCCTGGCCGCGTGCGTGACCTCAACCCTGATCTACCACGCTGCTGCCAGAGGGATCGTGATCGAAGAGGTGGAGTCGAAGGTCGAAGGCGACATCGACTTGCGCGGGTTCCTGGGGACCGACAAGAGCGTGCGCAACGGATTTCAGAACATCTGCATGAGCTTCGATATCTGCGCGGACTTGAGCGACCAGGAATTGCAGGAACTCGCCAAGCTCGGGCCAACGTTTTCGCCCGTGCTCGACTCCCTGACCAAGGGGGTCCGCGTCACGGTTCAGGCACAACGCATGAGGAAGAATCAGAAGAAATAATGCGTGCACCTGGGGGAGTCGCTCGGCGCACATGTTTGGGCAAGCTGGCGCGGGAGACCAGGATTCGAAGCGGCTGCATTCAGCTTGGAAAGCCGACATTCTATGGGCCGGAAAGTCTGGCAAGCCTTGGAGTTGTTAGTGGAATATCGGCCGGCAGGCCATGAATGCTGAAAGGTCCGGCATGTGAGCTGCAGGCAAGCAAATAAGAAACAAACACAATGGAGGAGGAACCATGAGTACTGCTACGACTGTACCGGAAATCGACGGTCTGAAGACACGGCTGAAAGAAACCTGGATGGCTGGAGACTACGACCGCTTCTCGCGCTATATGGAGCAGGGCGCACGCATTTTCTACGAACAACTCGACATTCCTTCGGGATGCCAGCTGCTCGATGTGGCTTGCGGCTCGGGTCAAGTCGCGCTCTGGGCGGCCCGAGATGGAGTCAACGTCACCGGCATAGACATCGCACCCAACCTGGTGCAGCGTGCACGGGCTCGTGCCCAGGCGGAGGGTCTCAAGGCCCGCTTCATTGAAGGTGACGCCGAGGCGCTCCCGTTCGAAGAAGCCAGCTTCGATGTCGTAATCAGCCTGGTCGGAGCGATGTTTGCCCCGCGGCCGGAACTCATCGCCCGCGAGCTGCTGCGCGTGTGCAGTCCCGGAGGCACCATTGCCATGGGAAATTGGACGCCCGAAGGATTCGTAGGGCAAATGTTTAAGACCTTTGCCAAGTTCATCGCTCCGTCGGGCATGCCTGCACCGGTGCTGTGGGGCAATGAGACTGTGGTGCGCGAGAGGTTGGGCCACGGGGTCTCGGATCTTAAGATGACGCGACGCCATTACAGCTTCACCTATCCATTCCCGCCGGCTGAAGTGGTGGAGTTCTTTCGTCAGTACTATGGGCCCACCAATCACGCATTCGCGTCGTTGGATGAAACTGCCGCGCAAGAGCTCCGCCAAGAACTGGAAGCGTTGTGGTCCACGCACAATCGCGGCGGGGATGAGCTCACGGTGGTTCAATCGGAGTATCTGGAAGTGATTGGTGTTCGAGCCTGAATTAACTTTCACCTTTTTATATTGGAGGTCTTATGAACGAGCCACCTGACCTAGTCCAACACCTGCGTCACGGCAAATCGCCCCGGACGCTCGGATAAGTGAAACGCATACAACCATTAGGCGAGCAAGAAAACCGGACACTCAGATAAGCAACCACACGCATTCTGCCGCATGCTGGCTTCGTCAGCACAGCCGAAGAAAGTGAATGGCTGCTCGACCATAATTCAAGCAGAGAGGAAATGAAATATGTCATTACAGACCACCGCCACTGCTAGAATCAAAGGTTCCGTGGGTCGTCGCGCTGCATTGCTGGCTGATCGAATCGAGGAAGGTGCTGCCCTCTTGGCTGCCTTTGCTGAAGGACTTTCAGAAGAGGAATGGCGTGCACCGGTGTCGGATAGGGATCGTCGTTCGGTTGGCCTAGTCGTGCACCATGTCGCCAGCATGTACCCGATCGAGATGGAAGTCGCACGAGCCATCGCCAGTGGGAAAGGCCGTTACGGACGTCACCTGGGATGTCGTCGCCAAGTTGAATGCCAAACATGCCCACGAGCATGCTGCGGAAACCAAGACAACCGCTCTCGAACTGCTGCGTCGCAATAGTCGTGAGGCGGCCAAGGCAATACGCGCGTTCACGGATGAACAATTAGATCGCGCAGCTCCCTTTTCGCTGAGCTTCGGGGCCCCTGTCACCGCGCAGTTTGTCATTGAGGACCACGCACTGCGGCACAGTTGGCACCACTTGGCGCGTATCCGAACAGCTTTGCGTCGGTGATTTGGCAGACGGACGGGCGGTCGGTGACTACCAACTTGGCTTTGTTTGAGACTCTGCTGCGAAGTGGCGCGATAGCCAATTCGCCCAAGACGGAATACAGAAATTATGCGGACACCGAGATTAATGGCCGTGCTCGCGCACCCCGATGACGAGTCTTTGGGGGTGGGAGGCACGCTTGCAAAATACGCATCCCAAGGCATTGATGTCTTCCTGCTCACCGCCACTCGTGGCGATAGTGGCCGTTTTCGAGGCTATCGTCTGGATGATAATCAGCATCCCGGCCCATTGGCGCTGGCGAACATCCGTGAGGGTGAACTGCGCGCCGCCGCCTCAGCCCTGGGTGTGCGCGAAGTCTCAATCCTCGACTACCACGATCAGCAACTCGACAGCGCGAACCCCCGCGAGGCTGTCGCCACGATTGCGGGACACATGAGGCGGGTCCAGCCCGACGTGGTGGTGACGTTCGGACCCGATGGTGCGTACGGGCATCCCGATCATGTCGCGATCTCCCAATTCACCACGGCGGCCATTGTTGCCGCTGCCGACCCTGCGTTTCCATTCAATGGAATCAAGGCCGGGGAGCCGCATGCGGTGTCGAAGCTTTACTACATCGCCTGGCCGGAATCGACCTGGAGAGCTTACCAGTCGGCTTTCCGGAAATTGGTCTCGACGGTCGACGGCATTGAACGGCAGGCCGTGCCCTGGCCAGACTGGGCGATTACCACAGTGATTGATACGCGCAGCTTCTGGTCGACAGTGTGGCGGGCGATCTGCTGCCACGAATCGCAGGTGACCGCGTACGAGCGGCTGAAGGACTTGTCGCCAGATGATCACGAAGCGTTGTGGGGACGGCAGTCGTTCTATCGGGTGTTCAGCACCGTGACTGGTGGGCGAGTGCCTGAGACGGATCTCCTGGAAGGGATAAATACGTGATGAAAGAATCTGCAGTAAAGGAGTCATTCGTGGATGGTGATTCCGGACGGCATGCGCCGCTCGCGATGGACGGCGCGACGTTCCGCAAGCTGGGGCATAGACTCGTGGACCAACTCGCGGGGTTCCTGGAATCGTTGCCGTTTGGTCCTGTGACCCGTGATGAAGCCCCATCGGTCGTGCGCGAAGCACTCGACCTCACAGCGCCACTCCCGGAAATCGGGACAGACCCCGGGCCGCTGCTAGAAGAGACGGCAGAGCGGCTTTTCGCTCACTCGCTATTCAATGGACACCCGCGTTTCTTTGGATACATCACCGCGCCGCCAGCGCCGATCGGGATTCTCGGGGACTTTCTCGCCGCGGCGGTGAACCCGAACGTTGGTGCTTGGACACTCTCGCCAGCCGCCACCGAGATCGAGTCTCAGACCGTCAGATGGATCGCGGAGCTCATTGGCTACCCCGCCGATTGCGGCGGGCTGCTCTTCAGCGGCGGCAATATGGCGAACTTCGTCTGCTTCCTAGCTGCGCGCACTGCCAAGGCGAGCTGGGATGTACGCAAGCACGGCGTTTCTGAAGACTCGGGACGCAGGCTTCGCGTGTGCTGTTCGAGCGAAACGCACACGTGGATTCAAAAGGCCACAGACCTTGGCGGCCTCGGTACCGAATCGATCCGGTGGATCGCCACCGATTCCAAATTACGGATGGACGTCTCCGCGTTACGCCGTCAAATCGAAGCGGATACCGCCGCGGGAGATGTGCCATTCCTGGTCGTGGGAACGGCGGGATCGGTCAGCACAGGTGCGGTCGATCCTCTGCCGGAAATCAGCGCGCTCTGCAAGGAATATGGGCTGTGGTTCCACGTTGATGGAGCCTATGGCGGCTTTGCCGCTGCCGTTCCCCAGGCGCACGATGATTTACGTGGCCTGTCCCTGGCCGATTCGGTCGCGGTTGATCCGCACAAATGGCTCTACGCGCCGCTCGAGGCCGGGTGCGCGCTGGTACGCGATCCGGAAATGCTGCGCGCCGCGTTCGCGTATCACCCTCCCTACTACCATTTCGAGGAGAAGGTTACGAACTATGTCGATTGTGGTCCCCAGAACTCGCGAGGCTTCCGTGCCCTGAAAGTCTGGCTTGCCCTAAAGCACGTAGGAGCCGTGGGGTATCGCAACATGATCGCGGAGGATATACGCCTGTCTCAGGCAATGGCTCAGGCGGTCAGCCGCCATGAGGAACTGCAGCTCATGACCCAGGAATTGAGCATAACAACCTTCCGTTACGTGCCGCGCGATCTTCGAGAGAAACTGCGAGAATCAGAGGTTGAACTTCATCTCGACGTGCTCAACCGTGAGCTGGTCGATCGGCTGCAGCGCGGAGGTGAGACATTCATCTCCAACGCCGTAGTCGGCGGCCACTACGTACTTCGCTCCTGCATTGTCAACTTTCACACCACTCAAACGGATGTGGAAGCCGTGCCGGACATCGTTGCGCGCATCGGGTGCGAGGTGGATGCTGAGCTGCGCCCGACGAATTCGAGGGCCGGGACTTAGTCCCGATCGGTTCGCGACCCCTTCCAACACGTGGTCAATTTCCGCCGCAACAGCGGGTGAACCTCCAGGCCCTGACGCGTGCCGTAGCGTTCCCGACCTTTTTTCTTGATAATCGCGGTATGGCGCTCATTGTTTTCCTGCGAGGTGTCAATGTTGGCGGGCACAGGACATTTCGCCCAAGCATCCTCGCACGGGAACTGAGTGACTATGATGTGGTGAATGTGGGCGCGGCGGGCACGTTTGTCGTTCGTAAACCTGGATCTGGAGCAAAGTTCCGTAGTGCACTGCTCAGGAAGCTGCCATTCGAAGCGGAAATTGTGCTGTGTGATGGCCGCGATCTTATCCGGCTGGAGGCGGAGAACCCATTTTCAGCTGAGCCGTCGTCACCGGATGTTGTTCGATTCGTGAGCATCCTGTCGAAACCCGGCGGCGTCCGAGTATCGCTTCCAGTCACATTTCCTTCAGACGGGGAGTGGTTGGTGCGGGTGATGGCGTCGGAAGGGCAATTCGTGTTTGGCATGTACCGTCGTCACATGAAGACGATCAGCTATCTTGGCCAGATCGACAAGCTGTACGATGTGTCGGCCACGACACGGAATTGGAACACGATAATTGCGATCGTCCGGATCTTGAAGGGCGAGGCGATGAATAAACGCCGCTGATTACACGCCAGCAGGACGGATCACGTGAAGCGATCGCAACCGTCCGCCCCAGCATTGTATGCTGACCAGGGAGCAAGAGGTTCGTGAGACACACGCGAATCATTGTCACTCACTACGGCGGGCCTGATGCACTGCAGATGGTTGAAGAAGAGTGCCCCGAGCCCAAGGGTGGTGAAGTACGGGTGCGAGTGCTGGCTGCTGGCGTCTCCTTGCCCGACATAATGGCGCGCGAGGGCATTCATCCCGAGACGCCTTTGGTGCCCTTCACACCAGGATGGGATCTGGTTGGCGTGGTGGATCGGCTCGGCGACGGTGTCTCGGGAATCGAACCAGGCCAGATCATTGCCGCGATGCCCATCAGCGGTGCCTACGCGGAGTTCGTCTGCTTGCCGCAGGGCGAACTGGTTCCCGTGCCTTCCGGGTTGGACGCCGCCGAGGCTGTCAGCCTCGTGCTGAACTACATCACGGCGTACCAGATGCTGCACCGTTCCGCTAAGGTAAGACCGGGCCAGCGCGTGTTAATTCACGGCGCGGCAGGCGGGGTCGGTACGGCACTCTTGCAGCTTGGGCGACTGGCCGGGCTGAAGATGTACGGTACCTGTTCATCGGCAGGTGCGTCGGCCGTTTCCGACCTGGGCGGCATCCCAATTGATTACCAGCATCAGGACTTCGTGGAAGAAATTCACCGCCTCACGGGTCAGGGTGTAGACGTGGTGTTTGACAGTATCGGCGGCACCCATATCTGGCGTTCCCGCAAGGCGCTCCGTCCCGGCGGGAGGGTCGTGGCCTATGGCCTGACGGGCTCGCTCCGTGGAGGACGATTGGCTTCAGGTCGTGATGGTGGTGGTCGTCATCGTTATCGTGCAATCGCAATTTTCGGGTTGTACATCGCTGGCGGCTGGCTTTTCCCGGGCCGGAAGCGGGTGGTCCCCTACAGCATCCAGACACTTAAACGGCTGAAACCGGCATTGTTTCGACAGGATTTGATCGCACTGTTTGACCTTCTTCAACAGCAAAAGATCAAGCCGCTAATCGCGCAGCGATTCCCTCTCGCCGAGGCAAAACACGCGCATGAGTTGCTCGGCAAGGGAGGCGTGACAGGCAAGATTGTGCTCGTGCCCAACGGGTCATCCCTTGACTCAGGAGCGGCGTAACAACTTTCAAAGGGGACGTTATGCAGCAGCGTGCAATTAAAGTCAATGCTTCAGAAGAGACCATCAAGATTGGTCCGCTAGAAATCCGATTTCTCCTCACCGGCGATGATTCCAGCGGAAGCGTCTCGGTGTTCGAGGTTCTCGTCCCGGTCGGGCAGAAGCTGGCGGCGCCGGCCCACAAGAACGATGCCTACGAGGAGATCCTCTACGGCATCGAGGGTGTCCTTACCTGGACGGTTGACGGCACGCCCATCGAGGTTGGTCCCGGGCAGGCGCTGTGCATCCCCAGAGGAGCGGTGCACCGCTTCGATAATCTCGGCAACCAGGATGCGAAGCAGCTCGCCGTCCTATCCCCTGCGATAATGAGCCCCGCGTACTTCCGGGAAGCCGCCGAAGTAATCGCAGCCGCGGGCGGCGGCCCGCCCGATCGCGCCAAAATGATGGACGTCTTCCGGCGTCATGGCATGACACCGGCCACGCCCCCGCCTGTTAAGTAGCGCTTTCGTATGCCCGCTGTAGAATCCAGAGGGTCTTGGCGCCTAATCGGAAATGTCGGTTCATTCAGGAGGTCGTGACAGCAGATGACTGCAACAAATCGAAACCGCGTGGAATCGTTACGACAGCCATTCCCACCTGCAGGCAACTTGCTCGTGCCGTCACTGACCGTGCCGATCGCGGATGGCAAGCTGGTTCTCGGCACCTGGCAACAGATCTTCCATCTCGAATGCGATGTTCGCGGGCGCCGACGCACGGTCCTGGTGACGGGGGTTGGAGATTGAGGACGTTGACGCGGAAACTGGAGTAGAGTTCTCTGCTATGGTCAAGCGTGCACCTGCCCGGCGGCGACCTCGCAAAGCCAAACCTGGCACGAAGGGCCTCAGCCCAGCGGAATGCCGGCTCGAGCAGCCGACAGGAACTGCGGCTGAGGCTGCAGAAGCAATCGCCAAAGCCGGCGGCTGCGTTATTGGATCGTACAAGGAACCGCTCGCCGGTCATCCAGTACTGCTGTGCGTCCTGCCGATCGATGCCGTCGAACCCACGCCCTTCCAGCGAGATCTCTCCGACGCTCACCACAAAAGGCTAGCTGACGTCATCAATAAGACAGGGCGTTTTCTCGACCCGATTATCGCGGTTCTCGCCCCACGGGGCGGCGGGTTCTGGACTCCCAACGGTCGGCATCGCCTCGAAGCGATGCGCCGCCTGGGGGCGAAATCAATCACTGCCCTCGTCGTGGCTGACCGCGAGATAGCTTGGCAGATCCTCGCGCTGAATACGGAGAAAGCTCACAACCTCAAGGAGCGCTCACTGGAAGTCATTCGCATCTATCGTGGTCTCGTGGACGAAGATGCGACGCGTCCCGAGTCCCAGTTCGCGTTCTACCTCGACCAGGCCGCCCTGGTCACTCTTGGCGTCTGCTATGAAGGCTTCCCGCGCTTCGGCGGTGGCGCTTACCATTCGATTCTCCGGCGGTTGGAGGTCTTTACCGATGAACCGCTGCGCAGTGCCCTCAAGGTTCACGAGAAGCGGTCCTCTATTCTGCTCGACCTCGAAGAAAAGGTCGCCGCGGTAGTCAAGAAGTTAAAGGAACGCGGACTAGTGAGTCCATATTTGCGATCGTTTGTTGTGGCGCGGATCAACCCATTGCGATGGATCCAGGGTGACGCCCCGCCTCTTGAAGATGTACTGAAGACAATGCGCGTGCGTGTAGCAGAGTTCAACGTCGAGAAGATCAGGCCTCAGGATCTTGCCGGCGCCGCAGCGCCGCCCGACGAGGAGACATAGGAGAAAGGACCACGAATGACAGCATCATCTGGCAGAAAACATGCAGGGCCTGCAAGTGACCAGCCTCCGGTCCCCGAGCCCACGTTCGCGGAGCGTGCGCGCAGTTTAATGTGTTTGGGCCGCCGCATACTGGCTCGCTCAGCAATGCAGAAGTAAATAAATGAGGCCGCAGGCACGGTAGAACAGGTTGATTCCGATTACACCTTTACCCGGGAAGTCAAAACTACCTAACACGGTCAGAGTAACATCGGTCGTGTGCGTAACCGACCCCGATGCAGAGATTGTGACGCTGTAGACTCCGGCCGGCGTACCCGCAATACCGCCACCTGAGAAGGAACTACCGCCTCCGCAGGCCGCCAGAAGGATTTGGCCCCAAAATAATACGCACTCGAACAGGAAGCACAAGAACCTTTGCTTGCGTGAGGTAAGACCCGCTCCGAGCACCAGAAGCCCTCCAACCGGCAGCCACATGGCGTAGAAGACACCCCGTGATCGTGGTGCCAGGGAGGCTTTCGCTGCGGCCGTGGTGCGGACCATTAGGGTGGAAGTGCCCGAACCCGTCACTGAGCTTGGGGCGAACGTGCGCCTCGGTGGCGAAGTCACGACGGGGACGATGCTGCTACTGGACAGACTCAAGGTGCCGTCGAAGCCATTCAGGGGAGTGATACTGATGGTGAAAGTGGCCGATCCCCCAACCGCGACGGTTGCAGGCGAAAGAGCCGAGGCTGTCATCGTGAAATCTGCCGGCCCAATGTAAGTGTAACCGTTTGGCAATGTGCCGCTTTGGGCATCGCTGTTGGTTATCACGACGTTCACCGCCCCTGCCGCGTGGGCTGGAGTCATCGCCGTAATCGATGCGCTGCTGCCCACAACCACGTTGCTCGCGGCCTTTCCTCCCAGACTTACCGTCGCTCCCGACTGGAACCCCGTACCCGTGATCACCACCCCTGTCCCGCCATTGGCGGTTCCACCGTTGGGAGTGATCGACGTCACCGTCGGCGTCGGGTTCGCGGTGTAGTTATACCCGTTGGACAGGGTGCCGCTCTGGGCATCCGTGTTGGTGACCACTACATTCACTACACCCACTGCCGTAGTGGTCGCAGTGATGGAAGTGCGGTTCCCTACCACCACATTGGTCGCGGCGGTCCCACCCAAGCTCACCGTCGCCCCCGCCAGGAAACCAGTGCCGCTGATGGTCACTGGCGTCCCGCCATTGGCCGTACCACTGTTGGGAGTGATCGACGTCACCGTCGGTGCCGGGTTGGTCGAACCTTACCCGCTGGCCGAAAGGTAACCATCTGCATGACCCAGGTGGAAGAGTAGTTGAGAGTTGCAGGCGCACTATAGCTGCCCGTATTGCTAACCAGGGTGTGTTCCCCAATGTCCCCGTCTGGGCTGGTAATGATGCAGATAGCAAAACCCGTACCCGCCGCGTTGAAGCTGCCTCCAGTTGTGCCCGCGCCAAAGATCAGCTCATTCGCGGAGGTGGCCGTCGCCGCTCCGCTGTCAGAGCTATCGCTGGTGCCCGCTGCCCCCGCCGTGGCATCTAGCGGATTGGTTGTATCCAGACCGCTGTACTCCAGCAGGCGCACATCCACGTAGGTCGCTGCCTGGTCAAAGCTGACCGTCACCGTGTTGCTGCCGGCGGCAATGTTCTTGGCATAATAGATGGCTTGCTGTAATCCAGTACCCGCGATGGTCGTTCCCGCCTGGACATAAGAATTCCCACGGCTGTCGCTCACCGAGCTCAGACTCGAGGTGTTGTCGTTCCATCCCACCACCACGATGTTCAGGTTTCCCGCCGTCTGCGTTACCGGGTAACCAAGGATCACGGTCCCGGTCGGCGTCCGCGGGGTGGCTGAATTCACCTGTACAAACGCGATTGATCCCCCGCCCGTGCCGGACGTGTAGGTATAGCCGTTCGTCAAAGTGCCGCTTTGGCTGTCCGTGTTGGTGACCACTACATTCACTGCACCCGCAGCGTGGACCGGGGTGGTCGCGGTGATCGAAGTGCTATTCCCCACCGTCACATTGGTCGCGGCGGTCCCACCCAGCGTCACCGTCGCTCCTGACAGGAACCCCGTCCCCGTGATCGTCACCGCCGTCCCGCCATTGGTAGTCCCCGACGGGGGGGAAATAGCGCTCACTGTGGGCGCAGGATTCGATGACGAAAGCAGTCCATATACCAGCAATTGATTTGAGAATGTCGCCAGGTAAACCCTGCCGTTGGCGATGGTTGGCGGAGAAAACTTGGCATAATTCCCAACATCATCTCGCGCAGTGCTTTGCCTGCAGTCCCAAAGCTCGTTGGTAAGGTCGGTAGCATCAAAGGCGCGGAGAACGCCAGCCACAGTCTGTTGGTTTGCATTGCTTGAGAGCGCGCCTGCTGCCCATATAATGCCGGTCCCGGCCTGGCTGCCGTTTGCAGAAAGCGACAACGGAACGCTGTTGGAATATCCATCGGCTTCCAGGACCGTGCTTTGCGAGACAGGAGTCGTCAGAAATCCTCCGTTTACTAACTGGTAGGCTTTCAGGCAGTCGTTCCCGCTCCAGATGTAAATAACCGGGCCATGGTTGGGGCTGTTCCAATAGATGGGCGCACCCATGAACATGAAACCCGTGGTTCCCTGGAAATCTTGAACATTGTTGTTGGTCGTGGCGCTGAACTGGCCGAGATTTGTAGTATCCAGGACTCTCACAACGTCATCTTTTCCCGACCCCACAATCAGATTGGTCCCAGGCAGTGCCATGGGCCCACCGGAGCCCAGATCCAGATCAGCAGCGTCGAGATCCGCCTGGTTCGTCGGGGTGAAATAGTCCACGATGGAGAGACCGGAGGCAGTGCTGATTTTCAGAAAACTGTCGCCATAATCCCCGCCTGGCGTCGGATCGAAGGTGCCGTTGCCTGTCATAACGTAGATGTTCTTGGCAGAGTCCGCCAACAGTCCCTGACCTCCGCCCCCAATGCCACCGTCGGAGCCGTTAGGCGTTGTGTTGAGCACGGCCACTTGCTGCATGGTCGATGCACTGTAACCTAATATCCACCCGTGCCACGGTGGAGTTTCGCAGGCGGAGCCAAAGGCAACATAGACAATGCCGTTCAAGAGCAGGAGACCCGGCCGGTTGAATTGCTGCAAAGGGTCAAATATGACGGTACCGCCCACATTGTCTATCCCGGTACCAGGTACTTGGGCCGCAATCTCAGTAGGGCCACCGAATTTTTCTGTGCCTGTGATCAGATCGAGCGCGTGGATCTTGAAATGGTAACTATTGTCCATTTCATCCCGCCATCCAATGGGGACTGCTGCTACGCGGGTGTTATCGGAACCGTCCCCCCTGCTGTGGTATTCGGTGGGGCATTGGGACGACCTGGCCGAAGCCACCATCGATGGAACCCGCAAAGAGCACATGGAACTGCTGGCTTCGGTGCCGCTACTCATCATCGATGACCTGGGCATGCGCAAGTTGCCCGTCACTGTCGCCGAGGAACTGCTGGAGATCGTAATGCGCCGCTATGAGCGCGCCAGCACAGTGCTCACTTCCAACCGACCGGTGGAGGACTGGGGCAAACTGTTGGGCGACAGCGCTGCAGTTACCGCAATGCTCGATCGCCTCCTCCACCACGGACTCCTCCACCACGGACATGTCCTCAAATGCGGTCCGCGGAGCTGGCGCACCAAAACGGACTTGCCGGCCACGAGGCGGCAGGGTAAAACAACTTAGTCCCCGGCCCCTTCCGTTGGCCGGTTTTCAGGTGACCATCATTGATCGGTTTTTAACGTGACCCCTGAGGTCCCGACCAACCGACAGCGTGAATATTGAGAAGTCAAATAGTCAAATCACCTACGCCATGCGTCATTGACGCGTTCCGCCCCTACGGTGTGATACTAGGGGGGAAATGAAGAGACCAATCGAAAGTTCGAATCTGCGGGTGGATGGAATCGTCGAGACCTGCATCAACGTGGCGGAGATCAATCGCGCTCGTGAATTCTATCAATTGCTATTCAAATTCGAGGCCATGGCCAGCGACGAGCGCTTCTGCGCTTTGCGAGCTGGTCCGGATGTGCTCCTGCTCTTCACTCATGGCGGGTCCAATGAACCGGTCGTTATTCCGGGAGGCATCATCCCTCCGCATGAGACACAAGGTGCGGGTCATCTTGCCTTTGCCATTTCCTCTGATCTTCTCGTCGATTGGCGGATACGACTGCGCGAACGCGGAATCGAAATCGAATCGGAGGTTCAGTGGGAGCAAGGCGGCACCAGCTTGTATTTCAGAGATCCGGACGGCAACCTGCTGGAGCTCGCCACGCCAGGTGTCTGGCCCAACTATTGACCCTAGCGGACATTCCGGCCCAGCGCATACACCCCTTAGTTGTTGGGCTACCGTCGCCATAATTTCCAATCGCTCGGAACCAGCAGCCAATCGGTCCCGTACTTCTCTCTTAGGAAACTCCGTCCCCCTCGGTCTTTGGCTCAGCACTATTTTGCGCCAAACACTAGAAAATAATCCATGCCGTCCTTGACGAAATCATCTTGTTCTAGCAACTGATACCCAGCTTCGTTCGCTTCTCGAATAACGATGTCCCGGGCCACGCCGTGGTTCTCACCATCGCCATTGCGGTCAATCACTCCTACTTTGGCCCCTGGCACGAGAGATGCTCGAAGGTTGCGCAACAGTGTGATTGGCTGAGCAACCTCGTGATACGTCTTCAAGAGCAGCACGGCGTCAACTTGTTCGGGCAGGAGCGGGTTGTCAGGCCTCCCCAATATCGGTTTGACGTTGCGCACGTTCTCTTTGCGAATTCGAGAACTAATGTAACGAATGGCCGCGGGATTGATATCGACGGCGTACACGGTTCCAGTGTCCCCTACCCGTTTGGCTGCACGGACTGTGAACCAACCAGACCCTGCTCCAATATCAGCGACCGTTTTGCGGGGTCCTATTCCTAGAATGTCCATAACGCGATTGATTTGCAGCCTCTCGTCCCTTCCTGGCGAATCGAAGATGGAAAGATCGCCGGTGTAAGGCGTACTGGTCTTACGATGTTCAAACTGTTGTGTCGCCGCATTCTGCGACTGGGCGGCTATACAGTGGAATTGCAACAGCAGGACAACGATTAAGCTGAGCCGCTTAAGCATGAGGGATTCGATTCTAAAGCAAATTTGGATGCCAAGTTCCTGGGAAGCGACGCCGATTCGCTTGCTGCATCCTGAGCCTGGCAGGCGCTTGTCCGACTCTTGGTTCGACGGACAAGAAGGGGTAGCACCCGCACGCGTTCTCACCACTGCTGGAAATTACCGTGCAGGATCGGGACGGGCTCGAGCGCCAGGGTATGCAGCGCGGTAGGCCCGTAGAGTCATCTCGTGCAGTCTCCACAGATGGCCCTTGTGCCCCCCCCAAAGGCGACTGCAGTTTTGCGCCGCACTCTCGACAGACGACGCAATTCGCCATGCCCTGCCGTGCCTCCCATGCCGGGTCTAGGCGGCACGCCTCCAGCTGTTCGGGCGTAACGTATGGTAGCCTTGCGGCCCTGGCACGAAGTTGCGCCTCTTTCATGCGCCTCCGCTCTTCGGGGGAAGCATGGGAGCCCTTTTTCATAGCTTGGCCTTCTTTCTGCTTCGCCTTGGCCGTCCGCTTCTTGACTGCAGCTTTGGATGCCGACGCAAGCCTCGCCGACGCAGCCTGGTGACCAAGCCGAACGGGAAATTTCAGCAGCCAATGCGACGCCCTGCCTGAACTACGCTCTCCCGTGAAGGTGCAGCCGCGCATAAGTGTGCTTACGGTTCCTCCCCGGGCCGCTCTCAGTGAGTGTTGAACGACTTGATCGCGTCTGCTTCGTCGTCCTTCACATCAAGTACTGTATACAGCTTGCTGACCTGCAACATATCGTGGACCTTCTTGGTTAGGTCGAGCAACATGAGGTCGCCGCCGTGGTTGCGCACGGTCGTGAAGGCGCCGATCAGCTCGGCGATACCAGAGCTGTCGATGCAGTCTAGCCTCTTACATTCGCTCGGAATTACGCTAAGGGGGCCTGCTGGGCTGGAATCACACGACGCAGTGATTGCTGTCACTTGCATTTTTCAGCATCTGTGGAAAACTCCACACAAAGGGAATGCAAGATGGCAAAACTGACCATCAAAAAGCGCGGGCATTCCTGGGTGTTGCTCGAAGGACGGCTGGGCATTGATGCTTTCCCAACCAAGGCTCGGGCGCTGGACGAAAAGCGGTCGCGGAAGCTGTGGGCTGGCGAACGCCTGCGCCAGTTGCAGAAGGCCGATCAGAAGCCGACGCAGCCTAGTGACTGTGACGAACAGGGAATTTTCAGCGGCGAATGCCCCAACGCTCTGTCTTCCTCGCCTTAGAGTTCAAGCAAACAGGCAAGAAGAAACCACAGGAGGGAGAAAGGGCGTGTGAAGGCTCCGTCCATTCGTTGCAGTCGGGCCTTCTAATGGCGGGCCAACCGAATGGGCTAGTTCATTGCCGCGATTCCCGTCAACTGTCGAGTAATTTCGCGGCGTCGCATCTCACGAATGACAACGGCCTCTTTCTCCGTCTGAGTTCGGAAAAGTTGAGACGGACGGCTCCACTCGGTAATTGCCTTCAATTCGGCTCTCAGTCTATCGAACATGTGGATTAGCGTCGACTGCCTTTGGAACCCTGGCGGGCTGCGATGCAGTGGTTGAACGGGTCGCAGTCGGCTGATCGTCATGGTTGACTTCCTGGTTTTCGGATAGAAGAGGCGCAACTACGCGCAACGCCTCGACCTCGGTTTCCAACCTCGAGATCTCAAGCTCTTTCTGTCTCAGAAGTTCGTAAACGTCCTTCATGGGTCAGCGCCAAAAGAAAAAGCACGTTCGTCCGCTCTATCACTTGTTTCCGTTTACCAACCACCCGATATTACTCTCCGCAGCGGAAGAGATTCCGCACTCCGCCTGATGAATTCAGCGGGGCCGTTTGTGGGTAATGAGCTTATTGCTTTTGACCGCGATCGCTACCTTCCGTTCCAGAGCCTCGATCTCGTCCGTTTTCAGGGTGCTTCAGAGCTGCTCGACTAGGGCACACCTCCGGTGCTCCAGTTCGCAGGAACTTGCTTCTGCCACCCGGAGCCAGAGGAGAATCTTCTTAGTTCGACAGCTCGCGGGAGACACGACCAGACGTGATTCGAGTCACGGATTCACGCGAGGACTGCAGAATAGATTCGTAACTTCACCAGAAACTGGTCTCGTGATCGGCGGGGATTTTGCGCTTGAAGGGCATAAGTTCACGGCCCAGCATGGCAACCCGATTGAAAGTTCGGCAGGTATCAACTGGGAAAAGTAAGCAGCGGAATAATGGTTATCTTGCGTTCAGTATCGGAAACCAGTTCACCATTTGATGCTCAAGCAATATCTGCTGATTTGCAGCCCAAATGGTTGAATAGGGACACTTTACTTGCGGCCAAGAAGACGGATGCGGGTGGTGAAAGCACGATGGTCGAAAGCGCCGAAGGTGAGGAACTCTGGCGAGTCGATGTTGTTGTTGACGAGGTTAGGATTGCGTCGTCCGGTAACGTCAATAAAGCCGCCACGGATCGCCCAGTAGCGTCCGCGAAATTCGAAGCGCTTCTCCAGGAACAGATTGAGTGAGAAATAGCCCGGGAAACGATGCGATCCGGGGAGTGTAACCAACTGCTGCTCGTTGTTTACCAGATAGAAGGGAAAGCCGGTGCGAGCCTCGGCCGAGTATTCGACATCCACCTGCTTAAGCAAGGGCAGCTTTCCGGGCAGGATTCCGGTGGAGAGAAAGCGATTGGGGGCATTCCAAGGAAAAGGACCGGAAAGCTGCGGGCCATAGATAGGGTTGTCGACGTTGAAGTCGAGCACCTGGTTGGAGCTTGTTCTCGAGCGAACGTAAGAAGCGTTTACCACGTAGTTCTGGTGAAAAGCTTTGCGCGCGCTGATTTGGAAAGCGTCGTAGTAGTCCTGGCGCGTGTTCTCCAGCACGTAGTTCCCGCTCAAGACCGGTGAACCCAGGGGTAGGTTGTAGACGACTCCGTGGGTGCCGTGTCGTTGAATGAATTCCGCCTTCAGGTAGACCGCGACGGGGAGCTTGTGCTCAATGGCAATGCTCCAGTTCAGGAAGCGGGGCGCTTGCAATGAGCCCCGGTTGACAGTGAAGATCATGGACACCGCACAAGGGATGCTCGTGGTGGAGCAACCAGGAACCGGAACCGGATTTTCGTTTTGGTCAAAGAGCCAGAGGTAATCGAGACGCTGTCCCTCAAAGGGGCGCGAGATGAGCACCATGTTGGTGGGGTCGTAAAAGACTCCAATCCCGGCAGAGAATTTGGTGTTGCCCTGGCTATCGAGGACATACGTGGTGGCCATGCGCGGGGAGAGGAGAGGGTGACGCACGATTTCATCCCAATCGAAGCGCAAACCTCCCTCGACGAGCAGACGACTGGTCGGCAACCAGCGATCCTGGGCATAACCTCCCACTTCGATGTCGTGAGTTTCGGCCTGGGAACTGACGGGGAAAACCGAGAAGCGTGAGCACGGGGACGGAATGACAGACAGGCAGGTTTCACCCGAGACGGGGGGCTGCTGCCCAATGCGCAAATAAGAAACTGAATCACGCTGAAAAATGGGATCGTAGGCAAGGCGGTTAAGGTCGATTCCGAATTTGACCTCGTGGCGTCCGTGCCAGGGATGAGGTGCGAGAGTGAGGTTCGTCAATGCTTGCCAGCGACGTGCAACCGTGTGCGACTTTAAATAGAAGCTCCCCTGTGCAATTTGGGAACTAAGGATGTAAGGCTGCGAGCCTTGGGGTGTCAGGGTCGAAACGTACTGGTCGAAATTGAAACCGAAGTCGAGCAGTTCGCCACCGGGGAAGTAGATCTGATCTCTGATGATCGCGAAGTCGCCCGATTCCGTGTCACTGGGTGTGGTGGGAGCAGGACTGAAGACGGAGAGTCCCACATACTGGTCATGCTGGTGATTCAAGAGAAAGCTGGCCGTCAGGATGTTTCCGGGTGCGACGTTGGCCTGGAGTTTGAGAAGATTGCCGACCCGCCAGAACTTGTCTGAGTCGGGACCGGTCGTGATTTCCGGGACCATATTGTTGTCGTACTCGCCCTCGAAGCCCCCGAAGAACCAGACCTTACCTTTCTTTAGCGGGCCAGAGACGGTCACGCGCGGATTGATTTGGTCGAAACCGAATCCTTTTTTGAATTGGAACGAAGGGAGGAAGTTGGTGGCGGCGAAGAAGTAATGGTCGTCGCCGATGCCGGTGTTGATGCTCAGCACGCCGCCTGAGCTCTTGCCTTGCTCGGCGGAGATGCGGCTGCTTTGCACATTAATGGAGCGGATGGCATCGGTGCTCACGCGAAGCAGAAGCATGCCGTTGGCGGGCTGGGTCACGTTGAATCCATCGAAGAGGGTAAGTGTCTGGTAGGTTTCAGCGCCCAGGACGTGGGGCTGGCCAGAGCTGTCCTGCATGACTCCGGGAATAAAGTTCAGAGCGTTGCGGTAATCGTGGGTAGCCGGATAGGGAATATTAAGGACGTCCAGGCCGGTGAGTTGCTCGGCGGAGGCAGTTTGGGCGGGATCGATGCCGGGCGGCGACTCAACGACGTTCACTACTTCGCGGACTTCCTGAAGATGGGAGAGCTTGACGTCAACTGCGAGGGTTTGGCCTACCGGCACTGCCGTTGGAGAAAGAGCGTAGAAACCTTCCTTCTCGGCGCGCAGTTGGTAGCTACCCGCGATCAGTCCCTGGAAGGAGCAATGACCAACAAAGTCGGTCTCGCATTTCAGCTGGAACACGCCGGTTGAGGATTGGAGGAAGATCAGTGTCGAGGAGACTGGAACATCATTTTCGTCAATGACAGTGATGAGAAGACTCTCGCCTGCTGCCGGAGGCGCTGCGCGGGGAATGGAGTGCGGAGATGAACTAGCAACCTGCCCCCAGACTGTCGTTACGAGGCACAGCGCAAGAAAAAGGGCAGCACGCCTAAGGGAACTGGTGAGCAGCGACATGGTCCCTCAGCATCTTTGGATATTGTCTCACTACCTCGGCATTAGCTGTGGCCCCGTCGGTCGGATCACCGAACTTGCCACGCGAGAACGACACCCGGGTAGCTTTTCACCGCTTGACTCGCTCGAAATGGCCGAGCAGTCTGCACGCGCCGTCCAAAAGGACCGTAACTGGCGAACCGAGCTGCTGGCCGACTTGGTTGCCTACATCACCGGTACGCATCACAAGTACACGCGCGAGGAGATTGCTCGCCTCGGTCCATTGTTCGACAAGGTGTGCTCCGTGACGGGAAGAAACCATCCCGAACTGCTGCAGGTCCGGTCCAGTCTTCAGGGCCTGGAGCCGGAATTGACCATGCACATGATGAAGGAAGAGAGAGTCCTGTTCCCCGACACAGTGAGGATGGAAGAGTCGGTCATCCAGAAGGAACCGGTGCTGCCGCCGCCATTCGGCAGTGTGCAGAACCCGGTGACGATCATGATGCATGAGCACGACTCCGCGGGCGAAGCCTTGCGTTCGATGCGTAAGCGCAGTGCGGACTATACGCCCCCCGACGATGCCTGTATCAGCTTCCAGACTTTGTACAAGGCCTTGGCAGGCTTTGAAGCCGACCTCCATCAGCATATTCACATGGAAAACAACATCCTCTTTCCCCGGCCATTGCAAGGGAAAAGGCGCGGCTATTGCAGGCGAAATGGCAGGCCGGAGAAAAGTGAGGTGCGTGACAGAACTATTTGAAGCTGACTGGTCACGCCTTGGTGCCGCGAGATCGATCACCGGCCCACGTAAAGGCGCGGATGGCGGCGGGTAATCCGAGCGTACTGACAGCCAGTACAACCACATGATTGATCTCGTCCAGCGTGATTCCGGCTCGCCTTGCATTTCGGACGGCGGAGTGTGTCGCGCCTTCCAGACCAGCACCCACCGAGAGGGCAACCTTCACCAAGCGCCTGGTCTTTTCATCCAGGGGACCTGCCGCGTGGCACCGGTCACCCAATTCATTGAAGGCCTTCCACACCTCGGGGTAAAGCTTCCTGAAGTCCTGTACAGGCTTAGGCAACCGCTCTAGTGTCAATGGCGTGCTCCTTTCCTTTTGGCCCTTCTGGTCGTTGTTATTCGAGCTGTCGTCTACAGTAGCGCATTCGAACCGAGCGATTCCAGTGCGTTGACGAATGTCAAACGCGTCGCGACTGATCACCCCGAGGAGTTCTAGGTGCATTCGAAAAGCTGGCCCGAGAGCTCCCAGCGCGTGAAGTTTGCCATCAAGTACACCGAAGCCCAGCATAACCGCCGCTTCCTGCTCCAGCGCCGGACAGAAGAGCAGCGCAAAGGCAACGGCCACCAGTTGCCGTCGATGCTGGGAGGTGCACTCCCGGTGGGATTGGCCGCGTGCGACGCGGTATCCGGACGGAGGAACAGGACAGTTCGGCTATGCGGAGTTGAATTGGAAGTTTTAGCACTGGTGCGCTTATGGTCCTCACACTCACAGCGGTCGGTGATTTGGGTCACAGAAGATGCTCGGGATGGGGAGGAAGCTAGCTGAAAGGCAAGTCTAGCAATGGGTGAGATGCAATATCGCGTCCGTGTAGCCGATCCCGCATACTGGCGGGAGCAGATCAAGTGTCAGTACGCGTGTCCGGTTCATACCGATGCGCGCGGCTATGTGCGGGCGATTGCTGCGGGCGATTACGAACGGGCCTACCTGATTGCCCGCGGACCAAACCCTCTGGCCTCATTGTGCGGGCGCATTTGCGGTGCGCCGTGCGAGGCGGCCTGCCGCCGGGGAACCATCGATCAGCCGATTTCGATCCGAGCCCTCAAGCGTTTCGTCTGCGAGAAATTCGGAAGTGATGCCCGTAGTGATGCAGGCCGCGAACTATTCCCCTACCTGAGGAGCAAGAATGGAACGCGCCAGTGTGACGATGTCGAGGAACTCAGTCAATTGCTGGAATTTCTCGCGAATGCCGAGTTTCCAAAGCCCACCGGAGAGCGAATCGCGATCATCGGTTCTGGGCCGGCTGGGCTTGCTTCCGGGCACGACCTTGCCCTCATGGGTTTTCGGCCCACAATCTTTGAGATGGAACCGCAGCCTGCCGGCATGCTCTACACCGGCGTTCCAGGCTATCGCTTGCCGCGCGAATTGATCCGGGCGGAGGTCGCGGTGATTCAGTCTCTCGGCGTCGAGATCCGCTGCAACACGCAGGTCGGGAAGGATGTAGGTTTTGCCGATCTTCGGCACGAGTTTGCCGCCCTCATCATCGCCTGTGGGGCCAAGCGCTCACGCGCGCTGCCGATCCCCAACGTCGACGCCATCGGCGTGATGGGTGGCGTTGATTTTCTGCGTGACGTTTCTCTCGGAAAAGAAGTCTCGCTGGGGCAGCGAGTGATCGTAATCGGTGGCGG
>Ga0335085_10002779_pt1 | contig 31862 bp, 22 predicted proteins | sample Lox_Sample_45_FD_206712 | JGI IMG/M metagenome (GOLD analysis project Ga0335085, IMG submission 206712) | Soil microbial communities from Loxahatchee National Wildlife Refuge, Florida, United States - Lox_Sample_4.5 | ecosystem: Environmental > Terrestrial > Soil > Wetlands | place: USA... | reverse complement strand
CAGCCACGAGCGTTTCGCGGCCATCTTTAAGGACAGGGTATTGCACCTCAAAGGATTAAGCCCCGGAGACGGCGCCCTGATTGAAAGCCAAGAACCGGTGATTACGGCCAAGATCCTCGACGACGTGGTGCCCAAGTCGGTCCAACTCCAGGTCGGCAACCATAAGGTGAAGGTGCAATACGACCCCAAGACCCACATTTTCACCCACAAATTGGGGGCACCCCTGCCCCGGGGAGGGCATATTTTCACTGTCATGGCCACGGACAAGAACGGCTCCACCCGCGTCTTCAACTGGTATTTCCGGGTCCGACATTTGAAACAGGAAAAAAGCCCCAAGGATGAAGGCATCAATGACGCCACCGAAAATTAAGCTCGCTCTTTTTGTTTTCGCCGTCTTAACGGGAACCCTTTCTTTGGGGGCGGAGGATTCCGTAATCCTCAAATTCGCCAAGGGGGGAAACCAGGCCACCGTGCAGGTCCTTCATGACATGAGGGGAAAGACTTATTTGCCCCTGATGGAAGTGGCCCGGTTTTACGGGGTGAACGTTCAATTCGATTCCCAGACCCGGAAGGTGACCCTGTCCAAAGGGAAGGTCCGGGAGAACCTCGCCCTTTCTCAGTCGGCTTTTTTGACCACCGACCCCGATATGTCCGTGCCCATCGATCCCGTGGAAGTCATCTCCGGCCAATTGGGAATCCCCCCCGCTTCGGTGGAAGACACCTTCGGAACCCTTCTAGACAACCAGGTGAGCTATTCGCCGGACCAACAATCCATCGTGGCCGGGGGAGTTCGCGCCGATGAGCTCAGGCCCGCAACCCAGGCCCGGAATTTGACAGCCCCAACCGCCGTCCCCGCCACTCCCACCGCCGTGGTGGTCATGCAAGTGACCCCCACGGCGGTCCCCACCTCGGAGGAAGCAGGGACGGGAGAAGCGCAAACGGAAGAAAAACCGGAGGATGAAAAACATATTACGCGCCTGGAGGAAGAGCCTCCCGCCAATAAGGCCATGCAAGCCCGTCGCATCATCATCGACGCCGGCCACGGGGGAAACGACGCCGGTGCGCCGGGTCGGGACCACCGTTATACGGAAAAACAAGCGACGCTCGACATTGCCAATAAGGTCGCGGCCTATCTGAAGGAAATGGATCCCCAATTGGAAGTGTTGATGACCCGTCACGCGGATTACTACATCACCTTGAAATACCGCACTGACTTCGCCAACACCCACAACGGGGACCTTTTCGTTTCGATCCATTGCAATTCCAACCCGCGGGAAGGGGCCCACGGCACGGAGATTTACCGTTACGGGGCCAAAGCCTCCAATAAATGGGCGGCGCTGGCGGCTGAACGGGAAAACGGGCGGCATAAGGACGATACGTTGGACATTATGGGAAACCTTCGGAAAGAGGTCTACAACAGGTACAGCCAGAAATTGGCGGAGATCACTGAAACTCGCATTGAACAGCGTTTGGGTCAACACTTCCGCAACATCCAACGCGCCCCTTTTTACGTCCTGGCCCATGCGGACATGCCCGCCATTCTGGTCGAAACAGCTTTCATCAGCAACCAAAGCGAAGAAAACAAGCTGAAGGACCCCTATTGGAAAGACAACATGGCCAAGGCCATCGCCGAGGGGATTCTCGGCTACAAGGACGTGGTGGAGGGAAACAGTGAAAACGAACAAGCTCGGCGCTGAAGCGCTGACACAGGAAACGGGGGGGATCACCACGATCACCTTCCCCCGGTTAACGGATACAAAAGTCTTGAGGCATGCCGTTTCTACCCGTACCGGCGGCGTGAGCCGGGGGAGTCGAAAGTCTCTCAATATCAGCCACAAGGTACAAGACGACCCTTCCCGGGTGGAGGAGAACCGCACCCTTTTGTCCCGCGCAATGGGGATGGATTTGGACAAGGTTGTTTACGTGGACCAGGTCCACGGTGACAGCGTCTTGAAATTGGATGCCGTCAACCACCCTGCCGGGGGAGGTCCCCTGGGCCAAGGGGACGGGATCATTACCAACGAAAAAGGGGTGCCTCTCATGCTCCTGGTGGCCGACTGTCTCCCGGTCCTTTTTTACGACCCCACCCACCAGGCTGTCGGGCTTGCCCATGCCGGTTGGCGGGGAACCGTCAGTCATGTGGCAGCCAAGACCCTGCTGGCGATGGGTGAGGCCTATGGGAGTCGGCCGGAGGAAGTCCGGGCTGTTTTGGGTCCCTGTATTGGGGCTTGTTGTTATGAGGTTGGAACGGATGTTTTCCGGGAGTTTTCCGAGGTCTTTCCTTGGTCCGGGGAGGTTTTTCATAAGACTTCCGTCGGGCATTGGAAGCTCGACTTGGCGGAGGCCAATGCCCGCCAATTGCTGGAAATTGGCCTAAAAGAGGAGAATCTAATAAGGTCGGGATTATGTACGATCCGGCATAACGATCTGTTTTATTCTCACCGGGCGGAAGCCCAGGAATTAGTGCCTACCGGTCGGTTTGGTGCTTTTATTATGTTAAACAGTTAACCCGTGGTATATTTGGGCCATTAAGGGGGTCGTCATGAAGAAAATACTTTTAAAGACCTATGTCCTGGGGGGATTCTTCTGGGCTCTAGGGTCCATTTTGTGTGCTCAAACTGCGGAAACCCCCAAGACTTCCAATGATTATTACCAATCAGCCCTCCAGTCCTACCTCACTGGTGATTTCGACGAGGCGATTCTCTGGGATACCAAGGCCCTCCAAATCGACCCTCAAGACAAAAAAGCCGAATCCCTCTTGAGTATTTTGGTTTCTGAAAAAGATACGGCCAATAAAACCGTGATTTGGATTGGTGGCAAGCCAACGGTGGTCCAGGACGTGAATCCAAACCCCGCGCCCGTGGCCGCTCCGGTCACGATTATCAAAGAAAAGGCTAGCCGACCCGCTGGGGCCGACAACCGTAAACTCCAGGAGCTGGAAACCCGGGTGCAAACGGTCGCCTTCATCATGGAAAGGGATTCCTTCAACCAATACCGCGAACTGAGCGGCGCACAGGCCCAGACCAATAAGAACTTGCAGGATATTTCCTTGAACCTTAAGGGCCTTGGATTCGGGATGTGGATTCTGTTCATCCTGGCCCTCGCGGTGGCGAGCCTCTCCCTTTGGAAAAGCTGGAAGAACGGCGAGGAAATCAAACGGCAGAGGATGGCCTTTCAGCATGCCGACGCCGAGGAAAAGGGCCGGGTCATCAAGATTCACCGGATGTAACGGATTCCTTTTATAAAATTTGGCAATTCCAGTGGTGAGAGGGCGCGATGGCCAGTTGGTTTAAAGAAATCCTGATGCGTTTTTACCTCGTGGACAGGCCCGTGGTCAGGCGCGGCAAGGTTGACCGCCGCAAAGGGGACAGGCGTTGGAGCGGCCCGGAAGGGGACATGCCAAAGTCCATCCGTGATCCCCGCCGCCGGAAAGACCGTCGAAAAAAGAAAAGAAGGTAAGACCCGAGGAAAATTTATTTCGCCGATTTCTTCCGGACGCCACTGGAGGCTCGCAGGATCAACTGGGTCGGCATCCTTATCTGGCGGGATTGCCACTGGTTCGGATCTCGCATTTTTTCGATCAACAATTCCGTCGCCTGGGTGCTGATGGCCTGGAAATCCTGTTTGACCGTGGTCAATGAATAGGGAGGGCGGGAAGCGAGGGGAATATCGTCAAACCCCACCAAGGCCACTTCCTTCCCAACGGTGAGTCCTTCTTCCTCCAGGGCGGCCCAGGCGCCCAGGGCCATCAAGTCGTTTGAGGCGAAGACGGCGGTCGGCCTATCCTTTAGCTCCAGCAATTTCTTCATGGCTTTGTAACCGGATTCCTTACTGAAGTCGCCGCCCGCGATGAATTCCTGCGGTGCCTCCAAACTTCGTTGTTTCAAGGCGGCCTGGAATTCCCGCAGCCTTTCGGCAGCGTCCGCCGAAATAGCTACCTCCCCCGTGATACAGGCGATCTTCCGGTGGCCCAGTCCCACCAAATGATTCACCACCACCTCCACTGCTTTTCGGTTGTCGCTATCCACAAAATCCATTTGCGGATCGGAAACGTGGCAGCCGATCAAAACCACCGGCACGGGATAATTCTTGATTTGCAGCAGTTCCTCTTCGGTCAGGTAGGGGGACACCAAGAGGATCCCATCCACGGCATTGCGGGAAACACGGCGGTAGACTTCTTGGGGATCGAATACGCCTGAAAGGGTGTTGACGAGAAGTCCGTACTCTTTCTCCTGGGCAACCTTGTTGATGCCGTTTAAGAGCTCAAGATACCAGGGGTTTTCCAGGTTGATCCGGTATTGGTCGCTGGACCAGGAAAAACAAACCTGGATGAGATTGACCTTTTTGACCACCAGGCTGCGGGCCACCTGATTGGGTTGGAATCCCAATTGGGAAGCGGCTTCCTGTACTTTTTTTCGAGTTTCTTCCAAGACCTCGGAGTTGTGGTTCAAGGCCCGTGAAACGGTCGAAATGGAGACGCCCGCCCGGGCCGCGACGTCATAAATCGTTACGGGTGTCTTTTTGGATTCCATGGCCTCGCCTTTCCGGATGGATGGATCATCTTATCACGGGTTTCCCGGGGAACCCCAACAGGTTTGGAAAGGCACTGGGATCAGCGGAAGGAATACATTGTCTTTGTAGTATTTCATCCTTTCGCCGAATATCATTCTTCCATGAAATCCAAAAGACCCCTCCCGTTGACGATCTTGTGCGTGATGGGATTTATTTCCGGCTTTTTAGGAATGTTCCTGGTTTATTCCCCGTCGGTCATTCAAGCGGGAAAGGTCTACGCCCTTTTTCGATCCCTCAGCTTCGCCCTACTCATCGTCTGTTTCGGCGGCCTTTGGAACATGCGCCGATGGGCGGTCTGGGCCCTTGGGGCCTATTTTTTGGCGAACCAGCTAGTCTGTTGGTCCTACGGTTTTTGGGATAAAGGAACGCTGGGCCCCCTGTTGGTATTGGCGGTGGCGGCGGTTTACTACCGGAGAATGACTTGAATGGCCGAAGGGACATTATTCCTTCCGGAACCTTTTTCCCTTGGCTTGACCCTTCTATGCGGGCAATGCTTCCGTTGGGCGGGGCCCGATCCTGAGGGATGGTTTCAGGGAGTGGCTGGGGGCGTTTTTTGGAGGCTTCGCCAGGAAAACCATCAGCTCCAATGGAAGTGCAGTTCCGACCACATTCGTGAAAAACCCGCTCCTGTATGGCTGGCTCATTATTTGGGGCTGAATGAAGACATGAAGGAGTGGGCGGATTCCCTGGCCGAAGATCCCATTCTTGGACGGCCCCTGGCCCTACTGAAGGGCCTGCGCCTATTGCGCCAAGAACCCTGGGAATGCACGGTGTCCTATATGTTTGCCCAGGGCTTGTCGGTTACGGTCATTCAGCAGGCCCTCGCGAAATTCTGCGTTAAATACGGGACCCCGATCGAGGGCTACCCCGGCCTTCATAGGTTTCCCGAACCCGTAAAACTAGCCCATCTTTCCCCCAATTTTTTAAAGCCATTTACGAATAATTACAGGGCTAGGGCCGACCGAATCATCCGCATGTCCCGGGCGGTGGAGGCGAGGGTTATCGACCTTGACCATTTTTCGAATATCCCCTGCGATGAAGCCAGGGAGGCCCTGATGAACATGGACGGGATCGGGCCCAAAATCGCCGATTGCATCCTTCTTTTTTCCATGGGGCATTCCCTGGCTTTTCCGGTGGACCGATGGGTTTTGCGGGCGATGAAACAACATTTTCCTTCAGTCCGCCTGGGAGGGGGCGGACAGGAAGCCCCGACCCCTTCTCAATACCCAAGAATCGTCCGAAAAGCCAGGGCGGTCTTCGGAAACCGGTGTGGTTTGGCGAGTGAATACCTTTTTTTATACCTGCGTCTTTTGGAAGATGAAAAGCTCCGGCGGCAACTGTCCCCTTTTTGCCAGAATCCTGGCCGACTGGCCGGTTTGGAGGGTGTCGGAAAGAAAGTGGTTAAGCCCAGGAAAAACCGTATCCCTTCGTTCCGAAAGGCTTTATAAATGGCCCTGAAAAAAATATAATAAATCCGCTTTGAAGCAAAGGCGGATTGGCACAAGCCCCTTAATCCACTCATAGGTCAACTCGTGAAACCGGTCCTATTAATCGTCGATGATGAGGAAAGCGTCCGGGAGTCCTTCCGTCTGGCGCTCCAAGACGAATATCAATTGGCTTTTGCCGAAGACGCCAAATCGACCCTGCGTATTCTCAAGACCCAAAATTTCGACCTTTGCCTCCTGGATATCATGCTCCCCGACGGTTCGGGAATCGACCTCCTGCGCCAGATCAAGCGGCGCGACGAATCTATCGACGTGATCATGGTCACCGCCCTCACGGGAGTGGACACGGCCTTGGAGGCCATGAAACTGGGCGCCTACGATTACATCACCAAACCTTACAAGATCATCGAACTTTACGAGATCATCAAGCGGGTTTTGGCCAAACGCGCGCTGGAAAAAGAAAACCGCTTCCTGCGGGAGGAATTGAGCGCGAAAAAACCCGTATGCCTTTTAGGCGGCAGCAAGGCCATCCAGGAAGTGGGTAAAAAAATCGCTTCGATAGCCAAGTCGGATTCGGCGGTTTTGCTCCAAGGGGAAGCGGGAAGCGGCGTGGAGGAAGCGGCGCGCGAAATCCATAGCCAAAGCTCCCGTAGCCGAGGCCCCTTTATCACGATCTCTTGCGGATCCTTTTCTAAGGCCCAGTTGGAAAGGGAACTGTTCGGCGAGGAAGGCGACGAAGCTAAAAGCAAATCCCCCCAAATCGGAAAACTGGAATTCGCCGATGGCGGCGTCCTGTTCTTGGACCAAGTGGACAGGATGCCAGTTGAATTGCAGGACAAGCTATTAAGGGCCCTATTGGACAAGAAGATATCCCGGCTTGGAAGCCAGGTTTCGGTTCCGTTGGATGTGCGGGTCATCGCCTCCGCCGACTCGGACTTGACCGTGAGTCTCCAACGAGGAAACTTTCGAAAAGAGCTGCACCAATTTTTGAGCGCTTTCCCCTTGGTCCTTCCGCCCCTGAGGGACCGCCGGGAGGATATCCCCGATTTGGTGGAGTACTTCCTCAAACTGGCCAACCAAAAAACAAAAATGCCGGTGAAAAACATTCAAAAAGAGGCCATCCAATTCCTGACCCAGTACGCCTGGCCTGGAAACCTGAGGGAATTGGAAAGCAGCATTGAAATGATGGTTTTGTTCGCGGGAAAGGAAACCCTGACGATTGAAGATATTCCACTGGATATCCTGGTCAAACAGATTGATTTGGCCAAAAGCAAGGAAGAAGCCAAGATCTCGCTCAAAAGGGTTCGCCGCCAATTCGAGCGCCAATATATCCGTAAGATCCTGGAAAGAACCCGGGGAAACCAGACCCGCACCGCCGCCACCCTGGGCCTGCACCGTAATACGCTCATTTGGAAGCTCAAGGAGCTTAACCTGGAGGAAGATTACCGACGTATCGTCAAGAAACGGCGGGAGCGTGGGGTGGGATTCCGTAATCTTTGATCCGGGCTGGACCCTCCCTAGGGTGGCACTTCGCGGGGCACAGCCGGGCAAAAACTTGAAAAAACCCTTTAAAAACCTAGAAATTCCTTGCCAAGAGCCTTTTTCCCTTGTATAAATAGGCCGGATTTCGAAATCCAGGAGGTGGACGTTGACCAAAAGTGAACTGCTGGGGACTTTGGCGAACGAAACAGGGTTAAAGAAAAAGGACGTGGACAATGTCCTTCAGGCCCTGAGAAGCACGATTTATAAGACTTTGAAGAAAGAATATAAGATCAAGTTGGATGGCCTGGGAGTGTTCCAATTGAAGGACCGCAAGGCCCGGATGGCACGGAATCCCCGCACCGGCGAGATGGTGAATGTTCCGGCCAAGAAAGTTGTCAAGTTCCGCGTTTTGAAGGATTTAAAAGAAGCCGTTTTGTCCTAAAACTTGCCTTTTCGCAGGTTCAACCCAAAGCACCCCGTTCTTGAACAAGACGGGGTGCTTTTTTGTTTCAGGGTAAAATCCCTTTAATTTTTCACCGGGAGAAAAGCTTGAGGCCCAAAGCCCTTTGTTCCCACGAAAATCCCCTAAGCTTTATGGGTTTTCTCGTGGTGTTTTTATGGGCCATCTTTGTTGTTTGTTGGTATTGCGGCTCTTTTTTACGCTCCTGGAGTTCGCCAGGCAATCTATTTCATTTTCAACCTGCCGCCTCTCCTGGATTCGGTGAAAGATTGCAAATATGGGAAACAGCATTTGCGGCGGCAGCGGCTGGCTTTTGGTCTGTCGGCGCGCTTTGGAGCTGTGGGCGGTGCTTGAGAAACTGGATTTCCCTTAAACCCGAGAACGCGATCCTTGGGTTTTGTATGGATTTGGGCCTTGGTTTTTTTTGCCTCAATACGTTTTGGATGGGTTTGGGGCTGACAGGTCTTTGGTTTGAACCCCTTTGGATTGCCGGGGCGCTGGTCTTCAGCGTTTTGACGGCCAAAAACCTTTTTAGCCTTCCCAGGGAAAAACTCCGGTTCCGTTTTCCGCAAGAAGATGGATTGTGGACCCGGTGGGTCCTGGCCGGGACCGGCTTGGTTTATTTCGGCTTCCTTTTCCTTCACAGTTTCCTGCCCGAGACTTTTTACGATTCCCTCAATTATTTCCTGGGGATGCCCCAATATTGGCTTTTCCAGCACGGCATCACCGACTACCCCACCCATTTACTTTCCGGCTATTTTCATGGCGGCTCGCTTTTTTACCTCTACGCCTTCGTCCTAGGAGGCACGGAAGGGGCCAAGGTCTTGAGTGTTTTTGTGCTTGGATTTAACGCATTGTTCGCTTTCGGCTGGGCCAAGGAAAAGGCAGGGTTTTCCGCGGGCTTGGCGGCGGCAGTCACTGTCATCACCTTTCCGTTGATCTATTTGAATTCCTGGGCGGTCCGAGTCGATGGCCTCTCCACCTTTACCTCGCTGCTTTTCCTTTATTGCCTCGAAAAAGCTTGGAATGGAAAGGACCCCAAGAACTTAAGAGCTTGGGGCGGGGTTGCCGCTGTTTTCGCCGGGTTGGCCCTTTCGATCAAGCCCACGGCCATTGTGGCTATTTTGGCTGGTTTTACCGCGATTTTGTGGCAGGACGGAATGGTGTTTCTAAGGCGCAAATTCTTCTGGGCCGCCTTCGCTGGGATCGGTATTTTCGAAATTGGGCCTTGGCTTCTTAAAAACACGATATTTACGGGCAATCCTTTCTTTCCCTATGCTGTTTCCTGGATGGGGGGACGGTCCATCCCTGCGGTGGGATATGCGCGGCTATTGGGGGAGAACAGGCAATTCCTGCCCATGGATCATGGTTTCTGGTCCTTTTTGACGCTTCCCTGGCGATTAAGCATGCCAGGAGCCGGGGACGGACAATGGATCGGCCCGTTATGCCTGGCGTTTTTGCCGGCGCTTTTCTTCCTCGGTAGCAACGACGCCGCCACCCGCTTCTTCATGAAAGCCGCTTTGCTCAGCTTCGTCCTGGGCCTTGCCCTTTCGCACATGCTCCGATTCTCATTGCCGGCCTTGGTTTTGTCCCTTGTCCTTTTTTCATCCGTTTTTTTCGCCCAGAAGGGGAGGGTTTGGAAAAACCTTTGGGTGGCTTCGATCCTTGCCTGCGCGGTTTTGTTCTTCGGGGACTATGTGGATTTGAGCGCCTCCTATTACGACGGCGCAGGGATTTGGCGGGGTTTGGAAACGCAGGAGGAATACCTGAGTCGGAAGATGCAGAATTCCTATGTGCCTTTGGTGCTTTGGACCCGCGACAACCTGCCCAAAGACGCGCGACTCCTCATCGTGGGGGATTCCCGGGGCGTTTACTATGAACGCCCATACCTGGCGCAATCGGCCTTTGACGAACCTTTCTTTGCCCGCGCCGCTCGGTCGGCCCAGGATGCTGCCGGCATCCTGAAGCAATTGCGGCAATTGGGGATCGACTACGTCGTATTCAATCTTCCGGAGGGCCTGAGGGTTTCCAAGGAGTACCACCAATATGAATTAAAGCCCGAGGAATGGAAACGACTGGATTCTTTTTTTAAATTCGGGTTGCAGCCCCTCTACTGGAGGAATTTCCAGGGGGTTTACGAGGTGCAAAACAAACTCGGTCCGGTTGGGGACCGCAGCCCCTTGGACCCTTTTTCCTTCCTTGCCCCACAGGCTTATGATTTTTTCCTGGACTCCAAGTCCGGTCATCTTGAAAAAGCGGAAGGGGAACTGGATGAACTCACAACTCTTTTTCCGAACGATTTTTTCTGGCGAACCCAAAAGGAAACTCTTGATAAGGCTGAGCGGGCACAAAACCCTTCCCGATTCAAAGGATTAAGCAAGCCATGAACCACGATAGTCGGCCGGCCCCACCGGAAAGCTGGGGCGGTTTTCCCGCCTTCGGGGCGGCCCTGCTTTGGACTATTTTCGTCCTGGTCTGCTATTTTTCATCCATCGGCTTGGCAGTGGATTTGATTCCGGCCGCCTTCAACGCTGGAGCCTTTCCACCGGCTGGTTTTCAGCAAGCCCTCCAAGTCTGTGGGCAATCCCTTTTCATATTGCTGGCAGGTTTATTCATCACCGGACTCACCTTGGCCTGGGGCCGGCGGGTGAGGTATTTATTCTCGGTCGTGCCTTCCAATGGTTGGATCGGGCTCGCCCTGGATTTTGGATTGGGTGTCCTTTTCCTGGACCTCCTATGGATGGGATTAGGATTGGCCCGCATCTGGTTCCGGCCCCTCCTGTTGGGACTGGCGCTTGCCTTAAGCGCAGCCCTTTTTCCCGATGCTTTGGCCCTCTGGCGGAATCGAAAGGGCCGGATGATGGATTCCATTCCCCGTGAAGCGGCTTACCTCTTTCTTCTTGCGGCTGGCGCGGTTTATTGGATTTTTTCCATGGCTCAATGTCTCGCGCCCGAAACTTTTTACGATTCCATGGTCTACCACCTGGCGGTGCCCCAATATTGGTTCCTGCGCCACGGCATTTGCGATTTTCCGACGAATTTCTTCTCAAACTACCCTTATGGCGGTGAACTTTATTTCCTCAACGGATGGATGACCCAGGGAACCGAGTCGGCCAAACTGCTCCACGCGGTAGCCTTTGGCTTCAGCGCCCTCTTCGCCGGGGGGTGGGCCCGTGAATGGGGCGGCAAGAGCGCCGGTTGGCTGGCTTTGGGGCTGGTCTTGACCCTCCCGGTCTATTGCATCAATACCAGCACCACCCAGGTGGAAGGCATACTGGTCTTGGCCCTGTTGCCCTTCCTTTATTTCTTTCTCGCGTGGTTGAAGGACGACCGACATCCCCCGGCCTTGGGCGCCTTGGCGGGCTTGTTCCTGGCCCTGGCTTTTTCCATCAAGTACACTTCGGCTTTGATGGTGGGCGGCGTGTTTTTGTCCGTGATCCTCCTGTATCCTTTCGTCCTCAAAGGGATTTCGCCGGGCAAATGGGCGGGTTTTTCCATGGGTGTTCCGCTTCTCCTGGGCCCGTGGATCCTGAAAAATGCCCTTTTTACCGGAAATCCATTTTTTCCCTATTTCATGTCGGCCTTCGAAGGGCGGCACCTGACTCCGGAAAGCTATGGGAGGCTATTGGCCGAGCAAGAAGGTTGGATCGCCCACGGCTGGCAGCTGCTTTACCTACCCTGGAAGGCGGTTGTGGCCAATCCGGACGGGTTCAATTTCACCGGCCCGATAGTCTTGGCTTTCATTCCCTGGCTTTTCCTTTTCAAACAACGGCATCCTTCTTTTAGAATCCTAGCCCTGGCATCGGGTTTGTTTTTCCTGGGTGGCTTTTCGGTGACCCATATCTTGAGGTTCCTAGGCACCGGATTTGTGCTTTTGAATATCCTTCTAAGCGTCGTCCTGGCGGGCGGAAATAAGCCATCCTGGGGCAAAGGGGCGGCCTGGGTAGGCAGCCTTGTGGCCTTCCTTTGTTTCGGCTATTTGAGCGCCATCAGCGCACGGTATTCCGACTGCGCAGGCATCTGGACCGGGCGGCAGACCCGGGCCGAATACCTCATGGCGCCGGGAAAAATAACGCCCTATTATGCGACCGCCCAGTGGGTCAACCAAAACCTGCCCTCCGACGCGGGCCTGCTGGTGGTGGGAGACGCCCGGGGGCTTTATTATGAATGGCCTTTCCTAACCAATAGTGTTTTCGACGAACAGGTGCTGGCCAAGGCGGCAAAAGAAGAGGCGGCTCCGGAAGGCATTGTCCGGCGTCTGAAGGAACTAGGGGTGGAGGATCTGGTGGTCAACGGCTCGGAAGGGATCCGGGTCTCGGCCGATTATCACCACTATGACCTGACATCGGAGGAATGGAAAAGGTTGGACGACTTCATTCAAAACGACACTGATTTGGTTTACCAGCAGGGGTTCCAGGGGGTTTACCGTATTCGCCCGACCTCCAAGTCCGCTTCTGCGGAAGCTTTGGATTTGGTCCTGTTCTTCTCCAGGCCTGCGTCCCAATTCGTGAAGGAAGTCCAAAGGCACCAATGGGAAGCTGCGGGAGAGGATTTAAATCAAACCCTCGCCTTGTACCCCTTTTCGAAATTTTGGAAACAGCAGAAAAACCAATTTGATCAATCCTTGGCCCAATCCAGACGGTAAAAAGGCGACTGAATGATAGAACGAATCCAAAAAATCCTTCCGGCCCTACTGATCCTTTGGGTGCCACTGGTCTTTTTCAGCCGTGCTGCAGACGGGTTCACCCTCACCAAGGAATTGGTGGCCGCCGTCGTCATCGCCTTTTTCGCTGTCCGGATTCTCTGGGACGGCCGTTGGATATTTCGGCAGCCACTCCTTCAGGCCGCAGGATTCTTTATTCTGTGGATGGTTTTGGATTCCATCGCCGTGGGCATGCTGAAAATGGAAGTTTTGAAGGGTTCGGTGCACCTTCTTCTGATATTCGGAACCCTGGCGACGATGGTTTTCGTCTCGTCGCGCGGGTATTCCTATGAAAAGGCCTTGCGATACGCCCTGCTGGCCGGAACCCTTACCGCCCTCTATGGGATCATCCAAAGCCTGGGGGTGGACCGGGGAAATTGGACTACCCAGTTCGAGCGGCGGGCCTTCGCCACCCTGGGCAATCCGGACTACTTGGGTGGATACCTGGCCGCTCTCCTGCCTCTTTCCTTCGTCCTGCTGTTACGCGATTACGGAAAAAAGAGCGCCTGGCTCTGGTTGAACGCCACCCTCTTAATGGGGGCGGCACTTTTTGCCACCCGGGTCCGCGGCGCCGAAGTAGCGGCCCTGGCCGGTCTTTTATGCGCCGCCGTCACATTGGCGACCCCTTGGGGAAGGGAACTGGCCCAACGCAACCGGCTTTTACTCAAGGTTTGCCTGGCCTTGGTACTGGGCCTGGGCGGCATCTGGTTGGCGTCCCACTGGAATTCCTTCAGCCGCTCGGAGCAGTCGGTCCAGCAACGCTTGGATATCTACCGGGTCACCTGGGAAATCGTGGAGGACCATCCCTGGTTTGGGATCGGCCTGGGCCAGCTGGGAGCCCAGATCCCCGCTTATCAGGCGAAACCCTGGGCTCCCAGCGACTATCCCAGCCATCCCTATACTTATACCGAACACGTTCATAATGAATTCCTCCAGTTTTGGGCCGAGGGGGGGCTTCCCGGACTCCTGCTTTTTCTGGCTGTTTTGGGGGCCTTCGCCTGGACGGTGAGCCGTTTTTTGATCAATCCGGAGTCTAAAACCGAGGACAAGAAACTATTGATCGGGGTGGTGGGAGGCGTAGTTGCTCTCTTGGTCCAATCCCTAAGCAATTTTCCACTTCAGGTTGCGCCTACCGCGATTCTATTCGGGCTTCTATTGGCGGGACCTTTGGCGATGAGGAAAACGGCTGCGTCGTTTCCCAACCCTGTTTCGATAGGCCGACGGGTCTCCATCGTCTTGGTTGTCGCGGTTACCGCCCTCTTGGGTTTACGGGCGGTGGGGGCCTCCATCGCCTTTCGGGATACGGTGGGGGAAAGCTCACTGGGCAACGGTCCACTAGCCGCCAAATTTGGAGCCAGGCTTGTTTCCCTTTCGCCGCTCAATCCCAAGGCTTGGAACGCTTATGGAAAGGCCCTGGAGGTGGCGGGTCAACCCGACCAGGCCTTCGCGGCTTACCAAAAAGCCGTTGGGTTGAATCCCAACTACGTTGAAAATTTGGTGCCGATGGCGGATATACGGCTCAAACAAGGGCGCTTCCAGGAAACAGTGGACTTTTGCCGCCAGGCCCTGGCTGTCACGCCCAATTACGCCGCACCCCTCTGGCCCATGGCGGTGGGTCTTTTCGAACTGAAAAATTACGAGGAGTCCGCCAAGACTTTTGAGAACTACCTGGTTTATGCCCCGAATGATTTTCAAACCTACCTGGACTTAGGTGTTTGCTATATCCAGCTCAAGCGTAAGGCGGACGCGGTCCAAGCCTGGAAAAAGGCCTACTCCCTCGATCCCAACGACCCTCAAGTGGTCCAGTACTTGAAATCCGTTGGCGTTCGACCGAACTCATAACCAGGATTAGGACCGTGGAAACCCGACAAAAATGACGCCTTTCCCCTCAAAAGTTGTTTTCCCCCTGACCCAATGTTAAATTAATAAAACACCCAAATTCCCTTGGGATTTGGGTGTGAGCAGGCTTTTCAGCCGCTTAAGAAAAAGTGTTTTCCGGCTTTGGCCGGGGAATGCTATGAAGGTTTCGCCATGGGTATCCAGGCTCTTTTAGAAAAATCACCCGCTACCGGTGCGCCTGCGCCCGAATCCAACCTGGACCGCCCCCTCATCCAGAAAGCCTATGAGTTCGCCAAAAAGGCCCATGAGGGTCAGCAGCGGCTCTCCGGTGACGCCTACCTGACCCATTTGGTGGGAGTGGCGGACATCCTGGCTGAACTACACATGGACTCGGTCACCATCGCCGCCGGTCTTCTGCACGACATCCTGGAGGACACCAAGGTTACCTACGACGGGCTCAAAGCCGAATTCGGCGAGGAAATCGCCAATCTGGTGGATGGAGTTACCAAAATCTCCACCCGCCAGTTCCAGGACACCACCCTGCGCCAGGCCGAATCCACCCGCAAGATGCTCATCGCCATGGCCAAGGATGTTCGGGTCATCCTCATCAAGCTGGCCGACCGCACCCATAACATGCGTACGCTGGATTTTCTGCCCCCCGATCGCCGTGAAAAGATGGCCCGGGAAACCCTGGATATCTACGCCCCCTTGGCCCACCGGTTGGGGATCGCCAAGATCAAAAGCGAGTTGGAAGACCTCTGCTTGAGGTACCTGGAGACGGACGTCTACCAGGACCTGGTCAAAAAGATCGCCATGAAGAAATCCGAGCGGGAGAAGATGCTCACGGAAGTACTCCAAAGCATCGAAGCCAAGCTCAAGGAAGCGGGCATCGCCGCCCAGGTGCAGGGCCGCTCCAAGCATTTCACCAGCATTTACCATAAGATGAAGCAACAAGGGAAAAGCTTCGACGAAATCTACGACCTGATGGCCATCCGGGTCTTAACCAACACGGTCAAGGAATGCTACGAGGTCCTGGGTATGGTGCACACCATCTGGAAACCCCTGCCGGGCCGTTTCAAGGACTACGTGGCCATGCCCAAGAACAACATGTACCAAAGCCTCCACACCACCGTCATGGGGCCGGGGGCCCAGCCGCTGGAAATCCAGATCCGCACCTATGAGATGCACCGTACGGCCGAGGAAGGCATCGCGGCCCACTGGCTTTATAAGGAGGGCCGGGGCGCGGAGAAGGAAGACCAGAAATTCGCCTGGATGCGCCAACTTTTGGACCTGCAACAGGATATCAAGGACACCAGTGAGTTCGCCGAGGCCATGAAGGTGGACCTCTTCGACGACGAGGTCTTTGTTTTCACGCCCAAGGGCGAGGTGAAGGAATTGCCCCGGGGCGCCACCGCCCTGGACTTCGCCTATGCGGTGCACACCGACGTGGGCACCCATACCATGGGGGTCAAGGTGAACGGGCAGATGGTACCCTTACGCTATGCCTTGAAGAACGGGGACATCGTGGAAGTGCTCACCCAGTCCTCCCGCACGCCCAGCCGCGACTGGCTGAAGATCGTGGCGACCAGCCGGGCCAAGAACAAGATTCGCCACTGGTTCCGCACCCACCTTTCGGCCGACGAAATCGACAAGGGCAAGACCTTGCTTGAAAAAGAGGCGGTCCGGATGGGTGTGGATTTCAACGCCGCGGTCAAATCGGGGGCCGTGGAGAGCTTGCTGGAGTTCTTTGGCTGCCACAGCCTGAACGAACTTTTGGCCAATACGGGCCATGGGGAAATATCACCCAAGCAGATCCTGAACAAGATTGCCGCCAAAACCCAGGTTGAGGAAAAACCTAAGCTCGAAAAACACGAGGAAAAGGCGCCCGAAACCAAGCTGGCGAAGGGTCCGGTTCAGATGGCGCCGTCCATTATCGCTCCGGGCAAGGGCATTTCCATCGGCGGCCAAAAGGACTTCCTCATCCGTTTCGCCCGCTGTTGCACCCCCGTTCCGGGCGATCCCATCGTGGGCTATATCACCCGGGGCCGGGGCGTCTCGGTTCACCGTACCGACTGCCCCAATACCCTGCAGTTGCCGGAAAAAGAGGGCCGGATGATCGCCGTTTCCTGGGAAGGGAACGCCGGCCAGGTTTACGAGGTGGCCGTCGAGGTCAAGGCCAAGGACCGCGAAAAACTTTTAGCCGACATGTTACTTGCGATTTCCGAGGAAGGCGTCATCATCAACGAGGCCAACGCCAAGGCCTCGGAGGGCGGCTGGGCCCAGGGTTATTTCGTGATCGGCATCTCCCAGGCCGACCAGCTGGAAAAAGTGTTGAAAAAATTGCAGAGGGTGAGAGGCGTGGTCAGTGCCCGGCGTATCGAACCGCGGTAAGGCGGGTTTTAAATAGTGTTCAAGAAGGGTTCTGGTTAGAATCCGTTATGCAAAGGATGGGTGAATGACCCGGAAACCAATTCTATCCGAAGGGGCGCCCAAACCGATCGGGCCCTATTCCCAGGCCATTGAAGCGGCAGGTTTCGTCTTCTGCTCCGGCCAAATTCCGCTGGACCCCCAGACGGGTCATCTGGTGAAGGGAAGCATCCATGAACAGGTCCGGAGGATATTGGAAAACTTCGAGGCGGTCTTGGCCGCGGCAGGAACCTCCCTCGCCTCAACGGTCAAGCTCACGGTGTACCTGACCCAATTGTCCGACTTTGAGGCCTTAAACCAGGTTTTGGCCGAGCGGTTTCCCCAAAACCCGCCGGCGAGGGCGGTGGTGCAGGTTTCGGCCCTGCCCAAGGGCGCTTCGGTGGAGATGGATTTGATCGCCGTTAAGAGTTCGTAAGAAGAACGGGAAAGTATGACAGGGACCTTCTGCGTCAAACACGGCGGCAAACCCGCGGTGGGCTATTGCTCCAAATGCAATAAGCCTTATTGCGAGGATTGCCTGGATATGGAAACAGGAAAGCCTGTTTGCCATGACTGCATGAAGGCCAAGGCGGCAGGTGCGCCGACCCCGGTATCGATTCCTGCGGCGCCTAAGCCTGTCGCCGCACCCACCCCCATGACTGGATCACCCTTGAATTTCAAAGGCAAAGGGTTGGATGACGATCCCCTAGGCCTCTTCAGTGGTGGCGTGGCGCCCAAGGTCGAGGCACCCAAGCTGAACCCGCCAGTGACCCCTCCGCCTATGCCGAGTCCGACTCCTAAACCTGTTATGCCTTCCACCCCTCCCACATCCAACCTGGGGTTGCCGTCCACTCCCAAGCCCGCTTCGTCCTTGCCCAGCTTGGACCAATTGGGAAGGCCTCCATTACCTATGGAAAAATCGGCCACGCCGACCCCCAAAGGCCCTATGGATCTGGACTCCCTTTTGAAAGAACCCCAGGGCCTAAAGCCTTCTTTCCCGCAGGCTTCCTATCCGGCGCCGCCTCCTGCTTCCAGCTCTTCTCCAATGCCCTTTCCGACGGATGTTCCTGTTCCGCAGATGTCTAAACAAAAGCGGATTTTTTCGCTGGTTAAAATCTGGGTCAAATTCCTTATCCGCCGGGCCTATGAGCTTTTTGACCCCCTGGCCAAAAAACTTAAGATTCCGACCTACGTGGTCATCGGGCTCATCGCGGCCATCATCGTAGGGGCAGTGATAGGGTTGGGAGCCATCTTGAACCAGCCTTCCGTCCCCCTTGTGGATTCGATCCAGCCCCTCCATTTGATCCAGGTCAACTCCGGCCAGGTCAGTGAAATGGACATCACGGCCTATACGGACGTCCAAAACCAGGTCCAAACCATGGGATTCCAATCCCTCCTCCAAATGACCGTGCCCCAGATACCCTCCCCCAATTTTTTTGATGTGGGAATGAAATCGGACGCCGGGGTTTACAGCGAAATCATCAAGTTTCCCGGGCAATTGGCGCCCAAGCTTTCCTTCGTCACGGTTTTTACCAACGGCGTTTGGTTTTCCACCAACGGCTGGGATGGGACAAGCCATAACTCGGCGACCCAGGTCAGCGAATTTTATTCCGGTGATACGCCGGACCAACTATACGTCCAGCACATGCAAACGCTGGAGAAGTTAAAACAGGACAACGGTTGGGATGTGCAGAGCATGAGTGAAAACCGGTACATGGCGGCTTTCTCCGACCGAGTGAGGTCCTTCCTCGACAAGAAGGGTGTTCCCGCCTACCAGGCCGATTTTAACCTCTGGCATTGATCGTTTTTTCTCGTCTTCTCCGCCGGTTTTCCGGCGAAGGGGTCGTTGACACACCTGTAACATCTGACTATATTAACGCATCTTTTCCTCATTCTCCTTGTTGGATCGGCCTCAGCCGAAGATGTAATGAGGGTCACACAGTTTTCCATATTGGGCCGAGGGCCCATCTTGTAATGTTAAACTGCGTTCTGGGAGTTTTTCATGATTGAGCCCGACAAGTTGACGTTAGCTTTGACTTACGACGACGTCATGCTTGTGCCCCAACGGTCGAACGTGCTGCCCGCCGAAACCGACGTTTCCACTTTCCTCACCCCCCAGATCAAACTCAACATCCCCGTTATCAGCGCCGCCATGGATACCGTCACCGAGGCCCGCTTGGCCATCGCCCTGGCCCAGGAAGGCGGGTTGGGCATCATTCATAAGAACTGCACCGTCGAGCAACAGGCCGGCGAGGTGGACAAGGTCAAGCGCTCCGAAGCGGGCATGATCAGCGACCCCATCACCCTGACGCCCGAAAAGAAAGTCTCCGACGCCCTGGCCATCATGAAGCACTACCATATCTCGGGCATCCCCATCGTCGAAAAGGGCGGCAAGCTGGTCGGTATCGTCACGAACCGGGACCTGCGCTTCGTCAAGAAACCCGAACTTCCCCTGAACGACGTCATGACCAAGAAAAATCTGGTCACCGTTTCCGTGGGCACGAACCTGGAAAAGGCCGCGGAGACCCTGCACCAGCATCGCATCGAGAAACTGCTGGTCGTGGACAAGAAGGGCTTCCTGAAGGGTCTCATCACCATCAAGGACATCAATAAGAGGATCAAGTTCCCCAATGCCTGCAAGGACGCCCAAGGGCGTCTGCGGGTGGGGGCCGCCTTGGGTGTGGGCAAGGACATGGAAGAACGGGCCGAGGCTCTGGTCGCCGGAGGCGTGGATATCGTAGTGGTGGATACGGCGCATGGACATTCGGAAGGCGTGCTCAAAACCGTCAAGTTCATCCGCAAGAAATACCCCAAACTACCCCTGATCGCGGGCAATATCGTCACCGCCGACGCCACTAAGGCGCTCATCGACGCCGGGGCCGACACGGTCAAGGTAGGCGTGGGGCCAGGCTCCATCTGTACCACCCGTGTGGTGACTGGAGTGGGCGTGCCCCAGGTATGGGCCATCACCGAATGCGCCAAGGTCGCCCAGAAGAACAAGGTCGGCGTCATCGCCGACGGGGGCATCAAGTATTCGGGCGACATCACCAAAGCCATCGCCGCCGGGGCCGACGCGGTCATGCTGGGCGGCCTTTTGGCCGGCACCGAGGAATCGCCGGGTGAAGTCATCAATCTCCAGGGCCGCATGTTCAAGGTCTACCACGGCATGGGTTCGCTGACCGCCATGCAAAAGGGCAAAAGCGCAGACCGTTATTTTCAGGAAGGCGTCACCGAGCTCAAGAAACTGGTGCCGGAAGGCATCGAGGCCCGAGTACCCTTTCGGGGATCCCTTTCAGATCTCATCTTCCAACTGGTGGGAGGTTTAAGGGCGGGCATGGGCTACAGCGGAACGCCCACTATCAAGGATCTCAAGGAAAACGGGAAGTTCGTCCAGATCACAACGGCCGGCTACCAGGAAAGCCATCCGCACGACGTGGTGATCACCAAGGAAGCTCCTAACTACTATTTAGATTAAGCCGATTACCGGGGGAATAAAATGATCGTATCCGTCGCCGCGCTGACCATTCGCAAGGGACACCGGGAAAAAGCCGTCGATATCATCCAAGCCCACATCCAAAGGGAAAAAAAGGCCGTGGGCGTGGTGAAGGCTTATTACAAGAAGGCCGTCAATAACGAGGACACCTTCCTTGTTTATGTGGAGTACGATTCCAAACGAAGCTTCGCCGCCGCCGAGAAGGTCTCTCAAAAGCTCAAACAGGACCAAAAAGTTGAGTTTGCCTTGCGTCCCCATCTGCTGAGGGGTTTTTACGGTAATTTCGAGTAACCAAGAATTTTGCCACAGATGCATGAGATGAATGGGATAAACCTAAAAGTCTAACCCTCAAAAAATTAGGTTTTAACTAAAGAATATTTTTTTCTATCTGTGTTCATCCCATTAATCTGTGGCTAAAAAGCCTTTGAAATTTTGATTTTCCCTTTGGAGCGAGATTTGCAACACGATACGGTCATCGTTCTTGATTTCGGCGCCCAATACAGCCAGCTGATCGCCCGCCGGGTCCGCGAATGCAAGGTTTACTGCGAGATCCTGCCTTTTTCCGCGCCCATCGAAAAAATCCTGGAGAAGAATCCCAAGGGCATCATCCTCTCGGGCGGTCCTTCCAGCGTTTACGCCCAAGGCGCTCCCCACGTTTCCCCGGAGCTTTTCAACCTGCGGATACCCGTGCTTGGCATCTGCTACGGTATCCAGATGATTTCCTGGGCGCTGAAGGGAAAGGTGCAGAAGGCCCATAAACGGGAATTCGGCCTGGCCACCCTTAAGATCAAGGACCACCGGAATCTTTTCGCCGGGCTTCCCAAAAACCTCAAGGCCTGGATGAGCCACGGGGACCAAGTGGTCAAACTGCCGCCGGGTTACAAGGTGCTGGCCTCCACCGACAACTGCCCCCTGGCCGCTGCGGGGAATGAAGCCAAAAAAATCTACGGTATCCAGTTCCACCCCGAGGTCGTGCATACCGAAAAGGGCACCAAGATCCTCGAAAACTTCGTGCGCAAGGTCTGCGGCTGCAAGCCCACTTGGAGCATGGAGAACTACGAAAAGAGCGCCATTGAGCAGATCCGCCGGCAGGTAGGGAAGGGCCGGGTGCTCTGCGGGGTCTCCGGGGGGGTGGATTCAACCGTGGCGGCCGCCCTCATCCACCGGGCGGTGGGCAAACAGCTTTCCTGCGTTTTCGTCAACAACGGGGTCCTGCGCATGGGCGAGGCTGAGCAAGTGCGGGAAATGTTCAAGAAGAAGCTCAAGATCGACCTGCACTATGCCGATGCCGAGGAAGAATTCCTGAAAGTCCTCGAAGGGGTTTCAGACCCTGAACAAAAACGCAAGACCATCGGCCGGACCTTTATCCGGGTCTTCGAGAAGTCCGCTCGGGAACTGATGAAAGAAAAAGGGGAATTCGATTTTCTCGCCCAGGGAACCCTTTATCCCGACGTCATCGAAAGCGTGTCGGTCAAAGGGCCGTCGGCCACCATCAAGAGCCACCACAATGTGGGCGGCTTGCCGGACGACATGAAATTCAAGTTGGTGGAACCCTTGCGGGAACTCTTCAAGGACGAGGTTCGGGCCCTGGGGGCCAAGCTGGACATCCCCAAGGAACTGCTCTGGCGCCAGCCCTTCCCGGGGCCGGGCTTGGCCGTTCGCCTGATCGGGGAGATTACCCGGGAAAAACTCGAGATCCTGCGCAAGGCGGACGCCATCGTGATCGAGGAAATCCAAAAGGCGGGCCAGTACTACTCCATCTGGCAGTCCTTCGCGGTTTTGACCCCACTCAAGACGGTGGGCGTCATGGGAGACGAACGCACCTACGACCACGTCTGCGCCATCCGGGCCGTGCATTCCACCGACGGTATGACGGCCGACTGGGTTCAGCTTCCTCACGACCTTTTGGGCCGCATCTCCAACCGCATCATCAACGAGGTGCGGGGTATCAATAGGGTTGTCTACGATATTACGTCCAAGCCGCCCGGCACCATCGAGTGGGAATAAGCTTCCACAAACAACGACCTCGCCACGGATCAACACGGATAACTTTGAAATAATGCTTTTTCGGTTTGGATTTAAACCTATCTGTGTGAATCCGTGTTCATCCGTGGCTAAATTTGCTTTAGTTTTAGCCCTAATTTGGGATAAGGCTTTCCCTTTTTCGATATAATCCAGCCATGGCACGCACTGAATTCGTCCACCTTCACCTTCACAGCCAGTTTTCCCTTCTCGAAAGCACCGTGCGTGTGGAACCCCTTATTGCCCGCCTCAAGGAATTCCAGATGCCGGCAGTGGCGCTGACCGACAAATACAACCTTTTTGGCGCCATTGCCTTCTACCAAAGCGTCCTGGATAGGGGCCTGAAACCCATCATCGGATGCGAAATCTGGGTGGCCCCCGATTCCCGCTTTGAAAAGGCCAACGGTTCGGGCCGGACGGAAGCGGTTTATCCCCTTGTTCTCCTGGCCGAAAACGAGGAAGGCTATAGGAACCTCATGAAGCTCTCCTCGGCAGGCTATCTGCAGGGATTCCACCGCGTACCACGGGTGGATAAGGCCCTGCTTGCCCGGCATAAGGGAGGCCTGATCGCCTTGTCGGGCGGGGCGGAAGGGGAAATCGACAGGTATTTGCTGAAGGAAGAGGCTCCCCTTGCGCAGAAGGCCGCCGGGGAATATCAGGAGCTTTTCGGCCCGGGCCGCTTTTTCCTGGAGCTGACGGACCATGGAAAGCCCGCCGCCCGCGCGGTTCTTAAACAACTCCTGGAAATCTCGGCTAAAACGGGTATTCCCACAGTCGCCGCTAATGATGTGCGCTATTTGAAGCGGGAGGAAGCCCCTTTCCATGAGGTTCTCAGCTGTCTGGGCCGTGGGGAAGTGATTTCCGACCCCAACCATTTCTCACTGGGAAGCCAGGAGTATTACCTCAAAAGCCCCGATGAAATGGCCAAACTATTCGCCGAAACGCCCGAAGCCCTCAAACGGACCCTCGAAATCGCCGAACGCTGCAACCTGACCTTTGAGTTCGGGAAGACTTACATGCCTTCCTTTCCGGTGCCCCGGACGGCCGGTTCCCCTTTGGAACCGGCACAACCAGGGCTCGCGCCTCGACATGAGGCCGCGACGCAGGCGGGCCTTACGGAAGAAGCCTATTTGGAGGAGTTGTGCCGCTCCGGGCTTCCCAAGCGCTACGGCGCCAAAGCCAACGATCCTGAGATTCTCCAGCGCATGAACGACGAGTTGGCCATTATCAAGAGGACTGGCTTTTCCGGCTACTTCTTGATCGTCTGGGACATCATCGCCAAGGCGCGGGAAAAGGGAATCCCGGTGGGGCCGGGGCGGGGTTCGGCGGCGGGCAGCCTGGTTTCCTATCTCCTGGGCATCACCGAGCTGGACCCCATCCGCTACGACCTGCTTTTTGAGCGCTTCATCAACCCCGAGCGCGTGTCCGCTCCCGATATCGACGTGGATGTCTGCGACCGGCGCAGGGGGGAAGTGCTCAAGTACATTACCCAGACCTATGGCCAGGACCGTGTGGCTTCCATTGTCACCTTTGGAACCATGGCGGCCAAGGCGGTGCTACGCGACGTGGGACGGGTGCTCGAAGTGCCGCTTCCGGAAGTGGACCGCATCGCTAAGATGATTCCCGGGGGCCCCAAGGTCTCTTTGGAGGATTCCCTGGAGCGATCCCCGGAATTGCGCGCCATCGCCGGCGAGCAGGGGCCCTACCGGAAACTTTGGGATGTTTCCCGGGCCCTGGAAGGGTTGGTGCGGCATGTCTCGACTCACGCCGCGGGCATCCTCATCGGTTCCGAACCACTCCTGGAAAAAATCCCCCTGTGCAAGTCGGGCGACGAAGTGCTGACCCAATATGACATGAACGCGCTCAAAGACGTGGGGCTCTTGAAGCTCGACATACTGGGCCTCCGGACCTTGACCGTCATCGACGACACGCTGCACCTCATCCGGGAACGCCGTAAGGAAAAGGTCCAGCTTGAACAGATTCCCCTGGAGGATGGGGCCACTTTCAAACTGCTGAGGGAAGCCAAGACGGCGGGCATTTTCCAGCTGGAATCACGGGGTATGCGGGACTTTCTGCGCAAACTGGAGCCCACGGTCCTGGAGGACCTGATCGCCCTGAACGCCCTCTACCGCCCGGGCCCCCTAGGCAGCGACATGGTGGACGATTTCTTCCACCGCAAGAAGGGGCTCGTCAAGGTGGAATACCTGCACCCGGCGCTGGAGCCCATCGTCAAACCCACCTATGGTGTCATGCTTTACCAGGAGCAGGTGATGCGCATCGCCAAGGAACTGGCCGGCTTCACCTTGGGCCAGGCCGACATCCTCAGGCGGGCCATGGGAAGCAAAGACCCCGAAAAAATGGAGCAAATGCGAGGAAAGTTTCTCGCCGGGGCCAAGGAAAGGGGCATCGCCGGAGGGACCGCGGAGGCCATCTTCAACCAAATGGCCAAGTTCGCGGGCTACGGCTTCAATAAGTCCCATAGCGCCGCCTACGCCCTGGTGGCCTACCAGACGGCCTACTTGAAAACCCATTACGCCCCCGAATTCATGACCGCGCTCTTGACCAGCGAGGCGGGAAACCAGGACAAGATTTCCCAGTACATTTTCGAATGCAAAAAACTGGGCGTGAGGGTGCTGCCGCCCGATGTCAATGAAAGCGGTTATGAGTTCACCGTTAATGGCGAGGGCGAAGTGCGTTTCGCCCTGTCCGCCATCAAGAACCTGGGAACGCCCGCCATCGCCGCCATTCTGGAAGCCCGGGGCAAAGAGGGGAAGTTCAAGTCGCTCTCCGACTTCTGCCGGCGGGTGGACCTGAAACCCTTCACTCCCAAGATGCTGGAATGTCTTGTTCTGGCCGGGGCTTTTGACTTCGCCAGTTCGTCGCGGGCGGCCTTGAAGGAGGCGGTTGAGAAGACCTTCCGGCAGTCTCAGGGCCTCCAGGCCGACTCCCAAAGGGGGCAAACCTCCCTTTTCGGCGGCGAATCCGAATCCCCGGACGCGCTTCCCGAAGTGAAGGAACTCACCCCAGCCCAGGTTCTTTCGGCGGAAAAGGAAGTTTTGGGCTTCTACCTCTCGGGCCATCCCCTTTCCGAACACCAATGGGAGCTGGAACATTATGTGACACCGCTGCATGAGCTGGAAGAGCTGCCCGACGGGTTTGAGATCCGGGTGGCGGGACTCATCCGGGGTTTTTCCAAGAGCATGGTCAAGAAGACCAAGGAGATTTACGGCCGCTTCATATTGGAAGACCTGCACTCCCACGTGGAGGTCATCGCCTGGCCGGAGGTTTTCCGCAAGCACGAGAAGCTCCTGGCCAAGGACCAACTGGTCGCGTTGAGGGGACGCCTGGACAAGTCCGGCGAAAGGGTCCAGGTGATCGCCAACGAGGCCATCGAGCTGGATGGGATGGCCGCCAAGTGGGCGAAGGGCGTGCGCCTGATGATGAACGTGGTGGGACTGGACGACAGCCTGTTGCCCAAAGTCAAGCAGGTCTGCGAGCGCTATCCCGGCGCCGCGAAGGTGTATTTTCACATGCAAACCACCCACCATGGTCTGATGGTGGTGGAGGCGGGTGATAATTTACGGGTGAAACCTTCCAGGGGTTTTTTGAGGGAAATTACGGCCTTGCTGGGTGAAGAGGGGATCGAGATCGAGCTTTAACGTAAGGCCAAAATGTTTTTCCGGCAGCGAAGTAATACCGATACGGACGAGGGGCATTCCTTGCGAAACCACGATTTTTTTGGGATAAAAAACCGCCGCCACGGTTTTTACACCCGCGCCGTCCTAAGCGGCATCGCTTTTCCCCTCTTTCTGGCTTTCCTGCCTCTGCCCCTGATGGCCCAAAACGCCCCGGCCCTAAAGGCATCCTCCTCTGTTTTTACCCCGCTATCGGCGCCGACGACCCATTATGCGACGGTGCAAGAGGCTTTCGCCACCGGTAAACAAGCCGTCCATGAACAAAGATGGGCGGACGCCACAACGGCTTTCCTCGCCGCCGAGGCCATGACGTCGAACCCCCAAACCCAGGCGTTGTTGGCAAAATGGGTTGAGTACGTCGAGGCGAGACGTAGCGCGGCCGGATCCGCTCCCGCCGAAACCGGCACTCCGGAGGCCTCGAATTCCATTCCACCCATGGTTTCCCCCCGAAGTGCGATGGATGTCTCGAAAATCAAGGTGCCGCCGGTTCCATCCGGAGCCTACCGCCCTGGAAATTTCGGCGGGCAGGCGGTTTTGGTTTTTCACGGCGATGTGGGGGAATATCTTATCAACCCCATTACGGTGCTGGAGAGTTTCAACCCGGGCTTTGGGGGAGGTGCGGGTTATTTCGCGCCGATTGGTTCCCATTTCAAGTTGGGCCCGGATTTGGATTACTTGAGTTATTCCAACACCCGGACCCAAGCCACAACGGTTTCGACGGGATTTCCACCGACTATCCAGACGGTCTCGACCACCCTGAGCATGACCGAGTCCGATTGGCAAGTTTCCCTCGACGGGCAACTGGACCTATCGGCGCCCCACGGCGATTATTCCTACCTTTTGATGGGGTTGGGTGCGGCTTTCCAAAGTTTTTCGGGAAACGGATCGACGGTTTCCTCCACGAGCCCCCTCGTCCGGCTTGGGGCCGGTGGCAACTTGATCGAACGGAAGGGTTTTTGCGCTTTCATGGAAGTGCGGTTCAACCTGATCTTTCTGGGTCAATCCTCGTCCGGCAGCCTGAGCGTTCCTTCGGGGATGATCCTTGAAGTGCCCGTCAATATTGGAATTGGAATTGATTGAAGGGAAACGAAGTTCGATTTAGGGAGCAGGGGGCGAGCGATTAGATTGGGCAGATTGAACGGGTTGGCCTAAAGTGTTAAATATCGACCCGGCCCATTTTTTCCGTTACGTCAAAATTTATCCAGGTTTGAAAATTATTGTTTCGCTTGGATGATCAACTCGTCGAGGCCCCGAATGGACGGGTTCTTTTCCGGAGTGGGGTTCAAGGCTTTGGCCGCCTCCAAGTCCTGCAAGGCTAAATCCTTCTTCTTTTCCTCCAAGTAAAGGATGCCCCGGCAATAATAGGTCTCCGCGCTGGAAGTATTCCTTTCGAGCGCGTCGGCCAGGATTTCAAAAGCCCCTGGCTTGTCACCAGCCTTGTATTTTTCAAATGCCATTTGTGCCAGGACTTTCGCGGCAAAAACCGGATCCAGTTGGAAGGCTTTTGCCATGGCGGCCTCCGCCTCCTTGGTTTTTCCTAGTTTTTGAAGGGCGTTGGACCAGTTGATATTGAAAAAAGGGCTGGAAGGATTCCAGTGGACGGCCTTCCCGTAGGCTTCCGCGGCTTCGGCGGCATAATCGCCTCCGGAAGAGCTCAAGGCCTCGCAGACCCTGCCCCGATCATTGTAGTAATAGGCATTGAAGGGGCTCATCCGGATGGCGTTTTCATAACTAGCGAGAGCTGATAATTCCCATTCCTTGGAGTGGTTGGAATCCAGTTGAGCTCTTTGCTCATAGGCCAGGCCCAGGTAAAGGACATATTTGGTTTCCAGGGGGCACAATTTCACCGCCCTTCGCATGAGTTCGATTTCATAATCGGAATAATTGAGATAAGTCTCAACCGAAGTCCCGGGTTCAGGGTTTTTGAGGGCATCGGCGGCGGCGTTTCCCAAGCCGAATGCGATGTCCGCGCCAAAGCGGTTCAACGGAAACCAGGCGATTAAAAACAAAAGTAAAACCAATATGATTTTCTCAAACAAAGTGAATAACCGAGCGCCGGGGGACGGGGCTTCGGGGGCGGTGAGGTTTCGGTAGTTCCATTGGACGACGGCGAGGAGCAAAAACCAAAGAAGGTTGATGCCCGCTACCCCGAAACTGAAGAAGTTTTGGACGTGATAGGCGAGGACGGAGGAATAAACGGCGGCAAGAAGCCATTTGACCGGACCGGAAGCGGTTCGGTAGCATTTCCATCCCATCAAAACAAAAGCTCCAAGTACCCCGAGGTAGGCGGCCAGGCCCAAAAACCCCGTCGTGCAGGCCATTTGCAACAACTCGTTGTGGGCCATGCGGGAACTGTTGAACATCCCGTCAATTTCGTTGTACCCGATTCCGCTGTAATAGGGAAAAGCGATCTTGAAGGTGTCCAATCCCACGCCCAAAACCGGCTTGGCCGCCGCCATTTTGACCCCGGGCCCCCAAATGTGTAGGCGGGAGACGGCCAGGCTTTGGCCGACATGCAGGGTGGAATCCCAAAGCCGGTTGAGAAAGCCGCGGCCTAACAGGAAAAACAAAATTAAAGCCAGTATGACGACCGCGAACCCCACCGCCTTTGGAATTTTCGAAATCCATTGGCGGAGGGGAAATTCGGGATTTCGAAGGGCCATCGCGAGCCAAAAAGCCAGCCCGAGGGCGGCTCCTAGAAATCCACCCCGGCTGCCCGTGGTCAAAAGTCCAAGAACAAGCACGGTTGTTCCTCCGAAAATGGTGAGCCATGAGGACGCCATAAGGAGCCGAAGGCTCGCTGCCGAGAAAAGGCACAATCCGATAGCCCGTATGAAGAACTGAAAAGTGGGGGGGGATGCCAAATGCAAAAGAAGGTTGGCCCTCGGTGTACCCAGGATGAGGAATAAAAGCCCCCAAATGCCGAAGGTCCAGAAAAGAAAAGGTGATTTTGGGGAGGGCCCGGGTTCCTGAGAAGGGGATTTAATGGAAATGGAAAGAAAAAGCGGCAGGGACATGGCCAAATAGGCTGAAAGGAAATTTGGATTTCCTAGGGAAGCGAATTCGCGGGTAGCGACGACTGAATCGGGGTTCCATTGGATGAAATCCAACCCAAAGTGCTGGCCGATGGCATAAAGAGAAGAAAGAAAGGCAGTGAGGGAGTTAAAAAGAAACAATTTTTCAATTCTTTCACGGTTCAGGTGACGGCTTAGGATGCGGAACCATAGGAGGTAGAGGATAAAAGTGGATAATCCGGCGAAGTTCTCATAGTCCCCCAGAAGGCTGGTTTGCCAACTGAGGCTGGTGGCGGGCAAGGAAGCGGCGATTTCGACGGTTAGGAGCGCTAAAAGGGCCAGGCTTAAGGGTGTAAAACCCAGGTTTTCCCGCTGTTTTAGCTCCCACACCAAGGCTGGAAGGGTAAGGATGGCAAGGAAAGTCAGTTTGGGCAGTTCGAATTGGTCATGGCACAGGATGAAAAACAAAAGAGGGGTGAAAAAAACGGCAAAAAGAATTAAAAAATCAAAAAATTTGTAAAGAAGCCGCTTGGGAAACATTTCGTTGTTCCTTCGTTATGAAAAATTATTTTAGCACGCCTTGCTCGTGGAACTTTTTTTGAAAACTGTTCCGTGAAAAATATTTTTCCATTCGAGAACGACCCCAAAAACCGTTTTTTCCTTGACTATGTTGTCCAAAGCTTTATACTTTTAAAAATTCATAAAAATTATTGAAAACAGGGACGGATTTTTGATTTTTTACGCTACAGCCGCCTCAAATCAACCCATCAAGCTTTTTTCTCGGGCCGATTCTTTCCAAAAACTTTCAATCGAGGCTTTTTAAATGGGAGACATCAGCCAGCATTGGCATATCGAGTTTTACGCCCCTGATGAAGCCCACATGCGCGGCATTTCGAAGATTTACGCTTCCGAACAAACCCCTTTCCAAAAAGTCGAAGTGATCCAATCCAACCATTACGGCAAATGCCTGATCTTGGACGGTTACATGCAGTCCGCCCAATTGGATGAGTTCATCTACCACGAAAACCTGGTGCACCCGGCCATGGTGACCTGTCCCAAACCTGAAAAGGTGGTCATCATCGGGGGCGGGGAAGGTGCCACCCTCTACGAGGTCTTGCGACATAAGACGGTCAAAAAGGCCTGGATGATCGACATCGACAAACGGGTGGTGCAATTGTGCGACAAATACATGCCGGAGTGGCACCGGGGCGCCTTCAAAGACAAACGGACCACCCTTTTGTTCCAGGATGGGCGTAAGTTCCTGGAAAAGAGCAAGGGAAAATTCGACGTCATCATCATTGACATCCCCGAACCCGTCGAGGAGGGGCCCGCCTATCTTCTTTATACCGAAGAGTTCTACAAGATGGTCGCCGGTAAACTTTCCCCGAACGGCATGGTTTCCCTGCAATCGGGTTGTTCAGCGGAGAAGGAATTACGCTGCCTCGCGGCCGTGCACAACACCTTGAAGAAAGTCTTCCCGATGGTTTATTCCTGGCCGGCGAACGTGCCGTCCTTCGACATCCCCTGGAGTTTCACCATCGCCTCGAAATCGGTGGACCCCAAGTCCCTCAAGCGGGCTGAAGTGGATCGCATCCTCAAGCAAAGGGGCGTTGGGAGCCTGAAGTACTACGATGGCGAGGCCCACGAGGGCATATTTTACCTCCCGAAGTACATCCGGGACGGTTTCGCCAAAATGAAGGAAACCATCCGCGACAACAAGCCGCTCACCTACCGTTTCATTGGAGAGGAGAAGAACTCGAAGTAAATGTCCCTTTACGACGGCCAAGACAAAACCCCCCTCTTTGACGCCATCGTCAGCTACGCCAACGACAACAAGATCTCCTTCCACACGCCCGGGCATAAGCACGGCAAGGGTATGCTGAAGGTGTTCAAGAAATTCGTCGGCGACAAGGTGTTCCGCCTGGACCTTTCGGTGATGAGCGAGATCGACAGCCTGCACGAACCCTCCACCGTCATCAAAGAAGCCCAGGTACTGGCCGCCAAGGCCTATGGCGCCGACTATTCCTTCTTTCTGGTCAATGGCACCACGGGCGGCAACCAAGCCATGATCCTCTCGGTCTGCGACCCCGGCGACAAGATCATCATTCCGCGCAACGCCCACAAATCGGTCATTTCAGCGGTCATCCTGGCGGGCGCCGAACCCGTCTACATGATGCCCAAGATTGATGAGATCTCGGACCTGATCCTGAACCTCACGCCCGAGCAGGTGGACGAAGCCTGCCGGCAAAACCCTGACGCCAAAGCCGTTTTGATCACCAATCCCACCTATTTCGGGCTCACCACCGACCTGGAGGCCATCGCCGAGATCGTGCACCAGTACGACAAGATCCTTCTGGTGGATGAGGCCCACGGCGGGCACCTGCATTTCCATCCTGACCTGCCCAAGAGCGCCATCGACTCGGGCGCGGACATGTGCGTCCAGTCCACCCATAAGCACCTGGCGGCCCTAAGCCAGGGGTCCATGCTGCACGTCAAAGGGGTGCGGGTAGACATCCTGCGGCTCAAGACCACCTTGCAGATGCTGCAGACCACCAGCCCTTCCTACGTCATCCTGGGGTCCCTGGACCTATCCCGCTACCAGATGATGCACGGAGGGGAACAGGCGCTGACCGAAGTCATACAGATGTGCGAGGAGACCCGGGCCAAGATCAACAAAATCTCGGGTTTAAGCTGCCTGACGCGGGAACAGGTGCGGAAGATTCCCAACCTGG
>Ga0335085_10002778_pt1 | contig 31874 bp, 31 predicted proteins | sample Lox_Sample_45_FD_206712 | JGI IMG/M metagenome (GOLD analysis project Ga0335085, IMG submission 206712) | Soil microbial communities from Loxahatchee National Wildlife Refuge, Florida, United States - Lox_Sample_4.5 | ecosystem: Environmental > Terrestrial > Soil > Wetlands | place: USA... | reverse complement strand
TGATCGTGGCCGGGTCGATCCTCGTGATCGCGATCGGCTATGCGTTCGGGAAGCTGATGCCGGTGCCGATCGTCGCGCAGACGAACTCGCAGGTCGCAGGCCGCGTCCACCCCGACCTCATCGACCTCGCTGCGGCGCTTGCGACCGGCGCCGTCGGCTCGTTCGCGGTGATCCGGCCCGACGTCTCGGACACGCTTCCCGGCGTCGCGATCGCGATCTCGCTCGTCCCGCCGCTCTGCGTCGTCGGGCTCACGCTCGAGTCGGGCGCGCACGGCCAGGCGGTCGGCGCGCTGCTCCTGTTCCTCACGAACGTCGGCGCGATCCTGCTCAGCGGCCTCGTCGTGATGGCGCTCTACCGCGTGTTCGAGGTCTCCACCGTCGCGGAGCCCCACGTCCACCGGCGTCTGGCGACGACGGTCGTGGCGCTGTTCGTCGCGCTGCTGATGATCCCGCTCGCGGTCTCGTCGGTGAAGATCACGCGGGACACGCTCGACCGCGAGAACGTCGCGCCGGTCGCGGAGAAGTGGGCGCAGGCGGCCCACTGGCACATCGTGTCCGTCACCTCGTCGGAGGCGGGCGTCGACGTCCGGGCCTCCGGCGGTCTGCCGGAGCCGAGCGCGGGCCTGTTGCGGAAGAATCTCGTCGCCGCCGGGCTCCGAAAGGTGCGCGTCGTGCTGGAGCTCGTCCCGTCGCAGCGGATCGACGTACAGGGCTGAGGAAGCGCTGGAGCGCGAGCGCCGCGTTGAGGACGGCGATCGCGCTCCAGGCGGCGATCAGCGGAGGGCCCCAGTCGGGCATCCCTCCAGGCTACTGCGCCGGGCCGCTCCCGAGCGTGACGCGGACGGTGGAGCTGTTGCCCGACTGATCCGTGTAGGCGATCGTGACCGTCTGCCCCGGCTTCTTCGTCAGGAGGAGCGAGGTGATCGTCGTCGGGGTGGTGACGGTGCGGCCGTCGATCGCGGTGATCACGTCGCCGGCGGTGAGCCCCGCGCGCGAGGCCGGCGCGCCCGAGACGACGCCGGCGACAAGTGCGCCGGAGGGCGTCTCGCCGTAGTAGCCGCCGTAGCCGTTGGACGCCGGCTCGACCTCGATCCCGAGGAACGCCGTGCCGCCGATGTGGACGGTCGCCGAGGAGTGCTCCGCGTCGATCTGGCGGACGATCGAGAGCGCCGAGTTGATCGGGATCGCGTACGCGTCGGTCGAGGAGACGTCCTGGTAGCCGGAGCCGGTGGAGGCTGCGGTGTCCATCCCGACGACCTGGCCCGACGAGTTCAGCAGCGGTCCCCCGGAGTCGCCCGGCTGGATGCCGGCGTCCGTCTCGAGCAGGCCCGTGAGCCGCTCGCTGCCGTTCTCGTCGCTCGCGGTGATCGACTTGCCGAGCCCCGTGATCCGGCCCGCGGCGCGCGTGAGCGAGCCGGTGCCGCCGGCGTTGCCGAGAGCCGTCACCGAGTCGCCGACGGACACCTTCGACGAGTCGCCGAGCGGCGCCGTCTTCAGGTTCGAGGCGCCGACCGCGCGGAGCACGGCGACGTCGGCGGTGACGTCGTAGCCGACGACCTTCGCCGTGTAGCTGCGGCCGGTGCCGGGCAGGACGACCTTGATCGTGGTCGCACCCTGGACGACGTGATTGTTCGTCAGCACCTCGCCCGACGAGGTCAGGACCATGCCGGTGCCGGCCGCGGCGCCGCCCTCGTAGCCGAGATTCGTGTCGATCACGACGACGCCGGTGCCGATCGGGGCCACGGTCCGCGCGAAGGCGAGGCGGGCGCCGACCGCGGCGCAGAGAAGACCGACGAGGGCGAGAAGGACGATGCGGGTCCGGCCGTGCCGGAGGGCGAGAGGCGTATCCACGGGTGGCTCCTTTGCGGCATCCCGATCTGCTCGGGGCGTTCGTTTCCACCACGAGTGTCGCGCCCGAACCTATGAGCCGCCGAAGCGCCGCTTAGGACTCGGTTAAGAATCCCGCAGGCGTCACAGCAGCAGCGTGATCGACTTCTGGTAGGTCGACACGCCGTGGATGTAGCCCCAGCCGTTGATCACCCGATCCCACGCGTCGAGCCAGAACGAGTGGGCGCAGTGCGTCGACGTCGGGTCGCCGGACACGGTCGCGTTCCACGGCGACGGGCCCGGCGGCGGGACGATGCCGCCGTTGACGCCGGCCCAGAGCCGGCTCGGGGAGATGTGGGCGCTGTAGCTGTCCGACGAGACCGCCTTCGACTTGTTGTCGCCCCAGTACGCGACGAGGCTCCAGCCGAGGAGGTGCTTGAGCGGCGCCTCGGCGATGATCTTGAACCGGAACGTCGGCGTGCCGCTGGTGACGATCGCACACGCGTCCACGGGCACGTTGCCCGGCTCATGGAGGATCTGCTCGAGGTTCGCGATCGGCGTCGTGTTGTCGATCATCACCTTCGCAAAGCGGCCGGGATCGGTGTCGCTGCCGATCTCCGAGGCTGGGCCCTCGGCCGCGAACAGCTTGATGCGGATCGTGTTGAGGCCGTTCGGCCGGCCGGTCGTGTCGAGGAGGAGCCCGAGCCAGAAGTTCAGCCAGATCTGCCCGGCCTGGCGCAGCTCGTAGTAGCCGTCGGGGCTGCTCGGCGACGTCGTCACGAGCTCGAACTCGTCGAGCGGCACGCTCCAGAGGTAGTCGCCGAACGGCTGCTTGATCTGCTGCGGCGGCCCGACCGGGCCCTCGATCCACACCTGGTAGAAGTTCGCCCCCATGCTGCGCGCGTGCTCCCAGTTGATCATCAGCGGCAGCGTCCCGCCGAACGGGCAGTCCTTGACCTGGAAGAAGTACGTCGGGTCCATCGTCGTGTCGGCGTAGCCGTTCGGGAGATGCGCCGCGTCGGCCGGGACGAAGCCGATGCCGAGGAAGACCGGGCCGGCCGCCGAGTAGACGGACGCGGTCAGGTCGACCTCCTCGACCTGGCTCGCGCACGCGATCAGGAGCTGGTTCGAGGAGAGCACGGCGACGCTGTAGGGCGCGAACGCCGTCGAGCCGGCGATCTCGGTGACCGTTGCCGGCGTCGTCGTCAGGTCCGCCTTCATCACCCGGCCGGACGGATTCGGCTGCGGGAACAGGATCGTGCTCTCGCCCGCGTCGGCGAAGACCATGTGGCGCGGCCCGCCGAGGCCGCTCGCGATCACGTGCTGCGTGCTCAGCACGAGGTCGTACCGCGTGATCGTCCCCGCGTCGGTGCTGACATAGAGGAAGCGGCCGTCGGACGTCACGAGCACGCCGCGAGGATTCGCGATCGTGGCGACGACCGTCTTCGTGCCGTTGCCGAGGTTGACGCGCTGGATGTGGCCGCCGGTGAACTCGCAGACGTACGCGTAGCCGTGCGCCTCGTCGAGAGCCACCTGGTCGATGCCGTTCATGCCGGACGCGACCACCGTCGCGGCGGCGCGGTTCATGCTGCCGAGCGCGACCCGGAGCAACGTGCCCGGGTTCTCCGTCACGTAGGCGTGGAGCCCGTCGACGCTCAGCTCGATGTCCGACGGCGCGTTGTACCCGGTGCCGAGCACGGACTTGACGTGCGTGTGCGCCGTGACGGCGACGAGCTCTCCGTTGCCGGCGTCGGCGGCGTACAGCTGATCGGTGGCGACGCGGTACGAGCTTCCCACCAGGTCGTCGAAACCGGTCGCGATTGCAACAGGAACAGGAATCGGCATCTCGGCCCCCCTTGACTCGAGCCCACCCCCGTCAATCGTCGGCTGCCCCCGTCACCGCGGCATCACCTGCACGTCACACCCGGCGCGCCGTGTGAGAGGGTAGGCGAGCCGAGAGGAGGACCAGATGGCATCCACCCGCGAGAAGCGGATCGCCGAGTTCATCGAGCCGTTCCGCGTGGAGCCCGGGTCGAGGGTGACGCTCGCGAAGCGCTTCGACCCCGGCTTCAAGAAGGGCGTCGAGTCGAAGAAGCAGAGCCAGGAGCTGCTCGCGAACGGGATCGAGCTGCTGGCGGAGTACCAGTCGCGGCTGTACGCGCAGGGGACGCACGCCGTCCTCGTCGTGCTCCAGGCGCTCGACGCGGCAGGCAAGGACGGGACGATCCGCCACGTGATGAGCGGCGTCAACCCGCAGGGCGTCGCTGTCCACAGCTTCAAGGTCCCCTCCTCGGAGGAGCTCGACCACGACTACCTCTGGCGCTACCAGAAGAGCCTTCCCGGCCGCGGGATGATCGGGATCTTCAACCGCTCCCACTACGAGGAAGTGCTCGTCGTGCGCGTGCACAAGCAGCTGCTCGAGCGGCAGAAGCTGCCGAAGGGCCCGCGCGGCTCGGCGTTCTGGAAGCAGCGCTACCGCGAGATCAACGACTGGGAGCGCTATCTGTCGGAGAACGGGATCAAGGTCGTGAAGCTGTTCCTCAACCTCTCGAAGGAGGAGCAGCGCACCCGCTTCCTGCGCCGCATCGACCTGCCCGACCACAACTGGAAGTTCTCGTCGGCCGACGTGAAGGAGCGGGAGTGCTGGGACGACTACCAGAAGGCGTTCTCGGAGATGCTCACGCACACGAGCACGGAGTGGGCGCCGTGGCACGTGATCCCGGCCGACCGCAAGTGGTACGCGCGCATCGCCGCGGGCGCGGTGATCGTGAACGCGATGATGGAGATCGACCCGCGCTACCCGAAGGTGAGCGACGAGACGCGGGCGGGCCTGCAGGAGATCAAGCAGACGCTCGTGGGGCAGGCGCCGGAGGGCGCGGCCCCCGATCCATTCGAAGCGGAAGAGGACACCACGTCGACGTGAGGTCGGCGCGGTCCCAGCCGGCGAGCTCGGCGCCGGCCTCGTAGGCGCTCTCGAGGAAGGCGAGCAGCGCGGCCCGCGGATCCGCCGCCGTGCGCACGGCCTCGTACGGCAGCTGCGCGAGCGATCCCGTATCCCGCTCGACCCAGGACGCCTCCACCGGCTGCAGCGCGCGGTTCCTCAGGCCGGCCGGCTCCGGCGCGGTGTACGAGTAGTACGTCGGCTCGCGCACGGTCTCGTCGCCGGCCCAGAAGCCGAACGAGACGACCTCGTGCGAGTACGCCTCGCGCGTGACGCCGTCCGCGCCGGGGAGCGCGGGCGCGCGCTTCCCGCCGAACCGCGTGACCGCGAGATCGAACGAGTGCCAGAACAGGTGCACCGGGCTCGTCTTCCCGCAGTACCAGCCGGAGAACTCCTCGAAGACGCCGTCGCTCCAGTCGAGGATGCGCCAGTAGCGCTCGACGGCGTCGCGGTCGTACGACGCGTGCTCGGCGTCCTCGGGGAACGGCGTCGTGATCGGCACGCCGTACGGCTTCTCCCGGATCGCAACGTCGACGCCGAGCCGCCGCAGCGTCGCGTGCAGATCCTCGTCGAACCCCGCGACGGAGAGCCCGTCGACGAGCGGGAACGACTCGACGCGGCCGTCGTTCGTCTCGACGACGAGCCGGTGGTCGACGAAGTCGAACCGGATCTGGAACGTCGTCCCGTCGTGCGCGTGCATACGGCGCGTCGTCAGCCCGCGCACGTCGACGTAGAGCGGCACGTTCCACCAGTGGTTGCGCGGCGCGGTCGAGGCCATGCGCATCTTGCCGACGATCTGCGCCCAGAGATGCAGCGTCCGGAGGGTCGGCTCCCAGTCGGCGAGCGGCAGCTCCGGCAGCTCGGCGCTCGCTCGAGAGGACGGCTCGGCCACCCGGCCCAGCTTACGCGCAGCGGCCCGGTCCGCGCTTTGTCATCATCGGGCCCGTGCCGGACTACGACGAGATCTGCGCTTCCCACCGCTGGGAGGTGCCGGAGCGGTACAACATCGCCGCCGACGTCTGCGACCGGCACCCGCGCGAGAAGCCGGCGATGGTGTGGGAGAGCTACGACGGCTCCGTGCGCAAGCTCGACTGGGGCGAGCTGCAGGATCTCGCCAACCGCGCGGCGCACACGCTCGCAGCGCGCGGGGTCGAGCGCGGCGACCGCGTCGCCGTCGTGCTGCCGCCGACGCCCGAGGCCGCCGCGATCTTCTTCGGCGTCTGGAAGCTCGGCGCGATCCTCCTCTCGATGTCGGTGCTGTACGGCGACGACGGGATCGAGCACCGCCTCTCCGACTCCGGCGCGGCGGTCCTCGTCACCGACCCGGCGAACGCGCCGCGCTTCGAGAAGCCGTGGGCGCCGGAACGGCTCGTGCTCGAGGAGGGCGCGCTGCTCGATGCGCCCGCGGAGTTCGTGTGCGCGGACACGGCGGCCGATGACCCGGCGCAGCTCTACTACACGTCCGGCACGACGGGGCTCGCGAAGGGGATCGTCCACGCGCACCGGTACGTGCTCGCGCACGAGGAGTTCCGCTACTGCCACGAGGTCGAGGACGGCGAGCGGTTCCACGGCATGGGCGAGTGGGCGTGGGCCGCCGGGATCGCGCCGCTGCTCGGGCCGTGGCGGCTCGGCGCGGTGCAGTGCGTCTACCGGCGCGAGGGCGGGTTCGACCCGCACAGGCAGCTCGAGTTCCTCTCGCGCCACCGGGTCACGAACGTCTTCACCACGCCGACGGCGATGCGCACGATGATGGCGGTCGAGGACGCGGGGACGCGCTATCCGCAGGTCTTCCGGCGCGTCTGCTCGGCCGGCGAGCCGCTGAACCCGGAGGCGATCCGCTGGTTCCGCGAGCAGTACGGCGTCACCGTCCTCGACTTCTACGGGCTGACGGAGTCGTACCCGCTCGTCGCGAACTTCCCGTTCATGGAGGTGCGCGAGGGCTCGATGGGCAAGCCGATGCCGGGCTGGGACGTGCAGATCCTCGACGAGGACGACCTGCCGGTGGACGTCGGCGAGCGCGGCGAGATCTGCCTGCGCGCGCGGTCGAATCCGCACTACCCGCTCGGGTACTGGCGGAACGAGGAGGCGAGCGAGGACACCTTCGGCGGCGAGTGGTTCCGCACGCGGGACGCCGCGGTGCGCGACGAGGACGGGTACTTCTGGTACGTCGGGCGCGCCGACGACGTGATCATCGCGGCGGGCTACCGGATCGGGCCGTTCGAGGTCGAGTCGGCGTGCCTCGAGCATCCGGCGGTGCGCGAGGCGGCGGTGGTGGCGTCGCCGGACGAGCTGCGCGGCAACGTCGTGAAGGCGTTCATCGTCCTCGCGGACGGCTACGAGCCCTCCGACGAGCTGGCGGGCGAGATCTCCGGCTTCGTCCGCGAGCGGCTGTCGGCGTACGCGTACCCGCGCCGGGTCGAGTTCGTGCCCGACCTGCCGAAGACGCTCACCGGCAAGATCCGCCGGATCGAGCTGCGCCGGCTCGAGCTCGATCGCGCCGACTCCGCGTCCTGACGCGGGCGTAAGCTCGGCGGCGATGCGTGGACACCTGAGGCGCTGGTGGCGGCCGGTTCTCGGCGTCGTCGGGATCCTGTTCGCGGCGTTCTTCTTCCTCGTCTCCCGCCAGGTGCTGGCGATCGTCCAGAAGCCGAGCTGGCCGCCCGGCCGGAACGCGATCACCGCCGCGGGAGCGCAGCTCGCGACGCAGCGCTTCGCCGCGCGCTCCGATCCGAAGCCGGCCGACGTCGGCATGCCGTACGCGTGGTCGACGGCCGCGACGATCGAACCGTGGTCCGAGGGCAAGAACTTCTTCCCGAAGATCTTTGCGGACATCGAGAAGGCGACGTCGTCGGTCCACATCCTCATGTTCGGCTGGCGCGAGGGCCAGGTCGGGACGCAGCTCACGGACCTGCTGATCAAGAAGATGAAGCAGGGTGTCGAGGTGCGGATCATCGTCGACGCGGCCGGAAGCAAGCCGTACGGGCCGGCGAAGCCGATGTTCACGAAGCTCGCCGACGCCGGCGCGCAGATCGTCGTCAACGACACGTTCCCCCCGGACGAGGACGGCCTCTACCCGAATCACACGTCGTTCGACTGGAGCCAGGACGACGTCGGCCGCGCCGACCACCGCAAGCTCTACGTGATCGACGGCAAGGTCGCGTGGATCGGCGGCGCCGGCGTCGAGGACCACTTCGAGAACGGGAAGTTCCACGACGTGATGGTCAGGGTGACCGGCAACGTCGTCCGCCAGGCGCAGGCCGTGTTCCTGATGAGCTTCCGCGGGCACGACGGCCCGCTCCCGAAGGACCTCTCGAAGTACTTCCCGAAGCAGCCGGATCCGGGGACGATCCCGATCGCGATCCTCCAGACCGTGCCCGGCGGGTGGATGTCGTCGACGCAGGCGATCCGCGGGCTGATCGACCACGCCCGGACGCGCCTCGACATCATGAACCCCTACGTCACGGACGCGGACATGATCCAGCGGATCATCGCGGCGGCGAAACGTGGCGTGAAGGTGCGGATCGTCGTCTCCCAGACGTCGAACAACGCACAGGCGACGGCCGCGCTCAAGGAGCACTACAGCGCGCTGATCGGCGCAGGCGTCCAGATCTGGGAGTACCCGGGCGCCGTCGTGCATGCGAAGCTCGTCGTCGCCGACGACACCGTCGTCTTCGGCACGGTCAACTTCGACGCGTGGTCGCTCTACCGGAACTACGAGATCGCGATGATGGCCCGCAGCCCGGAGACGGCGGCGCTGTTCGAGGAGCGCGTGTTCGGGCCCGACATCGCGAAGTCGCACGCAGGCACGCCGCCGCACGGGCTGGGCACGAAGCTCAAGGACTGGTTCTGGGACCGGCTCGCGTACTTCCTCTGACGCGTTCGGCGGCGGCGTAGACGGCGGCCGCGGCGAGCACCGCGGAGGCCGCGATCGTCAGCCAGACGCCCCAGCCGGAGCTGCCGCCGACGACGTCGCCGTCCTGCACGACGTTCTCGATCGCGGTGAAGAGCATCACCGCGGCGCAGCCGAGCACGGTCACGATCCCCAGCCAGCCGCCGCGGGAGGCCGAGCCGATCCCCACGAGCGCGATCAGCGCGAAGATGATCACGAGCCAGCCGTTGTGCGGTCCCTCGAAGCCGTCGAGGGAGACCGCACCGGCGCTCCGCCACGTCCCGAACACGCCGGCGATCGCGAGCACGATCGCGCCGACGCAGACGGGGCGGGTGGAGCGCAGGGTCAACGGCTCTCCGCCTGCGCCGCCGCCTTCTTCGCCGCGTGCGCGGCCTTCTGCTCCTCTGCGCGCTTCTTCGCCTCCGCGTACGACTGCTCGAGCAGGGCCTTGCCGCCGCCCCAGCCGAACACCCAGACCATGAGGACGAGCGCGAAGAGCAGCGACCACGCGGTCATCACGATCTGCTGCGCGAGCGAATAGGCGGTCGCCGTGGCCGAGTCCGTGACGTCGCCGAGCGCGGCGACGTTGAACGCCTGGTTGACGCCCGCGCCGCCCGGCGTGACGGCGACGGTGTTGGAGATGCTGTTGCTGCCGGTCACCGCCATCACCGAGTGGAAGGTGACCGGGATGTCGTACGCGGCCATGAACACGCCGACGACGACGAGGCCCGCGATCCAGGCGACGGCCTCCGGCAGGAAGACGCGTCCGAAGTAGGCGCCCGGATGCGCGACGATCTGCCCGCCGTCCTTCGCCTGCTCCCACCACTTCTGCACCTTCGGCCAGAAGCTCCGGATCGCGATGAAGAGCACGGCGGCCCCCGCGACGAGGAGCGTGACGAGCGCCCACGGGTGGTCCTTGACGAACTCGAACGAGATGTCGAACGAGCCCGGGACCGTGAAGAAGAGATAGAGCCAGACGAAGATCGCGGCGAGCGTGAAGAAGATCTTCTGGACGAGGAAGCCGCCGATCATGCCGGCGAACGTCGCGGACACGATCACGGTCGTGAGCATGATGAACATGACGATCGTTCCGAGGTTCGCCGGCAGGACGAAGTTCAACGCGACGCACGCCGCGTACGCCGCCCAGACCTGCCGCCAGCGTACCTCCCCGGGATAGGCGAACACGAGGATCGCGTACCAGGCGTACGCGGTCGCCGTCGTCTTCACCGTCTCCGCGACGACCCCCGCGACGACGTACTCGGCGGAGATCGTCGTGATCGTGTCCCACAGGCGCTGGAACCAGCCGCGGATGTCCCAGCCGAGGAGGATCGCGAGCGCACCGCCGGCGATGACGAGCGCGACGATGAACAGGATCCGCCGGATCGGGTGGCCCTTCACGGGCGCCGGGGTGGCACCGTTCCCTCCACCTGCCCCCATGCGCGGATCCTCTCACTCCGACCGGCGGTCGCCGCGTCGATCCGGCGCAGAACGAGGCGGAGCGCGATGATGACCGGGTGGACGCCCCGCTCGCGTCGCTGGAGACGTTCATCTCCGCCCACAGCCAGTGGGCGCTCATCGTGCTGTTCGTCCTCCTGACGCTCGAGTCGTTCGGCCTGCCCGTGCCCGGCGAGACGGCGCTGATCGCCTGCTCCGTGCTCGCGTCGCAGGGATCGCTGTCGATCGTCACGGTGCTCGTCGTCGCGTCGCTCGCGGCGATCATCGGCGACAACCTCGGCTACTGGGTCGCGCGGGAGGGCGGCCGGCCGCTGCTCCAGCGCCACCGGCTGACGCGCGCCTACGCGGAGAAGTACATCCCGCGCGGCGAGCGCTTCTTCGCGAAGCACGGCGGCAAGGCCGTCTTCTTCGGACGCTTCGTCGCCGTTCTCCGCGTGACGTCGGCCTGGATCGCCGGGCTCTCCCACATGCGCTGGTGGCGTTTCCTCGCGTGGAACGCGGCCGGCGGGATCGTGTGGGCGACGATGGTCGGGCTGATCTCGTACTACCTCGGGGACGCGGCGGCCGCGGCCTTCGGCAAGTACGGCCTGCTCGCCGCGGGCGGGGTGATCCTGCTCTCGGCGATCGGCTTCCTGATTGCAAGACAGATCGAAAGGCGCGTCCTCGACGAGGACGACTGAGCCGGCGGCGACCGCTCAAGCGTCGGCGTAACGGGAGCCGCAGGCGACGTTACGACGACGCGGACCAGCGGATGCGCCTGGCCGCAGGCCACGCGCGGCCGCGTCGGGCCAGGCAGTCCGAATCCGACGCCGGACCAACAGGACGGCACGGAGCAGTTCCGTCTCCCAGCGGGTGAAGCAAAGCTTCGCGAGCTACAAGAGCGTGCGCGCCTTCGCGGCCTTCACCGCCTTGCTGAGGGTGTCGATGTCGTAGGCGCCGTAGTGGCGCTTTCCGTTCACGAAGAAGGTCGGCGTGCCGGAGACACCGCTGAGGTCGGCGGAGTCGACGTCCTCCGCGATCCGCGGCGCGCCCTCGTGGCGCCGCAGGTCGTCCGCGAACCGGTCGAGGTCGAGGCCGATCTCCCCTGCGTAGCGCTGCAGGTCGGGCAGGCGGAGCGCCTTCTGGTGGTCGAGCAGGAGGTCGTGCATCTCCCAGAACCTGCCCTGCTCGGCGGCGGCCTCGGCCGCCTCCGACGCCTGCTGCGCGAACGGATGGACGTCGTTCAGCGGCAGGTGCCGCCACACGTACGCGACGTCGCCGTGTCCGGCGAGGAGCTCGCGGATCGCCCCTTCCGCCCGGCCGCAGTACGGGCACTGGAAGTCGCCGTACTCGACGACCGTCACCGGCGCGTCGACCGGCCCGCGGATGTGATCGCGCTCGGGGTCGACCGGCGCGCCGAGGTCGATGATCACCTCGGCCGTCCCGAGCAGCGCTCGGATCCGCAGCTGCTGCGGCAGCTTTGCGGTCGCGCGGTAGACGAGCCAGGTGAGCGCCGAGGCGCAGACGGCGGCGCTGAGCACGCCGAGCTTCGCCTCCTCCAGCTCCTGCCCGTGGAAGGCGAGCGCCGCGATCAGGAGCGAGACGGTGAAGCCGATCCCGGCGACCGAGCCCGCGCCGGCGGCCGTGGCCCAGCCGACCGGCGGCCGCAGCTTCCCGCGGCTCAGCTTCGTCACGAGCCACGAGCCGCCGACGATCCCGGCGGGCTTGCCGACGACGTAGCCGAAGAGGATCCCGAGCGTGATCGGCGTCGTGTACGCGTGTGCGAGGAAGCCGCCGTCGACCGCGAGCCCCGCGTTTGCGAGCGCGAACAGCGGCACGATCACGTAGCTCGTCCACGGGTGGTAGAGCTGCTGCAGCCGTTCGTTCGGCGAGATCGCCGCCGCCAGCCCGGACTGCGCCGAGCGCGCAAGCTCCGGCGTCGGCTGCTCGCGGAACATCCGGAAGAGGTCGCTCGCGCGCTCGAGGTCGCCGCGCGCGACCGGGTACGCGTACGTGATCAGCCCCATCGCGAGCCCGATCACGACGGGGTCGACGCCCGACTTGAACAGCGCCACCCATGCGGCCCCGCCGAGGAGGAAGTACACGAGCCCGACGCGGATGCGGGCGGCCCGCACCACGAGGATGACCGCGAAGACCGCCGCCGCGATCCCGAGCGCGCGCCACGCGATCGCCGTGCTGTAGAAGACCGCGATCACGCCGAGCGCGACGACGTCGTCGACGACGGACACCGTCAGCAGGAACGCGCGCAGCCGGGTCGGGAAGTGCGAGCCGACGAGCGCGAGCAGGCCGAGCGCGAACGCCGTGTCCGTCGACATCGCCGTCCCCCAGCCGTGCCGGGACGCGTGGCCCGCGTTGAAGGCGAGGAAGATCGCGATCGGCACGAGCATCCCGCCGACGCCCGCGAACAGCGGCAGGGCGACCCTGCGCCGCTCGCGCAGCTCCCCCATGTCGAACTCGCGCCGCGCCTCGAGCCCGACGACGAAGAAGAAGAACGTCATCAGCCCGGAGTTGACCCAGCCGTGGAGATCCTGCGAGATCCCGTGGCCGTCGAGCTGGATCGACAGGTTCGTTCCCCACAGCGACGCGTACGACGACGAGTCGACGTTGACCCAGACGAGCGCGACGACGGTCGCCGCGAGCAGCACCGCGGCGCTGCCGATTTCCGTCCGGAGGAACTCGCGCAGCGGCGTCTCGAGGTTCCGCCCCCACGCGGTCCTGCCGGAGTACGGCTCGGCCGGAGCCGCGACGTCGCTCGCGCTCACACGCGGCTGGAGGCGGCCCAGATGTTGATGCCGCCGTCGACGGCGTGCTCGTCGATCGCGGCGAGCTCGTCCTCGGAGAACCCGAGACTGCCGGCCGCGGCGACGTTCGCCTCGAGCTGAGCGACGCTGCTCGCGCCGACGAGCGCGGAGGTGACGCGAGCGTCGCGCAGCGTCCACGCGATCGCCATCTGCGCGAGCGTCTGCCCGCGGCCGAGTGCGATCTCGTTGAGCGCACGGATGTGCTCGAGGGCCTCCTCGCCGATCATCTCGGGCGCGAGCGACGTGTTCCGGGCCGCGCGGGAGTCGGCCGGGATCCCGTCGAGGTAGCGGTCGGTGAGCATCCCCTGCGCCAGCGGCGAGAAGGCGATGCAGCCGACGCCGAGCTCGCCGAGCACGTCGAGCAGCCCGTCCTCGATCCAGCGGTTGAGCATCGAGTACGACGGCTGGTGGATGAGCAGCGGCGTGCCGAGCGCGTCGAGGATCCCCGCCGCCTCGAACGTCTTCGCCGGCGAGTACGACGAGATCCCCGCGTACAGCGCCTTGCCCTGGCGCACCGCCGTGTCCAGCGCGCCCATCGTCTCCTCGAGCGGCGTCTCGGGGTCGAAGCGGTGCGAGTAGAAGATGTCGACGTAGTCGAGGCCCATCCGGCGGAGGCTCTGGTCGAGGCTCGCCAGCAGGTACTTGCGGGAGCCCCACTCGCCGTACGGGCCGGGCCACATGTCGTAGCCGGCCTTCGTCGAGATCACCAGCTCGTCGCGGTACGGGCCGAGGTCGTCGCGCAGCAGCCGGCCGAACGTCTCCTCGGCGCTGCCGTACGGCGGCCCGTAGTTGTTCGCCAGGTCGAAGTGCGTGACGCCGAGGTCGAACGCGCGGCGGGCGATCGCGCGCGAGGACTCGAGCGGCCGGTCGCCGCCGAAGTTGTGCCAGAGCCCGAGCGAGACGGCGGGCAGCTGCAGCCCGCTCGCGCCGCAGCGGCGGTACGGCATCGTCTCGTAGCGGTCGGCGGCGGCGAGGTAGGGCACCCCGGGAATCTAACGACCGACGGCGTTGTCGGGACGGCGGCCCTCGAGCAGGACGGCGCGGAGCGCGCTCACCGCCAGCAGCCCCATCGCCTCGCGCGTGCGGCGCGTTGCGCTGCCGAGGTGCGGCGTCAGGACGACGTTCTCCATCGCGAGCAGCGCCTCGGTCACCTCGGGCTCGCGCTCGAAGACGTCGAGTGCGGCACCGGCGATCGTCCCCGCCCGCAGCGCCTCGACGAGCGCCGCCTCGTCGACGACCGGACCGCGGGCCGTGTTGACGAGCACCGCGGTCGGGCGCATCCGCGCGAGCGCGGCGGCATCGATCAGATGATGCGTCTCCGGCGTCAGCGGGCAGTGGAGGCTGACGACGTCGGCCTCCGCCAGCAGCTCGGGAAGCGGATCGCTCCGCCCGGCGAACACGGGCCGCGCGCCGAACGCGTCGGCGAGCCGCGCCGTCTCGCGGCCGATCCGGCCGGGGCCGACGATCAGCAACGTCTTCCCGTCGAGGCTCTCACCGAGCATGAACTCGAGCGAGAACGTCCACGGGTCGCGGCGCCGCAGCATCCGGTCGCCCTCCGCGACGCGCCGCAGCAGCGCGAGCGTGATCGTCACCGCGAGCTCCGCGGTCGTCCGCGTCAGCACGTCGGGCGTGTTCGCGACGACGACGCCCCGCGCGGCGGCGGCCGCGAGATCGACGTTGTCGACGCCGACGCCGTAGTTCGCCACGACCTTCAGCTGCGGCCCGGCGGCGTCGAGGTATGCGCCGTCCACCGTCGTCGAGAGCAGGGCGAGGATCCCGTCGACGCCCTGCGGCGCGTCCACGAGCGTGAAGTCGCGCTCGAGCTCGGCCGCGACGCGCGCGGGCACCGGGCCGGTCACGTGCACGCGCGGCGTCACGCGCGAGAGGCTACTCGATCAGGTCGTCCACCTCAGCCGCTGGCCGACCTCGATCCCGCGCCGCTCGGACTCGCCGGCGGCGAGCTCGAGCACCGCGGCGGCGCGCCGCCTGGCTGCCCAGCGCCACGGCCCGAGGCGCGGCACGACGCGCAGCACCGACAGGTCGCGGTCGAGGAACACGACGTCGATCGGGAAGCGCATGAACCACGTGTGCACCGACGATGCGGGCCGCAGCAGGATCCCCTCCTCGCGGGCGAGCGAGGTGCGGCCGAGCAGTCCGCGCATGCGCGAGAGCGCGTCGTCCGCGAGCACGCATCGCTCGCACACGACGACGTCGCTCGACGTCACGAGGGGTGCTTCACGTCGATGTCGCTGCATCACCTGGCGGCTCCGATCGTTCGGCGCGGCGCCGCCGGCCACGCAACTCGTGCCGGAGGTATCGGCGCGGCGCGCGCCGGCCGTGCGTCCCTCGAATCAGGGAACTCGTTCGCGGATCACTGAAGCGAGGGATCGTCGATCGGGCGATTCGGATCGATTCATCGCCGCAACACGATCAACTTGGGCGTCTCGGCCACGCCAAGCAACGGAGGTTCTTCGGCGTGGCATCGCAAGACCACAGTGGATCGGGTTTCAGCCTCTTCTTCGATTGGCAGCGCGCCCGGATGGCGGGCGGGCACGGCACTCGGAAAGGAGGTGAATAACCAACATGACCATCTCCGAGTGGTTCGTCTTCTTCAAGGAGAACTGGCGGAAGCAGGAGGGCCAGACGATGGCGGAGTACGGCGTCGTCCTCGGCGTCATCACCGTCCTCGCGATCGGCGCCTTCACGCTCCTGTCGGGTGGCATCCAGGGCGCGATCAACAAGGTGACATCGATCCTCCCGCACTGAGGTCGAACGCACCTCACCGCAGGCAGGACCGTCTGAAAGGGGGTAAGGAGGTGAGCAAGTCCATGTTCGTCACCGAGTGGCTCGACTACTTCCGGCAGAACTGGCGGAAGCAGGAAGGGCAGACGATGGCGGAGTACGGCGTCGTCCTCGGCGTCATCACCGTCCTCGCAATCGGCGCCTTCACCCTGCTGTCGGGTGGCATCCAGGGTGCCATCAACAGCGTCACGTCGATTCTGCCGAAGTAGCGGTACCGCATCGCCGCACGTTGAACCGGAGCCAGGAAAGGGGGGAAATCGGATGAGCCGCATCACCAGCAGCGCGACGTCTCTCGTTCACCGCAACGACGGGCAGACGGCGCCTGAGTACGCCGTCGTGCTCGCTGTCGTCGCGTCCACAGCCGCATTCCTCTTTGCCGTCCTCGGCAACCGGGTCATCGAGGCGCTCAACGTCGTGGTCGGTCTCCTGCCATGACAGCTCGGAGCCGGGTGGGGCACATATCGCATCGCTCCTCAGCCCCACCCGCCTCCGGAACCGGAGGACAGATGAACACGAAAACGCGGCTGCGGGACGAGAAGGGCCAGGCGATGGCGGAGTTCGCGATCGTGCTCCCGGTCCTCTGCCTCGTCTTCTTCGGGATCTTCCAGTTCGGCGTCCTCTTCAACAACTACGTGACTCTGACCGACGCCGTCCGCGCCGGCGCCCGCACCGCGGCCGTCTCGCGCGACGACGCCGACCCGGTGGGCGCGGCGACCACGGCCGTCCGCAACTCGAGCGCCGACCTCAACCAGTCCAGCCTCAACGTGACGGTCACCTCGAGCTGGACCGCCGGCAGCGACGTGACCGTGACGGCGACGTACCCGTACTCGATCAGCCTGCTCGGGCTGATCGTCACCTCGGGGACGCTCACGTCCAAGACGACGGAGCGCGTCGAATGACGCTCCGAGATTTCGGCGGGCGCTGACCGCTCGATCAACCGGCTTGATCCACCAACGACGCGAGGGATCACATGACGTATCAGCTGAGGAATGTAGTGGTCGCGGTCGTGCTCGGCCTGCTCGCCGCAGTGTTCACCGCCCTCTACGTGACGAACTACCGCAAGCACGTCCAGCACGGCGCGCAGTCCGTCGGCGTGCTCGTCGCCACCGTCGACATCCCGTCCGGGACGTCGGGCTCGTCGATCGTCGCCGAGCACCTGCTGAAGACGGTGACCGTCCCGCGGGACGCGCTCATCCCGGGCGCGATCTCCAGCCCCGACCAGATCGCGCGGCTCGTCTCGACGGACGAGATCCTCTCGGGCGAGCAGGTCTCGACCCGGCGCTTCGGCAACTCGCAGGAGCTCGGGGTCCGCGCACAGCTGAAGGGGACGCTGCGGGCGATCCAGGTCTCCGCCGCGAACCCGAACCAGGTGCTCGCGGGAACGCTCCGCGCCGGCGACCACGTCGACCTCGTCGCGAACATCAAGAACGAGGGCGGCGGCGGAGGCAACGGCCTCCACTTCGACCGCATCGTCCTCCGCGACCTCCTCGTCCTGAAGGCGCCGGCGCCGGTGGACGCGAAGGCCGGCAGCATCGCGAACCAGGCGACCGAGTCCGTGATGCTCGCCGTCCGCGACTCCCAGTCGTCGAAGTTCTACTACGCCGTCAAGAACGCCGACCCGAACTACTCGTCGGACGGCGGCTGGGCGCTCGAGCTTCGGCCCGTCGGCAACGCCGCCGACAGCACGACCGACGTCCAGGACTGGAAGACCGTCATCTTCGACGGCATCTCCGCCGCGCAACAGGCGAAGGCCCTGTCGTCGACGACCACCTCGGCGAGCGGAGGCCAGGGATGAGCAACGATCACGAAGAGCGCAGGCCCCTGCGCGTGTACATGACGGGGTCGTGCGACGGCTCCGACACTCTCCGCGCGGCGCTCGCGTCGCATCCGGAGCTCGAGTTCGTCGGCGCGAGCGACAACGTCGCCGACGGCGCGGCCGCCCTCGCCGGCGGGCACCTCCAGGTGCTGCTGCACGCGACGCGCTCGTCCTCGCTCCCGCAGGACGACCTCGCGGCGATCCGCGAGCACACGCGGGCGCCGATCATGCTCGTCGCCTCAGGCGAGGCGTCGCGGCTGCTCGACGAGGCGCTCGACGCGGACGTCGCCGACGTGCTGCTGCTCCCCCAGCTCGCGGACAACGTCGTGTTCGCGCTCCGCAAGGCTGCGCACACGGCGCGGCGGAGCGACGGCAACCGCGGCCGGAACGGCACGATCGTCACCGTGTTCTCGCCGAAGGGCGGGACCGGGAAGACGGCGATCGCGACGAATCTCGCCGCGGCGATCGCGAAGTACGAGGCGAAGAAGACGCTGCTCGTCGACCTCGATCTCCAGTTTGGCGACGCGGCGATCATGCTCGGCGTCGAGCCGGAGAAGACGATCTTCGACCTCGTCGTCGCCCCGGGCGAGCTCGACTCCGAGAAGCTGTCGGGCTACGTCACGCACCATCAGTGCGGGCTCGAGATCCTGCCGGCGCCGCTGCGCCCGGAGGACGCCGAGCTCGTGACCGAGGCGAAGCTGGCGCGGCTTCTGGAGGTGGCACGCGAGTCGTACGACGCGATCGTCGTCGACACGTCGCCGTTCTTCCACGGGCCGATGCTGGCGACGCTCGACCGCACCGACGAGCTGTTCCTCCTGTGCGGGCTCGACGTTCCGACGCTGAAGAACGTCAAGCTCGCGCTGCAGACGCTCGAGATGCTGTCGTTCCCGCGCGACCGGGTGAAGATCGTCCTCAACAGGGCGAACTCGAAGGTCGGGATGAAGCCGAGCGAGGTCGACGACGCGCTCGGGATGAAGGCGACGCACCAGGTGCCGTCGGACCGCGTCGTCCCTCTCAGCGTCAACCGCGGCAAGCCCGCCGTGCTGGCCGAGGAGAGCGCCGACTTTTCGAAGGCCCTCCGCGTGCTCGCGAAGGCGGTCCTGCCCAAGCCTCCGGCGCAGCAGTCGAAGCGGCGGATGTTCAGCAAGCAGCCGGCGACGGCGAAGGCGTAGGCGATGGGGCTCCAGGACCGCCTCACCAAGCCCGCGTCGAACGGCGCCACGGCCGTCGTCGACCCGACCGCGCCGGTCCAGCCGGTCGGCGCCCAGCGCGAGCGCACGGCGGGAACGTCGGGCGCGGTCGACCCGTACGCGGAGCTGAAGACCCGCATCCACCATGCGGTGATCGCCACCGTCGGCACCGAGCTGTTCAAGCAGGAGATGACGGAGGACCTGCACGACCGGGTCCTACGCGCCGTCACCGAGCAGCTCGTCCTCGACCGCACGCCGCTGACGCGCGACGAGCGGCGGCAGATCGTCGGCGACATCACGGACGACATCCTGGGCTACGGCCCGATCGAGCCGCTGCTCCGCGACGACTCGATCACGGAGGTCATGGTCAACGGGTTCGACCGGATCTACTGCGAGCGCGGCGGCAAGCTCGAGCGGACGAACACGGCGTTCGTCGACAACGCGCACCTGCTGCGCATCATCGACAAGATCGTCTCGCAGGTCGGCCGCCGGATCGACGAGGCGTCGCCGATGGTGGACGCACGCCTGCCGGACGGATCGCGCGTCAACGCGATCATCCCGCCGCTCGCGCTGCGGGGTCCGACGCTGACCATCCGGAAGTTCGCGCGCGACCCGTACACGATGAACGACCTGATCGGGTTCGGGTCGGTCTCGCCGAAGGCGGCCCAGTTCCTCGCCGCCTGCGTCAAGGGGAAGCTGAACGTCCTCATCTCCGGCGGTACCGGCACCGGCAAGACGACGACGCTGAACGCGATGTCGGCGTTCGTGCCGGAGGACGAGCGGATCGTGACGATCGAGGACGCCGCCGAGCTCCAGCTCCAGCAGGAGCACGTGATCACGCTCGAGTCGCGGCCGCCGAATATCGAGGGCCAGGGCGAGGTCCGCATCCGCGAGCTCGTCCGCAACGCGCTGCGCATGCGGCCCGACCGGATCATCGTCGGCGAGGTCCGCGGCGCGGAGACGCTCGACATGCTCCAGGCGATGAACACGGGCCACGAGGGGTCGCTGACGACGATCCACGCGAACTCCCCGCGCGACGCGCTCAGCCGCCTCGAGACGCTCGTGCTCACCGCCGGCGTCGACCTCCCGCTCCGCGCGATCCGGGAGCAGATCTCGAGCGCGTTCGACGTGCTCGTCCAGATCTCGCGCCTCGTCGACGGCAGCCGCCGCGTCACGCACGTGACCGAGGTGCTGCGGATGGAGTCCGACGTGATCACGCTCCAGGACATCTTCGCGACGAAGGTGCCGGAGGAGGACTCGTCCGCCTTCGGCCGCGGCCGGCTGATGTCGTCGCTCCTCTGCACGGGTCTCAAGCCACAGTTCCTCGACAAGCTCGCCGCGAACGGCGTCGGGCTGCACTCGAGCTTCTTCGTCCCGGAGGACGAGGTCGGCGGTGCAGTTCGCGACGCGCAGTCGCCGCCGCGGTTCGGAGCCTTCGAATGAGCGGGCGCGTGCGGCTCCTCGCCGTCGCCGCTGCAGCGCTCGTCGCAGCGGCGCCGGCGGCCGCGGGCGTGGAGATCACGGGCGTCGACACGAGCTCGTTCCCGACGATCCACGCCACCGTCGTCTCCTCGGCCGGCCGCTCCGTGGCGCCGACGCTGACGGAGAACGGCGTGCGCGTGGTCGGTCTCGACGTGGAAAACCTCGCGAGCGCGAAAGCGGTCGTGCTGGCCGTGGACGACTCGCAGTCGATGAACGGGAAGCCGCTCGCCGACGCAAAGGCCGCGGCCCGGAGCTTCGTCGCCGCCAAGCCGGCATCGGACGCGATCGCGGTCGTCGAGTTCGGCAAGCATCCCGTCCAGCTCAGCAACCTGTCGACCGCGAATGCCGACTCGGTCACCGCCCTCGCCGGGATCACGACCGCCGGCGAGCCGGGCACCGCGCTCTACGACGGCCTCGGTCTCGCCGCCTCGATCCTGAAGACGAGCTCGTACCCCGGCCGCGTCGTGATCGTCCTCACCGACGGGCGCGACATCTCGAGCCAGGACTCGCTCGCCGACGCGGTCGCCGCGGCCCACGCGGCGAACACCTCGATCTACACGATCGGGATCGAGGGCGCGGGCTTCGATCCGGCGCCCCTCCAGCAGCTCGCCCGCGAGACGGGCGGCCGCTACTACGGCGCCTCCTCGACCGCGGCGCTCGCCGGCGTCTACAGCACGATCGCGGCGGCCCTCGGCCACACCTGGCACGCAACCTACGTCACCTCGGCGCGTCCCGGCGACCGCATCACCGTCGGCGCGACGGTGCCCGGCGCCGGCTCGGCGACGTCGACCGTCGTCGTCGCGAAGGACACCGGCGACGTGACCGCCGCGCCGCGCGCGACGAACCTTCTCCCGTCCGGCGCGTACGGCTCCGTCGGGCCGGTTCTCGTCGGCCTCATCGCCGGGCTGCTCGTCGTCGGCGCGTTCCTGCTCCTGCTCGGAGCGCGGCGCGGCTCGTGGCTCCGCAACCGGCTCGCGCCGCACCTCGGTGCGGCGACGATGCGGGCGCAGCGGCGCAGCGGCCGCACGAGCCTCAAGACGCTGATCCTGGGCGCGACCGAGCACGCGTTCGGCAGCCTGCGCCAGTGGCGGTCGATTCAGCAGATGCTCGATCGGGGCGAGACGCCGCTGACCGCGGCGGAGCTGTTCTACGTCGTCGCCGGCTCGGCGCTGCTGGCCGGGCTCCTGGGCGGGATGATCGGCGGCTCGCTCATCGTCGTGGTCGTCGCGATGGCGGTCGGCGGTTCGATCCCGATCTTCTTCGTCCGGCGGCGGATGAGGCGCAGACTCGGAGCGTTCGAGGACCAGCTGCCGGACATGCTGATCACGATCGCAGCGTCACTGAAGGCGGGCCACTCGTTCAAGCAGGGGCTGCAGGCCGTCGTCGACGAGGGCCAGCCGCCCGCGTCGGTCGAGTTCAAGCGCGTCCTCACCGAGACCGGCCTGGGCCGGCCGATGGACGACGCGCTCGGCGACATGGTCGAGCGGGTCAGCTCCAAGAACTTCGAGTTCGCGATCACCGCCGTCACCATCCAGCGCCAGGTCGGAGGCTCGCTCGCGAACCTCTTCGACCTCGTCGCCGACACGGTGCGGCAGCGGCAGCAGTTCACCCGGAAGGTGCGCTCGCTCACGGCGATGGGGCGGATGTCGGCGTACACGCTGCTCGGGCTGCCGTTCTTCCTCCTCGTCGCGATTTCGATGCTCAACTCCGGGTATCTCCACCCGCTGTTCCACTCGTCGACCGGGCACCTGCTGATCGGGCTCGGGCTCATGATGATGGCGGTCGGCTCCGCGATCGTGAAGAAGATCGTCTCGTTCAAGGGGTGATGACGATGCTCCTGCTCCTCGCCGCCATCTGTCTCACGCTCTCCGTCCTCGCGGTCGCGAACCTCGCGACGCTGCCGGCGCGCAACCGGCGGGCGCGCATCCGCACGGCGGCGACGTACGGGAACGTCAAAGTTCGCAAGTCCGGGCCGGAGCGCCTCCGCTTCGCCGACCGCGTCGTCACCCCGCTGATCGCGTGGCTGTCGCGGACGATGCTGCGGCTGACGCCGAAGCAGAACCTCGAGTCGATCGCCGCCCTGCTCATGTCCGCCGGGATGCGGACCACGACGCCGCAGATGTTCCTCGCGACGAAGGGCGGCTGCGCGATCCTCGGTCTCGTCCTCGGGCTGCTCGTCGGCTCGAGCTCGAACGGCGGGCTCGGGCTCGTGTTCGGCGTCGGGCTCGGCGCGATCGGCTACATCGCCCCGGCGTTCATCGTCCAGGGCCGCGCGCGGCGCCGCGGCGCACAGCTCGTCTCCGCGCTTCCGGACGCGCTCGACCTGCTCGCCGTGAGCGTCGAGGCCGGCCTCGGCTTCGATGCCGCGGTCGCGCAGCTCGTGAAGCACATGAAGGGCCCGCTGTCGGAGGAGTTCGAGCTCGCGCTCGGCGAGATGCGCATCGGCGAGAGCCGCTCGGACGCGCTGAAGAAGCTCGCCGCGCGCGCGGGCACGCAGGAGATCTCGTCGTTCGTGCGGTCGATCATCCAGGCCGACCAGCTCGGCACCTCGCTCGGGCGCATCCTCCGTGTCCAGGCGATCGACACGCGCAACAAGCGGCAGGCGGCGGCGGAGGAGCGGGCGATGAAGGCCCCGATCAAGATGCTGTTCCCGACCGTCCTGTTCATCTTCCCGGCGATGTTCATCGTCGTCCTGGGGCCGGCGATGCTGAGCCTCGGGAAGGTGTTCGGGTTCTGAGATGGCAGTGAGCGAGAAGCGCGCCGACGAGACGACCGAGGGCGGCTTCGGCACCGGCCTGCGCCGTCAGCTGGAGGCGCGCGCCTCGCTCGGCGACGGAGGCGCGGAGGACGAGCCGCGCTCGCCGGGCGAGGCGGTCGCCGCCGCAACGCTGCTCCCGCCGGTCTCGCCGCCCCAGGACGTCGGGCTTGCACGCGGCCTCGACGACGGCGTCGACGTCTTCCGCGCCGACCTCGACGCGTCGCTCGCGCGCGAGCAGGAGCTCCGCGCCGGCGTCGAGGAGCGGCTCGAGGCCGCGGCGCAGGAGGCCCGGCTCGAGCAGCGTGCGCTCGAGGTCGAGCAACGCGAGCTCCAGATCGACCAGGAGGTCGGGCGGCGCCTCGCCGAGCTCGAGGACCGCGCGGCCGCGCTCGACGTCCGCGAGATCGAGCTGCAGGCGCAGGAGACGCGGCTCGACACCCGCCTCGGCGAGTTCGACGAGCGGCACGCGGAGCTGGAGAAGGCGCGGGCCGAGATCGACGCCGCCGGCGCGCGGATCTCCCAGCGCGAACAGGCCGTCGTGCTGAAGGTGCACGAGCTGAAGGCCGCGGACGACCAGCGCGCGAAGGCGGCGGCGGAGCTCGCGGAACAGGTCGAGGCGGTGGCCGAGCGCGAGCGGCTGCTGTCGAAGGCCGAGGCCGGCACGCTCGCCCGGAAGGAGGAGCTCGCGGCGGAGGCTGCGAAGCTCGACGCGCGCGCCGCCGAGCTCGAGCGCGCCGTCGACGGGGCAGAGCGCGACCTCGACGAGCGCCGCAAGACGATCGAAGAGGCCGAGCGCGCGCTGACCGCGGCGCAGGCGGATCTCACGAAGAAGGGCGACGAGGCGGCGAAGAAGGTCGTCGAGCTCGAGCAGGAGCAGGCGCGGATCCACAACCTCAGCCGCGAGCTCGAGCGCGAGCAGGCCCGCGTCCAGGCGCAGAAGGTCCAGGTCGACTCGCTGCGCGAGGCGGCGACGGCCGCGGCCGTGTCCGACTCGTCGCCGCGCACCGCCGAGCTCGACCGGCGGGAGGCGGAGATCGCCGCCCGCGAGGCCGAGCTGCACCGCCTCGAGGCGGAGGTACAGCGCGCGCAGTCGGAGGTGGCGATCGCCAAGGCCGCGCCGGCGCCCGAGGACGAGGTCGCGAAGAAGCGCATGCAGGAACGAGAGCGGGCGCTCGCCGAGCGAGAGGCACGACTCGAGAAGCTCGAGGCGCTGGCCGACGCGTCGCGGCAGCGCCTCGAGGAAAAGGAGCAGAAGGCCGACGCGCGCGACGACGAGCTGCGCATCCTCGCGCACGAGCTCGAGGAGCGAAGCGGCGCGCTCGACCGGCGCGAGGCGACGCTCATCGCCGACTCCGAGATCCGCGAGCAGCGGCTCGAGGAGCGCGAGCGCGCCGGCGCCGAGCTCGAGGAGCGCCTCGCGTCGCGCGAGTCGGATCTGCAGACGTACGTCGGCGAGCTGCAGACGCAGTTCGCCAACGAGGGCGACTGGTGGGCGAAGCAGCTCGGGACGAAGCCCGAGGCCCCGGCTGCGTGAGGGAAGGAGCAGGCGTGTTCCGAGTCAGAGGTCCCGTCGTCGCCGCGGCGCTCGCGGCGCTGCTCGCGTGCGCGGGCGCGGCGGCGGCCGGCGGCGTCGGCGCGTCGATCCGCTTCGGCTTCGTCCCGAGCCGCGCCTACCAGGGCCTGCCGGCCGCCGTGATGGTGCTCGTCAAGCCGGACGGACTGACGTGCAACCTCGCCGTGCGCTACGTCGACGGCTCGCGCCAGGCGGGTCTCGGGCAGGTGCGCGTCTCCGCAGGGAGCGCCAAGTGGACGTGGAGCCTCGCACCGACCGCGCCCGCGGGGCCGGCGCGCGCGACGGCCGCGTGCGGCCGCGCCGGCAGGGTGTCGCGGACGTTCACCGTCGTCGGCAGCACCGCGAGGCACTCGAAGCTCGCGATCGCCAAGTCCGGCTTCACGCAGCGCCCCGACCAGTTCGACGCGGGCAGCTCGGTCAGCTACGGCGTCCTCATCGCCAATCCGTCGGCGACGGAGGACGCGGGCGGCGTCACCGTCCTCGTCAACTTCGTCGACGCGGCGAACCATGTGCTCGGCACGTCGACGAGCTCAGTGACGACGGTCGCGGCGGCGTCGACGTACAACCTCGGCGGCTCGGCGTCGCTCCCTGCGCAGACGCCGGTGACGCGGCTCGAGATCGTCGTCCAGACGCAGACGTTCTCGCCGCACAAGACGCACATCCCGCCGGTGCAGAACGTCCGGATCGTCGCCGGCCGGTTCGACCCGGGCTATGTCGGCGAGGTCGACGGCGAGCTCGTCAACGACGACGCGACCAAGACGCTCACGAGCGCCCAGCTCTCGATCGTGCTCTTCGACGCATCCGGCAACGTCGTCGGCGGCGGCACCGGGCTCGCCTACGCGTCGCTGCCGCCCGGCACGCGCTCGTACTTCAGCGCCACCTCGGGCTTCTCGTCCGTCCCGATCGACCGCGCGTCGACGGCCGCGATCTCGCTCGTGCCGACGTACCAGTCTCCGTAGCGCTCAGTGGAGGAAGTACGGCAGCACGAGCGCGATGAGGTTCATCGCGAAGACGGCGAAGGCGATCGACGTCATCAGTGCCGTCGCCATCACGTAGGCGTGGGTGTTCGGATCGAGCCGCATAGCCGCAGTGCAACCGTGAAACGGTGAAGCCGGACGCCCTGTCAGTGTGCAGGGCGCCCGGTCTCTTCGCTATCCCTCGAAGGTGGCGACGTCGAGTTGACCGGTTTAGGGTCGACCGCGCGCGAGGGCCGGATCTAGGCTGTGAGCGTGGCGCAGCGCTCCGATCGGGCCCTTCCTCTGAACCTCGGCCTCGGCGTGCTCCTGCTCGGCCTTCTCCCCAGCTAGGGGAGACGCGTGCCGACATACCCGTTCCCGTCCCAGGGACACGTGCGTCCCGCCGCAGAAGGAGCCTTGCCGTGCCGATGCCCTACTGGAGATACCGACCGTACGACACCGTCGAGCTGCCCGACCGGACCTGGCCCGACGTCGTCCTCACCGCCGCGCCGGTCTGGTGCTCGACCGACCTGCGCGACGGCAACCAGGCGCTCGTCAACCCGATGGACTCCGCCCGCAAGCGGAAGTTCTTCGACCTCCTCGTCCGGATCGGGTTCAAGGAGATCGAGATCGGCTTCCCGTCCGCGTCGCGCACCGACTTCGACTTCGCGCGCACGCTCATCGACGAGGAGTTGATCCCGGACGACGTCACGATCGCCGTGCTGACGCAGGCGCGGCCGGAGCTGATCACGCAGACGTACGCGGCGGTCCAGGGTGCGCGCCGCGCGATCATCCACCTCTACAACTCGACCTCGGAGACGCAGCGGCGCGTCGTCTTCCGGCTCGACCGGGCCGGGATCACCGAGCTCGCCGTCCGCGGGACCGAGCTGTGCAAGCGCCTCGCCGGCACGACCGACACCGAGATCGTGTTCCAGTACTCGCCGGAGAGCTTCCACCACACGGAGCTCGACTTCGCGCTCGAGATCTGCGAGGCCGTCGCCGCGGAATGGGACCCGACGCCCGCGGAGAAGATGATCGTCAACCTGCCGACGACGGTCGAGCACTTCCCGCCGAACGTCTACGCCGACCGGATGGAGTGGTTCGGGCGGACCTTCTCGCGGCGCGACTCGGCGATCCTCTCGGTCCACCCGCACAACGACCGCGGGACGGCGGTGGCGACGGCGGAGCTGGGCCTGATGGCCGGCGCGGAGCGCGTCGAGGGCACGCTGTTCGGTAACGGCGAGCGCACCGGCAACGTCGACCTCGTCACGATCGCGCTGAACCTCCTGACGCAGGGCGTCGACCCGGGCCTCGACCTCTCACGGATCGACGACGTGAAGCGCGCGGTCGAGGAGTGCAACGAGCTGCCCGTGCACCCGCGGCATCCGTGGGCGGGCGAGCTCGTGTACACGGCGTTCTCCGGCTCGCACCAGGACGCGATCAAGAAGGGGATGTACGCGCTGCAGCGCTCGGACTCGGAGGTCTGGGACGTCCCGTACCTGCCGATCGACCCGAAGGACCTCGGCCGCGACTACGAGGCGATCATCCGCGTCAACTCGCAGTCGGGAAAGGGCGGCGTCGCGTACCTGCTGCAGAGCAACTACGGGCTCGACCTGCCGCGCGGGCTGCAGGTCGACTTCGCCCAGAAGGTGCAGGCGATCACCGACGCCGAGGGCGGCGAGCTGACGGCGGCCGACCTCTACGAGGTCTTCCGCGCGAACTACCTCGCCGTGACCGAGCCGTACGAGCTCGTGGCCTACCGGCACGAGGCGGACGAGAGCGGCGACCGGCTCACGGCGCAGCTGCGGAGCGGCGGCGACGCGCTCGACGTGGGCGGAACCGGCAACGGCCCGATCGCCGCGCTCGTGCACGCGTTCGCGGAGGCCCTCGGCTTCCCGATCCGGGTGCTCGACTACCACGAGCACGCGATGAGCGGCGGCGAGGACGCGACCGCGGCGGCGTACGTCGAGGCGGACGTGGACGGCGAGCCGGTCTGGGGCGTCGGCATCCACGCGAGCATCGTCACCGCGTCCCTCCGCGCCGTCGTCAACGCCGTGAACCGCGGCCTCGTCGCGCGCGCGGCGCAGGCGTCGGCATTGGAGTCGTTCGGCGGCGCGTAGCCGTCACGCTTCCGCGACCCTTACGGCACGGGGCCTGGCCCCGGTCGTCGGGCGGGAAGCATCATGAATGGTGGGGTTCCTCCGTGGGGCGCCGGACCGGGGCCAGGCCCCAATACGTGTTGTTCGCGGAATCGTCACGGCTCGGCCTAAACCGCACGACAGGCTTTGACGGCGGGCCGGCCTGGGCCCACCCTGTGTCCATGCACTCCGCGCGCTCCCGCGCGATCATCGCGATCGCGATCATCCCCCGCTAGGGGGAGCGTGCGCACACGCCCGGTAGGGCGCCAACTCGAGACGTCACGCCAGAGGTCCGCCCTCGCACGGGCGGCGCGCACGCAAGGAGAGCAGATGCAGCCCCGCAGGATCACCGTGTTCGACACCACGCTTCGCGACGGAGAGCAGTCGATCGGCCTCGCCTTCACGCCGGACGAGAAGGTCGCGATCGCGCGCAGCCTCGAGAAGCTCGGCGTCGACGTGATCGAGGCCGGCTTCCCGGTCTCGTCCGAGGGCGAGCACGCCGGCGTTCGCGCCGTTGCGACCGCGGTGCGAGGACCGGTCGTCGCGGCGATGGCGCGTCCCGCGCAGCGGGATCTCGACGCGGCGGCGACGGCGCTCGAGCCGGCGGCGCGCTCGCGTGTCCACATCGTGCTCGCGACGAGCGACCTCCATCTCGAGCGCAAGCTCCAGCTGAGCCGCGAGCAGGCGGTCGAGCTCGCGCGGTGGTCGGTCGGCTACGCGAAGGAGCGGTTCGACGAGGTCGAGTTCTGCTGCGAGGACGCCTCCCGCTCCGAGCCCGCGTTCCTCGCCGAGATCTGCGGCGCCGCGATCGAGGCCGGCGCGACGGTGATCAACCTCCCGGACACGGTCGGCTTCGCGGTGCCGGAGCAGTACGGCGCACTCGTGCGCGAAGTGCACGACCTCTGCCGCGCGCTCGCGTCGGTGACCGTCGCCGTCCACTGCCACGACGACCTCGGCCTCGCGACGGCGAACACGCTCGCCGGGATCGCGGCCGGCGCGGGCCAGTTCGAGTGCACGATGAACGGCCTCGGCGAGCGCGCGGGCAACGCGGCGCTCGAGGAGATCGTCGCCGCGCTCGTCGCGCACGAGGACGAGCTCGGCGTCGAGACCGGCGTCGACCCGGGCCATCTCGCCGCGACGTCGCGGCTCGTCGCGGACCTGAGCGGCTACCCGCTCTCGCCGCACAAGCCCGTCGTCGGCGCGAATGCCGGCCGTGACGAGGAGAAGTACAGTCCCTGAATGGCCGGGACGGCTGCCGCACCGATCGTCGAGCACGTCGCGCGCGAGGCGCGCGGGGCGCGCAGGGCACTCGCGTCGCTCGACGACGAGGCGGTCGAGGCCGGGCTGAACCACGCCGTCGAGCTGCTCGCCGAGCGGAGGGAGGAGATCCTGTCCGCGAACGAGCACGACGTCGAGGCCGGGACGGCGACGCTCGACGAGGGCGCGCTCGACCGGCTCCGGCTCGACGACCGCCGGCTCGAGGCGATCGCAGCGGGCCTGCGCGCGACGGCGGCGCTCGCGCCGCTCGAGCGGGAGGTGCGCACGTGGACGCTCCCGAACGGGCTCGAGGCGGCCGAGCGGCGGATCCCCGTCGGCGTCGTCGGCGCGAACTTCGAGGCGCGGCCGAACGTCGCCGTCGACGTCGCCTCGCAGGTGCTGAAGAGCGGGAACGCCGTCGTGCTGCGTACCGGCTCGGCCGCCCTGGGGACGGTGACGAAGCTCGTCGACGGCGTGCTGCGTCCGGCGCTCGAGTCCGTGGGCGTCGACGGCGCCGCCGTCGGGCTCGTCCGCTTCCCCGACCGCGCCGGCGCGGAGGCGCTGGTCTCCCTCCCGGCCGCGATCCCGCTCGTGATCCTCCGCGGCAGCGGCGCCTCGACCGCAGCGCTCGCCGCGCTCGCCGCCGCGAACGGCGTGCGCGCGCTCGCGCACGCGGAGGGCGGCGGCGTGCTGTACGCGCACGCGAGCGCTGCGCCGGAGAAGGTGCGCGCGATCGCGCAGTCGAGCCTCGACCGGCTGGGCGTCTGCAACCGCCTCAATCTCGCGCTCGTCGACGAGGGCGCGCCCGAGCTCGCGGGGATCGTCGTCGAGGTCTGCACCGCGCTCGGGATCGAGGTGCGCGCGACCGAGCGCGCCGCGGCGCTCGCCGGCGTCCTTCCGCTCGACCGGCCGCGCGGCCACGAGTGGGCGTCGGAGCCGGAGCGCGTGGCGACGATCACGCTCGACCTCGTCGGCGGCCTCGACGAGGCGGCGGCGATCGCGAACGACGAGACGTCCGGCCTCGCCGCGGCGATCGTCGCGGAGGACGAGCAGGCAGCGGCGCGCTTCCTCGAGGCGTACCGCGGGACGGCAGCGGTCTGGAACGCGACGACCCGGTTCGTCGACGGGTTCGAGCTGCTCGGGACGCCGGAGACGGGGATCAACGTCGACCGCTTCCCCGGGCCGCGCGGGCCGGTCAGCTACCGGGATCTCTGCCTGCGGCAGTTCCGGATCGTCGGCGACGGCACCCAGCATCGGTGACCGTCGTCGTCAAGCTCGGCTCGTCGCTCGTCACCGACGGCGGCGGTCGCGTCCGGCGCAGGCTGCTCGCGGCGCGCGCGGCGGATCTCGCGGCGATCGTCCGCGCGGGCGAGCGCGCATGCGTCGTCTCCTCCGGCGCGATCGCGCTCGGCACGCCGCTGCTCGGGCTCGCGCGCCGGCCGCGAACGACGCCGCAGCTCCAGGCCGCGTCGGCGGCCGGCCAGGTGCGGCTCCAGCTCGCGTGGGAGACCGCGCTCCGCGCCGAGGGGCTCCGCACCGCGCAGGTTCTCCTCTCCGCCTCGGACCTGGCCGAGCGCGCGAGTTACGTCAACGTCCGCAACGCGCTCGATGCGCTGCTCCGGCTCGGCGTGATCCCGGTCGTCAACGAGAACGACGCGACCGCGACGGACGAGATCACCTTCGGCGACAACGACGCGCTCGCCGCGCAGGTCGCGGTGCTGCTCGGCGCGCGGCTGCTCGTGCTGCTCACCGAGGTGGACGGCGTCTACAGCGCGCACCCGGCCGAGCCCGGCGCGACAGCGCTCCCCAGCGGCGACGCCGTCGCGGGCGCGGAGATCGGCCGCCGCGGCGAGCTCGGCCGCGGCGGGATGAAGAGCAAGATCGCGGCGGCGCGGCTCGCCGCGGGCGCCGGGATCCCGACGGTGATCGCGTCGGGCCGCGGCGACGGCGTCGTCGCGGCGATCGCCGCCGGCGAGGCGCGCGGCACGCACTTCCCCCCCGCGGGCGAGACGCCGAGCGCGTTCCGGCTCTGGCTCCGCCACGCGAAGCCGACCGCGGGACGGCTCGTCGTGGACGACGGCGCCCGCGCGGCGCTGCTCGGCGGCGGCGGCAGCCTCCTCGCCGTCGGCGTCGCCGGCTGCGAGGGCTCCTTCGCCGCGGGCGACGCGGTCGAGCTCGTCGCCCTCGACGGCACCGTCCTCGGCAAGGGCATCGCCGGGGCGGGCGCCGACGAGCTGCGCCACCGACCCCGCGGCGTCGAGGCGGTCCACCGCGACCGCCTCGTCCTCTACTGACGCGTCAGTCGACGGCCGCCGGCACCGGCGTCGCCGGATCGGCCGCGACGAGGATCTCCGGTGAGGGATGCGCGTCCGCCGTGACGACGAGCGGGCAGCGCAGGCACGCGTCCCGGCCCTCTTGCCGGAACCACCGGCATCGCGGCCGGATGTCGCATGCCGGCAGCGCGTCGCCTGCCGGCCGGACCATGCGCACGATTTTCGCCGCGAGGTTGCAGGTCGATCCCTCGAAGTGGCCGCAGCCCTCGCAGAGGCAGGGCGCCGCGAAGCGGAAGACCTCCGACGGCGTCACCGGCTCGGCGAGCCGGAGCAGCTCGTCCGTGACGGGAAGCGGACGCTCAAGCGGCGTGATCCGGGGCTTCTCGACCGTGCCGCCGACGACGCCGACGACGACGGCGCCGTCCCAGTCCGGCTGGGCGCTCGGGCAGAGCGGTGCGGACGCCTCGGGCTCGCTCAAACGCCGGCTTCCTGCGCCCCCGGGCCGATGCCGGGCCCGATGTCGACCGGCCCCGGGAACCCGCCCGCGTACACGGCGAAGCGGACGAAGAACCCGTTCTCCTGCGTGAATGCGGCCCCGGAGATCTTCCGCGACTCGAGTGCGCGGAGGACGCCGACGGTCGCCGCCTCCACGATGTCGTCGATTGCGATTCGCTGCTGCGTCGGCACGGTTCCTCCCCTGTCGCTCTCTCGGAGCC
>Ga0335085_10002777_pt1 | contig 31876 bp, 27 predicted proteins | sample Lox_Sample_45_FD_206712 | JGI IMG/M metagenome (GOLD analysis project Ga0335085, IMG submission 206712) | Soil microbial communities from Loxahatchee National Wildlife Refuge, Florida, United States - Lox_Sample_4.5 | ecosystem: Environmental > Terrestrial > Soil > Wetlands | place: USA... | reverse complement strand
CGCCGAGCTGGTGCCGTCGTCGCGCAGCGGGCGGTGCTGGCGCATCAGGACGAGGATCCCGCTGCCGCTCCCCGTCGAGCTCATCTGGAAGGTGTGGTAGCGCGGGTCGGTGGGGGCGTCGGTCAGGTGCACGACGCCGTGGTCGTCCACGTAGCGATAGAAGTCCGCCCGGGCTTCCGAGCCCGCGGCGGCCGCCGCCCCGAGGGCGGCCGCGACGACCCACGCAGTCCTGAGGCGCGCCGGCAAGCCTCGGCAACCTCCAGAGCCGCCTCGCATCCCAGGCCGCCGCCCGTTCCTCGGCACCCCCAGGGGACGCTCTGCGAGCTCGCTCCCAGCCCGGGCTCATCGGTGCCCTCGGAGGACGGCCTTAGCCAGGCGGCCCCAGCAGCTAGACTCGGTCCGGCGATGCCCGAACGACACGACTTCGACTTCCTCGTGCTCGGAAGCGGACTCGCGGGCCTCTTCTACGCACTGCAGGTGGCCGAGCACGGACGTGTCGGCATCGTCACGAAGCGCACCGCGAGCGACTCCGCGACGAGCTGGGCGCAGGGCGGGATCGCCGCGGTCCTGGCCGACGACGACTCCTTCGAGGCGCACGTGCAGGACACGCTCAAGGCGGGCGCCGGCCTGTGCCACGAGGACGTCGTGCAGCAGGTGGTGGAGCGCGCGCCGGCGGTGGTCGAGGCGCTGGTGCGGCTCGGCGTGCGCTTCGACCCGATCGCGGCCGGCGTTCCGGGCGGGCGCGGATTCGCGCTCGGCCGCGAGGGCGGCCACACGCGCCGCCGCATCCTCCACCACCGCGACGCCACCGGTCGCGAGATCGAGCGCGCGCTGGTGGCCCGCGCGCACGAGCACCCCAACATCGCCTTCTTCGAGCACCACCTCGGCGTCGACCTGATCTCCGCGCGACGCGCGGGCGTGTCGGGCCCGGAGCGCGCGCTCGGCGCCTACGTGCTCGACGCTTCGACTGGTCTGGTGCACCGCTTCCTGGCGCCGATCACGCTGCTCGCGAGCGGAGGGGCCGGCAAGGTCTACCTCTACACCTCGAACCCCGACGTCGCCTCGGGCGACGGCGTGGCGATGGCCTACCGGGCGGGCGCCACCGTCGCCAACCTCGAGTTCATGCAGTTCCACCCGACCTGCCTGTTCCACCCGCAGGCCAAGTCGTTCCTGATCACCGAGGCGGTGCGCGGCGAGGGCGGCATCCTGCGCACCCAGACGGGCGACGCCTTCATGGCGCGCTATCACGAGATGAAGGACCTCGCGCCCCGCGACGTGGTGGCGCGCGCCATCGACTCCGAGCTCAAGCGCTCGGGCAACGAGTACGTGCTGCTCGACGTCACCCACCGCGACGCCGCCTGGGTGCGCGAGCGCTTCCCCAACGTCGACGAGCGCTGCCGCGCGTTCGGCATCGACATGACGCGGCAGCCGATCCCGGTGGTGCCGGCCGCCCACTACAGCTGCGGCGGCGTGCGAACCGACCTGCACGGCGAGACCGACCTGCCGAACCTGTTCGCCGCCGGCGAGGTCGCCTGCACGGGCCTGCACGGCGCCAACCGACTCGCCTCCAACTCGCTGCTCGAGTGCGCCGTCTTCGCCGAGGCCGCCGCCGCGGAGAGCCTGAAGCGGCTCGGCGAGGCGCCGGCGCCGGCGAGCGTCGCGGCGTGGGAGGCCTCCTGGGTGCGCGACAGCGACGAGGCCGTGATGATCACCCAGAACTGGGAAGAGGTGCGCCGCGCGATGTGGAACTACGTCGGCATCGTGCGCTCCGACAAGCGCCTCGAGCGGGCGCGCCACCGCATCTCGCTCCTCCAGGAGGAGATCAACGACTACTACTGGAACTTCCACGTGACGCCGGACCTGATCGAGCTGCGCAACCTGGCGCTGGTGGCACAGCTCGTGATCGAGTGTGCCGCCTGGCGCAAGGAGAGCCGCGGCCTGCACTACAACCTGGACCACCGCGAGGTCGACGACCGGCGCTACCGCGTCGACACGCTGATCCACAAGCCGGTCGGCGCCGGCCCTCCCCTGCGCGCGTCGCGCCCGCCGGCTACTCCGGGGTCACGTAGGCCGACGTGATGCCGCCGTCGACGAGGAAGGTCGCGCCGCTCACGTAGCTCGACTCGTCGGAGGCGAGGAAGAGCGCGGCGCGCGCGATCTCGGGCGCCTCGGCGAGCCGGCCCATCGGGATGTGCACGAAGCGGCGCGCGCGCGCGGCCGGCTCGCGCAGAAGGTCGGCGAGAAGCGGCGTGTTCACCGGCCCCGGGCAGAGCGCGTTGGCGCGGATGCCGCGCCGCGCGTACTCGACCGCGATCTCGCGCGTCATCGCCAGCACCCCGCCCTTGCTCGCGGTGTACGCGACCTGCGAGGTCGCGGCCCCGACGACGGCGACGAACGAGGCGGTGTTGATGATCGAGCCACCGCCGGCGCGCAGCAGCGCCGGGATCCCGTGCTTGCAGCCGAGGAAGACGCCCTTCAGGTTGACGGCGATCACCTGGTCGAAGACCTCGTCGGGCGTGTCGACCGGAGAGCCGTCGCGCGCCGGGAAGATGCCGGCGTTGTTGAAGAGCACGTGCAGGGCGCCGAAGTCGCGCTCGGCGAGCGCAACGGCGGCGCCCAGGTCCTCGCCGCGCGAGACGTCGCAGCGGGCGAAGCGGGCCGCGCCGCCGGCCTTCTCGATCTCGCGGACCGCGGCTGCGCCCGCCGAGGCGTCGAGGTCGGCGACCACGACGCGGGCGCCCTCGCCCGCGAAGAGCTTCGCCGCCTCGCGACCGATGCCGCTCGCCGCGCCCGTGATCAGCGCCACCTTGCCCGAGAGCCGGCCCACGCTACGCCTCCGTCTCGAAGTAGATCGACTTCAGCTCGCTGTAGGCGTCGAGCGCCTCGACGCCGAGCTCGCGCCCGACGCCGCTGCGCTTCCAGCCGCCGAACGGCGCCTCGAGATAGACGCTGCGGCTCGCGTTCACCGAGATCACCCCGGTCTCGACGGCGCGGGCCACGCGCATCGCGCGCGGCGCGTCGCGGGTCCAGAGCGAGCCCGAGAGGCCGTACGGCGAGTCGTTGGCGAGCGCGATCGCCTCGTCCTCGTCGCGGAAGGAGAGCACCGAGACGACCGGGCCGAAGATCTCCTCGCGCGCGATGCGCATCGCGGGCGCCACGCGGTCGAACACCGCCGGCAGGAGGAAGGCGCCCCGCGCGAGCGCGCCCGAGCGCGGGATCTCGCCGCCGCAAACCAGGCGCGCGCCCTCGCGGCGGCCCACCTCGAGGTAGCCGGCCACGCGCTCGCGGTGCGCCGGCGAGATCAGCGAGCCGACCTGCGTCTGCGGATCGAGCGGGTCGCCGACCCGCAGCGCCTGCGTCGCCTTGGCGAAGCGCGCGACCAGCTCGTCGTGGACCGATTCCTCGACCAGGAGGCGGCTGCGCGCGCAGCAGTCCTGCCCGGCGTTGCCGAACACGGAGAGCAGCGACTTCTCGACGCAGGCCTCGAGGTCGGCGTCGGCGAAGACCAGGTTGGCCGACTTGCCCCCGAGCTCGAGCGACACGCGCTTGATGTCGGGCGCGGCCAGGCGGAGGATCTCCGCGCCGTTGTCGCTGTCGCCGGTGAACGAGATCTTGCGAATCGCCGGGTGGCGGACCAGCGCGGCCCCGAGCGTGGCCCCCGGGCCGGCGAGCACGTTCACCACGCCGTCGGGCACGCCCGCGTCGCGCGCCAGCGGACCGAGCCGCAGCGCGCTGAGCGGCGTGGCGCTGGCGGGCTTCAGGACGGCGGTGTTGCCCGCGGCGAGGGCCGGGGCGAGCTTCCAGGCGGCGATCAGGAACGGGAAGTTCCACGGCACGATCAGCGCGCACGGCCCGACCGGCTGGCGCAGCACCACGCCCACCCCGCGCGCGTCGACCGGAGGCACCCGCCCCGAGTGCGTGGTGGCCGCGCCCGCGAAGAACTCGAAGCACTGCGCCGCGGCGTCGACCTCCCAGCGCGCGTCGGCGATCGGCTTGCCGGCGTTGCGCGCCTCGAGCGTCGCCAGCTCCTCGGCGGCGGCGCGGATGCCCGCCGCCAGTCGCAGGAGCGCGCGCTGCCGCTCGGCAGCGGTCGCGCGCGGCCACGGTCCCGTGCGGAAGGCGCGCTCGGCTGCCGCGGCGGCGCGCTCCGCGCCCTCCACGTCCGCCTGCGCGACGCGCGCAAGGCGCTCGCCGGTGGCAGGCTCGAGGACGTCGAGCGCCGCTCCGCCCGACGCCCCTGCGCTGCGCCCGTCGATCCAGCTCCCGATCGCGTCCACCGGCCCCTCCCGCGAGGCGGCCAGCATAGCGGCCCCGCAAGCAGGCCGGCGGTCGGCCGACGCGCAGCGAGGCGAAGCCGAGCGAAGGTCAGGAGGGAGACAAGAGCCCGCGCTCGACCAGCGACGAGAGCGAAGAGCGGATCTGCGCGTCGTTCTCGGGAATCACGTCCAGGATGCGGCGGACGGTGAAGCCGGCGGCCGCCAGCTCGAGCACCGCCTCCTCGGTCTTGCCGAGCGGGCGATCGAGCGAGCCGAGCTTCTCGCGGTGCACCGCGAAGCGGGCGCCGGGCGCGAGCTGCGGACCGGAGAGCCGGTTGGCCTCGTCGATGATCCGCAGCGCGTCGAGGATGGATCCCTCCATCGGCTCGGGGGTCGCGGCGGGCGGCATCGGATCGACGTGCGCGCGGAACTCGAAGTGGCCCTCGCGCCAGGAGAAGATGCGCGCCAGGGCCTTCACGCCGGTGACCGAGCCCACTTGCGCGAGGAGCAGCATTCCCTCCTCGAACGCGACGGTGCCCTCCTCGACGCCGCAGGTCACCGTGAGCGTGCCGCGCTTGGCCAGCGCGGCGAACATCTGGAGCAGCGAGACGGCGCCGAGCTCCTCGAGCGGCCCGCGGATCCCCCCCCGGCTCTGCTCCTCGTTGACCTTGCGCACCTCCTCGACGAAGCGCGCGACGGCCTCGGCCTTCGGTCCGGCCTGGATCTCCACGGCGACGGCGGGCACCACGCCCTCCCCCGCCACGTGGCGCACGACCTTGCCCGACACCTCCATCACGTCGCCGCTCGTCGGGTGCATGATCCCGACCGTGATCTCGCGGCCGACCGGAAGCTCCTCGCCGTCCACCGAGAGCAGGATCCCGGTCTTCGAGAGGTCGCGCGTTCGGCCCTGCAGCGCCTTGCCGGTGGGACCCTGCACGCGCACCGGGACGCGGGCCCGCGCGCGCTCGGCCCGGGTGCGGTGCGTGCGGTCGGAGGGATCGCCGTCGTGCGACTCGCCCTGCCCGGTCGGCTCGAAGCCCTCGATCCCGGGGTCGTCGAGCTCGTCGGAGCCGGGGAAGTCGAGCGCCGAGTCGCCCGGCGCCTCGATCGCCTCGGAGGGCTCCAGCGTGTGCTCGAGGATGGCCTCGAGGCGCGCGCGCAGCTCGGGGGTGGGATCGAGGAACTGGACCGCGACGCCCGGCGAGACGCCCGGCGCCACCGCGTCGCGGGTGAGACAGTGCACGACCTCCGCGCGAAGCGTGAGCTTCTCGCCCGCGAAGGGCGCCTCGAGCCGCACCTCGACGATCTCGCGAAGGGCGAATCGCTCGCGCGTCGGCACGAAGGCGCCCCCCTTCGCGAGGTTGCGGCCGTACTCGGCCCGGAAGGTGTCCGGGTTCTCGAAGACGAGGTGCAGTCGGCGTGCCTTGTCGGGCATCGCGACAGCGTCCTCGGGCGAATCGGCCATAGGCCTCCCCGCAGGTCGTATCGGCCCTCTCACGGGTGAGCCTAAGGCCCGATCTCGCCCAGAATCCCCTTCGAATCCCAGGTGGAGGGAGGCGGCGGATCGCCTCGTCGATGGGAGGCGCCCCCGGCGACCGGCTAGCTCCGGGCGCGGGCGATCAGGTCCTCGAAGAGCCGGCGCTGGCGCCCGTCGGGCTCGCCGTACTGGAGCTCCGGGTGCCACTGGACCGCCCGCAGCTCCGGCCGGCCCGCGAGCTCCACCGCCTCGATCGTTCCGTCGTCCGCCCAGGCCACCGGCTCGAGCCCCGTGCCCAGGCGCTCCACCGCCTGGTGGTGCCAGGAGGCCACCCGGACCCTCTCGCCGCCGAGCAGCGCGGCGAGCTCCGAGCCCCCGGCCAGCCGCACGGGGTGGTAGGTGAAGCGCTCGCGAGACACGCGATGCGCCACGGAGTCGCCGACCACGTCGGGGAGATGCACGTGGAGCGCGCCGCCGAGCGCCACGTTCAGGATCTGCATGCCGCGGCAGATCGCGAGCGTCGGGGTCCGCCGCGCGAGCGCCTCGGCCGCGAGGTCGAGCTCGAAGGCGTCGCGCTCCTCGCAGGTTGCGTACACCGCCTCGTGCCCGGTGGCGCCGAAGCGCAGCGGGTCGATGTCGCCGCCCCCGCACAGCACCAGCCCGGCCACCGCGTCGAGCAGCTCTGCGGGCCGCGCGTCGCCGGGCGGCAGCAGCACGGGCAGGCCCCCCGCGGCGCGCACGGCGTCGACGTAGGCGGCCGGGACGTGGAAGCGCTCGCGGCCGGCGCGGTCGCGGTGGTAGGTGGTGACGCCGATCAGGGGTCTGCGCAGCGAAACGTCTCGCAAGGTCCGCTCGCGGCTCAAATGCGCTCGAAGTAGCGCGCGCGCTCGAAGTCGGTGACCGCCAGGTCGAAGCCGTCGCGCTCGGTGCGCGCGAAGTGCAGCAGGTGGTCGATCACCGCGTCGCCGAAGGCCTTGCGCGCGAAGTCGCTGCGCTCGAGCTCGGCGATGGCGCCGCTGAGCGTGTTCGGCACCGAGGGCAGCTCGGCCGCGCGGTAGGCGTCGCCCGAGAACGCCGGCGGCGGCTCGAGGCGGCGCTCGATGCCGTCGAGGCCTGCGGCGAGGAGCGCGGCGTAGGCGAGGTAGGGGTTCGCGTCCGCGCCGGGAATGCGGCACTCGACCCGCAGCGAGGGGCCGCTCCCGACCACGCGGAAGCCCGCCGTGCGGTTGTCGACGCTCCAGGCGATGCGGGTCGGTGCGAAGGTGCCCGCGCGGTAGCGCTTGTACGAGTTCACCGTCGGTGCGAAGAGCCAGGCGAGCTCGCGCGCATGCGCGAGCAGGCCGGCGAGATACCAGCGGAAGGTGTCCGAGCCGCGCAGCGGCGTCCCGGGCAGCGCCTTCGGATCCGACGCGAACGCCGCCTCGTCGGACTCGGTCCACAGGCTCGAGTGGATGTGCAGGCTGCTCCCGGCCAGGCGCTCGTCCCACTTGGCCATGAAGGTGATCGAGCAGCCCTCCGCCGCGGCGATCTCCTTGGCCGCCTGCTTGTAGATCACGTGGCGGTCGGCCATCTCGAGCGCCGGCGCGTAGCGCAGGTTGATCTCGTGCTGGCCCGGCGCCCACTCGCCCTTCGAGAACTCGACGGGGATGCCCGAGGCGTTGACCTGACGGCGGATGCGGCCGATCACCGGCTCGGCGAAGGTGCCGGACAGCAGGTGGTAGTCCTCGACGTAGCCGCCCGCCGGCCGCAGATCGGCGTAGCGCTTGGCGCGCGCCTCGGCGTAGGTGTCGCGGAAGAGATACAGCTCGAGCTCGCTGCCCATCTTGGGGACGAAGCCGAGCGCGCGGGCGCGCTCGATCTGGCGCCGCAGGATCGAGCGGGGCGCCACCGCGACGAGCTGGTCGGACGCCTCGTCGCAGGCGTCGCACAGCACGATCGCGGAGCGGTCGAGCCACGCCGCTACCCGCAGCGTCGCTGGATCCGGAACGGCGCGCAGGTCCCCGTAGCCGGACTCCCAGTTGGTGAAGGCGTAGCCGGGTGTCGGGTCCATCTCCATGTCGCAGGCCAGCAGGTAGTCGCAGACGTGCATGCCGTGGCCGGCGATCTCCTCGAAGAAGAAGTCGGCGTCGATGCGCTTGCCGACGAGCCGTCCGTACAGGTCCGGCAGCGCCGTCACGATCGTGTCGATGCGTCCCGCCTCGACCTCGCGGCCGAGGCCCGTGAGGTCGAGCCGCCCCCGTTCGCGCACGCCGCGCCCTCCCCCGACCGTCAGCGCCCGGATCCCGGCTCGTCGCCCTCGACCTCCGCGGCGGGGCGGAACAGCGAGAGCTGCGGCAGCTCGGCGTCCTCGTCGACGGGGATCGGATACGCGTCCGAGAAGCAGGCGTCGCAGACCCCGTGCTTGAGCTGCCGCGCCGCGCCGCGCAGGCCCTCGAGGCTCAGGTAGCCGAGCGTGTCGGCACCGAGGATCTTGCGGATCTCCTCCACCGGGTGCCGGTGCGCGATCAGCTCCTCGCGGGTCGGGGTGTCGATGCCGTAGTGGCACGGCCCGATGCTCGGGGGAGACGACACCCGAACGTGTACCTCGGCGGCGCCGGCGTGACGCATCAGGTCCACGAGCTTCAGCAGCGTGGTGCCGCGCACGATCGAGTCCTCCACCAGCACCACGCGCTTCCCGGCCACCAGAGAGCGGCTGGCGTTGTGCTTGATGCGCACGCGGAAGTCGCGGATCGACTGCGAGGGCTCGATGAAGGTGCGCTTCACGTACTGATTGCGCACCAGCGCCGTCTCGTACGGAATGCCGGACTCCTCGGCGTAGCCGAGCGCGGCCGCGTTGCCCGAGTCGAGCACCGGCACCACCATGTCCGCCGCCACCGGATGCTCGCGCGCCAGGATGCGCCCGAGCTCCTTGCGGAAGCCGTACACGTTCTGGCCGGCGATCGTCGAGTCGGGCCGGGCGAAGTAGATGTGCTCGAAGATGCAAAAGGCCTGGCGCGGGGCGCGCGGCCACGGGCGCAGCGTGCGCAGTCGGCCGCGGCGGATCACCACGACCTCGCCGGGCTCGAGGTCGCGCTCGTACTCGGCGCCGATCAGGTCGAAGGCGCACGTCTCGCTCGCAGCGATCCAGGCGTTGTCGAGCCGCGCCAGCGAGAGCGGGCGGAAGCCGTAGGCGTCGCGCGCCAGGACGAGCGCGTCGTCGGTCAGCATGGCGAGGCTGTAGGCGCCCTTCACCCGCGAGAGCGCGTCGATCAGCCGATCCTCGGGCGCGCCCTCGCGCGAGCGCGCCAGCAGGTGCACGATCACCTCGCTGTCCGAGGTCGAGGTCAGGATGGAGCCGCGCCCCTCGAGCTCGCGGCGGATCGCCGCGGCGTTCACCAGGTTGCCGTTGTGCACCAGCGCCACCGGCCCGCCGTCGGTCGTGGCGCAGAACGGCTGCGCGTTGCGCAGGGAGCTGCCGCCGGTGGTCGAGTAGCGCACGTGGCCGACGGCGTGTCGGCCCGGGAGCTGGCGCAGGATCTTGTCGCCGAAGACGTCGGCGACGAGCCCCATCGCCCGGTGCACGTGCTGCTCGCGGCCGTTCGAGGAGACGATGCCGGCGCTCTCCTGGCCGCGATGCTGCAGCGCGTAGAGGCCGAGGTAGGTGAGATGCGCGGCCTCGGAATGGCCGTGCACGCCGAAGATCCCGCACATCTAGGCTTCCTCCAGCCGGCGCGGAAGGGCGCGCGACCAGATCGAAGCGAGGTGTGCCACCTCCGCGTCGATCCAGCTCCGGCCGACCGCGGGTCCGATCACGAGGCGCGCGCCGCCCGTCTCGCCGATGTGTCGCGCCGCGACGCCCGCCCCACGCGCGCGGGCCAGCAGCGCGGCAGGGTCGCGCGTCGCCACGAGCACGCGGCCCGTCGACTCGCCGAAGAGCAGCGCCTCGAGCCGCATGCCCGGCTCGAGCGCGACGCGGACACCGATCGGCTCGGGCGCGAAGCAGCACTCCGCAAGCGCGACCGCGAGGCCGCCCTCGGACACGTCGTGCGCGCAGGGGACGAGGCCACTCGCCACGACGTCGGCAAGGAGCTCCTGCAGGCGCCTCTCGGCGGCGAGATCGACGGCGGGCGGCAGGCCCGCCTCGCGGCCGCGGCGCAGCCAGAGCCACTCGCTCCCGCCGAGCTCCTCGCGGGTCTCGCCGAGCAGCACCACCGAGAGCCCCGACGCGGGCCAGCGCGAGACGGCGTGGCGCGCCACGTCGTCGAGCAGCCCGACCACCGCGACCGTCGGGGTCGGGTAGATCGGGCGGCCGGCGGTCTCGTTGTAGAAGGAGACGTTGCCGGAGATCACGGGCGTCCCGAGCGCGCGCGCCGCCTCGCCGAGGCCGCGCACCGACTCGGCGAACTCCCACATGATCTCGGGCTTCTCGGGGTTGCCGAAGTTCAGGCAGTTGGTGAGCGCGAGCGGGCGCGCGCCGGTGCAGGCCACGTTGCGCGCCGACTCCGCGACCGCCGCGATGGCGCCGGCGCGCGGATCGAGCCAGCACCAGCGCGGGTTGCAGTCGACGCTCGCCGCCAGCGCCCTGCCCGTCTCGCGGCCGTCCTCGTGCCGGACGCGGACCAGTGCGGCGTCGCCGCCGGGCCCGAGCACCGTGTTGCCGAGCACCATCGAGTCGTACTGGCGCCACACCCACTGGCGCGAGCCGAGGCTCGGTGCGTCGAGGAGCTGCTCGAGGGCGCCCTGCGGGTCGCTCTCGGGCTCGATCGAGGCGAGGTCGAGCTTCTGGCGCTCGTCGAGGTCGGCGGGACGCCGCCGAGGGCGGTCGTAGCGCGGCGCGCTCTGCGCCACCGGATCGACGGGGATGTCGACCACCGTGGCGCCGTGCCAGCGCACGCGCATGCGGCCGTCGCCGGTGACGCGGCCGACCACGACCGCGTCGAGGTCCCAGCGCGAGAACACCTCGCGCACGCTCTCCTCGGCGCCGCGCCGCGCCACCAGCAGCATGCGCTCCTGGCTCTCGGAGAGCAGCAGCTCGTAGGGCGTCATCCCCGCGGCGCGCTGCGGCACGCGGTCGAGGTCCATCTCGATGCCGGTGCCGGCGCGGCTCGCCATCTCGAAGGACGAGCAGGTGAGCCCCGCCGCGCCCATGTCCTGCACGCCCACCAGCGCACCGCTCCGCATCACCTCGAGGCAGGCCTCGATCAGACACTTCTCGGTGAACGGATCACCGACCTGGACGGTGGGCCGCTTGGCCTCGGTCTCGTCGCCGAACTCCGCCGAGGCCAGCAGGCTCGCGCCGTGGATGCCATCGCGGCCGGTCTTGGCGCCGACGTAGAGCACCGGATTGCCGACGCCGGCCGCCTGCCCGAGGAAGATCTGGTCCGCCTCGACCAGGCCGAGGTTGAAGGCGTTCACCAGGATGTTGCCGCGATAGCACGGGTGGAAGGTCGTCTCGCCGCCGACCGTCGGCACGCCGACCGAGTTGCCGTAGCCGCCGATCCCGTGCACCACGCCGCGCAGCAGCATCTGCTGCTTCGGCTCCTCGATCGGCCCGAAGCGAATCGAGTCGAGCGATGCGATCGGCCGCGCGCCCATGCTGAAGACGTCGCGCAGGATGCCGCCCACCCCGGTCGCCGCGCCCTGCGTCGGCTCCACGAAGGACGGATGGTTGTGGCTCTCGATCTTGAAGATCGCGGCGAGTCCGTCGCCGATCGCGACGGCGCCGGCTCCTTCGCCGGGCCCGATGAGCACCGTCCCGACCGTTCCTGCGGGCTGGCGCTCCGCCTCCGTCGGAAGCGTCGCGAGATGCACGCGGCTCGACTTGTACGAGCAATGCTCCGACCACATCACGGAGAAGATGCCGAGCTCGGGGAAGCTCGGCGTGCGGCCGAGGATCTCGAGGATCCGCTCCCACTCGGCATCGCTGAGGCCGTGCTCGCGCGCCAGCGCGAGATCGACGCGGGGCTCCGGCGGCGCCGTGCTCACCGCGGTCTCCGCGCGCCGTCGACGAGCGAGCCGAGGATCACGAGGCCGTCGGTGCCGCCGGTGAGCGCATCGGCCGCGTGCTCGGGATGCGGCATCAGCCCCATCACGTTGCCCGCGGCATTGCGCACGCCCGCGACGTCGGCGAGCGAGCCGTTCGGGTTCGCGGCGGCGCTCGCGCGCCCCTCCGCGTCGCAGTAGCGGAGCGCGATCTGGCCGGCCGCCTCGAGCCGCTCGAGCTCCGCGGGCTCGGCGAAGAAGCGGCCATCACCGTGCTTCACCGGGAGCCGCAGCACCTGGCCCGGACGCGCGCGCGACGTGAAGGGCGCCGCCGCGCGCTCGACGCGCACGTGGATCCAGTCGCACACGAAGTCGAGCCCCGCGTTGCGCAGCAGTGCGCCCGGCAGCAGGCCGGCCTCGCACAGCACCTGGAACCCGTTGCAGATCCCGAGCACGGCGCCACCGGCGTCGGCGAAGCGGCGCACCGCACCGAGGATCGGCGAGAAGCGCGCCATCGCGCCGCAGCGGAGGTAGTCGCCGTACGAGAAGCCGCCGGGGAGGAGAACGCCGTTCGTCCCGGGCGGGAGCTCGCGGTCCTTGTGCCAGACGAGGCGGGCCTCGGCGCCAAGCGCGCTCTTCAGCGCGAACCGCGTGTCGCGGTCGTCGTTCGAGCCGGGGAACTGGATGACGGCGAACACTTCGACCTCGCGGCGTCGGATCCGGCCGGCTGGTCGGGTCCGGCCGTCGGCGACCGGCCGGTCGAGCTGGCCTGGCTGTGCTGCGGGGACACGGGGAGTCTACAAACCGGCGTCCGTCGGGTCAATCCGATGTTAGGATGCCGGCGTCTCCGACGGAGGGCTGGGCGGATGGGCATCGATCTCGGACTCCTGCGCGAGCAGTGCCGGCGCACCCTCGAGCGCACCGATCTGCCGGCGCTCGGGCGGCGCATCGAGGGCAAGGTGCGCGACAGCTACGTCTCGGGCGCGCGCCGCACCATCGTGGTGTCGGACCGGGTGAGCTGCTTCGACGTCGTGGTCGGCACGCTGCCGTTCAAGGGCCAGGTGCTGAACCAGGTGGCCGCCTTCTGGTTCGAGAAGACGCGCGCGCTCGCGCCCAACCACCTGCTCTCGGTGCCCGACCCGGTCGTCTCGATCGTGAAGGAGTGCCGGCTCCTGCCGGTCGAGTTCGTGATGCGCGCGTATCTGACCGGTGTCACCTCGACGTCGATCTGGACCGCGTACTCGCGCGGCGAGCGTGTCTACTGCGGCCATCGCCTCCCCGACGGACTGCGCAAGCACGAGCGGCTCCCCGAGCCGCTCCTCACGCCGACCACCAAGGCCGAGCACGGCCAGCACGACGAGCTCGCCTCGCGCGCCGAGCTCGTCGCGCGCGGCGCCATCAGCGAGGCGCACTACGACGCGGCGGCCGCGCTCACCGCCAAGCTGTTTGCCGAGGGCTCGCGCTGGGCGGCGTCGCGCGGGCTCATCCTCGTCGACACCAAGTACGAGATCGGCCTGGACGAGAAGGGCGCGCTCGTCGTGATCGACGAGATCCACACGCCCGACTCGTCGCGCTACTGGTACCGCGACCGCTACGAGCAGGCGATGGCGGCCGGCCGCGATCCCGAGGCGCTCGACAAGGAGTACCTGCGGCGCTGGCTGGTCGAGCAGGGCTATCGCGGCGAGGGCGCCGTGCCCGCGATCCCCGACGACGTGCGCTGCGAGGCGGCGCGCCGCTACATCGAGGCGTACGAGCAGGTCACGGGGCGCGCCTTCGAGCCCGACCCCTCGCCGCCGCTCCCGCGCATCCGCCGCAACCTCGGGCTCGGCTGAGCCCCGGCGAGGACCGCGAGCGCGAGCATCGCAGCACCCGCGAGTGGCGCGGCGTCGGGCTCGGGCACGACGCCGTAGGCGAAGGCCAGCGGCAGCACCACGTCGTCCGGCGTGCCGAGCTCGCCGTCGGGCCCGACTCCGCGCTCGACGAACGGTGAGGAAGGATCGGGGGAAGCGCCTTCGGGCGCGACGAGCACGATCGGGACGCCGATCGTCGGCGCCGTAGGAGGCGGCGCACAGGGGCCGAGGATGCAGGGCCGCGGCGGCGCGACGCGTGGCACCTCGGGACCGAGCACGTAGGCCGTCCCGCCCGCGAACGCGGCGAGATCACCGGTGGCCTCGGTGATCGCGTAGGGTGCACCGGATTCCCAGACCCACCGCTCGAGCGGCAGCCCGCTCGGGTCGTCGTCGAGCAGACGCGTGAAGAACGGATACTCGAGGTAGTCGCGCCGGCCGATTTGCGCGCAGCCGCCGCAGCCGATCTGGGATCCGCTCGGAGGGCTCGTCGCCGGCGGCGGAGGAACGGTCGACTGGAGGACGAACTCGAAGACCGAATAGAAGTTCCACGCGGCCGCGGACATCTCGCTCTCGAACGGCGCGTCCGTCGCGACCGACGGCGGAGGCACGAGCACGGCCGCATCGGCGCACGCCGGACCCGCATCGGGCGTGCTGCAGCCGTCGACCGCGGCGTCGTAGCCGAGGTCGGCGACACCGCGCGCGCCGGGCAGGATCACGGCCTCGCCCGCATCGTCGCGCTCTGCCTCCGAGGAGTCCGCCCAGGGGTTCGAGAGGGCGCCCCCCTCGGCGCGGAAGAGATCGATGCCGTCGACCTCGCAGTCGCTGCCCCAGAAAGGTCCACATCCGAGCAGCGCCTCCTGCGCATCCGTCAGCACTGCATTCAGCGTCGGGCCGTCCGCCGCCCAGATCGGATCCGATGGATCGCTCGCCGCCTGCGTGCAACTGCCCGCTCCGTCGTCGCGGAACGCGTCGCACGGGTCGACGTTCAGAGCCGTGACGAAGCTCGCTCCCCACGCGGTCGCCGCTCCGGGGTTTCCGGCGGTCACGCTCGCGAGCGTGCTCGCGTAGCTCGCACCGCTGCTCTGGAGCTCGGCATCGTCGCCGAGCAGCTCGAGCTGGCAGCGCAGCCCGTCCGGCGTCGAGACGAAGCGCGTCGCCCGACAGAGCGCGTCGAACACCTCGCGACTCCCGGGCAGCGGATCGCCGGATCGCCAGCAGCCCGGCTCCCCTCCCGTCGTGCAGACGGCGTCCGCCGCGGCGTCGAGACGAAGCGGTCGGCCGTTCTTCGGATCGACCCGCCGGGGGCCGTAGCGAGGCGCGTCGATCGCGGCGACGGCCGTGAGCGCTCCAGTGGGGGTCGTGAGCACGAGGGTGCCGGGCGCGGCGCGCAGGTCCCCGCCCTCGCGCCCGTCGAGCGTGAAGGTGCCGACCGGCTCGGCCTCGGCGGCGTACGGCGTGAAGGGCACCAGGCCCGCGTCGGCATCCAGGCTCCCCGCCAGATGCGCCCGGGTCTCGGGAGACGCGGGGAGGGGCGCGAGGGCGATCGACAGGATCGCGAGGGCGGCGAGGCGCACGACCGCTCACTCTACACGAGAGTCAATGCGATCCGCGCATCTTTTCGATGCGACTAGCCCTCGATCGCCACCACCCGGAAGTCCTCGATCACCGGGTTCGCGAGGAGCTTCGCCGCGAGCTCGCGCACCAGCCGCTCGGCCGCCGCGCGGTCGGCGGCCGCGAGCTCGATCTCGAAGAGCTTGCCCTGCCGCACGTCGTGGACGGCGTCGTAGCCGAGCGTCGCGCAGGCGCGCGCGATCGCCTGGCCTTGCGGGTCGAGGACGTCTCGCTTCAGCGTCACATGCACCACGGCCTTCATCGCACCCGTTCTCCCAACGTCCGCTCGAAGACGGCGTCGACGTTGCGCAGCGACCGATCGAGGTCGAACGCCGCCTCGATCTCCTCCTTGCGCAGCACGTGGGCGATCTCCGCATCGCCGAGCACGCGGTCGCGGAACGCCCCGCCCTTCTCCCAGGTCTCCATCGCGTGGCGCTGCACCAGCGCGTATGCCTGCTCGCGCGTGAGGCCCTTCTCCGCGAGCGCGAGGAGCAGCGTGCCGCTGAAGACCAGCCCCCGCGAGGCCTCGAGGTTCTCGCGCATGCGCTCGGGGTACACGCGCAGCGAGGCCACCAGCCCGGCGAAGCGGTGCAGCATGAAGTCGAGCGCGATGCAGGTGTCGGGCAGGACGACGCGCTCGACCGACGAGTTGCTGATGTCGCGCTCGTGCCAGAGGGCGATGTTCTCGAGCGCCGCGGTGGCGTAGCCGCGGACCACGCGCGCCAGGCCCGAGACGTTCTCGAAGCGCCATGGGTTGCGCTTGTGCGGCATCGCCGACGAGCCCTTCTGGCCGGCGCCGAACTCCTCCTCGACCTCGCGCACCTCGGTGCGCGCCAGGTGGCGGAACTCGACCGCCGCCTGATCGAGGACCGAGGCGACGAGCGCCGCTGCGGTGACGAAGGCGGCGTGGCGGTCGCGCTGCACCACCTGCGTCGAGGCGGGCTCGAAGCCGATCCCGAGCCGGGCGCAGACCGCCTCCTCCACGGCGGGATCGAGATGGGCGAAGGTGCCGACGGCGCCCGAGATCTTGCCGACCGCAGCCTCGTCGGCCGCGCGCGCCAGCCGCTCGCGCCCGCGCCGCAGCGCCTGGTGCAGCACCAGGAGCTTCAGCCCGAAGGTGGTGGGCTCGGCGTGGATGCCGTGGGTGCGGCCGACCATCGGGGTGTGGCGGTGCTCGATCGCCCGCGCCCGCAGCGCCGCGAGCGCGCGGTCGCAGCCGGCCAGCAGGAGATCCGCCGCGGCGCGGATCTGCAGCGCCAGCGCGGTGTCGATCACGTCGCTCGAGGTCATGCCGTAGTGGAGCCAGCGCGCGTCCGGTCCGACCTGCTCCGCCACGTTCGTGAGGAACGCGATCACGTCGTGTCGCACCTCGCGCTCGATCTCGGCCACCCGCGCCGCGTCGAAGGCCGCGCGGCGGTGCAGCGTCTCGAGCGCGCCGGCGGGGACCACGCCCCGCTCGGCGAGCACGTCGCACACGGCCAGCTCGACGCGCAGCCAGCCGCGGTAGCGCGCCTCCTCGCTCCAGAGCGCGCCCATCTCGGGCCGGGTGTATCGGTCGATCATCGGAAGCCCGCGCGCAGGTAGGTGGCGCCCAGCAGCAGATAGTACAGCACCGGGATGGCGAGCAGGGCGGAGTCGATGCGGTCGAGCACGCCCCCCATGCCGGGGAGCAGCGAGCCCGCGTCCTTCTGGGCGGCATCGCGCTTGAGGAGCGACTCCACCAGGTCGCCGAGGATCGACACCACCGACAGCACCACGCCGAGCGCCGCGGCGAAGCCCCACGAGAGCCCGCTCGAGAGCGCGGGCCAGCGCAGGTCGAAGATCCCCTTGCACAGAAGCGCGCCGAGCGTGCCGAGCACCACGCCGCCGAGCGCGCCCTCGACGGTCTTGCCCGGGCTGATGCTCGGCGCGAGCTTGCGGCGGCCCCAGGCGCGACCGGCGAAGTAGGCGCCGGTGTCGGAGAGCACGACCGCGAACAGGCAGAAGACGAGGAAGAAGGCGCCCGCATCCGGGTCGTAGAGCGCGCCGGCGTCGGGTCCCCACTTGGCGGCGGCGACGCGCTGGAAGTTGCGCAGGGTCACCGCGTGCGAGAGCAGCCAGCCGACGTAGAAGATGCCGAGGAAGGTCCCCGAGATGCTGGCCAGCGCCTCGCTGATCTGCGCCTTGCCGACCTGCGCCACCATCACTCCGAGCAGCGCGGCCGTGAGCAGCAGCGTGACCTGGTACTCGTTCCCGAAGAAGGCGATCACCGGGAGCAGCGCGCCGGCCGTGAGCCCGAAGCCCCACTGCGGGTGGGCGCCCTTGGCTTCGATCAGCAGGTAGAACTCGCGGATGCCGAGGAGCACGAGGATGATCACGAAGCCGACCACCCAGAGTCCGCCGCGGGCGACTGCGTAGAGCACGCTCGGCACCAGCACGGCGGCGGTGACCAGGCGCAGGGCCAGCTCGTTGCGCGGCGAGGTGCGGGTCGCCGGTGCGGGCGACGGCGGGAGCGGGTGGAGCGGCTCGCCCTCGGCGAGCCCTTGAGCCCGTCGACCGCTCTCGGCGGGAGGCGTCACGTGCGCGGGTCCGCACCGGCGCCGAAGCCGGTGTGGCCGAAGCCGCCCGCGCCGCGCGCGGTGTCGTCGAGCTCGACCACCGGCTCGAAGCGCGCGCGCTCGACGGGCGCCACCACGAGCTGGGCGATGCGGTCGCCGCGGCGCACCGCGAACGCCTCCTTGCCCGTGTTCTGGAGGATCACCATGAGCTCGCCCCGATAGTCGGCGTCGATCGTGCCGGGCGCGTTCGGGAGCACGATGCCGTGGTGCAGCGCGAGGCCGCTGCGCGGGCGCACCTGCGCCTCGTATCCCACGGGCAGCGCCAGCCGCAGGCCCGTGGGCACCAACACGCGCGCGCCCGGCTCGATCCAGAGCTCCCCTCGGACGGCAGCGACGAGATCCGCGCCGGCCGCGCCGGCCGTCGCGTAGCTCGGGAGCGGAAGGTCCTCCGCTCCCGGCACGCGGGCGACGCGAACAGACACCATCGCCTACGCCTGCGCGGCCAGCTCGGCGAGCGCCTCCTTGCGCGACAGCCGGATGCGCCCGCTCGGGTCGATGTCGATGCACTTGGCGAGCACTTCGTCGCCCTCCGACAGCACGTCGGTGACCTTCTCGACCCGCCCCTCGGCCAGATGGCTGATGTGGATCATGCCGTCGGTGCCGGGGAAGATCTCGACGAAGGCGCCGAAGTCCGTGATGCGCTTCACCTTGCCGAGGTAGATGCGGCCGAGCTCGGCCTCCTGCGTCAGCTCCTCGATCATGGCGCGCGCGCGGTCGAGGTTGCCGCGGTCGGGCGAGAAGACGTGCACCTCGCCGGTGTCCTCGATGTCGATCTTGGCGCCGGTCGCCTCCTGGATCGCGCGGATCACGCGGCCGCCGGGGCCGATCACGTCGCGGATGCGATCGGGCTTGATCCACAGCGCCGCCATGCGCGGCGCGTGGGCGGCGAGATCGGACCGCGCCTGCAGCGCGCCGCCGAGCTCGTCGCGCGTCTCGGCCTCCATGCGCTCGAGGATGTGGAGGCGCCCCGCGCGCGCCTGCTCGAGCGCGCGCTCCATCACGCTCCAGTCGACCGAGCGCACCTTGATGTCCATCTGGACGGCCGTGACGCCCCGGCGGGTCCCGGCCACCTTGAAGTCCATGTCGCCGAGGTGGTCCTCGTCTCCGAGGATGTCGGAGAGGATGGCGACGCGGCCGCCGTCCTCGATCAGGCCCATGGCGATGCCCGCCACCGGCGCCACGATCGGGACGCCGGCGTCCATCAGCGAGAGCGTGGAGCCGCACACCGTCGCCATCGACGACGAGCCGTTCGACTCGAGCGTCTCGGCCACCACGCGGACCGTGTACGGGAAGTCGGCCGCCGACGGCATCACCGCGGCGATCGCGCGCTCGGCGAGCGCTCCGTGGCCGACCTCGCGGCGCCCGGGGCCGCGCAGCGGCCGCGCCTCGCCCACCGAGAACGGCGGGAAGTTGTAGTGCAGCAGGAACGACTTCTCGTAGCGCTCGGTGAGCGCGTCGATCGTCTGCTGGTCGTCCGCGCTGCCGAGCGTGGTAGACACCAGCGCCTGCGTCTCGCCGCGCGTGAAGAGCGCGATCCCGTGCGCGCGCGGAACCACGCGGAGCTCGCAGGCGATCGGCCGGATGTCGGTCGTGCCGCGCCCGTCGATGCGGACGCCGTCGCCGAGGATGCGCTCGCGCATCAGCTCCGAGCGCAGGTCGTGGAGGATGTCCTTCGTCTGCGACAGCAGCGCCGCGCGTCCCGCGCGGCGCTCCTCGAAGGCCGCGAGCGTGTCGAGCTTCGCCGGGGCGTTGCGGTACTCGGTGTCGAGCGATTCGATCACCTGCGACTCGACGGCGTCGATCGCCGTGTAGCGCTCCTTCTTGTCTCGAACCCCGACCGCCTCGCGCAGGCGGTCCGACGCGAGGCTGCGCACGCGCGCCGAGAGCGCCGAGAGGTCGGGAGCCGGCTTGGGCTCGCGCTTCGGCTTGCCGGCGCGCTTCCGCAGCGCCTCCTGCGGCGGGAGGATCTGCAGCAGCTCCTGGTGCGCGAAGCGCAGCGCCGCCAGGATCTCCGCCTCCGGTACCTGCTTCGCGCCGCCCTCGACCATCACCAGCGCGTCGCGGCTGCCCGCGACCACGAGCTCGAGGTCGCTCTCGGCGAGCTGCGACTTCAGGGGATTCGCGACGAGCTGGCCGCCGATGCGACCGACGCGCACCGCGCCGATCGGCCCGAGGAACGGGATCTCCGAGAGGTGGAGCGCCGTCGAGGCGCCCACGAAGGCCGGGATGTCGGGGGACGTCTCGCGGTCCGCGGAGAGAACCGTGGCGGTGATCTGCGTCTCGTCGCGATAGCCGTCGGCGAACAGCGGGCGGATCGAGCGGTCGATGAAGCGCGAGACCAGCACCTCGCGGTCGGAGAGGCGCCCCTCGCGCTTGAAGAACCCGCCCGGGATCTTGCCGGCGGCCGACGTCTTCTCGACGAAGTCGACGGTGAGCGGGAAGAAGTCGATCCCCTCGCGGGGCTTGGCGGTGGTGGCAGTCACCAGCACCACGGTGTCGCCGTAGGTCACGACCGCCGCGCCGGCGGCCTGCTTGGCCATGCGGCCGGTCTCGATGGTCATGGGGCGTCCGCCCACCTCGAAGGTGACGGACTGCGGCTCGAACCAATAGGAAGGCATGTCTTGTTCGGTCTCCTCCACCGGCCGGAGTCTCGACGGCCGGCGATGCGCCGGCTGGGCCGGTGGTGCGTGGCGACGCAGTGGAGGAGTCGCGGAGAGGCGGAATGCGGGATCAGCAATGGGCGAGGAGCCTGCGCCTCGCTGATTGCGGACTCCCACATTCCGACCGGCGCGACCCGGATGGCGCGACACGCGCGTCATCTGATCGGCGTCGCCGAATGATGGCTGCCGTCCAACCCTTGGACGGCGATGACCCGCCCCGCGCTAGCGGCGCAGGCCGAGTCGCTGGATCAGCTCCTGATAGCGCGCCGGATCGCTCCGGCGCAGATAATCGAGCAGCTGGCGGCGCTGGCTGACGATGCGGAGCAGCCCGCGCCGCGAATGATGGTCCTTCTCGTGGAGCTTGAAGTGCTCGGAGAGCTCGTTGATGCGCTCGGTGAGCAGCGCCACCTGCACCTCCGGCGAGCCGGTGTCCTTCTCGTGCTGCCGGTAGGAATCGATGACGCTCTTCTTGCGCGCGGTGGCGATCAAGCTCTGGCCTTTTTCGTTGTGATCAAAGTCGAATTGCGGCGGACGTTTACCAAACCTGCTCGCGCGCAGCAAGCCGGTGCAGCACGCGGAGCGGGCGGAGCCGGCGATCCGGCGCCACCTCGAGGATCGCGAGCAGGGCCCCCGTGGGATCGAGCGCCGCCAGCCGCTCGCCCACCGCTCGCGGTGCGCCGCCGGCCGGGAGCGCGGCGCCGTGCAGCACGCGCCGCGCGTCCTCGGGCGTGAGCCGCAGGGTTGCGAGCCCGAGCGCCGCCGCCGGACGCAGCAGCCGCGCGCCGAGCGCACCGCGGTCCGCCTCCTCGGCGAGCACCGCGAAGGGCGCCGCCTGCGCCAGCTCGAAGGGACCGCTGCGCAGCCGGCAGAGCGAGTGGAGGTAGGCGCCGCAGCCGAGCCGGCTGCCGAGCTCCGCCGCCAGCACGCGCACGTAGGTGCCCGGCGAGCAGGTGACCTCGACCTCGGCATCCGGCGCCCGGTAGGACAGCAGGGAGAACGCGTCGATGCGGACCTTGCGCGGCGCGCGCTCGACCTGCTCGCCCCGCCGCGCGAGGCGGTAGAGCGGGACGCCGCCCTGCTTCACGGCGGAGAACATCGGCGGCACCTGCTCGTGCTCGCCCGGGAAGCTCGCCAGCGCGGTGCGCACCGCCGCCTCGGAGGGGAGCGGACCCGCGTGCCGCGACACCTCGCGGCCGTCGCCGTCGAGCGTATCCGTCTCGATGCCGAGTCGGATCACGCCGCGGTAGACCTTCGGGTCGGCCGGCACGTACGGAATCAGCTTCGTGGCGTCGCGCAGCGCGAGCGGCAGCACGCCGGTCGCCTGAGGGTCGAGCGTCCCGAGGTGTCCGATCCGGCGCGTGCCGAACCAGCGCCGGGCGCTGTCGACCACGTCGTGCGAGGTCCAGCCCGCCGGCTTGTCGACGACGAGGAAGGCGCTCGGCCCCGGCGCCTCGCCGCGCGCGCGCTGGGCGCGCTGGCTCATCGCAGCTTGCCCGCCGCATCATCGCCGCCGCGCCCGCCGGGTCATTGCAGCTCGCGCAGCAGGGCGAGGGTCTGGTCGCCGAGCTCGAGGGTGGGATCGTGGCGGAACGCGAGCGCGGGCACCCGCTTGAGCGGCAGCGCGCGGGCCAGGTGCCGGCGCACGAAGGGCGCCGCGCTCGCGAGCCCCTCGGCCACCGACTCGAGCGACGGCGCGCCCGGCGTCTCGATCCGGCTCCAGTACACGAAGGCGTTGTGGAGATCGGGCGACACGTCGACGCGCAGCACGCTGACCAGCCGCGCGCGCGGGTCGGCGACCTCCTCGCGCAGCACGCGGGCGATCTCGCCGCGCAGCTGGTCCGCAACCCGCTCCAGGCGCCGCGACATGGCGTCACGTCTCCTCCGTCTCGTCGTCCGAGGGCGCGCCCTCGTAGCACATCTCGAGCATCTCGATGTCGCTGCCGATCACCTCGGCGAGATGCGTGTCCTCCACGAACAGGAGCGCCTTCTCGAGCAGGCCGCGCACGTAGCGGCGGTCGTTGCCCGTGGCCGCCATCCCGATCACCGCGCGCTGCCACGTGTCCTGCCCGCCGATCTCCGCCACCGACACGTTGAAGCGGTTGCGCACGCGCTGCGCGATCGAACGCACCACCCCGCGCTTCTGCTTGAGCGATTGGGAGCCGTGCACGTGGATCTCGACCACCGCGGCGCCGACGATCATGCGAGCGTCGCGGGCGTCTCCTCGACCTCGTACGGCTCGATCACGTCGCCGACCTTGACGTCGTTGTAGCCTTCGAGGCCGATGCCGCACTCGAAGCCGGTCTGCACCTCGCGGACGTCGTCCTTGAAGCGCTTCAACGAGGCGAGCGTCCCCTCCCAGATCTGGACCCCGTCGCGGATCAGGCGGGCGCGCGCGCTGCGCCGCACCATGCCGTCCGTGACGTAGCAGCCGGCGACCGTACCGACGCGCGGCACGGTGAAGATCCTGCGCACCTCGACGCGGCCGAGCACGCGCTCGCTGATCTTCGGCGGCAGCAGGCCCGCCATCGCCTTGCGCACCTCGTCGGTGAGCTCGTAGATGATCTGGTAGGAGCGCAGGTCGATGCCCTGCCCCTCCGCCGCGCGGCGCGCGGCGGGGTCCGGGCGCACGTGGAAGCCGACCACGATCGCGTCGCTGGCCTTCGCCAGCATCACGTCGCTCTCCGAGATCGCGCCGACCCCGGCGAGGATCACGTCGACCTTCACCTCCTCGCGCGAGAGCTTCAGCAGCGCCTCGCGCACCGCCTCCACCGAGCCGTGCACGTCGGCCTTCAGCACGATGCGCAGCTCCTTGGCGGCCTCGTCGTCGGAGCGCGCGAAGAGCTCCTCGAGCGAGAGGCGCGGCCGCGCGGTGGCGGGGCGCATGCGCTCCTCACCGACGCGGTGCTCGGCGACCTCGCGCGCGTCGCGCTCGCTCTCGACGGCGTGGAGCTGCTGCCCGGCCTCGGGCACGGCGGAGAGGCCGATCACCTGGACCGGTGTCGAGGGCGGAGCCTCGGCCAGCCGCTGCCCGCGCTCGTTCTCCATCGCTCGCACGCGGCCGAACGCGGTTCCGGCGACGACCGCGTCGCCCTGCCGCAGCGTCCCGTCCTGCACGAGGACGGTGGCGACCGGACCGCGTCCCTTGTCGAGGCGCGCCTCGAGCACGATGCCGCGGGCGCGCCGCGAGGGATCCGAGCGCAGCTCGAGCACGTCCGCCTGCAGCAGCACCATCTCGAGCAGCTGATCGATGCCCGTGCCCTTGGTGGCCGAGACGTTCACGCAGATCGTGTCGCCGCCGAAGTCCTCGGGCACGAGCCCGTGCTCCATCAGGCGCTGCCGGCAGAGCTGCGGGTTGGCGTCCGGGAGGTCGATCTTGTTGATCGCCACCAGGATCGGCACGTCGGCCGCCTTGGCGTGCTCGATCGCCTCCACCGTCTGCGGCATGATGCCCTCGCTCGCCGCCACCACCAGGATCACGAGATCGGTCGCCTGCGCGCCGCGCGCGCGCATCTGGGTGAAGGCCTCGTGGCCGGGCGTGTCGAGGAAGGTGATCCTGCGCTCGCCGAGCGCGACCTGGTACGCACCGATGTGCTGGGTGATGCCGCCCGCCTCGCCGGCGACGACGTTGCTCTTGCGGATCGCATCGAGCAGCGAGGTCTTGCCGTGGTCGACGTGGCCCATCACGGTCACGATCGGCGGGCGGGGCTCGAGCTTGCCCGCGTCGGCCGGCGCTGCGGCCTCCCCGAGCACCTCCGCCTCCTGGAAACCGACGTCCTGAACCTCGAAGCCGTAGGCCGCCGCCACCTGTCCGGCCGTGTCGAGATCGAGGAGCTGGTTCACGGACGCCATCGTGCCGAGCGCCATCAGGCGCGCCTGAACGTCGGCCGCCTTGGCGCCGAGCTGGCGCGCGAGGTCGGCCACGCTGATCTGGCCCTCGGTGCGCACGACCCGCTTGGCGGTGCGCGGCGCAGCGGTGGCCACGGCCGGCCGGATCGCCGGCGCCTTGTCGCGCCGCCGCCGGCGCGGCGACTGCAGCGCGCGCGGATCGATCGAGATCGGCCGGCGCGCCACGCGTCCCGTCACCACGCGCGTGATCTGCTCCTGCTCGCGGAGGTTCACGACCTCGCGCACGCGCTTGCGCTGCTTGCCCTTGCCGGGCGGCGCGGCGCCGGCGCCGAAGTCACCGAGGCGCTCGGCCCCGTCGCGCGCCTCGCCCGCGGGCGCGGCCGCGCGCGCGGACGGCGCCGGGCTCGCAGTCTCGGGGGCGTCGAGCGCACCCGGCGGCGCGGCCTCCGCCTCGAAGGCCGGCTCGGGCTCCGCCGCGAAGCGCTCCTCGGGCTCGGTCGGCTCGATCTCGGCCGCGACCGGCTCGGGGCTCTCCTCGACCGCGATCGCCACGACCGATTCGACCACGGGCTCGGCGCGCGGGGGCGCCGGCGTCGCGGCGGCGGGCTCGGGAGCTCGCTTGCGGCGGCGGATCACCGACGCGCCGCCCTGGCTCTCGACGCGCCGCTCGGTGACCTGCGCGCCCGGCACGTGGCCGGAGAGCTTCTGACGCAGCTGGCTGGCCTCGTCCTCCTCCAGCTGCACCATCGGACTCTTCAGGTCGACGCCGACCGCCTTGGCCTTGTCGATCAGATCGTTGCGATCGATCCCCAGCTCTTCGGCGATCTTGTATGCCCGGATCTTTGCCATCGGTCCCTTCGCCGTCCCGTCTCCGCGCTCGCGGGAGCCGCGGACGCTAGCTCTTCTCCGCGATGGGGGCCGCGGCCGGCTCCGGCGCGGGCGCTGCCGCGGCGCGCGCCGCCTCCTCGGCCGCGCGCGCGGCCTCGATCGCGGCCTCGGCCTCGCGCCGCCGCTGCTCCACGGCCAGCTCGGCGGCGCGCTGCTTCACCGCCTGCGCACCCGCCTCGTCGATGCCGGGGAGCTGCATCAGCAGCTCGGGCTGGCACTGCGCCAGGTCGTCGAGCGAGGTGATGCCCTGCTGGAGCAGGATCTCGGCCTCCGGCTCGCCCCAGCCCTCGACCACCGACACCGCCTCGGCCAGCCACTGCGCCACCTCGCGCATCTTCGACTCGCTCTTGATGTCGATCTTCCAGCCGGTCAGCTGCACGGCCAGGCGCACGTTCTGGCCCTTGCGGCCGATGGCGAGCGAGAGCTGGTCGTCGGGCACGATCACGTCCATCGACTTCTGGGACTCGTCGATGATCACCTTGGAGACCTGGGCCGGGGACAGCGCACTGCACACGTAGCGCGCCGGATCGGGGCTCCACGGCACGATGTCGATGCGCTCGCCGCGCAGCTCCTGCACGACCGACTGGACGCGGCTGCCCTTCATCCCGACACAGGCGCCGACCGGGTCGACGTCGCTGTCGCGCGAGGCGACCGCGATCTTCGAGCGCACGCCCGGCTCGCGCGCCGCCGACTCGATGCTGACGATGCCCTCGTAGATCTCGGGCACCTCCGACTCGAACAGCTTGGTGAGCAGCTCGATCGACGCGCGCGACAAGATGATCTGCGGCCCCTTGGCCTCCTTGTTCACGTCCGCGACGAAGGCGCGGATCCGGTCCCCGGGCCGGTAGCTCTCGCGCTGCACCTGCTCCTTGGCCGGCAGCACCGCCTCGGCGCGCCCGAGGTCGACGATCAGGGCGCCCTTCTCGAAGCGGCGCACGATGCCGTTCACGACCTCGCCCTTGCGGTCCTTGTACTCGTCGAAGACGATCTCGCGCTCCGCCTCGCGGACGCGCTGGATGATCACCTGCTTGGCGGTCTGCGCGAGGATGCGGCCGAAGCCCTCGGTGTCGAGCTTCACGCCGATCTCGTCGCCGACCTCGACCTCCGGGTCGAGCTCGCGCGCCTTCGCCACCAGCACGTGCGTCTCGGGGTCGACGATGTTCTCGACCACCGTGCGGAACTCGAAGAGCTCCACCTCGCCGGTCTCGTCGTTGAAGCGCGCCTCGATCTCCTTCTCGGCGCCGAACTTCTTGCGCGCCGCCTGGCGCATGGCCTCTTCGACGGCGCCGACGATGACCTTGCGGTCGATGCCCTTGTCCTTGGCGATCTGGTCGATCTCGCGCTTCAGCGGGATCATGACGCCTCCCCGGGTGCGGCCGGTCGCGGGCTGGGCGGGGGGCTTCCGCGGAAGTCGGCGCTCGTGAATTGATAGACCTGGTTGGCCCGTGCCACCTCGTCGAAGGGGATCGCGACGTCGCGGCCGTCGACGTGGAGCCGGAGCACGCCGCCCTCGAAGGCGACCAGCTCGCCGCGGAAGCGCCGGCGCCCGTCGAGCGGGCGGCGCGTCTCGAGGCGCACCTCGCGGCCGCGCGCCGCCGCGAAGTCCTTCTCGCGCGCGAGGCGGCGATCGAGCCCGGGCGACGAGACCTCGAGCTGGTAGGGCGTCGGCACGCCGCCGGCGGCATCGAGAGAAGTGCCGATCTCGCGCGAGACCTGCGCGCAGCGCTCGATCGGCACGCGCCCGTCGCCCTCGGCCGTGTCGATGACGACGCGCACCAGAGCGCCTCCGGGACCGCGCCCGAGCTCGGCGTCGACCAGCTCGAAGCCGTGGTCGAGGACCACCGGCTCGATCCGCTCGCGCAGCGCCTGCGGGATGTCGCGATACATGGTCTCCGTCGCCTTTCTCGTCGCCCGCTCGGATTCGATGGGAGCGGCGGCGAGCCGGTCCCGGCACTCATCGAGATCCAGAAACAAAAAAGTGGACCCGAAGTCCACTTTGCCCGCCGCCCAAGGCGGCGCGGTCCACGGCAACTGCATCCACCTGCGATCCAGGAGGGCGCGGGCACGCCCGCCCCAGCTCGCAAGTGGGCGCACGGTATCCGAATTCTGGCCGAATCGCAAGTTCCGGCCCCGACTTGCCGGCTGCTGGGAGGCGCGCTCAGCGCCCCTCCGGCCAGGCGAGCGTCCCGACGAGATCGGTGACGCGGGCGAAGCCGTGCTCCGCGGCGTAGGCCTCGATGCCCTCGGCGACCTCCACGGCCGCGAGCGGGTTCAGGTAGTTGGCCGTGCCGACCTGGATCGCGCGCGCCCCGCAGACCAGGAACTTCACGGCGTCCTCGGCGCTCGCGATCCCGCCGATCCCGCAGATCGGGATGCGCACCGCGCGGGCGGCCTGCCAGACCATGCGCAGCGCGACCGGGCGGATCGCCGGTCCCGAGAGCCCGCCGAGGCCGTTGCGGAGCACCGGCCGGCGCGTGGCCAGGTCGACGTCGAGCGCCTGCAGCGTGTTGATCAGGGAGAGGCCGTCTGCTCCCTCGCCCTCGCAGACGCGGGCCATCTCGGCGATGTCGGTGACGTTGGGCGAGAGCTTCACGAGCAGCGGGAGCGCGGTCGCCGCGCGAGCCGCGCGCACCAGCTCCGCGAGGAGCGCCGGGCGCTGGCCGAACTCGATGCCGCCGCTCTTCACGTGCGGGCAGGAGGCGTTGAGCTCGAGACCGGCGACGCGCGGCACGCCGGTCAGGCGCTTGCAGACCTCGGCATAGCGGTCGATCTCCGTCTCGAAGACGCTGGCCACCACGGGGAGCTCGACGGGCAGCAGCGGCAGCTTCTCGGCGATGAAGGCGTCGACGCCCACGTTCTCGAGGCCGATCGCGTTCAGCATCCCCGCCGGCGTCTCGGCGATGCGCGGCGGAGGATTCCCCTGGCGCGGCTCGAGGGTGAGGCTCTTCGCGACGATGCCGCCGAGCCGGCGCAGGTCGACGAACGGAGCGAGCTCGCTGCCGTAGCCGAAGGTGCCCGACGCCGTGAGCACCGGGTTCCGCAGCCGGATGCCGCCCAGCTCGACGCGCGAGTCCACGGCCGGCGGGCTCAAGGCACCCCCGCCCACGCCACGGAGCCCGCGTCGAGCACGGGGCCGTCGCGACAGACCAGGGCGAAGCCACCGCCGTCCCTGGGGACCGCGCAGCCGAGACACACGCCGAAGCCGCAGGCCATGTGGTTCTCGAGCGACACCATGCAGCGTCGGCCGCGGCCGGCGGCGAGCTCCGCAGCTCGACGCATCATCGGTGTCGGACCGCACGCGTAGACCTGCGCGGGTCCCTCCGCGAGCGCGGCCTCGAGGAGCTCCGTCACCAGGCCGCGCGCCCCGCTGCCGCCGTCCTCGGTGGCCACGCGCAGCTCGACGCCGAGGGCCTCGAAGTCGCTCCGCCCCATCAGGTCGGAGGTCGTCCGCGCGCCGAGCAGCACCGCGACGGGCGCGCGCTCGCGCGCGCGCAGCGCGAGCTCGTAGAGCGAGGCGATCCCCGTGCCGCCTCCCACCAGGATCGCGCGCTCGCCCGCGCGCGGCAGCGGAAACGCGACGCCGAGCGGCCCGACCATCCGCACCCGCTCGCCGATCCGCGTCTCGGCGAGGAGGCGGGTCCCACGCCCTGTCACCCTGTAGAGGATCTCCACCGCAGGCGAGGCGCCGTCCGCGAGCGTCCGATACACCGCCATCGGTCTCGGCAGGAGCGGGTCGTGGCGCGCCGCCGCGCCGACCGCGCCGGGCGAGAGCATGACGAACTGGCCCGGCGCCGAGCCGGGCCAGGACGGTGCGGCGAGCCGGAGCCGGAAGCTCTGGCCGCCCTCGGCGCGGTTGTCGATCACCTCGACGTCGAGCCGCTGCGGAGCGGCGAGCGCCGCGCCGGTCAAACCTCCTCCAGGGCGAGGCTCATCAGGATCGCGTCCTCGCGCGCCTCGTAGTAGCGGGGGCGACGGCCGACCACCGCGAAGCCGTGGCGGAGGTAGAGATCGATCGCCGCACGGTTCTGCGCGCGCACGTCGAGCTGGATCCATCCGAGGCCCGCGCGCCGCGCCTCCTGGAGCAGCGCGCCGAGCAGCGCCGAGGCGCCTCCGCGCCGCCGCAGCTCCTCGCGCACGGCGAGGAGCAGCACCTCGATCCCGCCCGCCCCCGCGCCGGGGACGCGGCGCGCCAGCAGGAAGCCGTCGATCGCGCGCGCCGGGTCGGGCGACGCGAGCGCCCACGCCTCGCCGTCGGGGCGCGCGAGCTCGGCGGCGATCGATGCGCGCGACCAGCCCCGGGCGAAGGCAGCGGCGCCGAGCGCGGCGATCGCCGCCCCGTCGGACGGCCGCGCGCGCCGTACGCGCCACGCGGGCCCGGCCGAGCGGGCAGGCTTCGCTGCGACCGACTCAGCGGGCTTCGCCACGCGGCGTCTCGATCTTCAGCGCGCGGATCTTGCGCGAAAGGCTCTCGCGCGCGAGGCCGACCGCCTCGGCGGTGCGCGACACGTTCCAGCCGTGCTCGCGCAGCTTGCCGAGCAGGTACTCGCGCTCGAAGGCGCGGCGCGCCTCGTCGAGCGTGGTGGCCTCGGGCCCGACGTGTGCGTCCGCGGCGCGCAGCGACTCCGGCAGGTCGTCCGGGACGATCCGCGCGTTCGGCGTCATCAGCACCAGCCGCTCCATCAGGTTGCGCAGCTCGCGCACGTTGCCGGGCCACGCGTAGCTCTGCAGGGCGTCCATCGCCCGCGGCGCGATCTCCTTGGCGTGCGTCCCCGACTCGGCGCAGAACTCCTCGACGAACGCGCTGGCGAGCACCGGGACGTCCTCGCGCCGTTCGCGCAGCGGCGGCACCTGGAAGGGGATCACGGCGAGGCGGTAGTAGAGGTCCTCGCGAAAGTTGCCGGCGGCGATCTCGCGCTCGAGATCCTTGTTGGTCGCCGCGATCACGCGCACGTCGACCTCGATCGGCTCGGTGCCGCCGACGCGCTCGAACTTGTGCTCCTGCAGCACGCGCAGGACCTTGGCCTGCGTCTTCAGCGACATGTCGGCGATCTCGTCGAGGAAGAGCGTGCCGCGGTGCGCGAGCTCGAACTTTCCGCGCTTGCGCGCGATGGCGCCGGTGAAGGCGCCCTTCTCGTGCCCGAACAGCTCCGACTCGATCAGCTCCTCGGGGATCGCGGCGCAGTTCACCTCCACGAAGGGCTCGGCGGCGCGCCGGCTCTGCACGTGGATCTGGCGGGCCACGAGCTCCTTCCCAGTGCCGTTCTCGCCCGTGATCAGCACCCAGCCGTTCGTGGGCGCCGCCTGCGCGATCTGCTGCTTGAGCTTCTGCATCGGCTCGGAGTCGCCGAGGATCTCGTGCGCGCGAAGCGCCGCTGCGCGCAGCCGCTGGTTCTCGCTGCTGAGGCGCCGGTGGTCGAGTGCGTGCTGCAGCGTCAGCAGCAGCTTCTCGGCCGAGAGCGGCTTCTCGATGAAGTCGAAGGCGCCGAGCCGCGTGGCGCGCACGGCCGTCTCGATGTTGCCGTGGCCGCTCATCATGACCACGGGCAGGTCGGTCCCCTGCGCGCGCACCTCCTCCAGCACCTGCATGCCGTCGCGCCGCGGCATGGCGATGTCGAGCAGCATCAGGTCGAGCTCCGCGCCGTCCTCGCGCAGCGCGGCCAGCGCGGCCTCGCCGTCCGATGCCGTGATGACCTCGAAGCCCTCGTCGGAGAGCAGGCCCGCGAGCGAGCGGCGGATGCTCTCCTCGTCGTCGACGATCAGGATGCGCGCCATCGGGTGACTTCGCTCGCCTTCGGCTCGCTGCGCGCGCTCGCTTCGCGAGCGCTGGCCGATGATCCAGACGCGGGCTCGGCAGACCTCGTTTCAGCGCTGAGCGGGAGTTCGACGATGAACCGGGCGCCGTGGGGCTCGGCCTCGTGGACGCGGACGTAGCCGCGGTGGTCGGCGGCGATGCGCGAGACGATCGCGAGCCCGAGCCCCGTGCCGTGCTGCTTCGTCGAGAAGTACGGCTCGAAGATGCGCCGGCGATCCTCGGGGCGGATGCCGGCGCCGTCGTCGACGACCTCGAGCCGGGCGGCGTGCAGCGGCGCGTCGTGGAAGGTGCGCAGGTCGACGTGCCCGACTCGCGCGCCGGGCTCGCTGGCCGTCCGCTCGTGCACGGACGCCACCGCGTTGTCGATCAGGTTCGAGAGCAGCCGTCCGAACTGCTCGGGGTCGAGGTCGACGCTCGGCAGCGACGGGTCGAGATCGGTCTTCAGCACCACGCCCTCCGTCCCCTGGTAGCGCGCCACCGCCTCGCGCACCACGCGGTTCAGGTCGCCCGGCACCGGATTGGCGGCGGGCAGACGGGCGAAGTTCGAGAACTCGTTGACCAGGAGCTTCAGACTGTCCACCTGGCTGGTGATGGCGTCGACGCACTCGTCGAAGACGCGCGCATCCTCGGCGCCGGCGCGGAAGCGCGCGCCGAAGCGGCGGCGGATCCGCTGCGCGGAGAGCTGGATCGGCGTCAGCGGGTTCTTGATCTCGTGGGCGATGCGGCGCGCCACCTCCTGCCACGCCTCCATGCGCTGAAGCTTGACGAGCTGGGTGTAATCGTCGAACACCAGCACCGTGCCGAGGACGCGCCCCTCCTCGTCCTTCAGCAGGGTGATCGTGACGAGGAGCGTGAGCAGCTCGTCGCCCGAGGCAAGCTGGATCTGCCGGCGGATGCTCTCGCGCACGCCGGCGCGAA
>Ga0335085_10002776_pt1 | contig 31883 bp, 26 predicted proteins | sample Lox_Sample_45_FD_206712 | JGI IMG/M metagenome (GOLD analysis project Ga0335085, IMG submission 206712) | Soil microbial communities from Loxahatchee National Wildlife Refuge, Florida, United States - Lox_Sample_4.5 | ecosystem: Environmental > Terrestrial > Soil > Wetlands | place: USA... | reverse complement strand
TCTTCGAAACGATTCAGTGGGACTATCGGGAAAGAGTTGACAGGCCTCTGGTAGACTTCATCTACCCCGGCGGCTGGAACAACGGGCTCTATGTGACTAGGGCTGATCCAAATGGAGTCCTCACGAGTGTACGAACCGGCGCCGCCGACGCATATCAGGCTATCATCAAGAAGGATAACGACACTCATGAGAAGGAGATAGCCGCAAATTAAAGGAGTCTTGTCAAGGTGAGCGCCGTTGGTGATCCGCACCTAAATCTGTGCCACAGCCGAGCAGTTCGAGGTGCAGTGCGTGCATATGGTTGCTCACGTTCTCGTATGGGCCGATTTTGCCCACGAAATGCTACTCGGTATGAACTTAGACTTCCAGAACAGGTTCCGCGCCCGCCTGGAGGGGACTGGCCTGAACCTGACATTTAGAAGGCGCCCCGAAAGTCTCTTTGCGGACGACAACCGGACTGCATAGTTCAGGATGGTCGCTTCGACGCGAGCTTCCCGGAGCCGGCGCCCTTCGTTTTTGGGTGAACTCGCAGGGCAGGAGGTCAGCACGATGCCCGACGCGAAGCAGAGGACCGCACGAAGCACAAACAGGTACTGGTCCGGCGAGGTCACCAAGACAAGCAACGCGCTCGATCTTGAGCCGGGCGTCTTCACCTGGAACGATCCCAAGCGCATCGCGGCCGCGTTGGCGCGCTCGGCGGAGGAAAGCACGCGCCGCAAGGGGACGGCCGCGCAGTCGGCGATGTCCATGCTCAATTTCTACATCAACCGCGCCGGAAAGAACCTTGGGGCCGAACAAAGAGGGATCCTCGAGAAAGCCAAAGACGAGCTGCGGGCGATTTTCCGGAAGGGCTGAGTCGCGGCGCGGAATCGGGGGCTATAATCGAAAGGTGAAGTCCCTGGAGGATTACATCGCCTTGGCGGCCGAGCAGCACCACCACCTTTGCCCCGGGCAGGTGCTCGGGGTGCGCATGGCGATGTTAGGCCTGCGCTCGCTCGGCATCGACGACCCCGCCGCCTACCGCAAGCGCCTGCTGACCTTTGTCGAGATCGACCGCTGCGCGACCGATGCCGTCAGCCTGGTGACGGGCTGCCGGCTGGGTCTGCGGACGCTGAAGTATGTGGATTACGGCAAGGTGGCGGCCACTTTCGTGGATCTCGAGACCGGCCAGGCGGTGCGGGTAGCGGCGCGCGACGACTCGCGCCTCAAGGCCAAGACGATGTTCCCCGAGTGCGGCCAGCCCTACCGGCAGCAGCTTGAAGCTTACAAAGTAATGGCCGATCAGGATCTGTTCAGCATCGAATCGGTGCGGGTGAAGCTGCGCCCCGAAGACCTGCCGGGCCGGCCCCGCTCGCGCGTCGCCTGCGAGCAGTGCGGCGAGGGGATCAACGACGGGCGGGAGACCCGCGCGGACGGCCAGGTGTTGTGCCAGGCGTGCGCGGGCGCGGGCTACTACCAGCGCCAGGGCCCCAAGGCGTAGCGCCAAAGCCGGAATCAGCATGAGTCTCCAAATCCCAGAACCGGAGGCAGGGGGCACGAACCCGCAAGCCCCGGCCCCGGACGTCCATGGGTTCCCGACGCGCCCCGCGGCGCGCCAGCCGGCCCCCCCCTTGCCGATGGCCACGCTGGTGATCATCTTGCTATGCGTCGTCGTCTTCATCTTGCAGACGCTGGCTGGCGGGTCGAAGAATCCGGACGTTCTGCTCAACTTCGGCGCGTCTTTCAAGCCTTACTTTCAGCAGGGACAGTACTGGCGCCTGGTGATGCCGATGTTTCTACACATCGGCTGGTGGCACCTTCTGGTGAACATGTACGCGCTGTATTACCTGGGGCCGTTGCTGGAGGAGATGTACGGTTACGGGCGTTTTGCATTCATCTATGTGGCGGCCGGGATGAGCGGATCGCTGCTCTCCACTTTGCACAGCCACAGTGTGGCGGCCGGCGCCTCCGGAGCGATCTTCGGGGTGGCCGGAGCCATCCTGGTGGCGGGCTACCTGCACCACGAGGCGCTGCCTTACCGGCTGGCCAGGATCTTCCGGCGGGGCCGGCTCGGGTTGACGTTGCTGGTCTTCGTCGTGGTCCAACTTGCCTTTGGTTACCTCTCCACCAACATCGATAACTGGGGACACCTGGGAGGGTTGGCGGGCGGCGCCCTTCTGGCCGTTCTGATGCCGCCTCCCAAAGGGGCCGGCGCCGACGGCTGGTTGACAGGTGGATCGGCGCCTTCGATGCCGGGCGGCCCGCCGGCGCTGAGCGAAGCCGTGCCGTCACAGGCGATCGTGTGGGCGCCGGTGATAGTGGTGGCGCTGGCCATGACCGCGGCGGCGCGTCACTATCGGGTTGCCCGCCAAGTCAGCGATCTACTCGGCGAGGGCCTTCGCCTCGAAGCCCAGAAGCAGCCCGACCAAGCCCTGCAGCGCTTCCAAAAGGCCGAGCAACTCGATCCTGGGAACGAAGCCACCCACGAGGGGCTGGCGCTGCTTCATCTGCAGGCCCACCGCCTGCCGGAGGCCATTAACGAGTTCAACCAGGCGCTGCGCATCGATCCGGATTCGATCGAGGCGCAGGCCGGGCTCGCCGCGGCCTATCAGGAGAGCGGCGATCTGGCTCAAGCCCAGCGCATCTTCGAGCGCCTGGCGAGCCGGAATCCGAAAAGCGTCGAGGTGCAGGAGCAGCTGGCCGATCTGCTCGCCGGGCAGAAACTCTATCAGCAGGCCATCGATCACTATCAGCAGGCGCTGCGACTCAGCCCCAACCTGGCGCTGGCTCACAACAATCTGGCCTGGCTCTACGCCACCGCAGAGGACCCGAAGTTCCGCAACGCCGAGGCGGCGCTGGATCACGCCCGGCGGGCCGTGGCGCTCACCGCTTGGCGCCAGCCCGACTTCATCGATACGCTGGCCGAGGCCCTCTACGCGAACGGCAGCTACGACGAGGCCGTAAAGACCGAGGCGAGGGCTCTCCAGCTCGCACCCGACAACCGGGAACTGCAAGGACACATGGAGCGCTATCTGAAAGCCACCCGGAGGCCGCCCGGCATCGAGGATTGAAGCTCAGCGCCGCGCAAGCTTGAGCGACGCTTCCCTCAGCGATCGTTCCTGGTCAATCTTCAACCAAGATAGCGTGAACCTCGCGCGGGCCGTGAACGCCGCGGATGAGAATCTGTTCGATGTCGGCGGTGCGGCTGGTGCCGGTGACAAAGACCACCGAGCGGGCCGGCGACGGGTCCGGGGTCATGAGCCGCGTCTGCAAGCCCGCCAGCACTTCTTCCAGGCTTCCTACCACCTGAGAACGAAGATAGAAGGCGATGTGGATGGGAGGCGCCAGCGACGCCAACTGGGCCCCTTCGGTGAGGCTGGACAGAACAAGCGTCCCGCTCTCGGCCAGGGCGTAGTCCACCCCGGTGATGCCGGCGGCGGCCGAAAAGCAGCGCTCGCGGTAGTCCTGACCCGCCGGGCTCTCAGGCCAGGCCCAGGCCGGGACGGCCATCCCCCGGCAGATCGCCTCCAGGCCCAGACGGGCCAGCAGGGGGTTTCGAGACAAGACCACGCCAGCCCCCGGTCCTGCCTTCAGGATATCGAGGAGCAAGCCCCCGATTTCAGACCGGCTCCGGACGCGGTGGGCCGAGGCGCCTACCCCGGCAATCTCCTGCTCGAACCGGGTAACCAGATCGGCGGGGTCTATGGGCGGAAGGACCGGCCCAAGGTCGGGCAAAACGGAGAGATCGGTCGGAGCGCTGGCTTGGCCGGGGGTCAAGCCGAGCGCTTGCCGGATTTGCTGCAACATTTCCTTCCGAGACGACAAATCTGCCACCTTTGAGGGCGGAGGAAGATTCTAACACACGCGCTCACCGCAGGTAAGAGCAACAAAACAAGGGCTTAGGTAAATCTCAGCCAGAGTGGCCAAAGAATTGTTGCGGAGGGCATCCGAATGTGCTATTTTCTGCAACCAATCCGGCCGATGCAACATCGAAAGCAAGTACCAAAACGCCGGGGTGAGCCGGACCCCACTGGGAGTGAAGGATAAGAGAAGATGCCTACAACAGTCGTCAAACCTCGAAAGATCTCGTATAAGAGCGTTCTGCTCAAGAAGCGGCAGGAGCTCCTGGCTTCGATTCGGAGCGAGCCCGAAGCCCTTTCGATTATGCGAACGCCGGACGAAGTTGAGTTTGCCGTCAAGACGGCCGAACAAGACGTTTCAGCGGTCACCGCTGATCTGCGCAGCCAGACCTTGCGGGAGATTGAGGGCGCCTTGGCGCGCGTCAGCCGCGGTTCCTATGGGATTTGTGAATCGTGCGGGGAGGAGATCCCCCCGGCCCGCCTCAAAGCTATTCCCTGGGCGCGGCGCTGCGTTACCTGCGAGGAGTTGATATCGAGGAATTGAGCGCTCTTACATGGAGTTGGAGCCAGGCGGCGGCCCTTAGGCCGCCGCTTTTCTTTTATGTCGACCTCCCCGCGGGCCCAACCAGCCCGCCCGCCAGGTTTATAGCCGAGACCCAGGTGGTCCGGAGCCGCCCCTGCCGTTAATCGGAGCCTCTGCTCCCATCCTAGCCATCAGGCTATGGCATTGACCTGTATTAGGATATGTTAGATTCGGAGATTTATATTGACAGGAACACGCTCAGCCTTTATGATTAGCAACCGCTAAACATTTTGGGCATCTAAACTTGTGTAGTCGGGCTCTTGACGAGGAGTCAGAGGATGAGGAGATCATATTAATGGGCAAAATCATCGGAATCGATCTTGGAACCACCAACTCCGTAGTGGCGGTTATGGAAGGCGGGTCGCCGGTTGTCATCGCGAACCCGGAAGGCGGGAGGACGACCCCATCGGTCGTTGCCTTCACCAAGTCCGGAGAACGTCTGGTTGGACAGGTTGCCAAGCGGCAAGCGATCACCAACCCTGAGAACACGGTCTATTCGATCAAGCGTTTCATGGGGCGGCGTTTTAACGAAGTGCAAAGCGAGGTCAAGACCGTTCCCTACCGGGTGGCCCAGGGGCAGAACGGCGACGTGCGGGTAGTGGCGCAGGGGAAGGAGTACACCCCGCCCGAGATCTCGGCCATGATCCTGCAGAAGATGAAGGATGCCGCCGAGCAGTATCTGGGCGAGAAGATCACCCAGGCCGTGATCACCGTGCCCGCCTACTTCAACGACAGCCAACGCCAGGCCACCAAAGACGCCGGGAAGATTGCCGGCCTCGACGTGCTGCGTATCGTCAACGAGCCCACGGCCGCTGCGCTGGCCTACGGTCTCGATAAGCAGAAGGATGAGACCATCGCGGTCTACGATTTTGGCGGCGGCACCTTCGATATCTCGATCCTGGAGGTCGGCGAGGGTGTGGTGGAAGTGAAGTCCACCAACGGCGATACCCACCTGGGCGGCGACGATATCGACAAGCGGGTGATGGATTGGATCGTGGACGAGTTCCGCAAGGACCAGGGCATCGACTTGTCGAAGGACCGCATGGCGTTGCAGCGGCTCAAGGAAGCCGCCGAGAAGGCCAAGATGGAGCTGTCCACCGTTCTGGAGACGGACATCAACCTGCCCTTTGTCACGGCCGACGCCTCGGGCCCCAAGCACCTCAACCTGAAGCTTACCCGGGCGCGCTTCGAGCAGATGTGCGAGGACATCTTCCAGCGTTCGGTGGGTCCGGTGAAGCAGGCCCTGCAGGACGCAGGCATCGGGCCGGACAAGATCCATGAAGTGGTGCTGGTGGGTGGATCGACGCGCATTCCCCGGGTGCAGGAGATCGTAAAGAACCTGTTCAACGGCAAGGAACCTCACAAGGGCGTCAACCCGGACGAAGTGGTGGCCGTCGGCGCCGCCGTGCAGGCGGGCGTGCTCGGTGGAGAGGTCAAGGATCTGCTTCTGCTCGACGTGACCCCGTTGACCTTGGGCGTCGAGACCTACGGCGGGGTGATGACGGCGCTGATTCAGCGCAACACCACCATCCCAACCCGCAAGAGCGACGTTTTTTCCACGGCCGCCGACAATCAGGAGTCGGTCGAGATTCACGTGCTGCAAGGCGAGCGGCCCATGGCCAAGGACAACCGCACCCTGGGCAAGTTCCACTTGGTGGGCATTCCCCTGGCGCCGCGCGGCGTGCCGCAGATCGAGGTCACCTTCGACATCGACGCCAACGGCATCCTGAACGTCTCCGCCAAGGACAAAGGCACAGGCAAGGAGCAGAAGATCACCATTACCTCCTCCAGTGGTCTCGCCAAGGATGAGGTGGAGCGCATGACCAAGGAGGCGGAGCTTCACGCCGAAGAGGATCGCCGCGCCAAGGATGAGATCGAACTCAAGAACCGCGCCGACGCCATGGTCTACTCCACGGAGAAGACTCTCAAGGAGAACCGGGACAAAATCTCCGCGGATGATGCCAAGACGATCGAGGAAGCGATCGAGGAAGCCAAGAAGGCCATCCAGGCCGGGGACAGCTCCAGGATTACGACCGCGGTTGATAACCTCACCAAGGCGTCTCACAAGCTGGCAGAGGTGATGTACAAGCAGGCCGGAGCCGCGGGTGGCCCGGGACCGGGAGCTGGTCCGGCGGCAGGCGCAGGGGCGGCGGCCGGGGGCGACGGCAAGGCAAAGACTGACGGCGAAGTGATCGACGCCGAGGTTGTGGACGAGGGAAAGAAGAGCAACTAGGGGGGAAGGGGGGGGCCCCCCCCTTTGAAATTTGAAAAATGAACCTGAGAAGTTGTTTAGAATCAACAAAAGTTCGCAAAAACGAACCTAAAACGAACCTAAACGAACCCAAATTCGATCGAGAGCGAACGGGAGAAGTCATTTAGAATCAGTAGGGCCTTGGCGAGAAACCGCAAAACGAACCTAAGCGAACCTAAAGGAACCCGACGCAGCCAGACGGGCCGTGGTTAGCCGAAAGTGATTCGTTATGCTTGGCTTATCTGTTCTGGAAAGGAACGGCCTTGGAACATCGAGCGCAAGTCGGAGTTGAATGCCCCCAGTGCCATTTCCGGCAGTTCATGGAGGTTGATTCCGACCTCGTGGATGCGCTGAAGGATTCGCAGGTCGTCAAGAAGATCTACGCCGAACTTCAGGCGTGGGTCGTGTCGCGTTGCCCGGAGCATCTGAGAGCGATTTCGGGAATGAGCAAGAACTGACGATCGGCGGTTGCTCCAGACCCGAGTGCAGTGAATCCGGTCGTCGAGTCAATTGATGCCAGTCGAAACCCAGAAGGATTACTACGCCACCCTGGGCGTGGCGCGCGACGCCAAGCCGGAGGCGATCCGCAAGGCTTACCGGCACCTGGCGCGCAAATATCATCCGGACGTCAATCCCGGAAACAAGGCCTCGGAAGAGAAGTTCAAGGCGCTCTCCGAAGCCTACGAGATCCTGAGCGACGAAAAGAAGCGCAAGATTTACGATCAGTACGGCTTCTACGCGGATAATATCCCACCGGGCGGCTATCCGGGCGCCGGCAATGCGGCGGCCGCCTATACGGCCGGAGGCGCTGGAACCGGCGGTTTCGACTTCTCGGGCTTCGACTTCTCGGACTTCGACTTAGGCGGCGCCCGCGGCTCGCGGACGTCTCCCGGCGGTGATGTTTCCGGCGGCGAAGGAGGCGGAGGGTTCCGGGATTTCTTCGCCCAGATTTTCTCCCGGGGCGCGCGTGCCGAGCCGGAAGAAGACGAACAGGCTCGCGGGCGCGATCTCGAACACCAGATGCACCTCGGGTTCTGGGATGCGGTCCGCGGCACTCAAGTGCGGGTGACGGTGAACCGCAACGAAACCTGCTCCGTCTGCAAGGGGACGGGCGCCGGCAAGGGTTCGCCGACCACTTGCCCCACTTGCGAGGGCACGGGCCGCCTCAACCGCCAGTCGGGCGCCATGCGCTTTTCCGGACCCTGTCCGGACTGCGTCGGAACAGGCAAGCGCCGGCCCGTTTGTCCCAATTGTTCGGGAGCGGGCTACCTTTCCCGGCCGGAGACCTTTGACGTCCGGATTCCGCCCGGCGTGGACCAGGGCTCGCGCGTCCGGGTACCCGGCAAGGGGAACGCCGGAGGAAAGGGCGGGCCGCCGGGCGATCTTTACATCGTCACCGAGGTCGAGCCGCATCCTTTCTTCGAACGCCGCGGCGACAACATTTATGTGAAGCTACCGGTCGCTTTCACCGAGGCCGCTTTGGGGGCCAAGGTGGAAGTGCCCACCATCGACGGACCAAGCACCATCAAGATTCCGCCCGGCACGCAGAGCGGCCAGAAGCTGCGCTTGCGCGGCAAGGGCGTGAAGTCGTTGCGGGGCGACGTGCGGGGCGATCAGTTTGTCGAGGTGCAAGTAGTCGTACCCAAGGTGGCGGACGAGCGCTCGAAGGAGTTGTTGCGCGAGCTCGCCCGGCTGAATCCGGAAGATCCGCGCCGGGACTTGAAGGCCGCCACCTCGTAATCTCATGGCGAAAACGCGACGTCAAAAAACGCAGGCTCGCAACAAGCCCGGCTACATGATCAGCGCCGTGGCTGCCATGTACCACATCCACCCCCAGACCCTGCGGCTCTACGAGCGCGAAGGCTTGCTTTCGCCTTCGCGCAGCGACGGCAACACGCGGCTCTATACCGAAGACGACCTGGAGCGGCTCGAAGTGATCTTGAACCTCACGCGCGACCTCGGCGTGAACCTTGCCGGGATCGAGATCATTCTCAACATGCGGGCGCGTATGAGAGAGATGGAGCGCGAGGTGCAGGCGCTGGTGGAGTACATGCGCGGCCAAGTGGCGCCGCCCGATGCGGTCCCGCGGCGCGCGGAGAACGCCCTGGTGCGCGTCGGCCGGCCGCATCTGGTCCGCGCCCGCACGGCGCGCGGTTATTGATGGAAGGCAATGAGAATCCTGCTGGTCGAGGACGAGCGCAAGGTGGCCAGCTTTGTGGCGCGGGCGCTGAGGGAGCAGGCTTATGCCGTGGATGTGGCGGAGAACGGGAGTCGCGCCCTGGAGCTGGCTTCCCAGGTGGAGTACGACGCCATCCTACTCGATCTTCGCCTGCCGGACATCGATGGCCTGGAAGTGTGCCGCACTTTGCGCCGCCGCGGCGTGAACTCGCCCGTTCTCATGCTGACCGCACGCGGTCTGGTGGAGCACCGCGTAGAAGGGCTCGATGCCGGCGCCGACGACTATCTCACCAAACCCTTCGCCCTAGCGGAGCTCCTGGCCCGCGTCCGGGCCCTGGTGCGCCGCGGGTTCCAGAAAAGCGCCGCCCACCTCCAGTTCGGCGACCTGGGGCTCGAGCGCCATCGCCGCCGGGTCGAGCGCAGCGGCAGCCCGATTCCGCTGACCTCGAAAGAATTCGCCTTGCTGGAACTCCTGCTGCTTCGCGCGCCGGAGATCGTTCCCCGCAGCGAAATCCTGGAGCACATCTGGGACGCGCGTTTCGACAGCGGTACTAACCTGGTCGAGGTTTACATCAACCGGCTGCGGCAGAAGATCGATCATCACCACGCCGTGAAGCTGATTCATACGGTTCGCGGGGTAGGCTACCGGTTGGGCCGCGAAGGCTAGGAGCACGGGAGAGGGGCACGCGCAGAGGTCCCGGTCGCGGTCGGTAGGGCGGCGCCGCCCGACCTTGATCATCCGGCTTGGAGGCAGGCTAACTTGGCAGCGACATGCGCAGCTTGGACTTGCTGAGCGCCTTCAGGAGTTGGCCTTCGGCCTCATCCTTGGTCCAGTCGCGGACCGCGGCGACCTCATCCACCAGCAGTTGCCAGGCGCGGTCGAACATGCGCTTCTCGCGGAAGGAAAGGGGTTTGGCTTGGCTCAGGAGCAGCAGCCCTTTGAAAACCTCGGCGACTTCCAGCAGCGACCCGCTCCGCATCTTCTCGGAGTTCTCCTTGAAACGATCCTTCCAGTCGGGAGGGGTTTTCATGCCGCCGTTGTTGAGGTAATCGAAGACCGCGGTGATCTCACGCAGCTTGGCGACCCGGCGCAGCCCCAGGTTTGCCACATTGGTGGTGGGAACCATCACCCGGAGACCGTTGGAATTGAGCTTGAGCATGTAGAACATTTCGGGCTGGCCGGTTAAATTGCGGTGGGAAATCTGTTCGATGGTGCCTACGCCTTGATTGGGATAAACAATCTTGTCGCCGACGTCAAAGGTCATAACCCCCCCGGCTCGCGATTTCGCTGCTTACCCGTGCAGCATAGCCTTGCAGTAGACTTCCGTCAAGCCCTAAAGCAGCTGGGGACTCTGCGTACAGGGCCCGAAAGCCCACTATTCTGCAGGAAAGCGCGGCTGTCGATAAAGGGCATTGAAGACCACCGTCACAACGCCGATCACCCCGAAAACCAGGACACTGCCTTCCGGGCCGACGCTGCCCCCCGTAAGCCAGGCCGGACCATGCAGGGACGAACGCAGCAGATGCTCGGGGATCACGGTCCCGCTGTTGGGAACCGAATAAAGAAAGCTCTGGGCGTAGTCCCAGCTGGCGTGCATGCCGATGGCGAACCAGAGGCTGCCTGTGCGGCGCAGGGTCAGGCAGAAGAAAAGGCTAATCATCGCCGCAGCCAGCGCGCCCGCCCCGTCCTCGCCTGGGTTCCTGAGGTGGGACGCCCCAAAGGCTGCCGAGACCAGAATAGCGGAAGGCCAGAATCCCAGCCCGGTGGCGAGCGTGGCCAGAGCGTAGCCTCGAAAAATGTACTCCTCCGCCAAGCCGACCACCACAAAGGTGAGACCCCAAAGGGCGGCATCCCACAAGAGCGAGGTGCCGCCCGGCATGAGGCCTCCGAAATCGAAACCGTGACCGAGATGCATGGCAACCAGCAGCGCCGTCAAGGCCAGGAATCCCCAGAGCGCACCGAGCCAGAATCGAGCCCCAAAGGCGCCGCGAAGGGGAAGACCGTAGTCAGCCAGGGAACGGTTCTCGATCCGCGCCATCACCAGCGACGCCGACAGAGCAGCGAGAAGGTCCACTCCCTCCCCGGCGAGGGGAGGGGGAAGGTTGGACTGGCGAAGGGCGGGATCGAGAAGAATGAGTAATACGGAGGCGGCGACGTACTCGAGAGCCACGAAGATCAGAAGCCGCCACCCGGCGCGAATGCCTGTCGGACCAAGAAAGACCTTGATCACCAGCGGCTCGGGCGAAGGCTCGCGCCCGCCGTTGGCCGGCGCGGAACCGGTTTGCCTGGACCTCGTGAGATCGGGATCTGCGGTGATCTACCTACCCTCCCTTTGGCTGGCAGTCGCTCTGCATCTACGAGGCCGTGTCGGGAAGTGAGTTGCCTGCGACCTGACGAGGCTAGCGGCTTGGCTCATTTTGATCCCTCGCGACGTCGCTGGTAAGATCATACTGACTGGAGTGGCGGCCGTGTGTTCGAGAGTCGCAAGTTCGATCTTCATCGCCATCCGCGTCAAGAGCTTATCCGTCGGCTGCCTGCTGCTGGTCTTGGCGCTGGGCCCGCAGGGAGCGGTCTCCTCTGCCCTGGCGCAGGCCATAGCGCCCAAACCCGCTCCGGCCTCCGATTCCCAAGCCCCGGGCGCCGCCGCGCCGGCAGGGAAAACGGCGACGCCGATCAACAAGACGGGCGAAATCGACCTTATCCGTGGACTCTCCAGCGAGATCGCGGTTTCCAAGGTTACGATGCCACGTGGCAAGCACGGCATCTATCTCAACTCCAGCGGCCAAATCGATCAGGCGAAGGCCCGGGAAGAGCTCAAACAGTACGGGCCCGCCATCAATCCGGGCACGCCGGTGAAAATCACCAGGATCGACTTCAAGGCGGACAGTCTGACCTTCGAAATCAACGGCGGCGGGAAGAGCGGCACGCATTGGTATCAGCACATCCAGGTCGGTATGGGCACGACGACCCAGCCCATCGCGCCGCAGGACGAGAATCAGACCCTGGCTTACGGCTCTTACGTTACCCTGAAGTTCCCGGGCCGCGTGCCCGACCTCACGGTGACGCAGGCCAAACAACTGCTCGCCCCCGCGCTCGACTTTGAACGCCACTCCCCTACGGTCCTCTACTCGCCCAGCGTACCTCCCAAGTACAAGGAGGCCATCAAGAACCATCAGGCGGTGGTGGGTATGGACCATGACGCCGTGCTCTCCGCCAAGGGGCCGCCCGACCGCAAGGTGCGCGAGGACCAGCCGGACGGCAGCTCCAAGGAGGACTGGATTTACGGCCTGCCGCCGCACGTGCTGTTCGTCACCTTCGACGGCGACACCGTGGTCAGCGTGAAGCAATACTAAGGTCGATCGGCGCTCGGGCCATGTGCCATCGGCTCGGCAGGCGTCGCCCCGTCTGAGTGAACGGCCTGCTCCGAACCTCACCATTGAAACTCCACTCGGGTGCGGTGGGTGGCGAACTCCGTATAAGGCGCGACGGTCAAGGCACGAATCGGGGCCGGCGAATCGGCATAAGCCAGTACGACGGTGAGCACGTTCCGGGCATTGCCTCCGAACGTAAGGTAAGGATCGGGCAGAAAGAAATCCTTTTGCGGCCCGGCGATCACGTAGCGTCCGACAAAGCGACCATTGAGATACAGCAACGCGTCGCGATCGGCCTCCAGCGTGACCTTCCACGGAATCGACCAGCCCTCCCCGGGCGCCTCCAGGCTGAACTCGGCGCGGCACCAGCAGAAGGCCGGCACGATGCCCGCGTGGATGGCGGTGGCTCCCGCCGGCACCTGTTGGGAAACGGCTCCAGTGGGCCCAAAATCGGGATCGATACGGCGGCCGCGCATCGCCGCCGGAAACCTCTGCACGTTCCATGGTTGAAGGACTGAGGCGGACGGCTCATCCTTGCCGTAGCGCACCGCCTCGACGCCTTTCATTTCGCCCAGCTGTTCTCCGAAATTGGGGCTGCCGAAGAGTTCATACGCGATCACAATCCTGTTGGCGCCGGCCTGCGAGTAGTCTCCAAGTGCGAAATCGACCCTCTTCTGGGGCTTCGACGCTTCCGGCACCAGTTTGCCGTTGATGAACACCTTCTTGCCGTCGTCGGCGAAAGCCGAGATCCACATCCGAGGTTCACCCTGATAAGAAAATTCGGCACGATACTTGACGTAGCCATAAGGCAGCGCCCCAAGATCATCGAGCGGCCGCGGCGCCGTCGCCAGCCACTCGCCCACGCCAGGATCGAAGCGCTCCAGCCAGGCCTGCTCAGGCCTCAAGGTCTGAGGTTCGGCCGGAGGCTTGGGAGTGTGGACTTGGAACCGGAACGTCTCCCGGTGCTTGTCGTAGTCGAACTCCGCTGGAGCTCCGTTCAGCCAGAACTTCTCGGGCAACGGCGGAATCAGCCCGACGACGTCGTGCTCTCCCGGCGCGAAGTCGAAGTCGGCCCACACGGTCTTCTTGGTGAGACCGCTTCCGGCGACCAGGGCAGCGTCCGCGAAAAATGGGATCGAGACGCTGCCCTTCTGCTCCTCTTCGGGCAGGGCGGCCGTGCCGGGCAGGACGGAAACGGGCCAACCGACCGTCCAGCTCTTGAGCGCTCTTTCGCGAGGCAGCAGCACCACCTGCAGATGCGTGTTGAACATCAGCATCTTGAGCCCCGCCTCGACCTGCAGCCCGCAGACCCAGGACTCGTATTCCTGGTCCCAGTATTGATAGACCGTGTCGCCTTCCACGTGCGGCTCGTTTTCCGTGGCCAGGCTGAGCTCCACCAGCCGTCCCGGCTCATCGTAGAGCACCAGGTAAGGCCGGCCGCTTTGGCCGTAGGCCAGAATCTCGGCCGTGGAGTAGCGCAGGACGTCCTCCCCGATCGGAATCTGCACGGGCAGCATCTTCATCTCGCGTGGCCCCAACTCAAGCTGGCCCTGACGCGGAAGCGTCACGACACGGTGGGTGGGCGAATTGGGATCCTGAAAGGTCGCGGTATAGCGCTGGCTGGCGTTGGCGTTTTCCCGGATAAAGAGGGCGCCGCTCTTGCCGTTCACCCGCAACGTGACGCTCACCTGCGGGTTGGTGCAGGTGGTGGCGCCGGCAGCCGCCTCGGCGCGGGCGAGAACACCGCCCAGCAACCGCAACGAGGTCCCGATGCCGCGCGCCGCGTAATACTTCTCCCACAGACCGCCGGGCTCGCGCAGCGGGGCGGCATAGTCGTAGGTGGTGGTGAGCTTCTGGGCAGCCCAGTCGAAGTTGGTGCCGCCGAATCCCATATAGTAGTTGTAATAGACCACGCCCTGCTCGATCGCCGTCTTGGAAAGCGCGCTGAGCTGCGCTCCGTCCACGCCGTTCTGATCGACCGATAGTTTGCCGCCGAATTGGGAAAACCAGCCGCCTTGCAGCTCGGTAATGCCCAGGGGCGCGTCCGGCTGCTGCTGGCGCAGCTTGGCCAGCGCGGGCACGAGCTCCTTTGTGATCTGCCAGCGGGGGTAGAAATTGCAGGTGTCGACGATCCGCGCAAAGTCCGGATCCTGGCGGTCGCGAACCTGCTTCGTCCAGCAGGTGATGAGCGGAATGTCGATGCCGGCCTCCCAGGCCATGTGCGCTAGGGCGCGGACGTAGGCCGCCTTCTGGGCGTCGGGCAGCTTCCAGTAATCGTACTCGTTTTCAATCTGCAGCAGGATGATCGGACCGCTGTGGGTCACCTGATGGCGCTCGATCACCGGAAGCACCGCGCTAAACCAGTGCTGGGATGTCCGGATGCTTTCGGGATGGTCGGAGCGCAGCGGGAAGCGGCGATTGATCACCCAGCGCGGAAAGCCGCCCGAGTCCCATTCGGCGCAGACGTAAGGCCCGGGCCGCGCGATCAGGTAGAAGCCCATGCTGGCCACGAGCTTGACGAACTCCTCAAACTCGCTCAGGTCAAGGCGCCCTTCCTCCGGCTCGTGGTAGTTCCAGAAAACGTAGGTCTCAATCACGTTGAAACCGGCGCCCTTCAGCTTCAGCAGGCGGTCATGCCACAGCTCCCGCGGACAGCGCGGGTAGTGGAAGGCCGCGCCAAACAGAAAGGTGTCGCGATCGTTGACGGTGAAACATTGGCTGTCATAACGGATGAAATGAGGCTGCGGGAATTCGCTGCCCGGAGCCGCGGCCCGGTCCGGATCCGTTGCCAGACCGGGCGGAATGAGCCGGGCGATCCCGGGACCGTGGCCCAGGCCCAATCGAGCCATCAGAGGCCCCCCGAGCACCGATTGCAGAAAGTCCCGCCGCGATCTAGTCCCCACCTTGGCCCCCCTTTTTGGGCCATCAGCCAGGCCCTCTGATTTTTTCGCCCTCAGCAATTGGTATTAAACGTGCCAGCGTACCTGAAAATTCTCGACCCTTTGTTTTCTTATACCTAACGGCTTTGTTCTGTATTTTCGCCCGCAGCTATATTAATGATCTAGTAATATAATTGTCAAACATCGGCGGCCCAAACTAAGATTCGCACCAAATGTCCCGGCGGCGCTCGAGATCGATCGCCGCTCCTCGACGGGGCTTTGCTTACAGAATGATTCTCTCGTCGCCCTGCCGCCGCGTGACCCGTTCGCGGTCCAGATACTCGAGCAGCGGGATCGCGTACTTACGGGTGATGCCGGTCATCTCCTTGAACTCCGGCACGGCGATGCGGTTGCTCTTGGTCTTGTGCTCCGCCAACAGACGGCGCAGCCGCTCCAGCGCTGAGCGATGAAAAACGAGCCCTTCCGAGACCTTCACCAGCGTTTTCTCCCGCACCAGAACCTGAAAGATCTTCTCCGCGCGCGGCCGATCGATCGGCAAGCCGGCGAGCACCTCGGAGGCTGCCGGCACCGCCAGCCCGGCTCGTTCGAAGGCCCGGCTGATGCTCTCCTTGGCAGCAGACTCCTCCCGGTTGAGGCGGACATCGCGCCCCGACAGTCGAATCACCTCGGCGTCAACTTCAATCTTCTTCTGGGAGGCCAGGGCCTCAAGCGTAGCGTTGAACAAGGGCGCGGATGGAAGCTGCGCCGCGCGGCTTCCGCCAGGCGCGGCCGGGATTCCGTTTCTCAAGCCCAGCCGGCCCCTCAGGTCTTCCTTGGCGAGGCCGCGCAGGAGCGGATTCTGGGTGTGGAAGCTGTCGAGCGTCTTGAGAATGCGGCCCGTCAGGTCCTTGAAGTGCTGGGCGTCCGCCAGCAGCGACGGCGGCTGCCCGATGGCGACCAGGCGGCCCTCGCGGATGGACGCGGCGGCGTGCCGCAAGACATCGCCCGGCCACCAGCCCGCGCGGCCGGCCAGGGCGGTTACTGCCGCCTCGCCGAGCTCCCGGAGCCAGATCTCGACCCGCCTCCCTGCACCGCCGCGCTCCAGCCCTTCGAGCAGCTCGCGCGCCCTCGAGTCCCCCGCAAGGCGCCGGGCCGGCCGGTTATCCAGCACCATCCCGCCGCCGACGGTCGTCACCGGCGAGAACTGGCGGATGATGAAGCGGTCGTCCGGCAGGAAGAGACCGGAATCGGCCAGGCGCAGCTGGGCATAGGCTCGCTCGCCGGGCCTGAGCTCGCGGCCTTCCAGCAGCACCACCTCGGCTATCGTCTCCGCAGTTCCGGCGTGGAAGTGAACCCGGCTTCGGTTCTTCAAGGGCCGGGCCGAAGCGAGGAGCGAAAGGGCGCAGTCAAGGCGATTGGCCGCCTCAAAAAGGCCGGGCGCCGCCACCACGGTGCCGCGCGCGACATCCTGGGCCTCGATACCGGCCAGATTCAAGGCGGTCCGCTGGCCGGCCACGGCTTCACTGACCGACTGGCCGTGCACCTGGATTCCCCGCACCCGCACCTTGCGCCCAACTCTCCCGGCGCCCGGGCCACCCAGGGGAATCAGCTCGGCTTCGGCCTCTTTCTCGATCCGACCTGCGACCAGGGTCCCGGTCACCACGGTGCCGAAGCCCTTGATGACAAACGAGCGGTCGACGGGCAGGCGGAAGGGCAGGTCGGCCGGGCGGGCGCTGGCCCCCAGGCTCAAGCGCTCCAGCTCCTGGCGCAGCTCCTCCAGCCCGGCGCCGCTGCGCGCGCTGACCGCCACCATGGGCGCGTCCTCCAGAAACGAACCCGCGACGAATTCGCGCACCTCGAGCCGCACGGTTTCCAGCAGCTCCGGGTCCGCCAGATCGCTCTTGGTCAGGGCCACGAGGCCCTGCTTGACGCCTAGCAACTTGCAGATTTCGAAGTGTTCGCGCGTCTGCGGCTTGATGGATTCGTCCGCAGCCACCACCAGCAGCACCAGGTCGATCCCGCTGGCGCCCGCCAGCATGTTGCGGACGAAGCGCTCGTGGCCGGGCACGTCCACGAAGCCGATGCGCACGCCGTTCCCCAGATCCAGATGGGCGAAACCGAGGTCAATCGTGATGCCGCGGCGCTTCTCCTCGGCCAGACGGTCGGGGTCCGTTCCCGTCAGGGCGAGAACCAGCGACGACTTGCCGTGATCGATATGGCCGGCGGTGCCGACGATGATGTCCTTCATGAGCTCACTGACCCTTGCCGTCGCCCGGCGGCTGGACGCCTGTTCAGGCTGGGGGGAAGATCCGAGCAGGGTCCGGGCATGCTCTCAAGCCAGATGACGATCGATTACTCGGGTGTCTTGCTGGCCGGCGACGCTCCAAGCCCCGGGGGTGACTCTGGCTTCTTGAGACCCTGCTTCCTGGGCGCCGGCTCAGGAGCGGTGGTCTCCGTCGAGGAACCTTCCCACACGCTCACCACCACCCAGTCGCCGAACTGCTTCTGAAGAACGACGTCGTAGTTGGCGCTGGCCTGCGGCACTTCGAGGGCGACGTGGGCCAAGGCGCGGTCCTGGCCGGGACTGAACGTGAGCCGCCTGACCTCAATCTGCGGCGGGGGTGGGGCCGCCTGCCTCTTGGCAGCAGATTTCGAATCGTCCCGGAAGGCCGCGATGAAGTAGGTGTGCAGGGCTTCGGGGATGGAGGCTCCGGCGTTCTTGCCCGCGGGCGACGCCAGATACCGCGCCCGGGTCGCGATGACCTCTTCGGCGTTCTCCACGTCGTCACGGATCACGGGATCCTGAATCGTCGTCTCCGCCTGCTTCAACTGCGGAACGAGTCCGGGGTCAGAGCGCACGGTCAACGCCCAGACGCCAGCTTCGGTGACCGTCCGGTCCGGCTCCAGATCCGACCTTCCCACCGCCTTGAGGAGCGCTTGGGTTATTTCGGAAGCTTTGTATTCGCCCAGGGCTCCGAGGTAAAAGCGGCGCAGGTCGAGGTCGCGGGGATCGGCCACCAGCCTCTGCAGAATCGTCATCGCCCTTTCGCCGCCAAGAAAGGCGAGGCACTGGGCCGCGAACTCGGCCGTCCGATCGTCGCGCAGCGCGGCTTCGAGCTGCGGAATGATGTCGGGTCCGGCGGCGAAAGCGGCGTCGTAAAGGGCCTCGGAGGCCGCCGGGTTGGCCGAGCTCAGAATGGCGTCGAGCAGCTCCGGGGCCCAATCGCCGGGCAAGGGAGAGTCGCCGGGGGCGGCATCCGGAGAAGCAGGCTGATCCGCGGCCGAGGACTTGGTGGGATGGAGGAGCGCCGGCTTGGGCCGCACGACCGGCGCTTCCGCGGAGCCTGGCGGGGTCTGCGCGGCTGCCACGAGCGCGATCGTCTGAAAGCAAAGGAGGGTCAGCAGCGCTTTGACGAGGCCGCAACAGCCTCCCCGGCGGCCTGATCGAACGTCTCCCTCCTGTGGGGTGATCCTCACTGACGGTTTACAGAATTTCATCTCTCTCTAGGATGCAGTTCGGGCGCCAGCCGTCCCCCAGGGCTTGCTTGGGGATTCCTCCGGTCTGCGGAACCCGCGGCCCGGCCGACGGACGGAGATCATCGAGCGATCCTCTTTCAATTTTAACAGAGCTTCCGGCGCATCCGTCCGGGATCGAATCGCGAGGACGGCTAATTGAAGGGCAGGTAGACGAGAAGGCTCCGATCGTAAATCCGGAAGCGGCAGCAGCAGTTGTCCGAGGCGCACATCACCGGGACCACCCCGAAGTACTGCGGCGTGGTTAGCAGGCCGGCTTGGCCACAAGCCGGGCAGGCGATGACGGCGGCGAAGATGGAGGCGGTGCGGGTCCTCAGGGTCGGCGCGCGGTCGAGGGCGATCACATCGCCCGGCTCCATATCGGTGATCTGATCCTCATCCACATGATGGACCGAGCGCGGCCAGTCGCTGGGCGCGGGGCCGCGGGCGGCGTGTAGCAGCTTTCGCGGCGCCGGGTGAGACGGTATCGCTTCACTTCGACTACCACTCCGGACTCGACGCATCGATCGGCTTTCGCTCATAGACCGCCAAGGCAACGGCAGATGGATCTGGCCTTGCTCCCTGCATCCCCTCAAGGCTATCGACGGAACCGGCCCCTCGGCTGAGGCGGATTTGCGCCAGTTCCAAATCGGTCCGCCGGTTCCCGAAACGGAACCCGAAAGGGTCACCCGCTGACAGCTCCGCCCTCCGGGAGCCCCCGGCCGTGGCGCTTCAGTCCTGTAAGACCTCTCAATGATTGGGCTCTTCACGAATCAGGATTCGAAATTCTGGCAATAACCCTTGACAAAAAAAGGCCATAAAGCCTAGTCGGTGCTGGCCGATACAAAAGCTGTCAGCGGAAGCTCAGGCAGAGACGGATTCAACCTTGGTCCAAGGCTCTGACACTGCGTTGCCGGTGACGAGCGGGCACGATCCCGCCGGAGTGTTGGTCAGCTTGGCAGGCCGCGTGCGTAATTCAGCGCACCAGGCGGCCGTTTGACACACAGCCGAGGTGGCCCAGGGCGGAGCCAGTCCTCCGCGACCGCGGTGAAGTGTGCCCCGGCCGCGTTACTGCGTGGCGCCGGCGCCGCCCACTCAAGTGCTGATCGGATGCTCCTGAAAGGTGGAGAAGATGGCAACCCAGACTGCTGCGGGAACACCCGAATCTCAACTTCGCCCCCCCCTTCCACGCCACCGGCCGTCCTGGCCGCTGGAAAAGCGGCCCGCCCGCCAGCGCGCCAAGCAGCGCCGCGAGGCGCAGGCCGCCGAGCAGGCGCGGGAGCGCGAGGAACTCACCTTGAAGCTGCTAGGGCTGGTGAAGCGCGTAGCCCTGGAAATGAGAGAGCATCTGCCCGCCCACGTGGACGTCGATGATCTGGTCAGCGCCGGCACGCTGGGGTTGATGGAAGCCGTGCGCCGCTTCGAAGCCGGCAAGCAGGTGAAGATCGAAACTTACGCCCGCTACCGGATCCGCGGCGCCATTCTGGACGCCCTACGCAATCTGGATCCGGCTTCACGGGACATGAGGAAGAAGAACAAGCGGGCCGAACGCGTGTTTCAAGAACTCGGAGCCAAGTTGGGCCGTCCGGCGACCGACCTCGAGATGGCGCAGGCCTTGCAGGTCAGCTTGAAGGACTGGTACCGCTCGGTGAGTGAGCTGCAGAGCATGGGGGTGGAGTGGCTGCGGCCCACCCAGATGGGCAACACCCGGCAGATCGACCAGGAGGACCTGCCCGCCACCAACCAGGACGACCAGTTCGAACTCTGCTTCCGGCGCGAACAGCGCGACCTCGTCAACAAGGCCCTGGAGCGCTCGACCGAGCGCGAACGGCTCATTCTTTCGCTCTACTACGAGCACGACCTCACCATGAAGCAGATCGGCGACGAACTCGGCATCGACGAATCGCGCGTTTCCCAGATTCATTCGGCCGCCCTAAGCCGGCTGCGCACCCGCGTGCACAACTTGTTGCGCGCGCCCATGCGAGCGGCGATGCAGACGCCGGTCAGCCCGTCGACGTTCGCCGCGCAACTCTGACCCTCAGGCCGGCATTGCCGCTCCGGGCTGTCCATGATACAAACGATGCAGGGCTCCCGAGACGAGGAAGCGGGCTCTGAGCTTTCGGGGTCCCGTGAAACGCGGGCGCCCCGGCGGTCGACATCATGAATCGATACGACGGCAAGACGTTTGAAAACCAGAACGTGGTCCTGGACGAAGGCGTCTTTATCAACTGCGTCTTCAAGAATTGCAGCCTCGAATATAGCGGCGGCGACGTTTACGTGCAGAACTGCCAGGGCGACGGCTGCCAGCTGATCTGGCGGGGCGCCGCCCAGCGGACCGTATTCCTGCTGCAGGGCCTCGGCCTGATGGCCGCGCCGACGCCGCCTCCCTCCGCCAACACCCGCGTCCAGTAAGCCGCTCGCCTCTGCTACTGCCCGTTCGCTTCTTCCCACCAGCCTCTCGGCAACCGTATACTCAGACGAAGGAGAGAATCATGCCCTCGCGTCGTCGCTTCCTTGCTCGCTTGGCCGCCTTGGGCGGCGGTGCGCTGGCGGGACGGCAGCCTTGGCTGGCCGAAGTGGCCCGCCGCGGGGCGGCGGCAAAGGGCAAGGAGCCTCCGGGGGCGCTGCCCGTCCGCTACGTCAATGTCGCCCAGGCAGCCGGGATCGATTTCGTACAGGACGCGACCGCCACCGACCAGAAATATTATCTCGAGACCATGGGCACCGGACTGGGCTGGATCGACTACGATCAGAACGGTCTCATGGACCTCTATTTCGTGCAGTCGGCGGCGACCGACATTTACACGCCCCCACGGCCGCTACGCTCCGCCCTGTACCGCAACAACGGCGACGGCACCTTCACCGACGTCACCGAGAAGGCCGGGGTGGGTGCCGCCGGGCTCTACGGCCAGGGGGTCGCGGTCGGCGATTTCGACAACGACGGCTTCCCGGATCTCTACGTCACCGGCTACGGCCGCTCGATCCTCTTCCGCAACAACGGCGACGGCACCTTCACCGACGTCACGGCGAAGGCCGGCGTGCCGGATACGGGCGGTTGGGGCACGAGCGCCGGCTGGTTCGACTACGACCGCGACGGCTTTCTGGATCTGCTGGTGTGCAACTATATCGAGTGGACGCCTCAAACCAATATCTGGTGCGGCGACCACAAGCCGGGCTACCGCTCCTACTGCCACCCCGACAACTACAAGGGCCAGCGCCTGAAGCTCTACCACAACAATCGCGACGGCACCTTCACCGATGTGAGCGACAAGTCCGGCGTGGGCCATCCCGAGGCCAAGGGCATGGGCGTGGTGCTGGCCGACTTCAACCACGACGGCTGGACCGACATCGCCGTCGCCAACGACACCTGGCCGAACTTCCTCTTCCTCAACCAGCACGACGGCACGTTCAAAGACGTGTCGTTCATCTCGGGTATCGCCGCCAGTGAAGACGGCAAATACGAAGCCGGCATGGGCATCGACGCGGCCGACCTGGACGGCGACGGCTGGCCGGAGATCTACATCACCCACCTGGATCACGAGCTGAACCGGCTCTACCGCAATAATCGCGACGGCACCTTTGATGATGTGACCTATGCGAGTGGAATCGGGAATACCGCCATCGACCTGAGCGGCGTGACCATGAAGTTCCTGGACTACGACAACGACGGCTGGACCGACATCTGCCAGGTCAACGGGGCCATGCTCGACAACATCAAGATGTATCACTCCGAGGTGAGCTATCCGGAACCGAAACTGATGTACCGCAATCTCGGCGGTGGCAAGTTCAGCAAAGTGTCGGAAGAGCTGGGACCCGACTTCATGCGGCCGGTGGCGGGACGCGGCCTGGCGACGGCCGACTACGACAACGACGGCGACATCGACCTGGCCATCAACGTCCGCGGCGGCGCCCCCGAGCTGCTGCGCAACGACGGCGGCAACGCCCATAACTGGGTACAGGTTCTGTTGATCGGAACCAAGTCCAACCGCGACGCGGTCGGCGCCTCGCTGAAGCTGGTGGCGGAAGGGTTCACGCAGGTGAAGCAGCGGCAGGGCGGCATGGGCTACATGTCCGCCAGTGATCCCCGGGTCCATTTCGGACTGGGAACCCGCAAGACCATCGAGTCGCTCGAGATCACCTGGCCAAACGGGGCCGTCGAGAAGCTCGACAAAGTGCCCGTGAACCAGATCATCGCGGTCAAGGAAGGCGAGGGTATTGTGCCTCGGCCGTTTCCGAAAGTCCCTCCGAAGTAAGCCCCACCTCAGCCTACCGGACCGGGAGACGGTCCACCTCACGCGATCGGCACGCCCTCGTGATCGGGATTGTGGAGGGTCATCCTCATGCCGTACTCCGGCCGCAACGTCAGTGAAGGGAGCGGCCAGGTGCGGTGGCCGGGAACCGTGCGGAAGCGGAACCGGCGCATGGTCGTGGCCAATACCAGGGCTGTCTCCAGCAAAGCGAACTCCCTTCCGATGCAGACACGGGGCCCTCCTCCGAACGGGAAGTAGGCGAACTTCGGCAACCGGTCGATCAAGCCGTCGGCCCACCTCTCAGGGCGGAAGGCGTCCGGCTGATCGAAGAAGCGCGGGTCGCGTTGCAACACCCACTGAAACATGGCCACGGTTGCGCCCTTGGGAATCGTGTAGCCGCCGATTTCGCAATCGCTCAGCGCCTCCCGGACCACGCCGTAGGCGGGCGGATAAAGCCGCAACGACTCCTTGATCACCCAGTCCAGATACGGCAGACGAGGCAGGTCGGCGAGCGTGGCCGGGCGGTCTCCGAGAACACAGTCGAGCTCCTGGACTAGTTTCGCCTCCGCCTCGGGGTGTTCCCCCAAAAGAAAGAGCGTCCAGGTGAGGGCGAGCCCGGTGGTCTCGTGCCCGGTAAAGAACAGGGTCGCCATCTCGTCCCGCAGCTGGCGATCGCTGAGATCGAACCCGTAGGCCTGCTGCGCGTGCAGGAAGGCGGTGAGCAGGCTCTTCTCTTCTCCGTTCGCGCGCCCGTTCGACTGGCGGCCCTCCCGGATCGCGTCGTAGATGATACCGTCCAGACGCCGCATGGCACGGCGGTAGCGCACGTTGCCGGGCGTGGGGATCCACTCCGGGATGGCGTACATGCCGAAGCGGTCGGCGAACTGCTCCAGGTAGACATTGATGGCAGCCGTGGCATCCTCGATCTCGTCGGCGATGTCCCGGCCAAAAAGCACCCGGGCGATGATCTCGAGGGTCAGCCGCATCATCTCCTGGTGGACGTCGCGCACTTCGCCGGCCTGCCACAAATCGAGCAGCCGCTCTGTGTAGCCGACGATGGTCTCGGCGTAGGTATCGATGTGTTCGTGCCGGAAAGCGCGCTGCCCCATCCGGCGCTCGCGCACCCAGGTCTCACCGTCGCTGGTCAGCAGGCCTTCGCCGAACAGCGCCCGGCTCTCCCGCAGGTAGACGGCCTTGATGAAATTCCGGTAGTTGGTGACCAGGATCTCCTCGATGTAGCGAGGATGGCTGATCAGATAGGTGGGAATATTCACCACCTCAAAGAAGACGATATCACCATACTCCCGCGCCATCCGCGTGGCGTACTTGACGTCTTCCTCGCGAATCTCAGGAAGCACACCCAGCAGAAAATGTCCTTTAGGGCCAGGAGGACGTTTGATAGCAGGCATAGTTAGCAGGGTCTAGCCAAGAGTATCTTTCATTCTACAACGATCTTGCTTCGCGCTGAGGGCGGTCGGTCCTTAACCGGCCGATTCCGCGGGGCCAGGCTGCGCGGGGCGGCTCAGTCCTAGCCCGGTTCACTGCCCGAGGCGACGAGCAACCCGCCTTCGAACCAGAACGCGTCCTGCAAACGTAACCATAGATGAGAAAACTCTCTCAAAGGTTGGAGTCAAAGTTCGCTTCGCGTGCCGGAGCGCTGATGCCGGATCTGACTGCAGCCCCATCCGTCAAGCGCGCTTCTGCCGGCTTTCCTCGCGCCCGCGTCCCAACCTCTCCTGCCGGCGGAGTTCCTCGAGCCGAGCCTTAGCCATCCGGCGAAAGACCGGCCGGGGATCGGATTCGATCCCCGCCTGACAGTCGATCAGCAGCCTCTCGGCCTCACGGAGGTGATGCTCCGCCGCCAGGCAGCCTCCGAGCGCGCTCTCGGCTTCCGCCACCTCCCAGGGAACGAGGGGAAACAGGGGATTCTTGGCGGACTCGACGGCCTCCCGGAGCAGCGGTTCAGCCTGCTCCGTCTTGCCCTCGGCGGTAAGCGCCTCCCCCAGACGGACCTCAGCCTCGAGGATATCAGGATGGCCCGGCTCCAGTTTTGCCTTCCGGATGACCAGCGCCCTTTCGAGCAGCGGCTCCGCGCTCGCCGGATCACCCTGAAACGACCGGGCCAGGGCCAGATCGATCAGCGAGGCCGCCACGTCGGGATGCTCGTCGCCGCCCAGTTTCCGGCGCATCTCGAGAGACTGGCGGGCATAGCGCTCGGCCCCAGGGTAGTCCCCGCGATCAAACTGAAGCCCGCTCAAATTGGCCAGCACCTGGGCAACGTTCCAGTTCTCACTCCCGCTCGCCTTCTCCAACAGTTCCAGGGCCTGGCGGAAGAACCTTTCCGCGCCGGCATAGTCGCCTTTGGCCTGCAGCAAGCGGGCCCAGTTGTCCAGGGGCGCCACCATCCTGGGGTCTTGATCACCGAAGTGCTGGCGAGTCAGGCTGACGTTTTCCCGCAGAAAGGGCTCCGCCTCGGTCCAGTCTCCCTCCTCGATCAGGATCCATCCCAGATTGTTCAGGGTGTACCCCAGGTCGGGATGATCGTTGCCCAAGAGGCGGCGGCGCAGAGCGAGGTCCTGACGTTCCATGGCGGCGGCGTCAATCAGGTCGCCCTCCCGCATGAACGCCCCCGCCAGATTGTGGAGGCTATTGGCGTAGCTTGGACTATCAGCGCCGTCCGTCCTCCGGTCGATTTCGACAGCTTCCTGCAGCAGTTGCGTCGCCTCCCGGTACTGACCCTGGCGAAACAACTCAAGGGCCAGATAGTTTCGCGTGGCCGACTCCAACGCCGTGTCGGAATCGCGAGCCATGGCGAGGGCGGTCCGCAGCAAGCGCTCCGCCTCCGCGTCCTTGTTCTCCAGGTAAAGGCACTCGCCCAAATTGGTCAAACTCTCGGCGACCAGCTCGCTATGGGCGCCGAGCGCCTTTCGGCGGATCCCCAGCGCCTGGCGGAAGAGCGGCTCCGCCCGCTGGTATTGATCCTCAAGGCGGAGCGTGGTCGCCAGACCGTCCGCGGTGGCAGCCAGATCCAGACTCTTGTCGCCCAGGGTCCGGGTTCTCAGTCCGTAAGCGCGCTCCATCAGCGGCTGGGCCTCGCTGTACAGACCGAGCGCGTCGTAAGCGCGCCCCATGTTGTCGAGCATGGCGGCCTGCACCTGGGGGTCGCCCGCCAGATCGCGATCGATGCGCTTGCCGGCCGCCTCCAGGAGCTCGCGCGCCGTGACCTCCCGGCCGCGCGTCTGACCTGGCGTGGCAGCTTGAAAGATGCCGGCCAGAAACTCGGCCTCGCGCTGGGCGGTGAGACGCTCCTGGCTGGTGCGCCGGGCCAGCAACGCCATGCCAATCGCAAACCCGGCCAACGCCAGCGCCATCAGGGCCGCGAGGGCAATGGCCGCCTTGTGGCGGCGTACGAACTTGCCGGCGCGATAACGCCAGACCCGATCCGCCGCCTCCACCGGGTAACCCCTCAGATGGCGGCGGACGTCCTCCGACAGCTGCGCCACCGACGGATACCGGCGCTCCGGCTCCTTGCGTATGGCCGTCAGAATGATGTTGTCCAGATCGCCTCTCAGTTCGCGAGTCTCGAGCGGGCTGAGGGAAGGATTGCTGCGGCTGGCAGTGCTCGGCCGGACGGGCTCCTGTTCGCAGATGACACGCGCCACTTCCAGGGGACTGGCAGTCTCCAGCCGGAAGGGAGGCCGGCCGGTCAGCAGTTCGTAGAGCAACACCCCTAGAGCGTAAACATCGGTGGCCGTCGTCACCGGCTCGCCCCGCACCTGTTCGGGGCTGGCGTATTCGGGAGTCATGAGGCGCTGGGCGACGGCAGTGGAGGTGAGGGTGCGGTCGTACTTCTCCGGATCCAGCAGCTTGGCAATCCCAAAATCCAGAAGCTTGGGAACTCCCTCTTCGGTCACCAGGATGTTTCCCGGCTTGATATCGCGGTGCACCACCAGGTTCCGGTGGGCGTACTCCACCGCCGCACACACGGTGCGAAACACCTGCAGCCGCTCGGAGGTGGAGAAGGGATACCGCCGGCAGTATTCATCGATGGCCAGGCCATCGATATACTCCATCACCAGGTAGGGCGAACCTTCGGGGGTGATGCCGCCGTCGAGCAGGCGGGCAATGTTGGGATGATCCAGGTTGGCCAGAATCTGCCGCTCGGCGCGGAAGCGGCGCAGCAATTCTGATCTGCGTCCAGACCCGGCGTGCATCAACTTGATGGCGACCTGCCGTTGGAACTGCTGGTCAGCGCGGCGCGCCAGGTAGACCTGCCCCATGCCGCCTTCGCCCAGCAGCCTCACCACCTCGTAAGGGCCGATTCGCTGACCCACGTGATCCTGAACGATCTCGTGGGCCGCCTCCTCGACCGGGCGGCGAAGGTCGGCCAGGGTGATCTCGGACGAGTTGAGCAGAGACTGAACTTCCAGCCGGAGCTCCGCGTCGCCGCCGCAAGCTTGATCGAGAAACGAAGCCCGGGCGGGCGGCGCCAGGTCTAAGGCCTCAAAAAAGAGCGCCTCCAGCCGCTGCCAGCGGTCAGGCTCCGCCTCGCCGTTCATGTCCCATCTCCGGGGCGCGGCGGTTGCGCCAGCTCTTTGTAGAGCCATGCCTTGGCCATCTTCAGTTCGCGATGGAGCGTGGCCGGCGAGATTCCGAGGGTAGCGGCCGCCTCGTCGTAGGTCAGGCCGCCGAAGAAGAGCAGCTCCACAATCTCACTCTTGCGGCGGTCGCGGGCGGCCAGGCGCTCAAGCACCTCGTCGAGTTCCAGCAACTGCGCCGGCGCCTGCGCTCCCACGTCGGCGCTCTGCTCCAGCGAGATCTTTTCCACGTCGCCCCCCCGCTTCTCCCGCCTCTGCGCCTTGGCGTGATCCACCAGAATTCGACGCATCACGCGGGCCGCCACCGCATAGAAGTGGACCCGGTCGTTATAGGCCACGTCGGCGTCCGCCAGCCGCAGATACGCCTCGTGAACCAGCGCCGTGGTGCGCAGGGTGTGTCCGGGACGTTCGGACCGGAAGCAGCGGGCGGCCAACTTGTGAAGCTGCTGGTAAACGATCGGGATCAGCTCGTCGAAGGCGGCCTGGTTGCCGTTACGCGACTGCTGGAGCAGCCGGGTGATGGGTTGTGCGTCGGGCGGCATGGAACCCAGCCTCAAAGCTCCCGGGCGGGCGTGAGGGAACTGGGCTCAAGACATCGCTTGAGTGGTTGAGAGCGAAAAAGGACCCCGCCGACGCGCTTGGAAGCGAGCGGCGGTTCCTGGTGCCCGCCCGAAAGCAGAGATTTTGATTTTAGTCTGCGGGCCTCCCAGGAACAAGAAGTCCGAGTTCGCTCCGGTTCCCCGCCCCCGGCGGAAGCAGAAGATTGAACAGCATTCAAACTTAAAAAGGAGAACCCCCATGAGCTTCGCGAATCGTCCTCTCACTCGAACCACCCTGGCCGCCGCCCTGATCCTGGCCTTCAACAGCCTCGGCGGCGCCGCCAGTTCCACGACGCCCTACCTCCCCAGCCCGATCGTGACCGTTTCCACCGTGCCCTCCAACGGCGACGTGAATCCTTACGGGGTGGCCTTCGTGCCCCAGGGATTCCCCGCGGGCGGGACGATCCAGGTGAACGACATCTTGGTTTCGAACTTTAATAACAACCAAAATCTGCAGGGAACCGGCACCACCATCGTCAGGATCAGAAAAGGAGCTCCGTCCGTCTTCTTTCAGGGGACCGCTCCCCTGGGTCTTTCCACAGCCCTGAACGTGCTCAAGAAGGGCTACGTTCTGGCGGGCAACTTTCCCTCCGCCGACGGAACCTGCGGCACGGCTCAGGACGGCTCGATCCTGATCATCAACAGCAGCGGCCAGGAAGTGAGCAGCATTATCAACAATCAGATGATCGTAGGACCGTGGGATTCCACCGTCTACGACCAGGGAAGTACGGCCAAGCTCTTCGTCTCGAACGGCCTCAACGGCACCATTTCGCGCCTCGACCTGAACGTCGGCTCCGCCGGCGTGACCGTGCAGAGCGCCGTCACCATAGCCTCTGGCTACATGTTTGCCTGCGATCCGGCTACCTTTGTGGACGCGCCGACGGGATTGGTCTACGAGCCTCAGACCGACACCCTCTATGTGGCCTCCACCCTGGACAACGCCGTCTTCGCCGTGCCGCACGCCGGCAGCACGGTCAATGACGAGGGCACCGGCAGCCTGATCTACCAGGACGCCAAGCATCTGCACGGCGCGCTGGCCATGACGCTGGCCCCCAACGGCCACCTGCTGGTGAGCAACAACGACGTCATCAACTCGGACCCGAACCAGCCCAGCGAGATTGTGGAGTTCACCACTTCCGGCCAGTTCGTTAAGGAGCTCTCGGTTGACCCCAATCAGGGCGGCTCCTTCGGTCTCGCCACGGCCACCAATGGCGCGATCTCTCAGTTCGCAGCCGTGGACGACAACCGGTCCAACATCAGCATCTGGACCCTGAACCCGTAACCCGGTCCTATCGATATCGCTTCGAGAACGCTGGCCCGGCAGATGCTTGAACCTGCCGGGCCAACGCCTGTTCACCTTGACGAAAGCGCCCATAAGGACAACACCGGCACCCGAGGATCGCGAACGGTTCCTGTTCATCGGCAGCTGCTCACGGCGCCGCCCGCAGGTCCCTGAGTTCAAGTTGCAGCGTGCGAATGTCCAGGTAGTCGTTCTCATCCAAGGTGAAGGCCGCGTCCACCGTTTGTCCCGGCGACCACTCTCCCGCTCGCGGACCCCAATTCCAGGCCAGGGCCTCGAGCACCCGCGACCCCTCGGCCACCCTCAGCTTGAGATGCCGCTCCTTGAGCACGCGGGGCGGGCCGATCAGCCGCATTCCGCGCGCCGCAAACACGGGCGTGGGATTACCGAGGCCATGCGGAGCCAGCTTCTGCAAGTGATCGTAGAGCGCGCCCTCCATATCCCTCAGCGTCACCTCGGCATCCACCCGCAGAACGGGCTCGAGCTGTTCGGGTGTGAGGGCGGCCTGCGCGTAGCGCTCGAACTGCGCCTCCAGTTCCGGGATGCGGTCGGCGGACAGCGTGAATCCGGCCGCCTGGGCGTGGCCGCCATAACGCTCGAACACCCCGGCGCAGGACGCCAGGGCCTTGAGCAAGTGGAAGCCCGGAATCGACCGGCCCGATCCCACACCTTCCCCGCCCTCCACCCCGATGACGAGCGCGGGACGGTAGTAGCGCTCCGCGATCCGCTGCGCCACGATCCCGATCACCCCCCGGTGCCAGCCCTCGCCCGCCAGGACCATCGAGTTGCGAGTCTTGTAATCCGGCCGCGCCTCGATCACCTCCACCGCCGCGGCCAGGATGGTCTCTTCCACCTGCTGCCGCTCCTGGTTGAGCCGGTCGAGGCGTCCGGCAACCTCGGCCGCCAGCGCCGGCTCGGTGGCGGTGAAGAGCGCGATGACGTCACGGGCGCTTTCCATCCGCCCGGCGGCGTTCAGGCGGGGCGCCAGCCGGAAGCCCACGTCCCCCGCCGTCACGGCCCGCCCGTTCAGCCCTGAGGCTTCGATCAGCGCCCGCAGCCCGTGACTGGCCGGCCGCCGCAGTCCCGCCAGGCCGAAGTGGGCGATCACCCGGTTCTCGCCCACGAGCGGCACCACGTCGGCGATGGTGCCGAGCGCCACGATCTTGAGGTACGACTCCATCAGGCGCGTCGAGCCGTTGGACTCCGGGGCGCTGGACCCCATCCCCAGCAGAGCCTGCGCCAGCTTGAACGCCACCCCGACGCCCGAGAGGTTCTTGTCGGGATAGGGGCAATCCACGCGGTGCGGATTGAGAATGGCGCAGGCGGGCGGCAGCCGGTCTTCGGGCAGGTGATGGTCAGTGACAATGCAGTCGACGCCCAGCTCCGCGGCCCGCCCGATGGGTTCGTGGGCCCGAACGCCGGTGTCGACGCTGACCACCAGCCTGGCGCCCTCGGCCGGGGCGCGCTCGATCACCGGCGTGCGCATACCATAGCCGTCGGTGAGGCGGTCGGGAATGTGGACCTCGACCGAGGCGCCGAGCGCGCGCAAGGCGGTGAGCAGCACCACCACCGCCATGGTGCCGTCCACGTCGTAATCGCCGTAGATCAGGATCTTCTCGCGGCGATCGACCGCCTGGCGCACCCGCCCCACCGCCGCGCTCATGCCGGCCATCAGGAAGGGATCGTGCAGCTGGTCGAGCCCTGGACGGAGAAAACGGTGGGCCGCTTCGAGCTCGGCAAGGCCGCGATTCACTAACAGCCGCGCCACCAGCGGCGGCAAGCCGAGCTCGCGCTCGAGACGGGCGGCCGCCCGCGGGGCCTCGGGATCAGACTTGGGAAAGACCCAGCGCATGACGAATCTCTGTGGTCAAGCGGCGCCGCCCTTCGCCCTCGCCCAGCGCCAGGCGGGTTGCAGAAGCAGCATGGCGCATCGCTCTGGGCCGCCGCCCACCGGCGATCATAACATCACCGCTCAGGCCCAACGAGGTCGCGTGGCTTGGGAAGTGCAGTTCCAGGGCGGAAGAAGGAAGGCCGCCCGGCAGCGCCGAAGCTAATCGAAGGGCGACAGGAATTCGAGCCCAGCGTGCCGCGCACCCTCCCGGGCGCCGACCCAGACGACCCGGCAGGACACCTCGTCGCGCTTCCGCTCCGGCACCAGGACGTTGACGGCCTGTCCCGGCGACAACTCCAGCGTGGTGCGGATTCGCGCCCCGATCGGCGAGAGGTCGAGACTGTCGGCGCTGCCCGATAGCCGGCTGCCTCCAATGTCGGCCGTCACAATCATCGGCAGGTTGACCGGCGCACGGCGATGCCGCCGTCGCTCGATCAACGCCCTGGTCGCCGAGGCCTGCAAGTCTGGACCTCCGAACCGGATCCCCCATCAGCCCGGGTGCCGCCCGAGGCTCATCACTGATAGCAGTGTAATTAAGGTGTACTTTCATGTCAACACAAGACCAGAGGTCACGGCCCCGAGTTGCCTCTTGCCTCTCGTCTCTTGTCTCTCGCCTCTCGTTTCTTGCCC
>Ga0335085_10002775_pt1 | contig 31891 bp, 31 predicted proteins | sample Lox_Sample_45_FD_206712 | JGI IMG/M metagenome (GOLD analysis project Ga0335085, IMG submission 206712) | Soil microbial communities from Loxahatchee National Wildlife Refuge, Florida, United States - Lox_Sample_4.5 | ecosystem: Environmental > Terrestrial > Soil > Wetlands | place: USA... | reverse complement strand
TCGTCGTGCTCGCAACGGCGATCACGCTGGGCTTCCTGCTGCTCCCGATCCTCTCGATCTACCTGCACACGTCGCCGGGCAACCTGCTCCGGCAGCTCTCGAACCCGGTCGTGCGCGACGCGTTCGTGGTCAGCATCAAGACGAGCGTCATCGCGCAGGTGCTGATCCTGCTCTTCGGCACGCCGACGGCGTACCTGCTCGCCACCCGCCGGTTCCCCGGGCATTCGTTCGCGGTGACGCTCGTGGAGCTGCCGCTCGTGCTCCCGCCGGCGGTCGCGGGCATCGGACTGCTCGCGGCGTTCGGACGCGTCGGTCTCCTCGGGTCGAGCCTCGGCGCGCTCGGGGTCTCGCTGCCGTTCACGCAGGCGGCGGTGACGATCGCGGTCGCGTACATCGCGAGCCCGCTCTACGTCCGGCAGGCGATCGCCGCGTTCGAGTCGACGGATCCCCGCTACGCCGCGGCGTCGCGAACGCTCGGTGCCGGACCGGCCCGGACCTTCTTCCGGGTGGTGCTCCCGCTCGCGCGCGCCGGGCTGGTCGCCGGGCTCGCCCTCTCGTTCGCGCGCGGGCTCGGCGAGTTCGGCGCGACGATCATGTTCGCCGGCAGCCTGCAGAAGGTGACGCAGACGCTCCCGCTCGCGATCTACGCCGAGTTCGACCAGAATTTCGACGCGACGCTCGCGATGGGCGGCGTCCTCGTCTTGCTCAGCGTCGTCCTTCTCTTCACACTCCGGCTCACCCTGTCATGGCGCAGCTCCTCCTCGAGCAGATCGATGTCCCTCTTCGGTTTTTCGACCTCGAGCTGACGCTCGCGGTCGACTCGACCCTCGCGCTCGTCGGGCCGTCCGGAGCGGGGAAGTCGACCGTCCTGCGCGCCGTCGCCGGCCTGACGAAGCCGCGCGGCGGACGGATCGTCGCAGGAGACGAGACCTGGTTCGACGCCGGCGCCCGGATCGACGTGCCGCCGGACCGCCGGCGGGTCGGGCTCGTGTTCCAGGACTACGCGCTGTTCCCGCACATGACGGTGCGCCAGAACGTCGAGTACTCGCGGCGGCACAAGGCGGACGAGTACCTCGAGCGCTTTCGGATCGAGCGGCTGCAGCACGCATACCCGGAGCAGCTGTCGGGCGGCGAGCGCCAACGAGTCGCGCTCGCGCGGGCGCTCGCACGGGACCCGGAGGTGCTGCTCCTCGACGAGCCGCTGTCCGCGATCGACGCGCACACGAAGACCGCCGTCCGCCCCGAGCTCCAGGAGCTGCTCGCCGACCTCGGGATCCCCGTGCTCCTCGTCACGCACGACTTCGAGGACGCGGCCGCGCTCGCCGAGCGGGTCAGCGTGATCGTCGACGGCGTCCTCCGCCAGAGCGGCACCCCGGCCGAGCTCGTCTCGAGCCCCGCGGACGCGTTCGTCGCCTCCTTCACCGGCGCGAACCTCCTGCGCGGGCACGCCGAGCCGAGTCGGAGCGGCACGACCCGGATCCGGCTCGACGACGGGACGACGATCACCGCCGCGGACGAGGCTCGAGGCGAGGTCGTCGCCGCCGTCTATCCGTGGGACATCACCGTCGGCGTCGACCCGCCGCACGACTCGGCGATGAACGTGATCCACGCGCCGATCAGGTCGATCTCCGAGATCGGCAACCGGGTGCGCGTCACGATCGGGCCCGTCAGCGCCGAGATCACGGCCGACTCGCTCGCGCGTCTCGGGCTGCGGCCGGGCCAGACGGCTTTCGCCTCCTTCAAGGCGACCGGAACCCGAATCGTCGTCGCCGGCGACCCGGCCGCGGCCGCGAACGCCTGAGCCGTCGCCGCGAGGGGTCGGGATACCACCCACGGCGGATCCGCGGCCGTCCCGATGCGTCGGCGCCCCGGAGTCGGGACGATTTCCACGAGACCATGAACGGGAACCACAGGAGCACGCTTCACACCGACCTGGAGGTGCTGAGCGCCCGCTGGCGGGCCGCGTTCTGGACGGCGCAGGACGCGCTGGCGGCGGCTGCGCGCGACCTCCCGCCGGGCGAGCGGGCACGGCGCGCAGGCGCGCTCGACCGCGAGCGCGAGGCGACCGCCCGGCTTCTCGACGAGATCGGCGCACAGGAGCGGATCCGGCTCGTCCACCGCGTCCGCGGGCCGCGGCCGACGAACCCGATGCTCGGACTGCCGACCGACGCGCTCGCGTGCGTGTTCGAGCTCGAGGGCGTCCTCACCGGGAGCGCCGAGATGCACGCCGCAGCGTGGGCGGAGACCTTCGACGACCTCCTGCTCCGGCAGGCGGAGCGCGCAGGGCAGCGACTCCCCCGCGCGTTCGTCCCGTTCGACGTCCACCGCGACTACGAGGCGCACATCCACGGCCGCCCGCGCCTCGACGGCGTGCGCGCGTTCCTCGTCAGCCGCGCGATCCGGCTGCCGGAGGGCGAGCCGGACGACCCGCCGACCGCGGAGACCGTGCACGGGCTCGCCAATCGCAAGAAGCTTGCGTTCCGCCGTCGCCTCGATGCGCACGGCGTCGAGGCGTACGAGGGCGCGCGCCGCTATCTCGAGGCGGCGCAGGAGGCGGGCCTGCACTGCGCCGTCGTTTCCGCGAGCGCGAACACGGGTCTGATCCTCGAGCGGGCGGGCCTTGCCGCGCTCGTCGACGAACGGGTCGACGGCCGCGTGATCGTCGCCGACAGGCTGCGGCCGTGGCCCGCTCCCGACGTGCTGCTCGCCGCCGCCAGGCGGCTCGACGCGCAACCGGTTCAGACCGCGGTCTTCGAGACGGTCGCGCCCGGCGTCGCCGCCGGCCGCGCCGGCAACTTCGAGCTCGTCGTCGGGATCGACCGCAGCGGCGACCCCGATCTGCTCCAGCGGGAGGGCGCCGACGTCGTCGTCGACGACCTCTCGGACCTCCTCGATCCGAAGCTGACCTGAGATGAGCGAGCCGCGAGCGACTGCTCCCCCGATGAGCGCGGCGTTCGCGGCGCGAGTCCTGCGCGTCGCAACGATGCTGCGCTTCGGGGTGCCGATCTTCGTCCTCGTCGGCCTGCTTCGCGTGTCGCAGCTCTGGCGGCACCAGGGGCACGAGCGGGCGGTCGTGCTGCTCTTCGTCCTCCTCGTCCTCCTCGTCAGCCTCGGCGGGCTCGTCCCGTGGCACCTGCGCCGGACGGTCGAGCGCCGCGGCGTGCTCGACGAGGAGGAGTGAGACGATGGCCGCGCGACAGCCGACGATCGTCGTCGGGATCGACGGCTCCGAGGCGTCGCTCGCCGCGCTGCGCTGGGCGTTGGCGGAGGCCGAGCTCCGCGGCGACGAGGTGCGCGCCGTCTACGCGTGGCGCCGCCCGCTGACGACCGGCTTCGGCCACGCGCCGACGCCGCTGCGGGTGCCGGGCGAGAAGCTGCGCGAGGAGGCGGAGAGCCGGCTTGCCTCCTACGTGTCGGAGATCGCGCGCGACGCCGCGGGCGTACGCGTTGGCCAGGTCGCCGAAGAGGGAGTGCCGGCGGACGTGCTGGTCGAGGCGAGCCGCGATGCGGACCTGCTCGTCCTCGGCTCACGCGGGCTCGGACGCGTCGGCTCGGCGCTGCTCGGGTCCGTGAGCCGGCGGTGCGCGCGCGAGGCGGCGTGCTCCGTCGTGATCGTGCGCGGCCGCTGACCGCGCGCTCAGTGCGGGGTCGCCGAGCGCTCCCATTCCATCAGCTCCAGCAGGTGGTTCTCGATGATCTGCCGCTGCGGGTCGAACGGGCCGTTGATCGACTCGAGGCGCAGGTACCACTCCGCACACCGCACGAGCACGTCCTGCGCGACGACACCGCAGATCTGGGCGCCGACCACCTGCACGCCGAACCGCTGCGCCTCGGCCTCCAGCAGGTTGAACACGCGGTGGAGCGGCGTCTCGACCGGATCGGAGATCTCCATCGACACGGCGACGCAGCCGCGGTTCGTCAGCGGCAGGCCGATCGCGCCGCGGATGTTGGCGAAGCCGCCGCTCGCGGCGCGCACCGCCTTCGCGAGCCGCTTCGCGAGCGCGACGTCGGTGGTGCCGAGCAGGACGTTGAAGTACGCGTCGTGCGTCTTCTCCGCGCCGACGATCGTCGCCCCGGCCGTCGGGTGCAGCCGCGCCGGCCCGAGGTCCGGCGCGCGGCCGGGCAGGCCGACCGCCTCCTTCAGGCCCTCGTAGTTCCCCTTCCGGATCACGGCGAGGGTCTTCCGCTCCTCCGTTCGCGCGTTCTCGCCGGTGAAGTAGACCGGCACGTCGTAGCGCTCGTACAGCTCGCGGCCGAGCTCCTCGGCGAGCTCGACGCACTCCTCGAGCGTGATGTCGGCGAGCGGATAGAGCTGGATCGTGTCCACCGCGCCGATCCGCGGATGGTGTCCGTGCTGCTTCTCCATGTCGATGAGCTCGTAGCTCTTCCCGGCCATGTCGAGCAGCGCCTCCTTGAGCGCGTCGGCGCGCCCGAGCACCTCGACCGGCAGCCGGTCGAAGTCCGGATCGGGCTCGTAGCCGATCACCTTGACCCCGTCCCGGCCCCGCAGCTGGTCGACGATCGCCTCGATCACGTCGGCGTGCGTGCCGTCGCTCATGTTCGGGTCGGAGAGAACGTAGCCCGCCATCGCGCGGCCTCCTTTCAGTTCACCAGCGTGGGTATCTCGAGCTTCTGCTCGTCCGTCTCGAATGCGTAGGCGGTCTCGCCGTGCATCGCCTCGTCGAGCCCCGCCTCGGCGGTCTCGCTGACGCGGACCGGCGTGAGCAGGTCGATGAGCCGCAGCATCCCGTACGTGAACAGGAACGCGTACGCGGAGGCGCCGAACCCCGCCGTCACCTCCTTGCCGAAGAACGTCGCCGTTCCGTGGATCAGGCCCTGCGCGCCGTTCGGGTTGATCGCGGTGCTCGCGAACACGCCGAGGAGGATGATCCCGAGCGTCCCGCCGACGCCGTGGACGCCCCACACGTCGAGCGCGTCGTCCCAGTGGAGCCGGTTCTTCGTCAGCACGGCGATGTAGCAGACGAGGCCGGCGGCGATCCCGATCACGACGGCCGCCCAGATCGGGACGTAGCCGGCCGCGGGCGTGATCGTCGCCAGGCCGGCGACGGCGCCGGTCAGGAGGCCGACGAAGTGCGGCTTCCTCGCGTGCCACCACTCGATGAACAGCCAGGTCACCGCCGCGAAGGAGGCGGCGAGGTCGGTGTTGAGGAACGCGAGCGAGGTGATGTGGTCCACCTTCAGCTCGCTTCCCGCGTTGAACCCGTACCAGCCGAACCACAGCAGGCCGGTACCGAGGGCGATGAACGGGATGTTGTGCGGCGTGTCGAAGAACTTGCGGCGCCCGACGTAGAGCACGGACGCAAGAGCGGCCCAGCCGGCGCTCGCGTGCACGACGATGCCGCCCGCGAAGTCCTTGACGCCCCAGTCGGCGAGCAGCCCGCCGCCCCAGATCATGTGGACGAACGGGTAGTAGACGAACAGCTGCCAGACGACGAGGAAGACGAGGTACGCCTTGAACGTGACGCGGTTCGTGAACGCGCCCGTGATCAGCGCGGGCGTGATGATCGCGAACATCATCTGGTATGCGATCAGCACCACGAGTGGAATCTGCGACGGTGTGTACATCGATTCGGGCGTCACGCCGCGCAGGAAGGCGTAGTGGAAGTTGCCGTAGACCCCGTCGGCGCCGCCGCTGAAGCAGAGCGAGTAGCCGACGAGCCACCACATCACCGTCGTGATCCCCATCGACGCGAAGCTCTGGATCATGATCGTGAGAGTGTTCGAACGCCCCACGAGCCCGCCGTAGAAGAACGCGAGCCCTGGCGTCATCAGCATCACCAGGCTCGCGGCCAACAGCATGAAGCCCGTGTTGGCACCGTTGATCGTCATCGTGTCTCCTTGCTGCCCCAGACCTGGCCGGGGCGACAGGTCGTCAACCGATAGTCGGTGGAACCTGCGACTCCGATATGCCTGCCCAGGTCGCGGCCGGCTCGAAACGGGGGAACGGGCCCCCGAGGCGGTGACGGCCGATGCGCTCGCTCACATGCCTCTTGGGACCCATTCCTGTCCGTTTCGTCTCAGTAACCCGGGATCTGGCGAGGGAAGTAGTCCTCGCATCTCCCCTCTCGGTAGACGTCCAGCGTCGTCGAGTGGAGCGCGCCGCCGAACGGGATCACCTTCTCGTAGGGAATCGGGATCACCTCGAACCCGAGCTTGTCGAGCTGCTCGCAGTACGCGGTCTCGTGCGCCTCGACGAACACCGTGCTCGGGTCGAGCGAGAGGGTGTTCATCGAGATCCACGACCGACCGCGAAGCGCGTACAGGGCGACGTCGTTGTCGTGCACGTACGTCGGCCTGGCCGCGGCGACGAGCTCCCAGTCGTTCTGCTCGAACAGCTGCCAGAGCTCGGACGTGCGCGGTGCCCAGTCCGGGTTGTACATGCACAGTCCCGGACGGAGCGGCACCAGGTCGACGTCGATGTGCCACGGGTGGTAGTTGTCCGGGTGCGTGAGATCGGCCGGCGTGTCGAACTGCGCGAGGTGCACGCGGATGCCGAGCTCGGCGAACATGCGCTTGAGCCAGTCGAAGCCGGCCCGGTTGGTGACGGAGGAGCCCTGGTGGAAGATGTCCCGGCCGAAGCGCATCGCATCGGCCGCGTCCCACAGCGGCTCCTTCTCCGTCAGCTGGAACTCCCAGTCGTACAGCTTCTTACGCTTGTCCGCGTCCGACCAGACGTGCTCGAAGTCGTACGTGTAGTTCGGGACGTACGACTCGTCCGTCAGCGTCGGGAACGGCGCCGAGAAGTGGACGACCTCGGGGTCCTCCTTGAAGTACCGCTCGAAGATCGGCCGGAGGTTGAACCGCTCGTGCACGCGCGAGCGCCTGCACGTCGTCGCCTCGACGATGTAGCGGCCGTGGATCAACGTCACGTCGCGCAGGTTGTTGACGCCGTGCGCGTTCAGCTGCGTCCACCCGAGCGGCGAGATCAGCGGCTCGTTGAACATGAACGGCTGAACCTCGATCCGCTCGACCTCCACACCACGCTTCTCGAGCTGTTCGACGAAGTACTGCATCTGCTCGTTAGCACCGTCCACCATGTCGGCCGGGAACGGGCCGTACGTCGGCAGTGGATAGCCGCCGTCGGGCAGGTCGTGCTGCCACGCCGGCTCAGGTGCGGGGAGATTCGTTCCCTCGGGGCGCCCGACGAGCACTCGCTTGAGGGGAGCCCATTCGTTCCACGAGTTGACGAGTCTGGTCATCGAACTGCCTCTCTACGAGAAGGTGGCGGATTTCTCGGCGACCTCCTGGTACCACTGCTTGTGCGTGCCGATGCGCGCGCGGAGCTTCCAGCCGCGTGACTTCGGCTCGTCCTCGATCAGCTTCTCCAGCTGCTCGATCCGCTCCTTGACGACGGCCCACTGGCCCTCGTCGAGCGCGCCGTACTCGAGACCGAGCGTGCGGAGCTTCCCGAGGTTCGTGGTGACCGTGTAGTAGAAGCCCCAGTCGTCCCCGAGGAGCTTCGCGATGTACGTGCCGTCGATCGCCTCGCGATCGCCGGCGGCGATCGGATGCTCGAGCAGCAGGACGAGCGTGTCCTTCACGTCCTTCGGATTGATCTCGACGATCTGCATCTTCTCGAGCATCAGATCCGCGAGCGGGATCGTCGGCGAGTCGAGCTCTAGACGACCCTTGAACGGGATCTTGTGGCAGAAGAACAGCTCGTTGAAGAAGACGTCGATGCCGAGACCCGTCTCGGGATGCTCGAAGAACCAGCGCGTCCCCTCGGTCGCGGCCTGGATGTCGCGATCCATCTCGTAGCCGAGGCCCTCGAGGTACTTCTGGATCGGCTTGTGCTGGGAGCTCGCGGCCGCGAAGTCGACGTCGGTCAGGTCGCGCTGCATCTTGTCGAAGAGCTCGATGTTCTCCGGGCAGTGCAGACGGAACGCGAGCGAGCCGAGGATGCGGAGCCGAATCCCTTGCGAGTCGGCGTCGTCCACGAGCTGAAGCGCAGTATCGACGAATTCGACGTTTGAGACGGTCATCTCATCACCTCCCTACTCGACCGGGATCTGCTTGAACGCGAGCCTCACGTCGATGCCCTGCGAGCGGCGCCAGAAGAACATGATCCAGTAGAGGACGTAGCCGCCCACGATGTAGCTCCCTAGGATGATCATGCTCGTCCTCCCGTGCCCGGCCGCGATGTTGTCGTAGCCCATGCACGCGCAGGCCAGGAAGCCGGCGACAGCGCCGATTCCGCAGGCCACGCTGAAGAGCGGTGCGCCGAAGACCTTCAGGTTCGCGATCGGCCCCTTCTCGAACATGTCCTTGTGCCGGAAGGGGAAGAAGATCCCCATGAGCAACGTGACCGACCACGCGAGGAGGTAGAGCTCCGTGAACACTGCGAGCTTCAGCCACGACGTGTAGACCAGCAGGTAGAGGATGACCAGGCAGTAGACGAGCGACAGCAGGATCGCGTTGATGGGCGTGTGAGTCCGGTTGTTCACCTTGCTCAGGGAGTCGGGGAACACCCGGTCGAGCGCCCAGGCGAAGATGCCGCGGTTCATGTAGCCGAGCTGTGACGGAATCCACAGCCAGTTCCAGCACATGAACTGCACCGAGATGATGATCAGCATGACCACCGAGGCGGTGCCGATTCCCGCGAGGAACGTGTAGTACGGCACGACGGGCGTGACCGCACGCGCGGGAGTTCCGTAGAAGCTCGCGTAGTTGACCGCGCGCATGAACGCGGGGCTGATCGCATGGAAGAGGACGATCGGGTAGATCAGCCACAGCACGCACGAGAGCAGGATGCCGCCGAAGATCCCGTTGCGCTGGGCCGTCGTGACCTGCCTGATCTCACCGCCGATGCCGATCGAGAACGCCGACCCGATCAACAGGATGAACGGCCAGTTCATGAACAGGATGGTCTGACCCAGGCTGAAGTGCGGAGTCAAGTTGACGCCGAGTGCCTGAACCGACCTCATGATCCCCTGGTACGGGTGATTGCCAAGCTGCATCTGGCCGGCCATCAGCCGGTTGAAGTTGTGCTCGAACTGCGACTTGTTGATCGCAAGGAACGTTCCGAACGTGACCAACGTCCCGGTGATGGCGACGATGAACGCGATCTTCTGTGCGCGGAAGAAGTTCCGCATGCCGCTGATGAGAAGCCAGGCCCCGAAGATCTCCAGGCCGGCTGCGATGCCGAACGTCCAGGCCGGGGTGGCAAGGCGGGACCCCCACGCCACCGTGTCGGGGCTGTTCTGGATGATCCCGATGGTCGACACCATCGGGGCGATGCCTATCTGCACGACGTAGTACGCGGCGAACGCACTGTAGAAGACGATGCCGCACACCTCGACGAAGCTCAGCATGAAGGCCACGGATGGCCACATGCTTCGTGAGGCGAAGACGTAGATCCCTCCTGATCGCGGAATCGTCACCGTCCAGCAGATCAGCCCACCGCCGATGGCCATCATCAGGATGCCGGCGATGAGGATGGAGATGTAGAGATTCGCGCCTGGATAGGCGGCAAGGCCGAAGTAGAACAGGAACGCCGCACCCATGCCGACGCTCACGAGTCCGATGTCGAAGATGAACACGTCCGTGTTGGACGCGCTCTTGATCAGACCGGAGGCCTTGCGGACGAACACCCGCTGGCCCGTCTCCGCCCCTCCGGTGACCCCGCCGATGCCACCGGTGCCGGCGATCGCGCCGGAGCCGGGGCCCTTGTCGGGGCCTTTACCTGGTGTTGTGTCTGACATGGTTCCTCCCGACCTACCCGGAAGTGAGTTGGACGTCGGCGACCTCGTGTCCCTTGAGGCGGATGACCGCCCCCTCGAGGAGGCCTTCGCTGTAGACGGAGCCCGGGTTCACGCACGTCGTGCGCCCGAGCTTCACGACTCCCCGACCTTCGTGGATGTGACCGTGCAGCGCGAGCACGGGCTGGTACTGCTCGATCAGCTCGCGCACGGTGCTCGACCCCGCGGAGGCCATCATCGGGTTGCCGCCCTTCGAGACCGGCCTCAGGTCCTCGTCGAGCTCGGGGCACTGGTCGAGCGCGGTGTCCCGCGGAGGAACGTGGATGTTGAAGACCGACAGCTCGGGGTCCTTCAGCTGCTCGATCATCGGCATGAGCTTCGCGCGCAGCTCCTCCTCGCTGCACTCCTTCGGCGTGTCCCACGGGGTGTGGTTCGACCAGCCGGTGCACAGCATCTCGAGGCCGTTGAGCGGGACGACTCTGCCTTCGATGTGCTCGATGCGGCCGGAGCTCTTGAGCACGTCGTCGATCCACTCCTCGTCGTCGTTGCCCGGCGACGCGTAGACAGGGATGCCGAGCTCCGCGATCCGGGGATCCGCCCACTCGATCCACTCCTCGAGCCGGTCCTTGATCAGGCTGCGGAAGAGCTCGAGCTGCGCTTCCTCCCCTCCCGCGCGTACCGCCTGGAACTCCTCCTCGGTCATGAGCGCGGGGTAGAAGCCCATGTCCTCGATGCGCTGCTTGAACTTCGCCACCTCGTCCGCCGTCTCCAGCTCCACCGGCAGGCCGGCGTACTCCGAGAGGTGGACGCCGTTGGTCTGGCGGGCGATCGGGACGACCATCTTCCCGGTCACGTCACCGCCCAGAATCAGCATGTCGGCGCCGTAGAACTTCGCGCCGCCGATGAACTTCTTGAAGCAAATGGTCGAGCCGTGGACGTCCGTCACGAAGAAGACGGTGAACGTCTCGCCGCCTTTGCCCTTCTTTCCGAACATGAGACAAAGCTCCTTTCGAGACGATCACGCAATGCGTCGAGCCTGGCATCGACGTTGCGACGAGGACCGCCCGCGCGCTTCCGGGAAGTCGCCGATCTCCCGGGTGTGCTAGCTGGACGAGGAAGGGAGCGCTAGCGTGACTCGAGGTACGTGAGCACGGCGAGCACGCGCCGGTGCGCGAACTCGTCGGTCGGCAGCTCGAGCTTGCCGAGGATGCTGCGGACGTGCTTCTCGACCGCGCTCTCGGTGATCGAGAGCCGTTGCGCGATCCCGAGGTTCGAGCAGCCCTCCGCCATCAGGGAGAGCACGCTCCGCTCGCGGGGCGTGAGCACGGAGAGCGGGTCGCCGTGCTGCACGTGGCCGATGAGGGCCTCGACGATCTCCGGGTCGATCACGACCTCGCCGGCGAGGACGCGGCGGACGGCGTCGAGGAACTGCTCCTCGTCGACGACGCGGCTCTTCAGGAGGTACCCGACCGGGCCGCCGCCGCCGATCAGCTGCACGGCGTGCGCCAGGTCGACGAACGCCGAGAGGAGCAGGACGCCGGCCCGGGGGTCGAGCTTCCGCACCTCGCGGGCGGCGTCGATCCCCTCGGTCGTGTGCGTCGGCGGCATGCGGATGTCGACGACGACGAGGCTCGGGTGGTGCTTGCGGACGAGCGGGAGCAGCTCCGCCGGGCTCGTGGCCTTGCCCGCGATCGCGTAGCCGCCGCGCTCGAGGACGCTGGCCACGCCCTCGCGGATGAGGAAGTCGTCGTCGGCGAGGACGACCTTGATCGGACCGTGATGCGCCCTGGCCGCCATGTCGATCGCTCAGCTTACGCCGGTGGTGAAACCGGCGGCTCGCTTCGGCCTTCCACTGACGACGGTGCGCACGGTGGGTGTTAATGATCGGGTTCATGGCAATCGGCCGACGGCCATGGCGGGTCGCCGCCGGGCCGGATCCGGTTCCGACGCGGCTCGGCCGACGCTTCCTTTCGTCAGCAGGCTCGACGGTGCTGCAGCCTGGCGCGACGCTCTTCGGCCTGTTCGTGATGGCGACGGCGATCGTCCTCCTCGCCCGGCCGTACGTGCCGGTGGAGCTCCTGTGCGCCGTGTACCTGCTCGTGATCATCCCGGTCGCCGTCCTGCTCGGGCTCGTCTACGGGCTCGCGGTCGCGGCGCTCAGCGGCATCGTCTGCGTCGGGTTCTTCCTCCCGTCGGACTCGCAGAGCGCGTCGGTGGCGACCTGCGCGCTGACCTTCGCGCTCTTCCTCGGCGGCGCGCTCCTCGGCAGCGGGCTCGGCCGCTCGGTCCGCCGGCGGCAGGAGCGCCTGGCCCGCGACCAGGCCGCGCTCCGGCACGTCGCCGCGCTCGTCGGCAGGCGCGTCTCGCCGGCCGAGATCTTCACGACGATCGCCGAGGAGGTGGCGCGCAACAGCGCCGCCGACCTCGGCCACATCGTCCGCTACGAGTCCGACGCGAGCATCTGCGTCGTCGCGAGCTGGGGCGAGGGCTCGCAGGGGTTGCTCCCGGTTGGGGAGCGGATCCGGCTCGACGGCCCGTGCGTCGAGGCGCTCGTCCGCGAGTACGAACGGCCGGCCCGCATCGAGAGCTTCGAGCGCCTGCCGGGCCACATCGCCGAGGTCGTCCGGCGCTCGGGCATCCGCTGCGAGGTCGGCGGCCCGATCCTCATGGACGGGCGGATCTGGGGCGTGATGATCGTCTCGTCGCGGTCGCTGCGGACGCTGCCCGCCGACACCGAGGAGCGCATCTCGAACTTCGCCGAGCTCGCGAGCATCGCGGTCTCGCACGCGGAGACGCGGACGAAGCTGATCGACTCGCGCGCGCGGCTCGTCGCCTCGGCGGACGAGGCCCGCGAGCGGATCGAGCGCGACCTCCATGACAGCGTCCAGCAGCAGCTGATCTCGGCGGCGCTCCGGCTGCACGCGAGCCAGACGAGCACCGACCCGCAGGTGCTCGTGCAGACGCTCAAGTCGGCCGAGGAGGCGCTGACCGAGGTGATCAAGGAGATCCGCCAGATCGTGCACGGGCTACTCCCGCCGGTGCTGACGCAGGCGGGGCTCGCGCCGGCGCTGCGCGCGCTCGCACGGCGGTTCGCGTTCGAGACGACGACCCACACCGAGCTGCCCGAGCGGCTCGCGAAGGAGCTCGAGGCGGCGACGTACTTCGTCGTCTCCGAGGCGCTGACGAACGCGGCGAAGCATTCCCACGCGACGGACGTCCACGTGACGGTCGTCGTGCGCGGCGGCGCACTGCTCGCGCAGATCAAGGACAACGGGATCGGCGGCGCCTTCGTCTTCCCCGGCTCGGGCCTGGCCGGGCTCGCCGACCGCGTCGAGGCGCTCGGCGGCTGGCTCTCGCTCGAGAGCCCGCCGGGCGAGGGCACGCTCGTCTCGATCGAGTTCCCGCTCGCGGAGCGGCAGGACGGCCGCTGCCACCGGCTCGGCCGCGTGCACTCGCACTACTGAGGCGCTACGCGGCCTCCGCGGCGACGCTCTTCAGGATCTCGTCGCGCGTGCCGCCGTCGACGAGGCCGACCGGCACGCCGTAGTCGACGAGATCGAGCGCGATCCCCGCGACGTCGACGGGGCGCCCGTCGGGCCGCCGGGTCGGGATCCAGAGCCTCGTCGGGTAGCCGTACGTGGCCCGGTAGCCGCGCGCGCACTCGAGCGTCCGGCCCCACAGCTCGATCTGGCCGACGACGCGGTGCCGGTACCGCGAGGCGACGTACATGCTCTCGTACGAGGCGTGCTGCCGGACGAGGTACTCGCCGGCGGCCGAGACCTCGTCGGCGCCGTAGATCCCGCACTGGCAGCCGGCGACCGGTGCCAGGTGCCGGTCGTGCGTGACGTGGTTCGCGCGCGCGACCCCGGAGCTGCGGTAGCACCACGCCTCGGTCTCCGTCTCCGGCTCCCAGATCTGGCGGTGGTGGATCGAGGAGAGCCGCCAGCCGTCGGGCGTGTCCTCGACGCTCCAGACCCGCCATGCGCGGAGCGGGCCGAGCAGGTCCGGTGCCGAGTCGGGCGCGCTCATCCGGTTCGCGAATGGTACGCGACCCGTCGGCGAAGAGCGCAATCCCGATCAGGTGCCGGGGGTGGGCCGCGACGAGGAGCGCAACTGCGATCAGGCGCCCATCGGATCCGGAGCCATGATCGTTCGAGCGGCCGAGGCCGCACCGGACTTCACTTGCAACGAGAGGCGGACATGGCGTTCAACCTCGCAAATCGCAGCTTTCTCAAGGAGCTGGACTTCACGCCGCAGGAGCTGAAGTTCCTCATCGACCTGTCGATCGAGCTGAAGAAGGCGAAGTACTCCGGGACGGAGCGGCAGCGCCTGACCGGCAAGAACATCGCCCTCATCTTCGAGAAGGACTCGACCCGGACGCGGTGCGCGTTCGAGGTCGCCGCTCTCGACCAGGGCGCCCACGTGACCTATCTCGGCCCGTCGGGCTCGCAGATGGGCAAGAAGGAGACCCTCAAGGACACGGCCCGGGTGCTCGGGCGGATGTACGACGCGATCGAGTACCGCGGCTACGGCCAGGAGATCGTCGAGCAGCTCGCCGAGTACTCCGGCGTCCCGGTCTGGAACGGGCTGACGAACGAGTTCCACCCGACCCAGCTGCTGGCGGACTTCATGACGATGGTCGAGCACACGGACAGGCCGCTCGCGTCCGTCACGTTCGCCTACCTCGGCGACGCCCGCTTCAACATGGGCAACTCGTACCTGGTCGGCTCGGCGAAGCTCGGGCTCGACCTGCGGATCGTCGCCCCGAAGAGCCTCTTCCCGGATCCGGAGCTCGTCGCCGTCGCCCGCGAGATCGCGGACACGACAGGCGCGACGATCACGCTCACGGAGGACGTCGACGAGGGCGTCGAGAGCTGCGACTTCGTCGCCACCGACGTCTGGGTCTCGATGGGCGAGGCGCCCGAGGTCTGGGCCGAGCGGATCGACCTGCTCAAGCCCTACCAGGTGGACCGCGCGCTCCTCGAGCGCACCGGCAATCCCGACGTGAAGTTCCTCCACTGCCTGCCGTCGTTCCACAACGCGGAGACGACCGTCGGCCAGGACATCTCCGAGAAGTTCGGGCTCGACGCGATGGAGGTGACCGACGAGGTCTTCGAGTCGGACGCGTCGGTCGTCTGGGACGAGGCCGAGAACCGCGTGCACACGATCAAGGCCGTGATGGTCGCGACCCTGGGGTCGTGACGATGAACGCCGTCACATCGGGCAAGAAGTCGATCGTCGTGATCGCCCTCGGCGGCAACGCCCTGATCCAGCGCGGGCAGGACGGCACCGCCGAGCAGCAGATGGAGAACCTCAAGGTGCCGATGCGGAAGGTCGCCGCGCTCGCGCGCGACTACCGCGTCGTCGTGAGCCACGGAAACGGCCCGCAGGTCGGCAACATCCTGCTCCAGCAGGAGAGCACGACCGAGGTCGCCGTCATGCCCGTCGACGTCGTCGGCGCGATGACGCAGGGCCAGATCGGCTACATGATCGAGCAGGTCCTCGAGCGCGAGCTCGTGGAGGCGGGGATCGACCGGAACTTCCTGACGGTCATGACCATGACCCAGGTCGATCCCGACGACCCGCTGTTCCAGAACCCGACCAAGCCGATCGGCCCGTTCTACACCGAGGCCGAGGCGTCCGGGAAGCCGTACCGCATGGTGCAGACCGACAAGGGGCTGCGCCGCGTGATCGCGTCGCCGAAGCCGATCCAGATCGTGCCGCACCGCGAGATCCGGTTCCTCGTCGAGCACGACTGGATCGTGATCTGCACGGGCGGCGGCGGCATTCCGGTCGTCAAGGACGGAGCCGGCCACCGCGGCGTCGACGCGGTCATCGACAAGGACCTCGCCAACTCGCTGCTGGCGCGAACGATCGGCGCGGATCTGTTCGTGATCGCGACCGACGTCCACGCGGCGGCGGTCGACTGGCAGAAGCCGACCGAGCGGCAGCTCCGCAAGGTCACCGTCGACGAGCTGCGCAGGCACCTCGACGACGGCCAGTTCCCCGCGGGCTCGATGGCCCCGAAGGTCACCGCCGTCATCGAGTTCGTCGAGGCGACGGGCAAGCGCGCGCTCATCTGCCATCTGGACGAGCTCGAGGACGCGCTGGCGGGCAACGCCGGCACGGACCTCTCACCCACGAATCCGAACGACTGAGTCAAGGAGGACGAGCGAGTGTCAGCGACCAAGAGGAATGTGCTGATCGTCGGCTCCGGTGGACGTGACTTCCACAACTTCAACACGTTCTACCGGGACAACGATGCATACAACGTCGTCGGCTTCACGGCCGGCACGCAGATCCCCGGCATCTCCGACCGGAAGTACCCGCCGGAGCTCGCCGGAAAGCTCTATCCGAAGGGCATCCCGGTGTACTGGGAGGGCGACCTCTCGGAGCTGATCCCGAAGCTGAAGGTGGACGACGTCACGTTCTCCTACAGCGACGTCTCGTTCCAGCACGTGCTCACGCTCGGCGCGATCGCGCAGGCGGCCGGCGCGAACTACGTCCTCCTGGGACCGGACGCGACGCAGCTCAAGAGCTCGAAGCCCGTCATCGCCGTCGGCGCGGTGCGCACCGGCGCGGGCAAGAGCCAGACCTCCCGCAAGATCATCGAGTCGCTCCTGGCGCGCGGCCTGAAGGTCGTCGCCGTCAGGCACCCGATGCCGTACGGAGACCTCGCGGCGCAGGAGTCGATGCGGTTCGCCGAGATCGCCGATCTCGAGAAGCACAACTGCACCGTCGAGGAGATGGAGGAGTTCGAGCCGCACGTCGTCCGCGGCAACGTCATCTACTGCGGGGTCGACTACAAGACGATCCTCGAGCAGGCCGAGAACGACCCGGGCGGATGCGACGTCATCCTCTGGGACGGCGGCAACAACGACTTCTCCTTCTACACGCCCGACCTGATGGTCACGGTCGTCGACCCGCTGCGGCCCGGACACGAGCTGTCCTACTGGCCGGGAGCGGTGACGCTCCGGGTCGCCGACGTCGCGGTCATCAACAAGATCGACAGCGCCGCTCCCGACGATCTCGCCACGGTCCGGCGGAACATCGAGAAGGTCAACCCGAAGGCGACCGTCGTGGACGCGGTGTCGACGATCAGCGTCGACGACCCGTCGATCATCCGCGGGAAGCGCGTCCTCTGCATCGAGGACGGGCCGACCGTCACGCACGGAGACATGACCACCGGCGCCGCGGTCGTCGCGGCGAAGAAGTTCGGCGCGGCAGAGCTCGTCGACCCGAGGCCGTACCTCAAGGGCAGCCTCGTCGACATGTTCAAGCTCTATCCGCACATCACCGAGCTGCTTCCGGCCGAGGGCTACGGCGATGAGATGCTCAAGGACATGGAGGCGACGATCAAGGCGACGGATTGCGACGCTGTCGTCGTCGGAACTCCGATCGACCTTGCGCGGATCATCAAGATCGACAAGCCGAACACGCGCGTCTACTACGACCTCCAGGAGATCGGCGAACCCGATCTCGACGGGATCGTCAGCGACTTCCTCGCGAAGAACGGCGTGAAGGCGACGAAGACCACCAAGAAGTAACACCTACCAGGAGGCACGAAGATGCCAAAGATCGTGAAGTCGTGGGACGAGTGGTCGCCCCTCAAGCGCGTCATCATCGGGCGCCCCGAGGGAACGAACGTCCCCGCTCCGGAGCCCGCGTGGTGGTACGACCTTCCCCGCGGCGGCTTCCCGCTCGGGCAGTGGGGGCCGTTCCCGCAGGAGATGGTCGACGCGGCCAACGAGCAGATGGACTACTTCGTCTCCCAGATCGAGCAGCGCGGCGCGATCGTCGAGCGCATCGACATCCAGCCGTTCATGCTCAACAAGCCGCTGCCGTCCCCGCTCGGCTGGGTCCAGCTGAACGCGCACGGCGTCAACAACGTCCGCGACGTGACGATGATCCACGGCCACTACATCGTCGAGGCGACGACGTGCCGGCGCTCGCGCATCTTCGAGCGCTTCAACCTCCGTCCGCTCTTCGAGAAGTACCAGAAGGAGGACCCGGAGGTCGTGCATTTCTCGGCGCCGATGCCGATGCTGACCGACGAGTCGTACGTGCGGAACTACTACTACGACTTCGAGAACACGTGGACGGACGAGGAGAAGCTGGAGAAGCTGCACAAGGGCCAGTTCCAGCTGACGGAGAAGGAAGTCCTGTGGGATGCCGCGGATTCGATGCGGTTCGGCAAGGACATCTTCCACCAGATCTCGTGCGTCACGAACCTCGGAGGGTTCGACTGGCTGAAGCGGATGTTCGCCGAGCTCGGGATCCGCTATCACGCCATGTACTTCGACAGCCCGCCGAGCGACTCGGGCAAGCCGGACAACTTCCACCCGTGGCACATCGACGTGAACTTCGTGCCGCTCCGCCCGGGCCTCTGCATCTACAACCCGGACTGGGCCCCCACCGATCAGCGGGTGTTCGAGCTGTTCAAGCAGAACGACTGGGAGCTGATCCCGGCCGCCCGGCCGACGAGGGTGCACAAGAACGACGTGTACCTCACGGGTCTGTACGAGGGCAAGAGCTGGATCTCGATGAACACGTTCTCGATCGACGAGAAGACCGTGTGCGTCGAGGCCGGCGAGACGGCGTACGCCGAGCAGCTCGAGAAGCTCGGCTTCGACGTCGTGCCGATTCCGTACGAGAAGGTCATCCCGTTCGGCGGCGCGCTGCACTGCACGACGCTCGACGTGTATCGCGAGAGCGAGTGCGTCGACTACTTCCCGAAGCAGGTTCCGGGCTTCTAGTCGACGAGACCGGCCGGGGGCGTCGCGTCAGCGCCCCCGGCCGGCGGTTTCACCACCAGCCGGAGGAGACGCGACGGTGACGACGATCGAGACGGACGCACCGGTCGAGGACGCCGTTCTCGTGCTCCCTCGGGGCTTCCGCGCCGCCGGCGTGCACTGCGGACTGAAGCGGCGGCGGCCCGATCTCGCGCTCTTCGCCTCCGACGGGCCGGCGGCGGCGGCCGGCATGTTCACGCAGAACGCGACGCGCGCCGCGTGCGTGACGCTCTGCGAGCGGAAGCTCGTCTCGCCGCTCGCGCAGGCGGTCGTGGTCAACAGCGGCAACGCGAACGCGTGCACCGGGCCTGACGGCTTCACGACCGCGCAGGCGGTGACGCAGGGGGTCGCCGACGCGCTCGGCATCGACGAGTCGCTCGTCCTCAGCGCCAGCACCGGCGTGATCGGCCGCCCGCTTCCGGCGGTGAGGCTCGTGGCCGCAGCGCCGGCGCTCGTTGCCGCGCTCGGCGACGACGCGATGCCGGCGGCGCGCGCGATCATGACGACGGACGCGTTCCCGAAGACGGCGTCCGCCCAAATCGACTACGAGGACGGAACCGTCTCGATCGTCGGCGTCGCGAAGGGCGCGGGGATGATCCACCCCGACATGGCGACAATGATCGCCGTGCTGCTCACCGACGCGGCGCTGCCGCCGGAACTCCTGCGCTCGACGCTGCGGGGCGCCGTCGGCTCGACGTTCAACTGCATCAGCACCGACGGCGACACGAGCACGAACGACAGCGTCTTCCTCCTCGCGAACGGCGCGTCCGGGTGCGCCCGGCTCGACGACGTCGACGAGCCCCGCTGCTCGCGCTTCGCGCGCGCGCTCACGTCCGTCGCGGAACGGCTCGCGCTCGACATCGTCCGAGACGGCGAAGGCGCCGAGCACGTGATCCAGGTCACCGTTCGCGGCGCGCGCACCGACGGGGACGCACGGAAGGTCGCGAACGCGGTGATGACGTCGCCGCTCGTGAAGACCGCCTTCCACGGCTGCGAGCTGAACTGGGGCCGCGTCTCCGCCGCCGCCGGCCGGAGCGGCGCAGAGGTCGATCCCGACCGGCTGTCGATCGCGATCGGCGGCGTCGAGATCGTCCGGAACGGCGTCGGCGTCCCGGAGCACTATCCGCTCGTCGAGCCGATGCTGCGCGAGTCCGCGGTCCGGCTCGCGATCGGGCTCGGTCTCGGCAACGGCGACCATCGCGGATGGACGAACGACCTGGGCACCGCATACGTGCGGCTCAACAGCGGCTATCTGACATGAGCCGCCCGCTCGCGGTCGTGAAGTGCGGCGGCACCGTCGCCGCGCAGGCGCTCGCCGACGTCGTCGCGCTCGTGGACGAGCTCGCCCGCGACGGCGGCGTCGTCGTCGTGCACGGCGCAGGCCCGCAGATCTCGCGCGAGATGGAGCGGCGGGGGCTGACGGTGCAGTTCGTCGAGGGTCGCCGGGTGACCGACGCGGCCGCGCTCGAGGTCGTGCGCGAGTCGCTCTCGGCCGTCAACGCGGCGTGCTGCGCCGCGCTCGGCCCGCGCGCGGTCGGCCTCGCCGGCGACGAGATCGGGCTCGCAGCGGTGCAGGTCCCGCGGCTCGGCCTCGTCGGCGAGCCGAGCCCGTGCCGGCCGCGGACGATCGTCGACGCGCTCGCGGCGGGCCGCGTGCCCGTGGTCGCGCCGCTCGCGGCGGGCCCGCTCAACGTCAACGCCGACGAGGCGGCGGCGGCGCTTGCGATCGGGCTCGAGGCGGAGCGCATCGTCTTCGTCACCGACGTCCCCGGCGTCCTCGTCGGCGGCACCGTCCGCGAGCTGCTTCCCGCCGTCGAGACCGAGGGGCTCGTCGCGTCGGGCGAGCTCGAGGGCGGGATCGTCCCGAAGGTGCGAGCGGCGGCGCGCGCCGCGCTCGCCGGGCTCGACGTGCGCGTCGGTGCCACTGCGGTGACGCCGTGACGACCGGAGCGCTGCGTCCGACGTACGCGCGAGCGGCCCTCCTGTAAGCACTGTCAGACGAGCACGCCGGCGAGCCGCAAGCCGGACTCCTCGGTCAGGCCGAGCGCGAGGTTGGCGTTCTGCACCGCCTGGCCCGCTGCGCCTTTGCCGAGGTTGTCGATCCCGCACAGCACGATCGCGCGTTCCGTCACGCGGTCGGCGAAGACCGCCACCTCCGCCGCGTCGGTCCCGGCCACGCGCAGGAGGTCCGGCGCCTCGTCCTTCGGCAGCACGCGCACGACGCGCGAGCCTGCGTACGCGCGCTCGATCCGCGCGCGCAGATCGTGCACGCGCGGGCGGACGTAGCAGGTTGCGAGCAGGCCGCGCCGGAGCGGCACGAGGTGCGGGACGAAGCACACGTCGATGCCGAGCGCCTGCACGATCTCGGGAACGTGCTGATGGCAGCCGACGCGGTACGCGGCTCACATTCTCGAGCACGGCGCCCGCGTGCGAGGTCGGCTTCGGCGCGCGGCCGGCGCCCGACACGCCGGACTTCGCGTCGACGATCACCTCGCCGGGCTCGATCGCATCGGCGATCGGGGCGAGCGCGAGCAGCGCCGCCGTCGCGTAGCAGCCCGGGTTCGCGATCAGCCGTCCCGTCGGCGGCGTCAGCTCCGGCACCGCATAGCACCAGTCGGCGAGACCGTCCGCGCGCGGATGCGCGAAGCCGTACCACGACTCGTACGCCGCGGCGTCGCGCAGCCGGTGGCCGCCGGAGAGATCGACGACGACGCCGTCGCGCGGCGGCTCGAGCGCCGCCGCCTCCTCGTGCTCGAGGCAGACGAACGCGACGTCCGCGCCTGCGGCGAGCGCCTCGGCGTTCGTCGTGAACGGCGGCAGCGCCGAGATGCCGTCGAGCCGCGGGTCCAGCGCCCCCGCCGGCCGGCCGGCGTGGCTGTCGGAGCCGAGTGCGACGAGCTCGAGCCCCGGATGGGCGAGGACGCGGTCGAGCGTCTCCTGCCCCGCGTATCCCGCCGTGCCGACGATCGCGACGGTTGCCACGACGACGAGTCATACCGCAACCGCCCTCGCGGCGAAGCTCCATCCGCCGAAAGCTGGTCTATGATCAGACGTGGTGGAGCGTTCGTAGAGCGACGAGAGGAGTGGTTCCGTTGGACATCGGAGATCCGATCCGCGAGATCATCGTCGAGCCGATCGAGAATCCCGCCCGCCCGGCCGAGCCGAGCGAGCCCGCCGAGGCCCCGGCCGTGAGGCCCGACCGCGAGGAGATCCCGGCGTAGGCACGGCGGAAGGAGCTGCGCGCGATGCATGACCGTGCGCCCGATCTGATCGGGCCGCTCGTCGGCTGGCGCGCCTGGAACGTCGTCTCCACCGAGGACGGGTGGCGGCTCCAGTCGACCCACATGGGCGACCCGTGGCCGGTCGGCGAGCCGCTGGAGGCGAAGTGCCACCGCGACCGCGTCATCGCCGGCGGGCTGCCGTATCACGCCCGCCACGAGCCGCCGCACCGGTCGTGCCAGTGCGGGGTCTACGGCGCGTCGAGCCCGGAGGAGGCGACCCAGTACTTCGTCCCGAGCTGGGCCGACCTCTCCCCGCTGCCGGCGCCGAAGCTCGACGAGAGCTACGTCCCGCGCGCGGTCGGCCGGGTCAGCCTGTGGGGGCGCGTGCTCGAGTGCTCGCAGGGCTACCGGGCCACGAAGGCCTATCCGGCGGAGATCTTCCTTCCCCGCCACCGGCCCGACGGCAGGAAGTTCGACGCCGCGCGGATCGCGTTCGACCTGCTCGACTACGGCGTGCCGGTCGACCTCATCGACGTCGGCACGCGGGCGGAGATCCGCCACCATCTGGACGGCCGGGCCGCCGCGGCGTGAGGCCGGCAGGCCCTCCGGGCCTGCGCACCGGCTCAGCCCAGGATGCGTACCCGGAGCGGGGCCGCTGCGGCGAACTACCGAAGATCCGGGCCGCGGCCGGATCTAGGTTCGAGCGGTACCTCGACTGAGCCTGACCGGCACGGGGGTCGATTTCGCGTGTCCCTGACGCAGAAGGCACAGATGAGTTGTGCGCCGGAGCAGCTGCGCCGGCTGCTCGACGTCCTCATCGGGAGCATGGACGACCGCGTCGACGGCGAGGAGCTCGCGCGGCGCGCCCACTTCGAGCGCCACTACTTCAACCACCTCGTGAAGGCGACGCTCGGCGAGTCGCCCGCCGCGTTCCGCCGGCGGCTCCTGCTCGAGCGCGCCGCCTACCGCCTCGCCTCGACCGACCAGTCGGTGACGGTCGTCGCGTTCGAGGCCGGCTACGGCTCGGTCGAGTCGTTCACCCACGCGTTCCGGCGCGCGTTCGGGCTCCCGCCGGCCGACTACCGGGCACGGACGTCGTTCGACTTCCGGCTCGACGCGCCCAACGGCGTGCACTACGTCCCCCCCGAGGGCTCGACGCCTGCCGGAGGAGGAAGCCGCCGGCGGACGATGGACCTCACCGACCGGCTCGTCGACCACGACAACTGGCTCACCGACCGCCTCCTCGTCGCCGCGTCGCAGCTGTCCGACCCGGAGCTGGACGAGCCGATCGTGCTGAGCCCGCCCAGCGTCGCCTTCAACAACCCGGCGCCGTCGCTCCGCGAGATGCTCGACCGGCTCGTCCTCGCGAAGGAGATGTGGATCGCCTCGATCGCGGGCCACGAGGCGGCGCCGTCGAGCGACACGTCGATCCTCGGGATGCGGCTGCGGCTCCGTGGGGCGGGTGCCGCCTTCGCGGAGCTCGTCTCCGACATCCGCCAGCGCAACGCGTGGGACACGGCGTACGTCGACGCGACGCAGCGGCCCCCGCACACGAACACGTTCGGCGCGTCGATCGCGCACGTGCTCGCGTGGGACGCGGCGCGTCGCGAGATCGTGGCCGGCGCGCTCACCGACCGCGGCGTCGACCTGATCTCGCTCGACCCGATTCAGTGGGAGCTCGGGCCGGACGACCTCGACGACCTCGCCGACCGCTCCCCCGCCCTCGCGGGCGCCGCTACGCCGTAGCCGGCAGCGTCGCGCACGCCTCGCCGAACAGCTCGACGCCGGTGCGCGCCTGCTCCTCCGTCAGCACGAGCGGCGGCGAGATGCGAACCGTCGCGTCGCCCGCGCGGAGGACGAGCAGCCCGCGCTCGAAGCACGCCTGCTCGACCGCGTCCGCGAGCTCGGGCGTCTGCAGCTCGACGCCGATCATCAGCCCGATCCCGCGCACCTCGCGGATCTGCGGGAACCGCTCCGCGAGCGCGTGGAGCCCGTCGATGAGCGTCCCGCCGACGACGCGCGCATTCTCCATCAGCTCGGACTGGACGAGCTCGATCGTCGCAAGCGCGGCGGCGCAGCAGACGGGGTTGCCGCCGAAGGTCGATCCGTGCGTCCCCGACGGCCACTTCGTCACGCCCGCGCGCGAGACGATCGCGCCGAGCGGCATCCCGCTCGCAATCCCCTTCGCGGAGATCAGTACGTCCGGCTCGACGCCGAAGTGCTCGATCGCCCACATCGCGCCCGTCCGGCCGACGCCGCACTGCACCTCGTCGGCGATCAGCAGGATCCCGTGCTCGTCGCAGATCTCGCGCAGCCGGCGGATCCACGCGGCCGGAGCCACGATGTAGCCTCCCTCGCCGAGCACCGGCTCGACCATGATCGCGGCCACCTCGTCGGGGCTGACGAGGCGGCGGAAGACGACGTTCTCGATGTAGTCGTCGACGGCCACGTCGGGGCGGTCGCGGTGCAGCGAGCCGAACAGATCGGCGTACGGCGCGTGCACGATCCCGGGGAGCAGCGGCCCGAACGGCGACCGGTACTTCGCCCGGGAGGCGGACGCCGAGACACCGCCGTACGAGCGGCCGTGGAAGCTGCCGAGGAACGTGATCACGTGGTCCCGGCCGGTGAACGAGCGCGCGAGCTTGATCGCGCCCTCGACCGCCTCCGTCCCGGAGTTGGTGAGGAAGACGCGCGCGTCGCCGCTGAAGGGCGCGAGGGCCGCGAGCCGCCTGCACAGCTCGCCGTAGATCGGCAGGTAGAAGTCGCTCGCCGAGTAGTGGATCAGCTGCGACGCCTGCCGCGTGATCGCGTCGACCACTGCGGGATGGCAGTGACCGGTCGCGCACACGGCGATTCCCGCGTTGAAGTCGAGGAAGACGTTCCCGTCGACGTCGACGACGACCGCGCCCTCGCCGCGCGCGGGCGCGAACGGGTACGCGCGCGTCAGCGACGGGCTCGTCACCGTCTCGTCGGCGTCGATCACCGCCCGTGCGTTCGGGCCGGGAAGCTCCGTCACGATCGAGGGCGCTCCCTTCTTCGGCGACTCCTTCTGCGACCGCTGCTTCTGCGGCACCTCGGTTTCCTTCATATCCGAAATCATTGGACCTCCGTCCATGCTCGCCGGCCTCCGCGCTGCCGCCCACGACCACTCGTGGGCGGCAGCGTCAGACCCCGGACGCGTCTGGATGAAACCCGGGAATGTGCTCGCGCCGGCGCGCATACGGCAACGTGATCGTCAGCACGCCCTTGCCGAGGCTGACCTCCACGCGAACCGGCTCTGCCTCCGGCGGGACGTCGACCTCGATCACGAGCCCGGCGTCCGTCTCGCGCGCACGCACGCTTTCGAGCGTCTGCACCGAAACGGTCGCCATGCCAACACCCTATGTCCCCCTTCTGGAGCCGCATCGGGGAGATCGCGGACCCGCGGCGTAGTGCCAGTATCAGATGCCGGAGCTACACTCCGCGAGGTGGATCGCCGGCTCGAACACGCCGCAGCGGAGCTGCGTCACGGCCGCCTCAGGGCGATCGAATGCGCCGTGCTCGCGGTCGCGGCGCTCGTCGCCGCGCTCGTCGCGGCGACGGTCGACGGACGCATCGCGCTGAGCCTCGGCGCGGCCGCCGCGGTCGGGACGCTGCTGGCCCTGCGGGCCGCGCACACGAGGCGCGAGTCGATCGCGACGCTCGCACTCGACCCGGCGAACTACGTCCTTCCGGAGGTGCGGAGCTACGGCGAGCGGTGCACACGTCCGAAGGAGCGCGAGCGGCTCGTGCGGCTGCTCCGCGAGCTTCCGCACGTGTCCCAGCGCCCCGGCAGCATCTATCTCGCGGACCGCGTCCACAAGGTGCGCGCCGAACTCGAGTGGCTCGCCCGCGTGCTCGCCTCGCCGATCGCGATCGAGCCGGCGAGCGTCGTCGCCTGCCGGCGGCTGCTGAGCCACGGGTCCGAGAGCGGGCTCTACAACCCGCGGCTGGCCGAGGACGAGATGCATCTCGCGCTGCGGCGGATCCGGCTGCGGATCGTCGCAAGCGACACGACGCGCACGTAAGCGACGCCGCGCCCGTGGCGGGCTGATCAGGCGGCCGACGCGGCGACGAGCTCCGCGGCCCGCTCGCCGATCATCATCGTCGGCGCGTGCGTGTTACCCGACGAGACGAGCGGCATCACCGATGCGTCGGCGACGCGCAGCCCGTCGATTCCGCACACGCGGAGCTCCGGGTCGACGACGGCGAGCGCGTCGACGCCCATCCTGCACGTGCCGACCTGGTGGTGGTACGTGATCGCGGTGCGTCGCACGTAGTCCCGCAGGTCCGCGTCGCCCGGATAGAGCTCGGCACCGCGCCATTCCGCGAGCGCGGTCTGCGAGCCGACCTCGCGGCAGAGCTCGATCGCCGCCACGAGCGCGTCGAGATCCGTCTCGCAGCTCATGCACGCGGGGTCGATGAGCGGCGCGTCCGCGGGATCCGCCGACGCGAGCGCGATCGTCCCGCGGCTCGCGGGCCGGATGATCCCGGCCATCAGCGTGTAGCCGTCGGCCGGGCCTTCCATCCCGTCGAGATAGAGCGGCAGGTGGAAGAACAACGGCTGGAGGTCCGGGCCGACGAGACCGGCACGGCTGCGGGCGAAGAGGTGCGCGTGGAGCTGCTGGAGCCCGGGCTGCGGCGGCGGCACGGCCCGCGACGCCGAGTAGATGACGGGCGAGAGCGCATGGTCGTGGAGGTTCCTGCCGACGCCGGGGAGGTCGATCGCCACGTCGAGCCCGTGCCGCGCGAGCTGCGCGGCGTCCCCGATCCCGGAGAGCATCAGCAGCTTCGGCGACTCGACCGTGCCGGCGCAGACGACGACCTCGTGCGCGGCGCGAACCTGCTCCAGCGCGCCGTCCGCCGCGACCTCGACGCCGGTGCAGCGCCCGCCCTCGAGCAGCAGCCGCGTCGCGCGCGCGCCGGTGCGCACGGTCAGGTTCGGCGCGCCGAGCACCGGCCGCACGAACGCCGTGAACGCGCCGTGGCGCACGCCGTCCTCGATCGTGAGCTGGCAGAACGAAACGCCGTCGATCGACTCGCCGTTGTAGTCGTCGTTGAGCGGGACGCCGGCCTCCTGCGCGGCGGCGACGACCGACGCCGTCAGCGGATGCGGCTCGTACCTCGTGAGCACGTGCGTCGGCCCGCCGGCGCCGTGGTATGCGTCCGCGCCGCGGTCGAAGTCCTCGGAGCGCTTGAACAGCGGGAGCACGTCGTCGTACGACCAGCCCGCGTTCCCGAGATACGCCCACGTGTCGTAGTCGCTGCGGTCGCCGCGGACGTAGATCATCCCGTTCAGCGCGCTCGAGCCGCCGAGCACACGGCCGCGCGGCCAGGACAGCTCGCGCCCCGCGCACGCGGCCTGCGGCACGGTGCGGTAGTTCCAGTCCTCGGCGCCCTCCCACAGCTCGAACAGCCGCGACGGGTCGTGGATCGCCGGGTTCTCGTCCGGCCCGCCCGCCTCGAGCAGCAGCACGTCGGCGCCGGCGTCGACGAGGCGGCGCGCGACGACGGACCCGCCCGAGCCGGAGCCGACGACCACGACGTCGTATCCGTCCGCCATCTCAGTCCTCCCGGTGCAGGAGCTCGCGGACGCGCTCCTTGTACGGCTCGCGGTCGTAGCTCGCGACGAGCGCGCCGGCCATGCGCACCGGGTCGCCGAAGAAGAAGTACTCGTAGAGCGCCTGACGGCCGGCGAACGACGAGAGGCACGTGTCCCATGCGAGTCGGAACAGCCGCAGCCGCTCGGGCCCGTCGAGCGCCGCGCTCTGGAGGTAGCGCTCGACGTCCTCCTGCGCAGGCCCGAACGCGTCGGCCTCCGTCGGGAGCGACATGAGCCCGCTCGCGCCGAGCTGGCGCAGGATCTCGACGAAGCGCGGATACGTGCGCGGGTACCAGTTGCGGCACGCGTTGAGCGGCGCCCATGCAGGCGTGAAGACGCCGAACCGGTTCGGCGCGGCGTCCGCCTCGGCCGCGCGCGCGAGCGCCTTGCACGTCTCGAGCGCGACGATGATCTCCGCCGTCTTCTCCTGCACGTGCTGGAACTGCTCGATCCCGATCGCCTCCGTCAGCAGTGAGACGAGCCCGAGGATGAACTCGGTCTTCGCGCGCGTGCGCGTCACGACCTGGTGCGTCATGTGCGCGGCGGCGCTCGTCTCCGAGTAGATGCCGTTGCACAGCTCCGGGATGCCGACGACGAAGCAGCGCTCCCACGGGACGAGCACGTCGTCGAAGACGACGATCGCGTCGATCTCCTCGAAGCGGGACCCGAGCGGGTGGTCGAAGTGGCTGCGGCCGAGGTCGAAGGTCTCGCGGCAGAGGAAGCGAAGGCCCGGCGCATCGCACGGGATCCCGAACGCGTACGAGTAGGGCGCGTCGTCGGCGCCGCCCTTCAGCACAGTCGACGGCATCACGAGGATCTCGTCCGCGAACGGACCGATCGTCGCGAGCATGCGCGCGCCGCGGATGACGATCCCGTTGTCGTTGCGGTCGACGATGCGCGCGGCGATCGTCTGCTCCTTCTGCTGCGACGGGCCGACGGCACGGTTCGACTGCGGGAAGATCAGGGTGTGCGTGAGCAGCAGGTCGTTCTCGCGCACGTGCTCGTAGTAGCGGCGCACGTTGTCGCCGAAGCCGGCCTCGCCCTGGTCGAACCAGTCGGCGGCGCCGGCCATCGCCATCACGGCGCTCGAGCAGTAGTCGCCCGTGCGGCCGAGATTGCCGAGAGAGTAGTCCGCCCAGACGCGCATCGCGGCTCCGCGCCGCTCCACGTCCTCGACACTCTCCGGCCGGAGGAACGACATACCGACGCGGTCGCCGCTCGTCGGCGAGTCGTACGTCATCGTCTCGCGCAGCTCCGGCTCGTGCTGGAGGTCGAACAGCCGGGCATACGTGCGCACGACGTTGCGCAGCTGCGGGATCCGCGAGACGTTGCCCGTGTACTGCTCGCCCTCGATCTCGACCTGGATCGGGCGCGCGTCGAGCGCCTCGACGTACTCGGCTCCCGTTCTCGCACCCGTCACAAGAGGTACTCCACGCCGAGCGACGGCTCCTCGAGCTTCGCGTAGCGCCCGTAGAAGAAGCCGAGGCCGTCGCCGCCGCGGTACGCGAAGTCGACGACCTCGCCGAGGTAGAGCGTGTGGTCGCCGCCGTCGTACGCCTGCCACGGCGTGCACTCGAACGTCGCGAGCGTGCCGGTGAGCCGCGGCGCGATCCCGCCCTCCTCCCAGTGCACGGCCTCCGGATGCGGGTCGCCGGAGAAGTGGCGCGCGACCGCCTCCTGCTCGGCGCCGAGCACGTTCACCGTGAACGGCCTGCCCGGGAGCAGCCCGTGCCCGCGCGACCGGTTCGAGATGGAGACGAGCACGAGCGGCGGCTCGAGCGACACCGCCATGAACGCGTTCACCGTGAGCCCGTGCGGCTCGCCGTCGCCGGCGACGCTGACGACGCAGACGCCGGTCCCGAACCGACCGAGGCAGGAGCGCAGCGCATCGCTCACGGCGCGAATCTACTCCACCGCGACGAGGCGCTCGTCCACGGACGGCGCGGTGAGCGGCGCCGCGCCGCCGCCGGCCGCCCGCACGAGCGAGCCCTCGTCGTACCAGCTGTCGGGAACGTGATGGCCCCAGAACGTGCGTCGCCGCGCGTCGCTCGTGCTCCAGCGCAGCGGCCGGTGATCCGGGTCGCCGGTGTAGTAGTCGCCGGTGTAGAGCTCGATCCGGTGGCCGTCGGGATCGCGGAGGTAGACGAAGAACGCGTTCGAGACGCCGTGCCGGCCGGGCCCGCGCTCGATCACGCCTTCGAGATGCAGCCCCGCGAGGATGTCGCAGAAATTCGTGATCGCTGCGGTCTCCGCCGTCGTGAACGCGAAGTGGTGCAGGCGCGGGCCGTGGCCGGTCGTCAGCGCCACGTCGTGCACCGTCTGCTTTCGGTAGAGCCAGACCGCGAGCAGCCGGTCGTCCGCGTCAGCGGCGATGTACTCGGAGCAGCGGAACCCGAGCCCGCGGTACAGCTCGTAGCCGGCGGCCGCGTCGGGGACGTAGAGGTTGACGTGGTCGGCGCGGGTGATGCGCGCGCCGCGGTACGCGTCGTAGCGCTGCAGCAGGCACTCGGCCTGCTCCATCTCGTGGAAGTACTCGATCGGGAAGCCGAGCGGGTCGTGGACGCGGATGGCGGAACCCTGTCCGCGCTCGACGCCCTCGACGCGCGTCGCCTCGCAGCCGAGCGCGGCGTACGCCGCCGCGACCGCGTCAAGATCCTCGGGCCGCCGGACGCGATAGGCGACGTGGTCGACGAGCGGCGCTGGGCCGGCGCGGAGGACGAGCGAGTGGTGCAGCCGCTCCTCGTAGCCGCGGAGATAGATCGCGTCGTCCGTCTCCTCCGTCGGGACGAGCCCGAGCACGTCGACGTAGAACGCACGCGACGCGGCGAGGTCGGTGACGACGAGCTCGACGTGCGCGACGCGCACGATGTCGAACGGCGTCTCGACCCAGTCCGTATTCACTGTCCCAGCCCGAGCCGCGGGATCGGATGCTCGCCGAGCGAGACGTGGATCGTCTCGAGCTCGCAGTAGAGCTCGAAGCTGTACTCGCCGCCTTCGCGGCCGATCCCGCTCGCCTTCACGCCGCCGAACGGCGTGCGCAGGTCGCGGACGTTCTGCGAGTTGATCCAGACGAGGCCGGAGTCGATCGCCTGCGCGACGCGGTGCGCGCGCGTGAGCTCGTTCGTCCAGACGTACGCGGCGAGGCCGTAGTCCGTCGCGTTCGCGAGGCGCACGGCGTCGTCCTCCGTCGAGAACGGCGTGGCGACGAGCACCGGGCCGAAGATCTCCTCGCGGAAGACGCGCATCTCCGGGGTCACATCGGCGAACACGGTCGCCTCGAGGAAGTTCCCCTCGGGAAGGGCGTCGGGGCGCTTGCCGCCGGCGAGGCAGCGCGCGCCGTCCGCGACGGCGGACTCGAGGTAGCCCATGACGCGCGCGTGGTGCTCCGGGCGGATCAGCGGGCCGAGCTCGGTCGCCTCGTCGAACGGGTCGCCGACGCGAATCCTGCGCGCACGGGCGGCGACCGCCTGGACGAGCTCCTCGTAGATCGTCTCCTCGGCGATGAGCCGCGAGCCGGCGGTGCAGCGCTGCCCGTTCAGCGTGAAGATCTGCGCGAGCACGGCGTCGACCGAGCGCTCGAAGTCGGCGTCGGCAAAGACGACGACGGGCGACTTGCCGCCGAGCTCGAACGAGAGCCGCTTCAGCGTCGGCGCAGCGTTCGCCATGATCGTCGAGCCGGTCGCGGACTCCCCGGTGAACGAGACGAGCTTCACGTCGGGATGCGCGACGAGCGCCGCGCCCGCGGTCTCGCCGAAGCCGTGGACGACGTTGAAGACGCCGGGCGGGAGGCCGACCTCGTCGAGCAGCGCGGCGAGGCGCGTCGCCGTCAGCGGCGACCACTCCGCCGGCTTGAGCACGATCGTGTTTCCGGCGGCGAGGCACGGCGCGATACGCCACGTCGAGAGCATCAGCGGCGCGTTCCACGGCATGATCAGCGCCGCGACGCCGACCGGCTTGTGGACGGTGTAGTTGAGGAAGTCGTCGCCGACGCGGTACGCGCGGCCCGTCAGCTCCTCGATCTGCGCGGCGAAGAAGTCGAAGTTCTCGGCGGCGCGCGCGGCGAGCCCGCGCATCTGGCGGATCGGCATGCCGATGTCGAGACACTCGAGCTCCACGAAGTCGTCGGCGTTCGCACGGATCGCGCCGGCGATCCGGCGCAGGACGGCGGCGCGCTCCTTCGCGCTCAGCCGCGGCCACGGGCCGTGGGCGAACGCCGCGCGCGCCGCGGCAACCGCGTCGTCCACGTCCGGGGTCAGACCCTCGGCCACGTCCGCGATGGGCAGGTTGGTGACCGGGTTGAGCGTCTCGAACGTCGTGCCTGCGCGGCCGGGACGGAACGCGCCGCCGATGTAGTGCAGCTGCGGCGCGATCTCCGTCACAGGAGCCCCGCCTCACCGAGCAGCGCTTCGATCCGCGTGCGGCTCGCGTCGGACGGCGACGCGAGCGGCGGCCGCACCGCGCCGCACTCGAGCAGCCCGAGCCGCTCCATCGCCCACTTCACCGGCCCGGGATTCGTCTCGACGAACGCCATCTCGACGA
>Ga0335085_10002774_pt1 | contig 31891 bp, 31 predicted proteins | sample Lox_Sample_45_FD_206712 | JGI IMG/M metagenome (GOLD analysis project Ga0335085, IMG submission 206712) | Soil microbial communities from Loxahatchee National Wildlife Refuge, Florida, United States - Lox_Sample_4.5 | ecosystem: Environmental > Terrestrial > Soil > Wetlands | place: USA... | reverse complement strand
TGGCCGACCGCCCGACCACGACCACATTGCTGCGCTCGTACACCGCGGCGGGATCACGGCCGGATTCGATCAGGTACCGGTCCACCAGGTGGAACGCTGACGCCGGGGTGGACGGGACGAAGCGCGGGCGGCCCAGCGCGACCAGCCCGGCGTTGACCGGATGCACCGCCTCGATGTCTTTCTGCGGGTCCAGCGCCCGGTACAGCGCGGCCTCGGACACCTGCGGTGGCAGCGGCCGCAGGATGAGGATGCCGGACACCCGGGGGTCCGCGCCCAGCTTGCCGACCGCGGCGATCGCGTCCGCCTCGGCCGCGTGCCCGGGCAGCAGCTCCCGCGTGTAGTGGACGCCCAGGTACCCGGCCAGCCGGCGGACCCGGCGCTCATAGGCGTGCGCCGGGTAGCTGTCGCCGGCCAGCACCGTGGCCAGTCCCGGCCGCACGCCCTGCCCGGCCAGCTCGCGGACCTCGGCGGTCAGGGTGCTGCGCAGCTCCGCCGCGTACCGCCGGCCGTCGATCAGCCGCGCGCTCATGATGCGCCGTTCCCGAGCTCGCGGTTGATGTTCACCAGGGCCACCGCGGCCTGGGTGGCCCCCTCCGCGAGCAGCGCGGCCGCCTGCGCGTCGCCGCGCAGGTTGGGGTTGCCTTCGCGCTCCAGCCGGCCCGCCAGGGTGGCCACCTCGGCGCCGATCCGGGCGATCCGCAGCGGGATCTCGGTGGCCGCGGCCAGGGCGGCGGCCAGCCGTTCCTGCCGGTCCGGGTCATCACGGGGCAGCCGCGTGGCGGCCAGGACCGCGCCGTACGCCGCGCCGTCCTCGTCGGCCAGCGCCGTCACCTCGGCGCGCAGCCGGTCCGCGTCGTCGGCCAGTTCGCCCAGCTCACCGACGCTGAACCGGGCCGCCTTGGCGGTCAGCGCGGCCGCCGTGGCCGCGGTGATGGCCGCGCACGCCCCGGCGGCCGGCGCGGGCGCCCGGGCGGCGAGCGCGCCGAGGAACTCGCCGACCGTCTGGTCCCTGGCTGCTGGGGTCATGGCGCCGCCTTCATGCCGCCGGCAGGCGGCGCGGGGGGGATAGGGGGGTTGTCCCCCCTGGGCAGCACCTCACGACAGGCCGACGATGGCGCCGTGGGAGTCGAGGTCGATCCGCATGGCCGCGGGCGCGCTGCCCAGCCCCGGCATGGTGCGCATGTCCCCGCAGATCGGGTACACGAACCCGGCGCCGACCGAGGCCCGCACCTCACGGACCGGCAGCCGCCAGCCGGTCGGGGCGCCCTTGAGCTTGGGGTCCGAGGAGATCGACAGGTGGGTCTTGGCGATGCACACCGGGAGGTGGCCGAAGCCCGCCCGCTCGTAGGTCTCCAGCTGGCGCAGCGCCTGGGCCGAGTAGTCCACCCCGTCCGCGCCGTACACCCTGGTCGCCACGGTCTCGATCTTCTCCTTCAGGCTGGCCTGGTCGGGGTAGAGGAAGTGGAAGCCGCTGGGCTCGCCGGCGGCCTCGGCCACCGCCTCGGCCAGCGCCGCCGCTCCCCGGCCGCCGTCCGCGAAGTGGGTGCACACCGCCGACCGGGCCCCCATCTCCGCGGCGATCTGCGCGATGGCCTCGTGCTCGGACGCGAAGTCGCCGGGGAAGGCGTTGATGGCGATCACCGGCGGCACGCCGTGCACCCGGATGTTCTCGATCTGCTTGCGCAGGTTGGCGGCGCCCGCCGCGACGTCGTCCGGGTTCTCGCGCAGCAGTTCGGGTGGCAGCGGCTTGCCCGCCACGATCCGGTACTTGCCGGAATGCGCCTTGAGCGCGCGCACCGTGGCCACCACCACCGCCGCGTTGGGGGTCAGCCCGGACGCCCGGCACTTGATGTTGAAGAACCGCTCCGCGCCCATGTCGGCCCCGAACCCGGCCTCGGTGACCAGGAAGTCGCCGCAGTGGATGCCGATCCGGTCGGCCACCACCGACGAGTTCCCGGTGGCGATGTTGCCGAACGGGCCCGCGTGCACCAGCACCGGGGTGTTCTCCAGGGTCTGCAGCAGGTTCGGCTTGATGGCCTCGCGCAGCAGCACGGCCATCGAGCCGGCCACCCCGAGCTGGTCGGCGGTTACCGGCGTGCCGTCGCCGTCGTAGCCGACCACGATCCGGCCCAGCCGTTCGCGCAGGTCGTCCAGTGACGTGGTCAGGGCGAGCGCCGCCATGACCTCGGAGGCGGCGGTGATGTCGAAGCCGGTCTGCCGGGGGATGCCGTCCCCGCGGCTGCCCAGCCCGACCACGATGTTGCGCAGCGCCCGGTCGTTGACGTCCAGCACCCGCCGCCAGGTGATGTTGTGCTGGTCCAGGCCGAGCGTGTTGCCCTGGTACATGTGGTTGTCGATCACCGCGGCGAGCAGGTTGTGCGCGGCGGTGACCGCGTGCATGTCCCCGGTCAGGTGCAGGTTGAGCAGCTCCATCGGCACGACCTGGCTGTAGCCGCCGCCCGCCGCGCCGCCTTTGATGCCGAACGTCGGGCCCATCGACGGCTGCCGGATGGCGACCGTGGCGCGCTTGCCGATGTGCTTGAAGCCCTGGCCCAGCCCGACCGTGGTGGTGGTCTTGCCCTCACCGAGCGGGGTCGGCGTGATCGCGCTGACCACGACGTACTTCGCGGTGGGCTGGCCGGCGAGTTCGTCGATCGCGTCGAGACTGATCTTCATGACGTCCCGGCCGTACGGCTCGAGATGGCGTGCGGGCAGGCCCATCTCGGCGGCGATGTCGTCGAGCGGCTTGATCGACGCGGCCCGGGCGATGTCGAGGTCGGAAGGGAAAGCCATGATGCGGTCTCCTGGGTCAGAGGGCTTATAGGGCTGGCGAGATGGGGCAGCCGTCGATTTCGATGCCGAACTCGTGGCCGGCGTCGAGCAGGGTGTCGAACAGGTACTGGCCGGACGAGCGCTCGCAGTGCAGCAGATAGCTGGGCACGCCATCCCGGTCCACGCGGATCACGTCGGTGACGAGATTGGCCACCGCGGTGCGCAGGGCCGCGCCGTCGGGGGTGGCCTCGCCGGACAGGTCGATCGCGCACAACTTGGCCAGCAGGCCGGCGCAGCCGGCGCCGGTGAGCCGGATCATCGCCCGGCCGTGCGTGAGGTCGATGACCGTGGCGAACTCGCCGGTCTCGTCGGCCAGGGCCCGGGTCCGCGGCAGCAGCTTGTCCTGGCTGCCCGGTTCGCCGAGCACCAGCCATTCGCCTGGCCCGGCGCCGGCCACCAGGTTGCCGCGGCCATCACGGGCGGTCCGGCCGAACCGGGTGCCCAGCGCGGTGGCCAGCGCGCCGTCCGCGGGGCCGCGCACACCGATCTTGGCCAGCGGGGTGTGGTCGGCGATGGTCAAGGCAGCTGACCCGTGCTTCCCGGACGAACTGTGGCGGCCGTCGGTCTCCCAGTCGGCGATCGTGGTCCTGAGGTCGCCGGGCGCGATCGGGCTGCGGGCCACCGGCGCGGCGTGCGGCCGCAGCCCGGAGGCCTCGCTGTCCACCTGCTGGCGCAGGCCGTCCGGGTCGACGTGGGCCAGGTGCTCGGTGACCCGGGCGGTGGCGTCCCGGCCGTCGGGCAGCCGCACGGTCAGTTCGGTGCCCGGCGCGGCCAGGGCCGCGTCCACCTGGGCCAGGCAGATCGAGCGGCCCAGGGTCGGGGACATCCGGCTGGAGGTGATCCGCCCCGCGATCCCGCCGCCCGGCGTGATGATCTGGCTGGCCTCGGGCGGCACGATCTGGCCGTCCACCGGCTGCAGGCCGACCAGCCGGCTGCCGTCGCCGTGCACGTGCTGCCGGGCCAGTTCCGGCTTGCCCGCGAAGTCGTCCTTGTCCAGCTTGACCGCCCAGTCCAGGGCGGCGCTGAACGCCCTGGTCAGCCCGTCGGTGTCCTGCCCCACGATCAGGTGGCCCTTCTCCAGCCGCAGGATCCGCTGGGCTTCCACCCCGAACGGGCGGACCCCGAGGTCGGCGCCCTGCTCCAGCAGCGCGGTCCACACGTGCAGGCCGTAGGACGCGGGCACGTGCAGCTCGTAGGACAGCTCGCCGGTGAACCCGATCCGCCACAGCACGCAGTCGTCGACGCCGGCCACCCGGCCGGTGCGCACCTTCATGTAGCCGAACGCCCCGGGGGACAGGTCGACGCCCTCGGTGAGCCGGCCGACCAGCTCGCGGGACTGCGGCCCGGCCACGTTGATGCTGGCGTAGGCCGTGGTCACCGGGGTGACGTGCACCTGCCAGCCGGCATGCTCGGTCTGCAGCCAGTTCTCCACCCACTGCCAGACCGCGGCGGCGCCCGACGAGGTGGTGCTCATCAGGTAGTGGTCCTCGCCCAGGTGGCCGGTGACGCCGTCATCGAAGACCACGCCGTCCTCGGCGCACATGACCCCGTAGCGCACCGCGCCGATGGCCAGCTTGGACCACTTGTTGACGTACAGCTGGTTGAGCAGCTTGGGCACGTCGGGCCCGCGCAGGTCGAGCTTGCCGATCGGGGTGACGTCGATGATCGCGACGCTCTCGCGGACCGCCCGGACCTCGGCGGCCGGGTCGCCGTAATGGTCCGGGCGGATCCACTGGCCCGCCACCAGCGGCGCGGCGTGGTGCTGCTCGTGCCAGGACTGCATGGGCGAGTAGCGCACCGGCTCGAAGATCCGGCCGGCCAGCGCGCCCAGCGTCACCGGCACGTACATCGGGCGCCACGTCGTGGTGCCGGTCTCGGCGATGGTGCGCCCGGTGGCCTCGGCGATGACCGCGATCGCGTTGATCGTTTCCAGCTTGCCCTGGACCGGGCCCATGGTGGCGGTGGTGTACCGCTTGGCCAGCTCGGCCGAGTCGTACCCTTCCTGGACCGCCTGGTGGATGTCCTTGGACGACACGTCCTCCGAGTAATCCACGATGCCGTGCGTGGCCCCGCGGAACAGCTCGGGGTGCTCGTCCACCGGCAGCTCGGGCAGGGCGGCGGCGGCCGGCTGGGCGTTCGGGTGGCCCGGCCGGGGCCTGGGCGGTGCGGCGCCGTCCCGGGTGGGGATCGCGCCCAGGTGGTCGTGCCGGCGTGCCGCGGCCCGGCGGGCGGCCTCGGCGCCGACCGCGGCCGCGTGCTCGACCAGCTGGTCCAGGGTGCCGTCGCCCGCGATCCCGCCGACCGCGAACACGTCGCCGGAGGCCCAGTTCTGCCCTGGCCGGAACCGGGCCGCGCGCGGGTCGTACACCGGGACGTCGCCCGCCATGTTGAGCAGCGCGGTGGGCGCTGTCCACCCGGTGGCCGTGACGAGCAGGTCGGCCTCGATCCGGCGGCCGCGGTTCAGCTCGACCGCCCGCACCCGGCTGTGGCCGTGCACCCGCAGCACGTCGTCGCCCTGCCGCGCATCGGCCACATGCGCCACGTCGACCCCGGCCCGTTCCAGGTCTTCGACGGCAGCGTCGCCCGGGCCGTTCGCGGTCAGCACGACGGCCCGGTCGCCCGGCTTGACCGCGTACAGGTTGATCAGCCGGCGGGCCGCGGTGGACAGCATCACGCCGGGCGTGTCGTTGCCCGCGAACACGTAGGGCCGCTCGATCAGCCCGCCGGCCACGATGAGGCTGCCCGCCCGCGCCTTGATCAGCCGTTCCTGGATGCCCGGCAGCCCGCGCTGGACCACGGCCACCCAGTTCTGGTCGTACCGGCCGAGCACCGCCGAGTTGGTCAGCACCTCGACGCCCCCGGCCGCGTTCAGCTCGGCCAGCAGGCCGGCCAGCGCCGCCGGGTCCGCCCAGCGCAGGTGCCCGCCGAGCTGGTGCTCCTCCTCGACCAGCAGCACCCGGGCCCCGGCGGCGGCCGCCGCCACCGCGGCCGCGAGGCCGGCCGGGCCGCCGCCCGCGATGAGCACGTCCGGATGCGCGTGCCGCTTGTCGTAGTAACCGTGCGGGGTGTCTGGCGAGATCGCGCCGGCGTGCACGAACCGGCGCAGCACCTGCTGGTAGGCGGGCCAGAGGAACTCCGGTTTCATGAACGTCTTGTAGTAGAAGCCGGAGGTCAGGAACCGCCCGGCCAGCCCGTTCACCGCCTTGACGTCGAACCGCAGGGACGGCCAGGTGTTCTGCGAGGACACCCGCATGCCCGCTTCGGCCAGCCGGTGCGCGCCGCGCACGTTCGGCTCGTCGCCGACCTGCACCATGCAGCCGGGATCGTGGAAGCTGGCCGTCAGCAGCCCGCGCGGCCGGTGGTACTTGAAGCTGCGGGAGAACACCCGCTCGCCGGACGCGGCCAGCGCCGAGATGATCGTGTCGCCCGGGTGGGCCTGGTATGGCCGTCCGTTCCAGGTGAACGACAGCGTGCCCGAGCGGTCGATGACCTCGCCCGGCTGCGGTCCCAGGCGGTAGCCGGCCGCGCGCGGCTGGCTCATCGCTCGCCCCCGGTGCTCCCGGCCGGGCGGGCCTCGTTCGTGCCGGTATGGCGGCGGAGCCGGATGAAACGCCGGCAGCCGGCCGTGTGGTACCAGGTCTCCTCCACCCAGCCCAGCGCGTTGCGCCGGAAGTAGAGATAGCGCCGCCATTCCTCGGCGCTGGCCGTGGCCACGTCGGGGCGGCTGGTGGCCTCGCCCTGGTGCTGGAACTCGCTGACGTTGCGCGGGCCGCACCACGGGCAGGGGAGCTGGATCATGTAGTTCCTCTCCGGATTGCTGGGCCGGGAAGCCGGTGCGTACCGGTCAGTGGCCCACCGCCGCCGCGCCCTTCTCGCCGACCAGCCGTCCTTCGGTGAACCGGTCGAGGCCGAAGGCGGAGATGATCTCGGGTGGTCGCTGGTGGGCGATGCAGTCCGCCATGGCCTCGCCCGCCACCGGCCCGGCCTTGAAGCCGTAGGTGCCCCAGCCCACGTCCACGTAGAACCCGTCCACCGGCGTCGGCCCCATGATCGGCGAGAAGTCCGGGGTCATGTCGCACAGGCCGGCCCATTGCCGCAGCAGCCGCATCTTCGACACCGCGGGCATCAGCTCGAGCACGTGCCCGGCCAGCCCCTCGGCGAATTCGAGCGAGCCGCGCATCGAGTACGAGGTGAACGGGTCCACGCTGGCGCCGAAGACCAGTTCGCCGCGGTCGGTCTGGCTGACGTACACGTGCAGGGTGCCGGACACGATCACGGTGCCGAGGAACGGCCGGACCGGCTCGGTCACCGCGGCCTGCAGCGGCGACGTGGTGACCGGCAGGCTCACGCCGGCCATGTCGGAGATCAGCGTGGACCATCCGGCCGTGCAGTTCACCACCACCCGGGCGGCGATCCGGCCCCGGGAGGTGCGCACGGCGGTTACCCGGCCCGCGGCCGTCTCAATGCCGGTGACCTCGGTGTTCTGGTGCAGATGGACGCCGTTGGCGTCGGCCGCGCGGGCGTATCCCCAGACCACGGCGTCGTGCCGGATGATCCCGCCCGGCGGGTGGTACAGCGCGCCGAGGATCGGGTAGCGGGTGTCCGGCGAGGTATCAAGGTAGGGCACCAGTTTCTTGATCTCGGCTGGGCCGATGACGCCGGAGTCGACGCCCTGCAGCTTGTTGACCTCGGCCCGCCAGCGCATGGTGCGCAGCGAGCTGTCGTTGTGGGCCAGCGTCAGGTGGCCGCGCCGGGAGAACATCACGTTGAAGTTCAGGTCCGTGGCCAGGTGCCGGTAGAGCTGCAGCGAGCGGTCGTAGAACCGGACCCCCTCCGGGGTCAGGTAGTTGGACCGCAGGATGGCCGTGTTCCGGCCGGACCCGCCGCTGCCCAGGTATCCCTTGTCCAGCACGGCGACGTCCCGGATGCCGTGATTGGCCGCGAGGTAGTAGGCGGTGGCCAGCCCGTGCACGCCACCGCCGATGATCACCACGTCATAGCCCGGCTTGAGGGGGTGCGCCCGCCAGGCCCGCGGCCAGTCCGAGTGCCGGATGCCGTGCCGCAGCAGGCTGAAGGCCGAATACCGGGACTGCTTGCTGGTCATGCCACTCAGACTACGACGCTGAGTGAACGAAGTCCACTGATAGGAAACGGTACGGCCGCTCAGCGGGGATTGGCTACCCGCCCGAGTTGACCGACTTGATGGCCAGGAACTGGATCGGCAGCGACATCAGCTCGCCGGGGCCGTGCATGGCCTCTCCCACGAACTGCAGGGCGTCACCGGGCTCGAGCAGGTACCGGGTGCTGCCGCAGATGTACTCCATCTTGCCCGAGATCATGAAGATCAGCTCGGTGCCGGCGTGCTGGTACAGCGGGAACACGCCGGTCCGCTCGGTGAGCGTGACCAGCAATGGCTCGAGCGTGTCATGCGGGGCCCGCAGCGAGCCCAGCAACTGGTAGCGCAGGCCCGCGTCGGACCCGGTGTGGTGGATCTCCAGGCCGCTGCCCGCCTTCACGAACACCACGTCCTGTTCCTCGGACAGGCCGCGGAAGAACGCGGTCACCGGAACGGACAGCGACTCGGACAGCCGGGCCAGCGTGGCCAGGCTGGGTGACGCCTGCATGTTCTCGATCTTGGACAGCATGCCCTTCGACAGGCCGCTCTCCATGGCCAGCCGGCTGACCGTCCAGCCGAGACGGTGCCGGAACTCGCGGACCCGCTCGGCGATCACCGCGCCGAGAGCGTCCTCGAGGCCGCCGAGTTCGTCGGCGCCGGTGGGGTCGGAAACGGCCGCGGTGTCGTATTCCGTCATGGCGCTGCCTCATCCCCTCGCAACCCTCGAACCGGCCGCCTCGGCGAGGTGCCCACCACTTTAGTGGTGCCCCGCTCCAGCCCCATCGTCAGCCATCGGTCCTCCGGGCCGCGGCCGACAGCGGGACTTGTATCCTCATGCGACACACAGTTTACTGTGTGTGGACGAAGGCCTGTCCCGCACCGTGGAGGCGAATCCATGAGCACCGATCTCGAGACCTTCCTCGCCCAGCCTGGCCGGGAGGAGCAGATCGCCGAGGTCCGCCAGCGCATCGACGCTGGCGGGGTCAGGTACATCTATCTCCAGTTCGTCTCGGTCACCGGGCGCATCATGGGCAAAGGGGTACCGGCGGCGCACTGGGAGCGCTTCGCGCGCGGCGGCTTCCAGCTGGTCTACGGCGCCACCGCGAACCTGTTCATCGACCGGCACGGGGACTACATCGGGTATGGCCCCGAGGCCCGCGAGCTGCTCGGCATCCCGGACGTGGAGACGTTCTGCGTGCTGCCGTGGGACCCGAAGACCGCGCGGGTGTTCTGCACCCTGTTCCGCGGCCGGGAGGAGGAGGTCGACCCGGGCGCCTACCTGACCTCCGACTGCCGGGGCAACCTGAAGCGGATCCATGCCGAGTTCGAGCAGGAGACCGGGCTGCACCTGCGGGCCGGCACCGAGCCCGAGATGATGTGGCTCAAGCTCAACCCGGACGGGACCCCGTCCGTGGAGGGCAAGACCAAGCCGTACTGCTACCACATCGACCAGTTCTCCGAGCTGCAGCCGCTGATCCACCGGGTCATCGAGTACGGCGTCGCGATGGGCCTGGACATGATCCAGGGCGACCATGAGGACGCCCCCGGCCAGCTGGAGCTGAACTGGCAGTTCGACCGGGCCGAGCACACCGCCGACCGGCTCACCACCTACCGCCAGATCTGCAAGCAGGTCGGCCGGGAGTTCGGCGCGTTCCCGTGCTTCATGGCCAAGCCGTTCATGGGCGTCTCGGCCAACGGCTGCCACCACAACATCTCGCTGTGGGAGGGCGAGGTGAACGCCTTCCTCCCCGACGGCGACAACCCGCGCATGCCGAGCAAGCTCGGCCTGACCGCGATCGGCGGCGTGCTCAGTCACCTCGACGCGCTGACCTGCCTGACCGCGCCCACCGTCAACTCCTACCGGCGGCTGTGGGACACCGGGTTCTGGGCGCCGCTGTACGCCGACTGGGGATTCCAGAACCGCACCACCGCGCTGCGGGTCAGCGCACCCGGCCGGTTCGAGTACCGCTCGGTCGACTCCACCGTCAACCCGTACCTGTCGATGGCCGGCCTGATCGTGTCCATGCGCGACGGCATCCGGCGCAACCTCGACCCGGGCCCGCCCGAGGAGCGCAACATCTACGACGCCATGTCCGAGGGCAAGCAGGTCCGCAAGATCCCGATGACCCTGGGCGACGCGCTGGCCGCGCTGCGGTCGGACGAGGTGGTCCGGTCGGCGCTGCCCGGCGACATGTACACCGTGTTCGAGCACTACAAGCGCGATGAGTGGGAGCGCTTCTGCACCGCGGTCACCGACTGGGACGTGAAGGAGTACCTGGACGTCCTGCCCTGAGCCGACCCGTCCCGCGCGAGGCAGCGGGGAAAGGAGCAGCACCACCATGTGTGGCATCGCCGGCATCATCTACCGTCAGCGCGGTGATTCCCAGCACGGGGGCCCCATCGGCGCCGACCTGGCCCGCATGCTGCAGGCGATGAAGCATCGCGGGCCCGACTCGACCGGGTACGCGGTCTACGGCGAGCCGAGCGACCTGCTGGTCATGCGGTTCACGCTGGCCGACCCCAACGACCCGCGGGACTTCTCCTTCAGCGAGCGGCTGGCCCGCAACGTGCGGGAGGTGGAGGCCAGGCTGGCCAAGATCGGGGCGGCCATCGACCGGGTGGAGGGCGAGTCGGAGTACGCCTACCGCGCCACCTTCCGCTACGACGGCGAGCTCAAGCCCCTGGCCGACTACATCGAGGACGTCCCCGGCGCTGAAGTGCTGTCGCTCGGCCGGTCGCTGGAGATCGTCAAGGACCTGGGCGATGCCAGCGGCGTGGCCCGGCAGTACCGGCTGGACGAGTTCGCCGGGACGCACGGGATCGGGCACGTCCGGATGGCGACCGAGTCGGACGTGGACATCGCGAACGCCCACCCGTACTGGGCCTACCCGTTTTCCGACGTCGCCGTGGTGCACAACGGGCAGCTGACCAACTACCACTACTGGCGCCGCCGGCTGGAGCGTCAGGGCCACCGGTTCCAGTCCGAGTGTGACTCCGAGATCATCGCCGTCTACCTGGCCCAGAGCATGGCCGACGGGATGTCGCTGGAGACGGCCATGAAACAGAGCCTGCACGACCTGGACGGCGTGTTCACCTACCTGGTCGTCACCGAGAGCGCGCTGGGCATGGCCAAGGACGAGATGGCGGCCAAGCCGCTGGTGCTCTACCAGGGCGAGGACCTGGTGGCGCTGGCGTCGGAGGAAGGCGCGATCCGGGCCGTGGTGGACCGCGAGATCGACACGTGCGACCCGTACGAAGGGGAAGTGATGGTGTGGAGCAGGTGACGGACGCCGGGCAGGGCGCCGGGGCCCGTCCCGGGCGCTACGACGTGCGCGGGCTGGCCGACCCGGACGCCACCGCCCCCAAGACGTCGGTGATCAGCGGGTCGACCGCGGAGCTGGACGCGGCCGACCTGAGCACCCGGCAGGTCAACCTCGAGCTGCGCAGGCTGCTGTACACCGAGGGCGTCACCGAGGTGACCGTGCTCAACCCGAAGGCCCGCCACTCGATCGCGGCCGGCCTGCTGGTGCGCGGCCGGATCCGGATCGCGGGCAGCCTCGGCTACTTCGGCTGCGGTCTGATCGACGGCCCGGAGATCCACATCACCGGGCGGGTCGGCTGGTCGGCCGCGGAAAACATGATGTCCGGCGTCGTGGTGGTGGACAAGAACGCCGGCTCACTGACCGGCGCGGCGCTGCGTGGCGGCGACCTGGTGGTCCGCGGGGACGTCGGGGCGCGCACCGGGATCGACCAGAAGGGCGGCACGATCATCGTCGGCGGCAACGCCGGCTCCATGACCGGGTTCATGCTGCAGCGCGGCCGGCAGATCATCTGTGGTGATGTGGGCCATGGCCTGGGCGACTCGATGTACGACGGGGCCATCTATGTCGGCGGCCAGGTCGCGTCGCTGGGCGTGGACTGCGTCGAGGCCGAGCTGACCGCGGCCGACCACGAGCTGATCGACCGGAAGTTCCGGATCTACCAGCTCGGCCAGCCCGGCCCGTTCCGCAAGTTCGTGTGCGGCCGCAAGCTGTGGAACTACGACAGCTTGGAGCCGAGCGAACGGAAGCTGGTCCTGTAGTCCGCCCGCCCAAGCCAGGAGTTCACTCATGAGCGCAGACAACGGCGAGGTCTCCCGCCCCCTCGGGCGCAGCCGGATCTTCACCCCCGAGGTCATCAGCGACATCCACACCAAGTCCGAGCTCGGCCGGTACCGGATGCGCGGGTTCTCGATGTTCAAGCCGGTCCCGCACTGGGACGAGCTGATGTTCCTGCCGGGCACGCTGACCCGGTTCGTGATCGAGGGCTACCGCGAGAAGTGCGACACCAGGACGGTGCTCGGCGCCCGCTTCGCCAAGAAGCCGATCGAGCTGGACATCCCGGTCTACATCACCGGGATGAGCTTCGGCGCGCTGTCGCTGGAGGCCAAGATGGCGCTGGCCAAGGGCGCGTCGATGGCCGGCACGGCGACGTGCTCCGGCGAGGGCGGGATGATCCCGCCGGAGCGCGACCTGTCCACCAAGTGGTTCTACCAGGTGATCCAGAGCCGGTACGGGTTCAACCCGCACCATCTGATGCTGGCCGACGGCGTGGAGTTCTTCATCGGGCAGGGCTGCAAGGTGGGCCTGGGCGGGCACCTGATGGGCCAGAAGGTGACCGAGCAGGTGGCCGAGATGCGCTCGCTGCCGCCGGGCATCGACCAGCGCAGCCCGGCGCGCCACCCGGACTGGCTCGGTCCCGACGACCTGTCGCTCAAGATCCAGGAGATCCGCGAGGCCACCGACTACCAGGTGCCGATTCAGCTCAAGCTCGGCGCCGCCCGGGTCTACGACGACGTGCGGATGGCCGCGAAGTGCGGCCCGGACACCATCTACCTGGACGGCGCCGAGGGCGGTACCGGCGCGGGACCGCACGTCGCCGCCGAGGAGACCGGGATCCCGCTGATGGCGGCGATTCCCGAGGCGCGCCGGGCGCTGGAGGACGTAGGGCTGGCCGACGAGATCGACCTGGTGGTGGCGGGCGGCATCCGCAACGGTGGTGACATCGCCAAGTGCCTGGCCCTGGGGGCCAAGGCCGTGGCCATCGGGCACTCCGCGCTGATGGCGCTGAACTGCAACAAGGAGATCCCGGGCGTCACCGACTACGAGGGCACCGTCGGCGTCCCGGCCGGGCAGTGCTACCACTGCCACACCGGCCGGTGCCCGGTCGGCGTGGCCACCCAGGACCCAGAGCTGCGCCGCAGGCTGCGGGTGGACGAGGCCGCCGAGCGGGTCTACAACTTCCTGCACACGCTCACCCTCGAGGTGCAGATGCTGGCCCGGGCCTGCGGCAAGACCAGCGTGCACAGCCTGGAGCCTGAGGACCTGTGCGCGCTGACCACCGAGGCGGCCGCCATGGCCAAGGTGCCGCTGGCCGGCACCAGCTACATCCCGGGGGTCACCGAGGAGCGTGCGCTGAGCGAGATCAGGGGCCTGCTGGAGAAGCACGTGGCCAACGACGGATTGCAGGGTGGGGCGTGATGGAGGATCGGTTGGGCAGCTCCGGACGGCAGCTGTCGGGCGGCAAGAGCATCGACACCGAGGAGCTCACCGGGCGGACGTTCCCCTATCAGTTCGAGCGGTCGCTGGTCGAGGACGTCGACCTCAACGAGGCGACGCCCGGCGACGACCTGAACTGGCTCGAAGACATCGAGCTGATGACCGAAGACGGGGTCAACGCCGTTTTCGACCGGTACACCAACGCGTTCCTGAAGATCTATTTCGAGATCCCGGCCGGCCGGGAGAACGAGTACGCCCGCAAGGTGCTGATCACGCACCTCCGGGCGGGCAACTCGTACGGGATCTGGCTCAAGCACCAGCACGCCAAGTTCCAGCAGCCGGAACTAGGGCCCTGGCTGGCCGGGTCGGCGCTGGTGGGTGAGAACTGGAGTCCACCGCAACTGGACGGCTGGCAGCCGCCGGCCGGCCACTGACCTGGAGCCGCCGATCGAGACACTGGCCAGCCTCACTCCGGGCGCAGCTGCCACCTGCGCAGGCTCCTGGCGCGCGTCCTGACCTTCCGCCGCCAGCGGGGCATGTAGAACATGAACCAGAAGCTCATCACGATCGGCAGCAGGACCAGCACCCTGATCCCGCCGAACACCGTCAGCACCAGGATCGGCAGCATGAGGCCCAGCGCCGTCGCGATGGCCACGATGCGGAACCGGCGCATCTCCCGCATGATGCCCCAGTATTCGTCGGCCGGGATCTGGCTGGTGTTCCACCGCCGGTGGCAGTCGTCGCACTGCCACCGGCCGCCGTAGGGCACGTATCCGACCGCCCCGCAGTCACAGCGGATAGTGATCTGGGCACCGCGCATGGCCGGATTGTAGGCATTGAACCCCCCGCCAGGGTAGACCCCGTCGCCTCTAAGTAAATCGGACTATTGACACAAACCAGTACATCCTGTAACAGGACTGTTACTTAGGTCCGTGATCTATAGACATCGCGGTCGTCTCATGCTAAACAACGTTCACCAGGAGTGAACGGAGGGCGCCGGCTATGGCTGAGGCTTTCGTCGAGGAACGTCAACTGCTCAAATCCCTTCGCTGGTGGGATGGCTTCGTCATCGCGCTGTGCAATCCGGGCTTCCTGATCGCATCGCTGGGGTTCTCGATGGGCGCCCTGGGCACCTGGGGCGCGGTGTTCCTGTGGGCCGTGTCAGCCGCCGTCGGCATGCTGCAGACCTGGATCTACGCGGAGACGGCCGCCATGTTCCCGGACAAGCCGGGCGGCATCTCGCTGTACGCCCACGAAGGGTGGCGCGGGCGGTTCTCGCTGGTCGGCCCGATCGGCGCGTTCGGGTACTGGATCGGCTGGTCCGTCGTGCTGTCCATCTTCGGCGTGCTCATCGGCGACCTCATCCAGGCCCAGTGGTTCTCCGGTTCCACCTGGACGGTCTATGACGGCGTGGTGCACCTGGGGCTGCCCCAGTTCATCGCGGTCGGCGCCATCGTCCTGGTCTGGGCGCTCAACATCTTCGGCCTCCGCCCGGCGGTCTGGATTTCCTACATCACCGGGCTCGGGCTGATGGTCCCGCTGGCCATCTTCATCATCGGGCCGTACCTCACCGGGAACTGGCACAGCTCCAACATGACCTGGGAACTGCACGGCTTCAGCGGGTTCAAGCTGGCCATGGTGTACCTGTTCCTGTTCGGCTGGTCATCGTACGCGGCCGAGATCTGCGCGACGTTCGCGCCCGAGTATCACGACACCAGGCGGGACACGACCATCGCGCTCCGTTCGGCTGGAGTCTTCACGCTGCTGGTCTTCCTGCTGTTCCCGCTCGGGATCGGCGGGGTCTCCGGCGCGCCGAGTGCCGCCACGGCCAGCGGCCAGTTCTACGTGCCCGCGCTGGCGAAAATCGTCGGCAGCGGCGCGGCCGGGGTGATCATCGTCTTGCTCATCGGCAGCCTGCTCCTGTCGATGATCTCCTCGACCGCCGACGGCTCACGGGCGCTGTACGGGATCGCCCGCGACGACATGACGGTCAAGCAGTTGTTCCACCTGAACCGCTATCACGTGCCCGCCCGGGCCATGACCGTGGACCTGGTCGTGAACGTGCTGCTGGTCCTGTTCATCGCCAACAACCTGGCCATCCTGTACCTGAGCAACATCGGCTACATGCTGTCGCACGTGTTCGCGCTGAGCGGCTTCCTGCTGCTGCGCCGGGACCGGCCCCGCTGGCCGCGGCCGATCAAGGTGGGCCCGATCTGGGTCGGCATCGCCTGGGTGCTGGTCGCCTTCAACATCGTGCTCGTCGCGTTCGGCGTCACCAACCCCACCCTCACCGGCTACGGCACCTGGAGCGACATGATCATCGGCGTGGCCGTGCTGCTCGGCTCCGTGGTCCTGTACGCCTACCGCCGGATCGTGCAGGACAAGAGCCGCATCACGTTCCGCGAGGAAGTGCCGCAAATGCCCACGGCCGAGCAGATGGTGCTGCTCAACCAGGAGGCCGCCCCGGCCAGCTGACGCCTGGCGGTTCACCCGTCCTTCTGGCTGGTGTCGTCCAGGTATACCGGGGTGCGGCCGTCCTTGCGCGCCCTGGTCATCTCCTCGAAGTTGCCGGTGAGGTTCCGCACGTACAGCTGGGCCACGCCCTCGTGCCGCATGTGTGCTTCCAGGCTGGCGGCGTCCAGGCCCGACCACAGCAGCCGCTTGGCCAGCTCCACGCCCACCCGGCTCCAGCCCGTGATCCGCTCCGCCATGTCGTAGCACGTGCCGAGCAGCTGGTCGCCTGCGGTGACCTGTGAGACCAGCCCGATGCGGTTGGCCTCGGCGGCGTCCACGTCCCGGCCGGTGAGCATGATCTCGAAGGCGCGGGAGGCGCCGATGGCCCGGGGCAGCAGGTAGCTGAGACCAAGCTCGGCCGAGGACAGCCCATTGTTGATGCCCGCCGCACGGAAATAGGCGCTGTCCGCGGCGATCCGGATGTCGAAAGCGAGTGACAGGCACAGGCCCCCGCCGATCGCGGGACCGTTGATGGCCCCGATCACCGGCTGGTGCATCTTCCTGAGCGTGAGGATGACGTCGTCGAGCAGTTCCATGGCCCGCAGCGAGATACCGGGCAGGGTGAGCCCGTCGATGTCCGGTATACGGCCGGAACTGACCAGGTCCGCCCCGGAGCAGAAGCCCGCCCCGGACCCGGTGACCACGACCACGCGGGTGTCGTTGTCCCGGCTGATCTCCTCCAGGGCCTGCCGGAACGGGATCATCACATCGAACGACATCGCGTTCATCCGCTCGGGGCGATTCAGCGTGACCAGCGTGACGTGCGGCCTGGGCTTGGCCAGCAGGAGGAACGGCATATCAGGCGACGGTAGAACGCGTTCTAGTCGCAGTCAACGCCATGGCCGGGCATCCCGGCCAGTGCCGGTCGTTAGGCTGGGAACCATCGCCGGAGCGGGTCGGCCAGCTGGGTCACGGGAGGTGCGCGGTGACGTCGGGCGCGCTGTGGGCGTTCCTGGTGGCTTCGCTGGTCGTGGTGGTGATCCCGGGGCCCAGTGTCACGTTCATCGTGGGCCGGGCCCTGGCGCACGGCCGCGGGACCGCGGTCGCCACCGCGCTCGGCAACGCGGCGGGCGCCTATGTCGTGGCCGCCTGTGTGGCCTTCGGGCTGGGCAGCGTGGTGCAGCGGTCGGCGGTCGTGTTCACCGCGGTGAAGCTGGTCGGCGCCGGGTACCTTATCTGGCTCGGCGTCAAGGCCATCCGGCACCGGCACGAGCTGACCGTGGCGGCCGGCCCGGTGACGTCGCCCCGGCCGCCGCTGCGGGCGATGCGCGATGGCTTCATTGTCGGGGTGGCAAACCCCAAGGCGGTCATCCTGTTCGGGGCCATCCTGCCCCAGTTCGTCAACCGGGCGGCCGGGCACGTGCCCGCGCAGATGCTGCTGCTGGGCCTGATCGCCGTGACCATCGGACTGGCCTCCGACACCAGCTGGGCGCTGGCTGCCAGCGGGGTGCGCGCCTGGTTCGCCCGGTCCCCACGGCGGCTGGCCATGGTCGGTGGCGCCGGCGGCCTGGCCATGATCGGGCTGGGGGTCGCGGTCGCCGCGACCGGCCGCAAGTCCTAGATCGCCAGTCAGGTGGTGACGAGGGGGATGAAGATGTCGTCGACGATCTGGCGCAGGACGTGGTCGGGGACGGGCTTGAGGGTCATCATCATTTCGTGGCGGAACAGGGCGAAGGGGAGCTCGACGATCCGGGGCGTGAGCCGGGCCGGGTCGATCTCGCCGCGCTCGACCGCGCGGTTGATGACCTGCTCGACGACAGACCCCCGCTGGCTGAGGAACGCGTCGCGTAGCTCGGCTGGGGTGGGGCCGGTCTGGTTGTAGTAGCTGCCGAGCATGCTGCTGATCAGGGCAACCATGGGGTTGCGGTCGCTGTTGGCCCGGGCGAGCAGCGCCAGGAGGTCGCCCCGGAGGGTGCCGGTGTCGGGAATGGCAGGCGGATCGGCGGCGCCGCGGTGGCGGACGGTGGCGCGCAGCAGGTCTTCGCGGGTCTTCCAGCGGCGGTAGAGCACGGGCGTGCTGGTCTGGGCGCGGGCGGCGACGGTGTCGATGGTGAAGTGGCCGTAGCCCTCGGCGGTCAGCTGTTCCCACGCGGCGTCGAGGATCGCCCTTTCGAGTTCGGCGCCGCGGCGGCGGGTCGGCCTGTCGCCGGCCTGCTTGCCGCGGCCGTCCGGGATCTTGCTCACGGCCGTATTCTCGCGGCTGGGAGGGCGATGGCGGGGACGAGTGCCACGATGCTGATGCCGGCCGCCCACCAGAACGCGCCCTGGAACGCTCCGGTGGCGCCGCGCGCGAGCAGGGACTGCAGCGCGACGGCCACGACGGCGGTGCCGAAGGACGCGCCAACCTGCTGGGCGATGCGGGTGTTCATGGTGGCGTGGGGGATGCCGGCCGGCGGCACGTCCTGGTAGGCGACCGACATCGGCGGGACGAGCACGGTGCCGATCCCGAAGCCCCGGATCAGCAGCACGGCGGCGAGCAGCCACAGGCTGGTGCGCGGGCCGGCCAGCGCGAACGGCACGGTGGCGGCGGCTGTTATCAGGAAGCTGGCCATCGTGACCAGGCGGGCGCCGAGCCGGGCGACGAGCCTGCCGACCGTGACGCGGGCGGCCAGCGAGCCGACTCCCTGGGGGATGAGCAGCAGCCCGGCGTGCAGCACGGTCTCGCCGTGCAGTTGCTGGTAGTAGAGCGGCAGCAGGAACATGCCGGCGTACATGGCGGCGCCGGCCGTGAACAGCACGGCGGTGGCGGTCCCGAGCGAGCGCAGGCGCAGCAGTCGGATGTCCACGACCGGCTGGCGGCCGCGCGGCGCGAGCGCCCGGGCGCAGAACGCGCCGAGCAGCCCGGTCCCGGCCAGCAGCGGGGCCAGCACGCTGGCGTGGCCGATCCCCCCGTCCTCGGACAGGTTGGACAGGCCGAGCAGGACACCGGCGAGCGCCGGTGCGAGCAGGACCAGCCCGGTCAGGTCCAGGCGCACCCGCCCGGTGGCGGGTGCTGGCCGGTCGGAAGGCAGCAGCCGCCCGGCCAGCACCAGCCCGGCCGCGACCACCGGCACGTTGACCAGGAACAGCCAGCGCCAGCTCAGCCAGTTGAGTATCAGCCCGCCGATGACCGGGCCGAGGATGGGCCCGAGCGCCAGCGGCAGGCTGATCGTGGCGATCAGGCTGCTGCTGGCCCGCCCGCCTGCGGCCCTGACGCCCAGGGTCTGCATCAGCGGGAAGATCAGGCCGGCGCCGAAGCCCTGCAGGACCCGGAAGCCGATCAGGCTGGCGGCGTTCCATGACAGCGCGCACAGAACCGACCCGCCGACGAAGATCACCAGTGCGGCCATCCAGGCACGTTTGCCGCCCCACCGGCTCTCCGCCCATCCGGTGACCGGGATGGCGACGGCCATGGCCAGCAGGTAGCCGGTCGTGACCCACTGGATCGTGCCGTCCGTGGCGTGCAGCCTGACCACCAGCGTGTGCAGCGCCAGGGTCATCATGGTCGAGTCCAGGATCGCCGCGACCCCGCCCACGATCAGCGCCAGCACCGCGTTGCGGACCGGCGGGGTCAGCCCCGCCGCGCCACCTGCCCGTTCCATCGTTGTCTCGGTCACCGTGTCTCCCGGCCGCACTATTAGATGTCAGTTGACATCTTATTGCGGGCAGGGTCGATGAGACAAGATGTAATGTTGCTTCTTATTGGGATGAGGCAGTCGCCGGCTGGGTGCTAACCCGGAGGATCAGGGCTTGACGCCGACGCCGCCCAGCACGTACGCGGGGCCGGGCAGCCGCTCTGGCACGGCTGCCATCCCACCTCGCCACGAGCGGGCCAGCGCCAGTCCCGGCGGGACCAGCGGGCAGGTGCCGAAGAACGATCTCAGCTCATCCCGCGTGTGGTTGTAGGTCGTCGCCGCGGTGTAGCTCTCGCGCATCTGCTGCCACATGTCGGGGTCGTCGTTCCGGCCGCAGGAGATGGCCAGCACACTGCCTGGGGCGAGCCGGGACGCGTACCCGTGGGCGAGTTCGCGCGACGTCTGTGGGTCGTAGAAGTGCAGGACCATGGCGAGCAGCACGCACACGGGCTCGGACCGGTCGATGATGCTCGTTACCCCGGGGTGCTCGAGCACGCTGACCGGGTCAGCCAGGTCCACGTCGGCGACGTTGACATTGGCCGGTTTGGTCAGCAGTGCGCGCGCGTGCGCCACCACGACGGGATCGTTGTCCACGTAGCAGACGCGCGGGCCGGGGATGATGTCACCCGCGACCTCGTGCACGGCCGGGTGGGTGGGAAGCCCGGCCCCAAGATCGAGAAACTGGCGGATGCCCTGCCCGGCGGCCCAGGCGACGGCCCGGCCTACGAATTGCCGGTTGTCACGGCAGGCCTGCACCCAGTCAGGAGCGAGTTCTGCGATCTGCGCGGCGAGTTCACGGTCAGCGGCGAAGTTGTCCTTGCCGCCGAGGAAGAAGTCGTAGACGCGTGCGATGTTCGGAACGTCCGTATCGAGGCTCCGGGACCAGCCATCTCCGGACATGCGCTCATCTTACCGACTGGCGATATCGAGCAGCGCCGTGCTGTCCTGGTCCAGGAAGCCGCCGGACTGGTGCTGCCACAGCCTGGCGTAGGTTCCGCCCAGACCGAGCAATTCCTGGTGCGTGCCCTTCTCGGCGATCTGGCCGTGGTCGAGCACGACCAGCTGGTCCATCCGCGCGACCGTGCTCAGCCGATGCGCGACCACCAGAGCGGTCCGGCCCTCCATGAGCCGCCACAATGCCTGCTGGACCAGGGCTTCGCTTTCCGAGTCCAGCGCACTGGTCGCCTCGTCGAGCAGCAGGATGGGCGCGTCACGCAGGATCGCCCGGGCCAGCGCCACTCGCTGCCGCTGCCCGCCGGACAGCTTCACGCCGCGCTCGCCGACCAGTGTGTCGAACCCGTCCGGCAGGGCGCCGGCGAACTCGGTGACGTGCGCCGCCTGCGCCGCCCGCTGAATCTCGGCGTCGGTCGCGTGCGGGCGGGCGAACGCGATGTTGTCGCGCAGCGTCCGGTGGAACATCGCCGGGTCCTGCGGAACGTAGGCGATCAGGCTGCGCAGATCCGCCTGGCGCAGCCTGGAGATGTCCTGCCCGCCGATCAGGATCCGGCCATCGTTGACGTCCATCATCCGCAGCAGCAGGTGGGTCAGCGTGCTCTTGCCGCCGCCCGACCGGCCGACCAGGCCGAGCTTGGTCCCCGCCGGCACGATGAGGTCCAGGCGGGTGAACAACGGCGGCCCGCCCGCGTGCGCGAACCGCACGCGCTCGAAGCGCACATCGCTCGCCTGCTCCCGGAGCGGCTCGGGCGCGATCGGGTCGACCACCGTCGGCTCGGCGTGCAGCAACTCGGTGAACTGCGCGGCCTCCGTCAGCGAGCTTTCCAGCTGGCGGTAGATCTGGTTGAACTCGAACATGATCCGCGTCGCGTTGGAATAGTAGGTGACCGCCACCACGATGGCCTCGATCCCGTGCTGGCCTGCCCCCAGGCTGATCGCGAGCAGCAGGCCGAGCCCGTTGGTCAGCACGGACATCGGTGCGACCAGCGCGTCGATGCGCAGATTCCCGTAATCCCACGACCGCAGCGACTTCCGTCGCTGGTCGGCCACGCGCGACCGGTGCTCGGCCGCCTCACGTTGCTCGGCCGCGAACGCGCGGATCGTGTCCATGTTGGCCAGGCTGTCGGCGACGTGCCCGGACACCCGCGCGATCGCGTCCTCGCGCTGGTCGACGAGCCTCTGACGACGGCGGATCAACGGTGCGATACCAGCAGCGGTGATCACGATCAGGCCGATGAGCCCGGCGACCAGCCAGGGGTCAAAGCGCCACAGCACCACCGACGCGAACACCAGTGGGACGAGGCTGCCGACGATGTTGAACACCAGATTGTCGGTAAAGTCCTCGAACCGGGCCGCGAAGCTCAGCACCCGCTTGGTCAGTGAACCAGCGAAGTTGTCGTGGAAGAACGCCGCGTCTTGCGCCAGCAGCTCGTCCATGCCGATCACGTAGAGGTTCTCGATGCCGTGACTCTCGAGCCGGTTCAGGCAGTGGATGCCGATCCGCCACACGCCCTCGGCGAACAGCAGCACGCCCGCGAAGCCCAGCACGTAGGGCATGGCCGCGTCGATCCCGGTCGGCTTGTGGCTGGCCAGGCGGCCGACCAGTTCGGCGACGATCAGCGGCGCGATGTAGTAGATGCAGGTGTTTCCCAGCGCCGGCAGCAACATGCCGGGCACCGTGAACCGCCAGAGCCCAGCCAGCTGGCGGCAGTAGTAGCGCAGCGCAAGCAGCACCGCCCGCTTCCGGGCCGGTGAGCCGCGAACATCTTCAGGCGTGGTCATCTGTCTCACTCCGGGTAACCGCTTGGCTATGGTGCCTGAGCGGAGGCCCCGGCAGCGACCGGTTTTCTGGCCGGGAGGCCCCAGGACGGTGGTGGCTAGATCCGGCCCGGCGGTTCGCGGAGGACGGACTGGATCGCGCGCGCCTGCTCCCGCAGCCGCGCCTGCTCCCGCAGCGCGACGGCGATCTCCCACTCCTGGCTGGCCAGCGCGGCCCGCGCGGCGGCGTGATCTAGCAGGTCGGCCGCGCACACCTCGGACGAGAGCACCGAATCGATGGCGTCCTGGGCGCGGCGCAGCAGGACCCTGGAACGGGCGTCGAAATCGGCGCCGGTCAGGTAGCGGCCGTGGTAGGTACGGGCCGCCTGGCTGGCCGGAAGCCGGCCGTTCGGCTGCCCGAAGCGAGCGATCCGCACGCCCAGGACCACGGCGGTGACGATCGCGATGAGCTGGGCCAGCAGGAGCGAATACCGGTTAGAGGTGTACTCCCAGGAGGTGGGGTCCTGCAGCACCAGCGTGCCGACGGCGAGCGGGACCGCGCCGGACACCGCGGTGATCATGGCGGACGTCATGCCCAGCACCGCCGCGCCGGCGGTCTGCAGCCGCTTGGCCGGATCGGTGGGCAGGTAGTCGCGGCGGCGGGCGGGACGGTCCTGGCCGGCTGGGGTCAGCAGCGCGCTGTGTGCGGTCAGCAGGGCCCGGCCGGCGTCCGGGATTCCCGGATCGACCGCAGGTCGCTGCAGCGTGGCATCGGCCCAGGCCGGATACTGCTCACCCATCGGTGACCTCCTGTCCCGCGTGTAGGAGGCCAGGGAAGATGGCCAGCATCACACCGGCCCCTGAACGGAACCTGGGCCGGACCGGTCAGCATGCCGAGAGCGCCCGCCCGCAGGGGTCACGGGCTAGCTTGAGTGTCGGCCAGCGCGGCTGGGGCCCGCCGGCGAAGACCACGGGCCGCGACGGCAGCCGGGTGCCGCTGCCGTGGGCCGGTGCCGAGCCACCCTTCGGTTTCTCGCCGGCCGGCGCGGGCGCCGAGCCCTGGCTGCCCAGCCCGCGGCGTGGCGCGACTTCACCGTCCAGGCGGAGACCGGCGGCCCCGCCTCGATGCTGGAGCTGTACCGGGCCGCTGGACGGCGAGCTGCTTCCGCCCGACGGCGCCGTCTGGCTGCGCAGCCGGCCACGCGACGGCGGCTGAGGTCACCAGCCCCGCGGGGCCGAGCTGACCAGCCAGCCGCGGAACGCCTCGGCCATGGCGGGCAGCTGCCGCCCGGCGATCCAGGCCAGGCCGATGGGGCGGACGGCGTCCGGCCCCGCGATGGCCAGCGTCGCGGGGGCGGTGGAGGCGGCCGGCTGGTGCTGGGCGGGCAGGATGGCGAGGCCGAGGCCCGCGCCGGCCAGCGCGCGGACGGTGGCGACGTCGTCGGCCTCGAAGGCGACCGCGGGCGAGAACCCGGCCGCGCGGCACAGCTGGTCGCTCAGCGCGCGGAACTCTGAGGTCACGGTCAGCGCCACGAATGGCTCGGCGGCCACTTCGGCCAGCCGTATCCGCCGTCGGGTGGCCAGCCGGTGGCCAGGCGGAACGGCCAGTTCCAGCCGCTCGTCGGCGAGCAGCTCCCAGCCGGTCTGCTCCGCCAGCCGGGGCCGCGGGCTGGTCAGGATCAGGTCCACATCGCCACCCACCAGGCGGTCCGCGACCTGCTCCGATAGCCCCTGGTACAGCTGGAACTCCACTCCGGGCTCGATGGACTTGAACGACTGGATCAGGTCCGGGATGAGCCACGTGCCCAGCGACCGCACGAACCCGATCCGCACCGGCCCGGCGTGCGGATCGAGCAGCCCGGCCAGGTCCGTGCCGGCCGCGTCCAGCTGGGCCACGATCGTGGCAGCGTGCCTGGCCAGCACCCGGCCGAACGCGTTGAGCCGCACCCGGTGCCCGGGCCGGTCGAACAGCCGGACGCCGAACTGATCCTCCAGCCGCCCGATCGCCCGGGTGACCGCAGGCTGGCTGAGATGCAGCTGGGCCGCGGCCGCGGTGACATGCTCGGCCGCCGCGACGGCCAGGAAGGCCCGCAGGTCGTCGCTGCTGACGTGCGGCTGTGTCATGCGTAAATCGTATGACTATCGATCAGTTTTTTCATTTTACGTATCATCACTCGGACGCCAGAGTGGATTCATGGGCCTGGCGAGCACGAGCACTGACACAAGCACGGGCACTGGCACTGGCACTGGCACTGGCACGGGACTCCCGGCCGGGCCGGCCTACCACTGGCCCGGCGAGCCCGGGTACCGGCGGCTCATCCTGGCCCTGTTCGCGGCCGGCGTGGCCACGTTCGCCGCGCTGTACAGCACCCAGCCGCTGCTCGGGCTGCTGTCCAGGGACTTCGCCGTGCCGGCCTCGCGCGTGGCGTGGTCGGTATCGGCCACCACGCTGCTGCTGGGGGCCGGCCTCCTGGTGGCCGGGCCGTTGTCGGACCGGTGGGACCGCACCAGCATGATCAAGGGATCACTGGTGCTGGCCGCGCTGCTGGGACTGGCCTGCGCGGCCGCGCCGTCGTGGCCGGTCCTGCTGGTCCTGCGCGGCGCCCAGGGCCTGGCCCTGGCCGGGGTTCCCGCGGTGGCCCTGGTGTATCTGCGCGAGGAGGTGCACGCGCTGGTGCACCCGCGGGCCACTGGCCTGTACATCGCGGGCACCGCCATCGGCGGCATGACCGGCCGCCTGGTGGCCGGCGGCGTGGCCGGCCTGGCCGGCTGGCGCTGGGCGCTCGGTGCGATCGCTGCCCTCGGCGGCCTGTGCGCCGTCGTGGTCGTGGCCGCGCTGCCCGCGTCCCGGCACGGCCCGCGGTCCGCACTGGCCGGCCTCACCAGGCCCGGCCGCGCGGCCGGGCGGGTGCTGCGGGACCACCAGTTGCTGCGCCTCTACCTGATCGGCGGCACGTCAATGGGAGCGTTCGTCGCCGTGTACAACGTGCTCGGGCTCCGGCTCACCACTGCGCCCTACCACCTGTCCGTGTTCGCGGCCAGCCTGGTGTTCTGCGTCTACCCGCTGGGATCGGCGGGCTCCGCGGTGGCCGGGCGGCTGGCGGAGCGGCTGGGACGGGGCGCCGTGGTGCTGGCCGGCGGCCTGTTCGCGGCGGCAGGCGTGGCCGTGTCGCTGGCGTCACCGCTGCCCGTCGTGATTCTCGGCGCCGCCATGATCACGGCGGGATTCTTCGCCGTCCACGGCATCGCCAGCGGCTGGGCCGCCGGGGCCGGCCAGCGCCGGCAGGCCGCCTCACAAGCCTCCGCGTTCTACCTGCTGGCCTACTACCTCGGCTCGTCGGTGTTCGGGGTGCTCGGCACGAATCTGTGGGAATCAGGTCGCTGGCCCGCGCTGGCGGTGCTGGCCGGCGCGCTGTTCCTCACCGCCGCGGCCACCGGCGCGTGCGCGGGTCATCCTCCAGTCGCAGCCGGCCTGCGACTGGAGGATGCCGGACATCTCGGTGATCGGTGAAGCCGTGGACGGCGAGCTGGAGCTGCGTGACCGGGTCCAGGCCGTGGTGTTCGCCTACCAGGCCGGGCTGGTCCGGCCCGCACCCCCAGGGCGGCCCGGACCCCCAGGGCGGCCCGGACCCCCAGGGCGGGGCGTGTCACGGGACTCGGCCGCGGACGGGTAGACCGGGATGATCCGGTCCAGCCCGGTGAGCTCCAGGACCCGGGCCACCCGGGATCCGCCGACGGCCAGGCGCAGTTCGGCGCCGCGCGAACGGGCCTGGCGGTTGACCCGCACGATGGCGTGAATGCCCGCGGAATCGCAGAACGTCGTGCGGGTCAGGTCGGCCGTGATCGTGTCGGGGTCCTGGCGGATCACCGACAGCAATAGGTCACAGACTTCGCCCGAGTTACTGATGTCGATCTCGGACGGCATGATCACCACCGCGTGCCGCCCTGACCAGCTGATAGCTGGATCTGCCCCGGTCACAGCACCTCCCTCGGGCGGCCCGGATGGTGGGGGAGACAGCCTGGCACCCGGGCCGAAACGCGAACTCTCATCCTGGCGCACCGGCTCAGCACAGTCTTCACAACGGTGCAGTGCCGGCGCGGCGGAGCCGCTTCCTGGGCCCACCCGGCGATAGCCCGATTTTACTGCCGGCCGCCGCTAGCGCCCGGGTGGGCCGAACCCGCCGTCCGGCGGGCGGAGCCCATCGAGCACGGTCCGCAGGATCGGCTCGACGTAGCTGGGCTGGCCCTGGATCGTGGCCACGGCGATGACCATGTCGAAGATCTGCCCGAGCGTGAGGTCGCCGCGGACCTCGCCCGAGCGCTGGGCCGCGGCCAGGAGCGGCCGGCCAGCGGCGAGCACCCGCTGGCGGTTACCGCTCAGGAACGCCCGGCTGCCGGCCGACTCCTTGAGCAGCTCCGCGCCGACGTGGCGCTTGCTGTTGAAGAACGCGAAGAACCGGTGCAGCCAGGCCGTGAACAGCGCCCCCGGCGTGTCCGCCGTCAGGTCGCCGGCCGCCGCGCACACCCCGTCGACCTCGTCGGTGAAGAGCGCTTCGAGGAGCTGCTGCCGCCCCGGGAAGTTGCGGTAGAGCGTGGCCATGCCGACACCGGCCCGCCGGGATACCTCGGCCATAGACACCTCCGCCGCTGGGTCGGCGAACGCGGCGCGGGCCGCGGCGAGGATCTTGTCGCGGTTGCGCTCGGCGTCGGCCCGCTTCGCCGGCGACGGCGCCTGGTCCGTGGTCATATCGCCCTAAGTGGAGAGGCTATCCGTACAGTGTACGCACGGCCGCGCTGCTCACTGGGCCGGCGCCGCGGCCGACTCGGCCGCGGCGCCTCCCCTTGGTTGTGATCGTTGCTGCCGGGGCAGCCCCACGCCCGCATCGGTGAAATTTGCTGCACACCGGTGTGCACCAATCCTTCACCCACCCTGCCGCGGACGTTGCCGCAGCTCCGTGAGAACTCGCGAGCTAGCGGACAACGGCACGAGGGGCGGCCCCAGCCCGGCATCTGAGCCGATTTGCTTTGGCGGGGCGGTTTCGGGGAGCGTATATTCCACCCGAACCGGCAAAGGGGGCGGGAATGTATGTCGGCGATCAGTGATGCGATCCGGGGTCGGCAGGCCCGCGACAAGGACGAGCTGCCGCACCGGCTGGCCGATCTCTCCTTAACCACCTCCACCGGGAAGCCCGAGCCGTCGCAGGGCTGCTGGCGGGTGGTCCTGTCCACCGACGGTCACCAGATCAGGCGGGACATCTGGTCCGGGCCGAAGCCGGGGCGGCTGGACGCCGTGCTCAAGCCGTGGCAGGCGCTCGCCGAGGGGTGGGAGCCGGAAGGGATCATCTGGCCCACCTGGCCGACCGGCGAGAGCACCGCGGCCGATTCCCCGCTGGCCGGGGTGCAGCAGTCCTGGGCCAAGGCCAGCGACCGGCTGCGCGATTCGGCCAAATGGCTGGCCACGGTGCTGGGCGTGGCCCTGGCCGCCGTGGTGGGCACTTCACCGCTGACCCCGCTGAGACAGCACCATCCGGCCGGGATAGCGATCGCGCTGGGCCTGGGCGGACTGGCCCTGCTCGGCCTCACGTTATTCCTGATCCTGCAGGTCCTGCGGCCGCAGGAGGTGTCTTACACCGACATCCAGACGGCGCCCAAGGGCGCGCTGAGCCGATGGCGGTCGACGGTGGAAGCGCACGAGGACCTGTATCTGCCCTGTGGGGTGAACGGCCTGACCAGCCTGCGCCAGTCCATGATCATCGAGGAAGCCACGTTGCTGGCCCTGGCCCAGGCCCGCGGGCGCGAACACGGCAAGGAGATCAGCAGGCGGCTGTGCGAAGCCCAGGCCGCACGCGCCGCCCGGCTGCAGGAGCTGCGGGTCACCGCGGCACAGATCGAGACGATCGGGGACTACTACCAGCTGCGGGCCCGGAGCACCCTGGCCACCTACGCCGGCGTCCTGTGCGGCCTGGCCGGCAGCGCGGCCATCATCGCCGCCTTCGCCTGGCCCCCGAGCTGAACCGAACCGCGATCTCCATCGAGCCCCTGGAGGGCGGCCCAGCTCAGGCGCGGGCCGGTACGCGATAATAGAGCCATGGCGAGCGGGCTGACCCACTGCGCGCACTGCGGCCAGGCCAACCGGGTGCCGGCCGCGGCGGCCGGGACGCCCCGCTGCGGCAAGTGCCATGAGCCGCTGCCGTGGATCGCCGACGCCGATGACACCACGTTCGCTGAGATCGCGGACGCGGCCAAGGTCCCGGTCATCGTGGACCTGTGGGCGCCCTGGTGCGGGCCCTGCCGCATGGTCAGCCCGGCGCTGGAGCAACTGGCCCGCGACCTGGCCGGCCAGGTGAAGCTGGTCAAAGTGAACGTCGACGACTCGCCGCAGACCTCGCGGCGGTTTGATGCGCAGGCCATCCCGACCCTGCTGGTGCTGCGCGGCGGCCGGCTGGCGGCCCGGCAGACCGGTGCCGCACCCCTGGCTGCCTTGCGGGCCTGGGTCGACAAGGCGCTGGCCACGCCCGCCCCCTAGCCGGGTATGGATCCTGCTGAGATTCCCCCGCCGGCCACGCTGCCGAGGGTCATCGGGGTGTCCGGATCCGGCCAGCCGTCGCTGGCCATTGGCACGCTGTACGCCGAGGGCATGCACCGGTTCCGGGGGAGCTAGGGCTGGAGGTCCGTGACCTCTACAACCCGCATAATCTGAACGCCGTTTTCCCGCTGCATCGGATGACCGCGCTGGCCGGGCCGTCCGTTGGCCTGGGCTACCTGCGGCTCGACGTGACCATGTCGATGAGGTGGCCGGCAGCCAGCAGGTCCGGGTCGTGGTCGATGACGATGATGGTGGACGGGGCCAGCCGCCCGGGATATCCCGGGGTAACGCCTGGCGCCGGCGGACCGCCCCGCAGCATCATCGATTTATGGCCACGATTGTCGTGAGACCCGTGGACGCGGATGGCCTACCTTCTCATCCGCAGTACGCCGAGATTGCTATGGCACGTCTAACGTAAGCCGGCGCAAACGGGCCGGCGGAATAAACCACCGGGCAGCGGAAATTATCTGAGTAAAGACTGCGGATGATCTGCGGCGTTGCGGTTAGGACAGCCCCGAATTCAATGTGTAGGGTGCGCCCTAGTCTCTCGCTGTTACGGAGGTTGAGATGGCTCAGAAAGTAAGTATCGCGCTGGAAGACGACCTCGATGGTGGCCCAGCGGCGGAGACCGTGCGATTCGGGCTCGGCGGTGCCGAGTACGAGATCGACCTGAGCAAGAAGAACGCCCGCGCGTTCCGGAAGGGGCTGGCGCAGTTCGTCGAGCACGCCCGAAAGGCGGGGCGGGTCCAGTCCCGTCGCGCGGCGCGCACGTCGGCCAGCCGGCAGCGCAGCGGAGAGATCCGGGCCTGGGCGAAAGGGAAGGGAATTACCCTCAGCGAGCGTGGCCGCATTCCGGCCAGCGTGGTCCAGCAATACGAAGCCGCCGCCAAAGGACGCTGAAAGCCGGCCACCGCCACCCCGGATGGCCAGCCGGCCTGCCAGGCTGGCTGATCAGGCCGCCTGCTGCGCGTACGTCAGCATTTGCTGCCACTGCGGATCGATGCCGCCGGCGGCCAGCGCGTTCTCCAGGCTGAGGATCAGTGATCGCACGTCGCCGGCCCGCAGCGGGGCCAGGAAGCCCGCGGGGAGCAGGGCCAGGTGTGATTCTCCGGTGACCCCTTGGTCGCTGCCCACGATGGCGCCCTCGACGCCGTCCGGATAGCTGACCGCCCCTAGGAGCTGGCCGGGAGCCTGCTCGGCGATGGCGCCGAAGACCGCCCGGCGGTAGCGATGCGACGGCGCCGGGCTGAGGTACACGTCGGCGACCGTGACGAACGCGCGCAGCGGGAGATGGTCCAGGCCATCCCCGTGCGCGTCCAGCTGGCCCAGGATCTCGTCCCGGACCTGCTGCACGTCCGGTGGTTTCAGCACCTCGATGAGCAAGGGAACGGGATGCCCGGTGGACCAGGACTGCCGGGTGAAGATGCCCCGGCTGTAGGAGACCGCGACGCCGGCCTGCGCATCGGACTGCTGGGCGACGACAATGGCGGCGCTGTCGAAGAGGGGGACGTGCGGCGGAAGGACCGGCACCGAGAGGCCGCCCTCCCAGGGCTGGGCGGCTGCGTTGGGCTGAGCCATAACTGACCTCCTGTACTCAACCGCACGGAGCGGCCGCCGCCGCCGCTGATACATCCGGGCCGCGGCCGCGGCCCGGTGGCCCGGCCCGAGGTGGCGCCGATAGTGGCAAATGAGAATGTTTCGAATTGCCTGCCCGGTATGCCACCCGGAACATCTCATTAGAATCCTGGGATAGTCCGCTGGGGTGCCTAAGGCGCCTGAGGATTACCGGAAGAAAGCGTCGGCCGCCGCTCAGATCTTTGTTGCGGACCGAGTCAGCAGCACCCAGGCGTTGGCGAGACCAGCGATGATGGCGATCAGGGCCGCCGGGACCAGCCAGTCCAGCCCGCCGCCGGCCTGGGCCAGCAGCGTGCTCCCGGCCAGCAGCAGGCACACGCAGCTGCTGATCGCGGGGAAGATCCGGCTCAGCAGCCAGCTGTACCTGGTCTCCTGTGGTGCCTGGCCCGCCCGGGCGTCGATGACCAGCAGCAACGCGCCGACGAGCAGCTTTCAGGCCGGGCTGCTGCGCCATCTGGAGCTGACGGCCCCGGACCTGCCGGTACCGCGCGTGCGTGCCACCGCCGACGGCGCGGACTGTCTGCGGGTGCAGGCTGGACCGCTCGCGGGCCGGGTCATCTGGGTGACCTCGTTCCTGCCCGGCGATCTGCTCCGGGGTGTCCGCAGCACCTGCCAGCTGCGCACCCAGGTCGGCCGGAGCCTGGCCAGCCTGGGCCGGGCGCTGCGGGGCTACGATCACCCGGCCGCGCACCGGCACATCATCTGGGACATCCAGCACGTGGCTGGCCTGCGGCCGCTGGCCGCCGAGCTCGACGACCCGGACCAGCGGCGGACCGTGCTCCGCGAGATCGACCGGTTCGAGGAGCTGACCGCCCCGGCGCTGAGCCAGCTGCGCGGGCAGATCGTGCACAACGACTTCAGCGTCGACAACGTTCTCATCGCGCCGGACCGCCAGTCGGTCAGCGGCATGATCGACTTTGGCGACGCCACGCACACCACGCTAGTTAACGACGTGGCGGTGATGGCCTCCTACCAGCTCTCCGACGATCCGGATCCGACCCGCACGGCGATCGACGCCATCGCCGGGTACCACACGGTGACCGGGCTGAGCGCGGCCGAGATCGATCTGCTGCCCCGGCTGATCACGGCCCGGATGGTCACCCGGGTCATCGTCTCCCAATGGCGGGCCAAGCAGTCGCCGGCCAACACGCGGTATCTGCTGCGCCACACGGCCCGGGCCTGAGCCCAGCATCAGGGCCAGCAGCGCAAGAGCGGCGACCCGTACGTCACCCATCCGGTGGCGGTGGCCTCGATCCTGGCCGGCGGCCTTCGCGTACCGTGGTGCCGTGCTGGACGGTGAGATCGCGGTCGACGATCCCCGCGCGGCCGACGTGCAGGCCCTGCT
>Ga0335085_10002773_pt1 | contig 31902 bp, 33 predicted proteins | sample Lox_Sample_45_FD_206712 | JGI IMG/M metagenome (GOLD analysis project Ga0335085, IMG submission 206712) | Soil microbial communities from Loxahatchee National Wildlife Refuge, Florida, United States - Lox_Sample_4.5 | ecosystem: Environmental > Terrestrial > Soil > Wetlands | place: USA... | reverse complement strand
CGACGAGCTTCATCTCGACGAAAGACCGCCTCAAGGTCGCCAGCGCTTCCGGATCGAACCGGCAATCCTTGGTATGCATGCCGATGGTGAGATCGTATTCCCGCGACATGACGCTCTCGCTGAAATGGGTGACGGCGCCGGTGATCTTTACCGTTTCGGCCTTGTGCGCCCGCATGTAAGCGACGGTCTCGAGCCAGCCGGCGAGAAAGGCGCGGATTGCATCGGGATTGCTGGCAATCAGCCGGGTCGAGGCGAAGATTGCACCCGAGCCGACATTGCCCTCGTAGCTTGAGACCGGCGCAAGCAGACGCCCCTGCTGGACTTCCTCGAAGGCAAGAAATTGCGCGGTGTTTGCGATCACGGCATCGACAAGATGGGCGCGGAGCGCTGCACTCGCCGGCGCCGGGCCGCCGCCGATCGCGACCGTCTTCACGCCATTTTCGCCCCAGCCGAACTTGCGCGCGAGCTGGTGAGCGGACCAATCACTGAACGAGCCAGAGTTGGACACGCCGATGACCTTGCCCTTCAAATCTTCGAGTTTCTTGATCGGCGAATCCCAGGGCACGCCGACGCCGAGGAAGGGCGCCGGCCCAGTGCTCTGGCAGACGGCAAGCATCGGCGCGCCCTTGGCGATGAAAGCCATTTCGGTGCCGGCGCCATCGCCGATATCGATGCTGCCCGCCGCGACGGCCTGCGCCATCTTGCTGCCGCCGCCGAAGTCGACGATCTTGAGATCGAGCCCGCGCCTTTTGAAAATGCCGAGCGCGTCGCCGACATTGACGGGAATAAGAGCGTCCGACGTCGACGACGCTTTGCCGACGGTAAGCGCCGTTTCGGCGCAAGCGCATGCCGCAGCAGCTACGACCATCGCCATGGCGATGACGACCGTCTGTGCGCCGCGTCGAAACGACGTGGCCATGAACCTGGGCTCCCTTTTCGCACGCATCTGATGCGGCGCGCTCGGCGCCGGTTCTATCCCATCATGCAAACCCCGTCGCGCACAGATTGTCGCTTCGAGATAAATATACGATGCTGCCATTTGCGATGCTGCCACTGCATAACGATCCTGCGATTGCTTGGCGTCGCCGGAATGCACCCGGCGGCGATATACCGCGGAGAAAGCATGTCCGACCTGAAACTCAGTCTCGCCATCACCAGCAATCCGCGAACCCGGCCGGTCATTAGCGGACGCATCAAAGCCGACGGCATTGATTTCACCAAGAGCGTCCTCGGCCCGGCGGAAATTTTCTGGCGGCAACTCAGCTTCGCCGAGTTCGACGTCTCCGAAATGTCGATGTCGGAGCTGATGATGATCCGGGCACGAGGCGACGACCGCTTTGTCGGTATCCCGGTGTTCACGACGCGGCGCTTCTATCATACCGGCATCTTCGTGCGTAAGAACGCCAAGATCGATAGTCCCGCCGATCTCAAAGGCAAGCGCGTCGGCGTGCCCGAATACATCCAGACCTCGGCGCTGTGGACCCGCGGCGTTCTCGACAGCGAATTTGGCGTCGCGCCCAAAGACATGACGTTCTTCATGGAGCGCCTGCCGGCGCGCAGTCATGCCGGCGCCATGAATTTCAAGACGCCGCCGGGCGTCACCATCAATGCGATCCCGCCGGAGAACAGCATCGGCTCGATGATGCTGACAGGCGAGCTCGACGCTTGCATGTCCTACAACCGCAACCAGGGCCTGATCGACCGCAGTGCCGCCGATCTTGAACATCATCCCGACATCAGGCCGCTGTTCCCGGACTCCGCCGGCGAAGCGATCCGCTATTACAAGAAGACCGGCACCTATCCGATCAATCACGGCATGGTCGTTAAACGCACGGTTTTTGAGCACAATCCCTGGGTAGTGCTCAATATCCTCAAAGCGTTCAATGATGCAAACCGCATCGCCGAGGAGGAGCGGCGCGACCATGTCGCCTATCATCTCGAAACCGGCCTCGTGCCAGGCGAATATCGCAAGGCCCTGGCGACGCAGATCGTTGCGTATGGCCTCAAGGCCAATCGGGCGGTACTTGAAACGGCGGCGAAGTATTCCAACCAGCAGGGCCTCACCCCACGGGTCATGTCGCTGGACGAACTGTTCGCGCCGAACGTGCTCGAATCATAAGCAGCAGCAGTCCTGACCACGGCAGAGGCCGCGGGGCGCGCGATCAACACGAGAATTTCCCGGCACGACAACGAGGATCCCATGTACGCGGTTTTGAGGATAGTCGTCACGGCGCTGACATTCGTCGCAACGGCATCGCCGCTTTTGGCGCAGACTTCGCCGCCGCCGATCGTCAAAGTGGACGGACTCCACCAGATCTCCCCCCACATCCACATCATCCCCGACAACAGCGTTCCGGCGGTACCCAACGTCGGCTTTGTCGTCGGCGATCGCGCCGCGCTCGTGATCGACACCGGCCTCGGTCCTCCCAACGGCGCGGCAGTCTACGAAGTGGCAAAAAAGCTCGCGGGCACGAAAGCGCTCTATCTTGTCACCACGCACGTTCATCCCGAACATGACCTCGGCGCCCAGGCCTTTCCCGACACCACCAAGCTGATCCGCTCGACCAGCGAGGTCAAGGATATCGCGGAGTTTGGGTTGGAACTCGCCAACGACTTCGCCAAGCGTTCCGCAATCCGTGCTGAACTGCTCAAGGGCGCCGATTTCCGCAAAGCCGACATCACATTCGAGCACGATTACGATCTCGATCTCGGCGGCGTACAGGCAAAGCTCACGGCCATGGGGCCAAATCATACCGGCGGCGACACGATCATCTGGATCGAGTCCGATCGCGTGCTGTTTGCCGGCGATCTCGCGATGCGGGCTCAACCGGCCTTCGCGAGCCCTCATTCGAGCCTTCGACAGTGGCTGGCGAGCCTCGACAAGCTGGAGGCACTCAACCCCGTCATCATCGTGCCGAGCCACGGCCCGACCGGCGACGGCACCGGCTTCATCACCGGCTACCGCGCTTATCTGACGGAAGTGCGCGACCGCGCCGCCGCTGAAAAGCGGGCTGGCCGCAGCGTCGACCAGTCGATCGAGGCAGTCACCGCAGCCTTCGGCGAGCGTGCCCCGGACAAGGCGCGCCTCGCCGGCGCGATCAAGGTGGCTTACGCCGAAGCGCCGTAACGACATGCTGATCATCAATTTCGAAACCGCCAAGACGCAAGCGCGTCGGCAATTCCTAGATTGATCCCCGGCCGCTCGACCGAAATGTGCCTCGGCGCCGCGCCATGGCCCGCCGAAGCTTGGCCCCGATCTTGCACCGCTACGCTCGCATCGTTTGGCGGAACCTCGAAGCGGTCCGCCGCGCGGTCGGCCGTCGATGAATGTTTGCACCGCGGCGCTGCTTTTTCCACGCAGGAGTGTGACCTATGGCGATGAAACGGCGAGAATTTCTCAAGGCGGCATCGGCCGGACTGGCCGGCCTTGCGGCTCCCAGCATCGCGCGGGCGCAATCGTCGGGCGACACGCTCGTCGTCATTTCGGAATCCGGCGCCAACAGCGTCGACCCGCACACGCCGGGCGCCAACCGCGGCTCTTATGAGGTGGCCTGGAATTGTTACGATCGCCTGCTGTCGCTGCAGATTGAAAAGGACGAGAACGGCGTCGACCATGCCAACGCCACCAAGCCTGCCCCCGAGCTCGCCGAAGAATGGGATGACAGCGGCCACTCCGTCACGTTCAAGCTGCGGCGGAACGCCACGTTTCACGACGGCACGCCGGTCACGGCGCAGGACGTCAAATGGTCGCTCGATCGCGCGATCGCAGCGGGCGGCAATCCCAAGTTCCAGTTGAGCACCGGGTCGCTCACAAGTCCGGAACAGTCCGTCGTCGTCGACGACCATACGTTCCGCATCGACTACGATCGCTTCGACCGTCAGTTGCTGCCGAATCTCGCCTTCAGCGTCCCTAACATTCTCAATTCCGAGCTCATCAAGAAAAACGCGACGGCAAGCGATCCCTGGGGCTTGGATTGGTCCAAAACCAATCTGGCCGGCGGCGGCGCCTACAAGATCGTCAGTCAGACGCCGGATACGATCAGCTATGTGCGTTTCGACAATTGGAAGTCCGGCTCGCTGCCGAAAATGGAGCGCGTGGTCTGGCGTGTCGTGCCGTCCGCGTCGACGCGGCGCGCGCTGCTCGAGCGCGGCGACGTCGATGTCTCGAACGAATTTCCGCCCAAGGACATCGTCGAGATGAAGCAGGAAGGCAAAGTCAATGTCGTCGCAACGCCGATCGACAATGCCGTGCAGTTCGTCGTCATGAACGAGAAAATGAAGCCCTTCGACGACGTCCGGGTTCGCCGCGCCATCGCTTATGCGATCCCCTATCAGAAGATCATGGACGTGGCGCTTTACAACCAGGCTCGCCCGCTGTTCGGCGGATCGGAAGAGGTCAAGGACGCGACATGGCCGCAGCGCTCGCCCTACGATACCGACTTGGCGAAAGCGAAAGCACTGCTTGACGAAGCCGGCTTGGCCGAAGGATTCGAGACCACCTTCTCGTTCGACGCCGGCAGCGCCGGCATTCTCGAACCGATGAGCGTGCTGATTCAGGAAAGCCTGGGCCGGATCGGCGTCAAGGTGACGCTCGACAAGATTCCCGGGGCCAATTGGCGCTCCAGCTTTACCAGCAGGAAATTGCCGTTCCTCACCAATCTTTTCGCCGGTTGGCTCAATTATCCCAATTATTATTTCGAGATGGCGCTCGGCAAGACCTCGATCTTCAATTCCGGCGATTACGACAACACATCGATGATGGCGATGGTTCACGATTCGCGTTTCGAGCGCGATTCCGCGAAATACGACGAGACCGTCAAAAAGTTTATCAAGATCGCATTCGACGACGTCGCCAACGTCCCAGTCTATCAACCATATAGTTATGTCGCCATGCAAAAGCGGATCAGCGGCTACCGCTACTGGTTTCACCGGCAGATGGATTATCGGACTTTGGTGAAGCAAGCATAACGTAGGGGCGGGGTTTAAATCCGCCCCTACGACGAACGCGCATTGCTCCAATCATTGCCTGCACCGCGATTTACCGCTACACGCCGTCGTGCGGAACGAAAACGGCGGATTACGCTTCGCTAGTCCGCCTACGCGCGAGGCTCACGGTCCAAGCGCAAAATACGGGAGGCCCCATGGCGTTTTCGAGCTGGCGCGGCACCGTCGGCATCGTGCGGCCGACGCTGCGCACCGGCGGATTTGAGGATTTGGTCCGCATGCTGCCGGACGGCATCGGCGTCATCCCGCTCATCCTCAACGTGCGCCGCGGCGCGGTCGAGGAATTCAAGTCGGCGATCGCCGGTTACGAGGAGAAGGTCGCCGAGCTTGCCGAGGCTGGCGTCGATGTCATCAACCCGTCGGGCGCCCCGCCCTTCATGGTGCTCGGCTACGACAACGAGCAGGCGCTGATCCGGCAGTGGCAGGACAAGTACGGCACGCGCATCTTCACCTCCGGCACCAGCCATATCGACGCCATGCGCGCGCTGAAGGTGCGCCGGTTCATCGGCGCCACCTATTTCCGCGGCGACATCAACCGCATCTATGCGAAATATTTCAACGACGCCGGCTTCGACTGCCTCACCATGGCGGGGATGGACGTCGATTTCGACAAGGCGCAGGAACTGTTGAGCTTCGAGGTCTATCGCTTCGTCAAAGCCGAGTTCCTGTCGCACCGCGGCGCCGAGGCGATCTACATGCTCGGCCCCGCCTGGCGCACGCTCGACATCGTCGAAATGCTGGAGCAGGACCTCGGCGTTCCGGTGGTCCACGCCATCCCGGCGCAGTGTTGGGACATTCAGCGCCATCTCAACGTGCGCCAGCCGGTTGAGGGTTTTGGCCGCCTGATGGCGGAAATGCCCGACGGACCGACCATGGCAGTGACGCGAACGGTGCGCGGCCGCAAAGTAGACGGGAAGAGGAAGAAATAATGCCATGGCGGCTCATGCTGATTGGCCTCGCGGCGATCGTCGTGCCACTCGCGCCGTTGCGCGCCGAGAACTTCTATCAGGGCAAGCAGATCACCATCGTCGTCGGCTTCAGCGCCGGCGGCACCTATGACGCGACGGCGCGGCTGTTTGCGCGCTTTCTCGGCAAGCATCTTGCCGGCAATCCGACCGTCATCGTGCGCAACCAGCCCGGCGCCGGCAGCCTGGTGGCGACCACCAACCTCTTCAACACCGCGCCGCGCGACGGCACGACGCTCGGCGTCATCGGCGGCGGCACGGTGCTCGAGCCGCTGCTCGGCAATCCGCAGGCGAAATACGACGCACGGCAATTTGCCTGGATCGGCGGCCGCTCACGCGACAATTTCCTCTGCGTCGTCTGGCATACGGTGCCGGTCAACACCATCGCGGACGTGATGGAGCGGCAAACCGTGGTCGGCGCTACCGGACCCGGTTCGCGCACCGTCACTTATCCGCAAGCGCTCAACGACCTTGCCGGCACCAAATTCAAGATCGTTTCCGGCTATCCCGGCGGCAATGAGATCACGCTGGCGCTCGAAAAGGGCGAGGTCGAAGGCTACTGCGGCTGGGCCATCGGCAGCATCAGGCAGCGGGCGCCGCAATGGCTCAAGGACGGCACGCTGAAAGTGCTGGCCCAATTCACCCTCGGCAAACCCGATCTGCCCGATATTCCGCTCGCAGCCGCGTTGCCCAAATCGCCGGAAGGCCGCCAAGCGATTGAAATGCTGTCACTCGATTCCATCCTCGCCTGGCCGCTGATGGCGCCGCCGGGCCTTCCGGCCGAGCGGGTCAACGAGTTGCGAGCGGCTTTCGACGCCATGATGGCCGATCCCGAACTTCGCAGCGCCGCCGCGCAGCAGAACCTCGACGTCGGTCCGGTGCAAGGCGGCGAGATGCAGTCGCTGATCGCGCGGCTCTATGACGCTCCCGCATCGGTGGTCGACCTCGTGCGCAGGATCAACGCCGCACAGTAAGCTGTCATCTTTCAAAGACATTGCTGTAATATCGGCTGCGACAAGCAAGGAGCAATGACGTGCTGGCGCCTACCGCATCGATGAAAGATCGCATTGCCATGTACAATGACAATGCACTCAAGATCGGCCTGTTCGGCGCCAACTGCTCGTCGGGCCGATCCGCTACGACGGTGCCGGAGCGCTGGTCGGCGAGTTGGCCGGATTGCCTCGCGCTCGCCCGCCTCGGCGATGCAGCAGGCATCGACTTCATGTTGCCGATCGCACGCTGGAAGGGCTACGGCGGCGAAACCGATTTTCACGGCCGCACACTGGAGACGATCACCTGGGCGGTCGGGCTCCTCGGCGCGACCAAGCACATGACCGTGTTCGGCACCGTCCACGCGCCGCTGTTCCATCCGCTGATTGCCGCCAAGGAATTCGTCACTGCCGACCACATCGGCGAAGGCCGCGTCGGCGTCAACATCGTGGTCGGCTGGAACGAGGGCGAATTCGACATGTTTGGCGTCAAGCAGCGCGATCACGATGCGCGCTACGACTATGCGCAGGAATGGGTCGACGTCGTCATGCAGGCGTGGACGCGCGACGGCACCTTCGATTACGACGGCAAATTCCTTCAGCTCAAGGCCGCGCGCGCCTATCCCAAGCCGTTTGGCGACACGCGGCCGCTGATGATGAACGCCGGATCCTCCGGCGCCGGGCAGGCTTTCGCCCTGCGCAATTGCGACGCATTTTTCGTCGCGACCGCCGGATCACGCACCTCGCTCGCGGGCAACGCCACCAAGGTGAATGAGGCCAAGAGCGCCGCCCGCGAGCTCGGCCGCGACATCGAGATCTTCACCGTCGGTCAGGTATTCTGCCGCCCGACGCAGAAGGAAGCCGAGGACTACTACCACTACGTCAATATCGATCACGCCGACTGGGGCGCCATCGACGGCATGCTGAAGAACCGCAACATCACGCCGCAGAACAATTCGGCGGAAGAGTACGAAACCAAGCGCCGCTATTTCGCCGCCAACGCGGTGGGCGGCTATCCGTTCATCGGCACGCCCGACCGCGTCGCCGAGGAACTCGAAATCATCAGCAAGGCCGGCGTGCGCGGCATCGGGCTTTCATTCACGAACTTCCTCGACGAGGTGCCTTACTTCTGCGACGAAGTTTTGCCGCGTCTGGAACGCCGGGGCGTGCGTGCGAGGCACTAAACCGACGATACGTTACTGCATCAACCGTGCAGCTTCCTGCTCCGTCGGTAGCCGTCCGCCGGGCGTCAATTCGTTGACGAGTTGCGGCAAGTGCTGGCTCAGCGCCGATAGCACTTCGTCCCGCGTCAGGCCGGAATGCGCCATCAGCGTTTTGACCTGATCGGTATCGAGCACCTTCTCGAGCACGTCCGGCGTGATCGGATTGTTCGGTCCGGTACCGACCCAGGAACTAGCGGTATTGCCCTGCCCGGCCTGCTGGAATTGCTTGAGCAAATCGTTCAGGCCTCCGCTCAGAATGCTCCCCGCCGCACCACCTGCAAGCAGGCCGCCCAACCCGCCCTTGAGAAGGTCGCCGATACCGCCGGCACTTGCAGTCTGACCGGCCGGAATTGCACCGCCGGGCGCCGGCGCCACCGAACTTGTGCTCGATTGGCCGGTGAAACTTTTCAATGCTTTGTAGGCGAGCAAGCCGAGCACGGCCATCGTCACGGGCGACATGCCGCCGCTGCTGCTCCCGCTCGCTCCGCCGCGCGCACCACGCGGTCCGTTCTGCATTCCGTTGAGAACGTCCATAAGGCCCATATTTGCCTCCCTTTGAGTCCATTGCCGAGGCGGTCATCCGCCGCGACCCAAAATTGTCTGAAGATGAATGGTCAAAATGAGATTGCACGGCGATGGCGGAAGTATGTCAATTGCAGCCCAAATCCTATGCGCTTGCGGCGCAAAGAAAAAATGCTCGTCGAAATTCTCCGGGAAGCCACCGCAAATCCAATATCAAAAACCCAACATTCAAATAGGCTCGACTGCCTAGACAGGCGTTACGCGCTGCCGCAGGATGCCGGAGTGGGGAAGATGCATATGGCATCACCCCTCAGGGAGGAAATCATGGGCAAGTGGAGACGCCGACGAGGCGCGCCATCGCTCGATGACGTCGCCGGCAACGGCCTGATCAATCGAAGAGCATTACTTGGACACGGGTTCGCTGTCGCGGGCGCCGCGAGCGCCGCCGGCTTGACTGGCGCCGCCGCCGAACCCCTCATCGATCAACCGTGGACATTACAATTTGGCGGTATTACGCCGCCGGTGCAGACGCCCTCGCCGTTCGAAAAAAACGTCGTGCGTACCTTGAGCAATCCGAACGGCGAATTTCGCAATTCGCATGCGCGCACGCCGCACCAACTGCTCGGCGGCACGGTGACGCCGAGCAGCCTGCACTTCTCGATCAATCACTGCGGTATCCCGAACATCGACCCGGCGCAGCACAAGCTGGTCATCCACGGCATGGTGAAACAGCCGCTGGAATTCACGCTGGAAACGCTGTCGCGTTATCCGCTGGTCTCGCGGATGGCGTTCGTGGAGTGCGCCGGCAATTCCGCGCCAATGTTCTCCAACGAGCCCTTGCAGGTGTCGGTGCAGGCGCTGCACGGCCTGGCGTCAAACTCAGAATGGTCCGGGGTGCCGCTCTCGACCCTGCTCGACGAGGCCGGGATCGACCCGACGGCGAAATGGCTCGTTGCCGAGGGCGCCGACGGCCAGATGCTCGACCGCAGCGTGCCTGTGAAGAAAGCCTACGACGACGCACTGGTCGCGATCTACCAGAACGGCGAGCACCTGATGCCGGGCAACGGCTATCCGATGCGGCTGTTGCTGCCGGGCTACCAGGGCAACATGAACGTCAAGTTCCTGCACCGCATCAAGGTCATCGATCAGCCCGCCTACACCTATTTCGAGACCAAGAACTACTCGCAGATCCTGCCGGGCGGCAAAACGTGGCGCTTCCACTTCGTCATGGAGGTGAAGAGCTTCATCACCCATCCGTCGTTCGGACTGAGCCTCAAGGAGCCTGGCCTCTACGCCATCTCCGGCGTCGCCTATTCGGGCACCGGACGAATTTCCAAGGTCATGGTCTCGGCCGACGGCGGCAAGAGCTGGGGCGAGGCCGCACTGCAGGGCCCGATCCACGAGAAGGCGTTCACGCGCTTTGTCATGCCGTGGCGCTGGGACGGCCAACCCGCGGTGCTGCAGAGCCGAGCCTATGACGACGGCGGCAACGTGCAGCCGCTGCGCGCGGAGTTCGTTGCTAAGCGAGGCGAGACCAGAAAGCCCCTGACCACGCCGCTGGCCTTCCCGAACCAGCACTACAACAGCATCACCAGCTGGGCCGTCGACAGCAAAGGGGAGATCAAACATGTCTATGCATAAGACGCTCGCTGCTCTCGCGCTTGCGCTGTCGTTCGGCACCGCGCCGGCATTCGCTCAGGGCTCCGGTCTCGGCAAGCCGATCTCGGAGGCCGACATCAAGCACTGGGACATCACGATATTGCCCGACGGCACCAACCTGCCGCCCGGCAGCGGGACGCCGGTTGAAGGCGCGAAAATCTACGCCGAGAAATGCTCGGCCTGCCATGGCGATGCCGGCAAAGGCGGCGTATTTCCCGCTTATCCGGCACTGGTCGGCGGCGCACCGCTGACCAACGGCATTGATACGGTCAAGACGATCGCCAATTATTATGCCTACGCAACGACCGTCTTCGACTATATCCGGCGCGGCATGCCCTACAACGCGCCGCGTTCGCTGGACGACCATGAAGTCTACGCGCTGACGGCCTACATTCTTTCGCTCAACAAACTGATCGGCGAAAACGACGTCATGGACGCCAAGACCCTGCCGCAGGTGAAAATGCCGAACCGCGACAACTTCATCATGCCTTATCCGGACCGGATTTAACGACTCTCTTCCTCGCCGGATCGGGTAACCCCAGCCTCACGAAGGCGCGACTGCCAGCCAGTCGCGCATCATGCGGCAATGAACCTCGGTGCAGGTCGAAACGGTCTGCGCAATCATGGATGACCACGACGGAATGGCAGGCGTCGGACCGGAATCGATGGCAGCGTATATTCAAGGCCGCAACGTTAATCTCACCTTCCGGCCGCCGAACCGGGCGCCGGTTCGCGCGTTGAACGACTTTGACATCGATGTCGAGGAGAGCGAATTCCTTTCGATCGTCGGACCGTCCGGATGCGGCAAAAGCACGTTTCTGAATATCCTGCTCGGCCTGATCAAGCCGGACTCCGGCGACATCCTGATGCACGGCAAGCGAATCGCCGGTCCCGGCACCGACCGCGCGATGGTGTTCCAGGAATTCGGCCTGCTGCCGTGGCGAACGGTCAGAAACAATATCGAGCTCGGGCTCGAATTGAAAAAGGTGCGGCGCGACAAACGCCGCTCCGTCGCCGATCGGCTGATCGCGTTGGTCGGCCTTTCCGGCTTCGAAAGTCATTATCCGCACGAACTATCGGGCGGCATGAAACAGCGCGTCGGCCTGGCGCGCGCGCTCGCAACCGATCCCGACGTTCTGCTGATGGATGAGCCGTTCGCCGCGCTTGACGCGCAAACGCGCGATCTGATGCAGGTCGAGTTGCTGCGCGTCTGGCGCGAAGCACGCAAGACCGTACTTTTCGTGACCCACCAGATCGACGAGGCCATCTACCTCTCCGATCGCGTCATGGTGATGAGCAAGCGCCCCGGACGCGCCAAAAAGATATTCGCGATCAAACTGCCCCGGCCGCGGGACTACGAAATGCGGGTGACCGCAGAGTTTAACGACCTCAAGCTCGAAATCTGGAATACGCTCAAGGACGAAATCTCGGCATAGGCGATGGCAAAGGAATTCGCATATCGCGCGTCATTCGCGCAGCAGCATCGCAAAGTCCTGCTCGGCACGCTGGCGGTGGTGCTGTTCCTCGCCGCTTGGCAGGCCATCTTCCTCGTCGTTCCGTTCGATCCTTTGTTCATCAGCAAGCCGAGTTTGATTGCGGCGGGCTTTGTGGACCTGGTCCAGAGCGGCGAACTGGTTCACGACCTCGCCGTCAGCGCGGCTCCGTTCTTCTGCGGCCTGATCGCTGCCGCCGTCATCGGCGTCCCGCTCGGCATCGTGATGGGCTGGCGCGCGCGCGTGGGCTACGCCCTCGATCCGCTCATGACCGTGTTTTATGCGAGTCCCCTGGTCGCGCTGGCTCCGCTGCTGGTGATCTTCTTCGGTGTCGGCCTGTGGGGCAAGACGATCATCGTCTTCTTCCTGTCGGTGTTTCCGTTCATCTTCAATGCCTATGCCGGCGTACACGCGGTCGACCGCCTGTTGATCAGCGTGGTGCGCTCGCTGGGCGGCGGCGAATGGGACCTCTACCGCACTGTGATCTTTCCGAGCGTGCTCCCCTACGTCGTGGCCGGGGCCCGTATCGCGATCGGTCGGGCGCTGATCGCGGTGCTGGTCGGCGAGTTTTTCGCCGCCTCGGAAGGAATCGGCTATGCAATATCCCGGCTCGGGGACTTGTTTGCGCTCGACCAGATGTTTGGCTGCATCCTCACCGTAATGGTGATCGCGGTGGTGCTGACCGAAGGCATTCGCTGGGGGGAACGCACCGCGTTTCCGTGGCGCGTGGGGCGTTGAGCCATGAATCTGGAGCACAGGCGCGCGGGGCATAATTGCCGATGACCGAGATTCAGGCCCTGAAACAGGATTTCGCCGGCGCCATGCCGGCCGACACGCGCGATATACCGGTCAAACGCTTGTGGCAACGCTTCGAGCCGATCGCACTCGGCACCGGCACGATCGTCATTCTGCTGCTGGTCTGGGAATTCCTGCCGCGCATCATCCCGATGAAGGAAGGCACCAAGCTCTTCTTCACCGTGCCGAGCCAGATCGCCGGCACCCTGTGGGACATGTTTGCGACCGGCTCGATCTGGCAGCCGCTCGGCGTCAGCGCCGCCGCGTTCACGGTCGGCCTGCTGCTGGCGGTTGCGGCCGGTCTGCCGCTCGGCGTCCTGTTGGGGCGTTCCGCCACGCTCAACGCGATGTTCGACCCCTTCATTACCGCCTTTAATGCCACGCCGCGCCTGGTGTTCCTGCCGTTACTGATGCTGTGGTTCGGCATCGGCTTATGGTCGAAAGTCGCCATCGTTTTCCTGGGAGCCTTATTCCCGATCCTGATCAATACATATGAAGGCGTGCGTAATGCCGATAAGGTTTTGATCAACGTCGTGCGCTCGTTCGGCGCCACGGAATGGGATATCGCACGTTTGGTGGTGGTGCCCAACTCACTGCCGTTCATCGTGGTCGGACTGAGGCTGGCGATTGGGCGCGCCGTCCTTGGCGTCGTTGTTGCCGAGTTCTTCGGCTCGCAGGACGGCCTTGGCGTCGTCATGGTCCGCGCCGCAAGTCAGTTCAAAGTCGACGTCGTGTTCGCCGGCTTGATCGTATTCGCGGCGCTGTCGCTGATCATGACCGCGCTGGTCAAACTGCTCGAAGACCGCATGAGCCGCTGGCGACCGGAACACGTCAACGCGAATTGACGCGCTCCGTCACGGTCTGCCGACGCGCATCAATTCGTCTTCGTCGGCGTATCGAGCTTGGTCGGAACGTAACCCATTTCCTTCAGCGTCGGATCGAGCAGATTGCGCGCCAAATACTGCTCCGGATCCGGCAACGGTTTGTCTTCAGGCCATTGCCGCGCCGCAATCATCGTGAGACGGCGTGACTCGAAGATTTCACGGAACAAGTCCTTGGGAACCTCGGCGCCGAAGGCGTCATGCAACTGATCCCAGATGACACCTGCTTCCTGATCAGTCTTGATGCCGAGTTGGTGTTCGAGCACCTTGATCGAGCCGGCCTTGTTGTCGCGGAAGTACATCACCGCCTTGGCAATGGCACGGTCGATCTTCTTGACGGTTTCCGGGTTCTTCTCGACGAAGGCCTGCGAGCACCAGATCGTGCCTCCGGCTCTCGGGATGTAATCGCCGGTGCGCAACAATACCTTCAATCCAGAATTCATGGCGACCGAGGCAAGAGGCACCGAAAGCGATGCGCCCTGAATATCGCCGTTGATCATGGCGGCGATGCGTTCCGCCTCGCCTTGGAACGAGATGACCTTGTAATCCTTGCCGGCGTCCATTTTGAAGAAGCGATGCAGCACGGCCTGCGCCTCGTCGTAGTCGGCACCGCCAGGCCGGCCGAGGCCCAGCGTCTTGCCTTCCAGGTCCGCGGCCTTGTTGATCTCCTGGCGAGTCGTAATCGTCCACTGCGACTTCAGCGATTCACCAACGATATACATGATCTTTGCACCGCTGAGGGCCGCCTGCGCGCCGCCCGATGGGATCGGCGCGCAATCGAGGCTGCCGGCGAGCACCGCGGTCACCTGAGCTCTTGGCTGTAATTCGACGAGGCTGGCGTCGAGACCCTCTGCCTTGAAGAAGCCCTCGTCCATGGCAACGTAGGTCGGGATGTGAAAGCCGTCGCCGCCGATCACCTTGCCGATCGTGACTTTAGTCTGCTGGGCTTGCGCATCGGATACAAACGGAAAGGCCAGCACGAAAGCGGCAACGGACGTAACAAGCAGGCGGTGCATGCGCATGGAAACATTCCTCCCTATTAGCCCGTCAAAAAGCGGTCGCGGGTTGAGACCTTTGCGCCAGTGAACTCAACGCATTGTTCGCGTCAATTGCGAATAGTGCCGCAAGCCGGCCTGCGGCCCCTCCTCGCCCCGTCCAATCCGGTGTAGCTTCGATAGATATGATCCAAACCGTAGGCTTCGAGGCAGCTTAACGGGGAACGGGGAGAACGTCGATGCGGCGGCACCATCTCGCTACCATTATCGCCACACTCGGCGTGCTGATCGCGGTTGCCGGCTCCTCCGCCTGGCCGCAGAGCGAGCGCACCATCAAGCTGATCCTTCCGTTCGCACCGGGCGGTCCGGCTTATGCGCTCGCGCGCGTGCTGGCGGAAGAGATCGGCGCAACAGGCGGCCCCGCGGTCGTGATCGAAAACCGGCCCGGCGCCGGCACCGAGATCGGCACCGAATATGTCGCGCGTTCCGTGCCCGACGGCGCTACCATCGGCATGATATCGAATTCGCTCGTCGTGCTGCCGCTTCTGCGCAAGGTGAACTACGATCCGTTCGCCGATTTTGCGCCGATCTGCGAGCTTGCGACCTTCCCGCCGATCATCGTCGTCAATCCAGATTCGCCCTATCACACGCTGGCCGATCTCATCAGCGCGGCGCGCGCAAAGCCCGGCACGGTGACCATGGCGAGCAACGGGCCCGGCACCTCGTCGCAGATCGCCGTGGAAATGCTTAAGCGTGCCGCCAAGATCGACATGACCTTCGTCCCCTTCCCGGGCTACACGCCGGCCATCGCCGCCGTGCTCGGCAATCACGTGACCGCGGCGCTCGCGGACTATGCAGAGCTGCACGCCCAGATCGAGACCGGCAAGCTGCGCGCGCTCGCGACCACCATGGCAAGACATATCGGCACGATGCCGGATCTGCCGACCGTCGCCGAATCCGGCTACAAGGGTTTCGAAGCGGAGTTCTTCGGCGCGCTGGTAGCACCCGCAAAGACGCCGGCGGCGACAGTTTCGCAACTCATCGAGCTTTTCACCAATGCGATGAAGCCGCCGGAGATCAAAGCCAAGCTCGAAACGCTCGGGCTGTTCCCCGCGAACGCCTGCGGCGCCGATTTCGCAGCGATCCTTCACAAACAATATGATGACTACGGGAAGATCATTCGCGACGCGAAGATCAAGCTGGAATGAGCGCTGTCGACTATTGCTGCAACGGGTTCACACTTATCATGGCAACGGCAAATATGTTGACACTCGTCTTGAGGTGCGAGCCATAGATCCCGCCAACAGTGTCAGACCGCGTATGGCCGCAGATTGCGTTCGATGCGCGGCAGGATCGGCGTCTCGCCGTATTCGAATGTCCTGGCGGTGATCTGCTCGTACATCTGGATGTAGCGGCGCGATAATTCTTCGACGAGGCCGCGCGGCGCCTCTGGCAATGTCGCATCCTTGTACGGGTCGCAGTGCTCGATGAACCACAACCGCAGGAACTCCTTGTCGAAGGAATGAGGCTCCTGCCCTGCCGCCAGCCGCGTTGCGTAAGATTCGTGCTGCCAGTAGCGTGACGAGTCCGGCGTATGAATTTCGTCGATCAGCACGAGACCGCCGTTCTCGTCGGTACCGAACTCATACTTGGTGTCGACCAGAATGAGGCCGTTTCGCGCGGCGACCATCTGTCCGCGCGCAAAAAGCTTCAGCGCGGTCTCCTTGACACGGTCGAACAATCCTCGCGTGACAAAACCTTCGGCAATCATCTGTTCGGGCGAAATCGTGCGGTCGTGGAGCGCCTCCTTGGTGGTCGGATCGAATACCGGCTGCGGCAGCCGCTCGTTCTTCTTCATGCCATCAGGCAAGACCACACCACCGAACTCCCGCTCGCCTTTGGCGTATCTGGTCCAGATCGCGGTGTCGGTGACGCCGGTGAGATAGCCGCGCACTACCGCCTCAATCGGCACCAGGGTGCACTTGCGTGCGACCGTCACATTCGGATCGGGGACGGCAAGCACATGGTTCGGTACGATATCCTTGGTCCGCTCGAACCACCAGGCGCTTATTTGATTGAGAACCTGTCCCTTCCACGGAATGTGCGCGACGATTCGGTCGAATGACGAATGCCGATCGGTCGTGACCAGGACGAGCCGGTCGCCTTGCTCGTAAATGTCCCGCACCTTCCCCGATTTCTTCGACCCGAGAAAATCGAAGCGGGATTCCTTCAAAATGTCCATATCAGTTGCTGAACGGCCGAGGGCGGTGCCATCCGCCCTCTTCAGGTCAAACCTCGCGTATTTCGCGGCCGCAAAGAGTATGCCGCTCCAGCACCTAGTCCGGCTGGATGCCAGCGTCCTTGACCATCTTGCCCCATACGCCAAGCTGAACCTTGATGAAATCGCCGAATTCTGCGGGTGTACTGGAAAACCCCTCGAAGCCGACATTCTTGAATTTCGCCTGGGTTTCCGGGGAATCGATGATTTTGCGCAACGCACCGTTGAGCTTGGCCACGACTTCCGGAGGTGTGCCTGCCGGCGCGACAAGACCGGCCCATGCGTCGAGATTGAAGCCCTTCACTCCGGCCTCGTCCATCGTCGGCAGATCGGGAAACAGCGAACTGCGCTTGATACGCGTCGTTGCAAGGGCGCGCAGCGCGCCGGCTTTGACATGCGGTATGGCCGTCGTGAAATCGGCGAACATCATCGAGACGCGGCCGGCGATAATGTCTTCCAGCGCCGGCGGCGTGCTCTTGTAGGGCACGTGCAGCATGCTGATTTCTGCCCATTTCGCCAGCGTGTCACCCGCGACGATGCCGGCGGTGTTGCCGCTGGCGAATGACAGTGTGCCGGGATTGGCCTTGGCATAAGTGACCAGTTCCTTCACTGAATGGATCGGCAGCTTAGGGTTGACCACTAGCATCAGCGTAAAGCTGCCGACGCGCGTCACCGGCACAAAATCCTTCACCGGATCGTAGTTCACGTCCTTGTGCAGAAATGGATCGGCGGAAAGCGGCGAGTTCGTCGCCATCAAGAGTGAATAGCCGTCCGCCGCCTGATGATGGACGTAGAGCGCGGCCAGTGCCCCGTCCGCGCCCGGCCGGTCCTCGACAACGATAGGCTGCCCGAGCGCGGGACCGAGTTGGTCGGCAATGATGCGGCAAATCGTGTCGCTGGCGCTGCCAGGACCGAACACGGCAGTGATGGTGATCGGGCGCGTTGGATAATCGTCGGCGCGAAGCGCGGCACTGAACAACGCGGCCCCGCCGGCCACAATGATGAGAAGCAGCTTTTTCATGCGTCGTTCCTCCCTAGTTCGCAGATTTTGTTTGGCGACGGGTCGTTCCTGCGTCGACGCCCGCCTTTCAACCGAGGATAGCACACTCACGCGCCCCGTCAGGCGTTGCGGCGCGATTGCAGCCTCACCGGGCTGCGGCTTTCAGCCCCAGGAGCTTGGCGATAACCGCAAGCTTGTCGCGCTGCGCCTGAACGGCGGTCGCGAAATCGGCCGACCCGCGAATATCCATGATCGTGCCGATATCCGCGATCCGGGTGCTGATCACCGGATCGGCGGCGACCGCCTTGATGTCGGCGGCGATGCTGGCGCGCACCGCGTCCGATATGCCGCGCGGGCCGAAAATTCCGCCGATGCTTTCGAAAGTCAGCGCCGGGTAGCCGGCTTCGTCGGCAGTCGGGATGTCGGGCGCGGTCGGGGCGCGATGCCGTCCGGTCACGGCTAGCACCTTGATGCGGTCAGCCTTCATCAGCGGCTGCACCACCGCGAACGACGTGGCAAGGACTTGAATCCGCTGCTCGGCGAGGTCGTTCGGCGCCTGCATGATGTCGCGATAAGGCACTTTCGCGATGTCGAGGTTCAGACTCTTGATCCAGCCGAACAACGAGAAATCAGAAATTCCGTTGGCAGCGGCAGCGTTGAGCTTTCCCGGTTGCGCGCGGGCGACCTTCACGAGCTCATCGAGCGAGTTGATATGCATCGACGCCGGCGTCGATACCGCCAACACCACGTCCGAGATGCTCACAACCGGCACCAGGTCCCGAAGCTGGTCGTAAGGCACCGTATCATGATCGTAAGGATGCACCGTAAAGATGCCGGCGGGACCGAACCACAAAGTGTGGTTGTCGTTGGCGGTGATGAAAGCCTGGATCGACACGATGCCGTCGCCGCCGGGACGATTTTCCACCACCACCGGCTTGCCCCAGCGCGTCGACAGGCGATCGGCGAACAGCCTCGCGGTGATATCGGTGGCGCTTCCCGGGTTGAACGGCACGATGAAACGCACCGTGTGCGTCGGATAGCCTGGTTCTGCGGCCGACAGCAGCGGCGCTTGCGCGCCCATCGCCATGGCCGCGACGCAGAGCGCCTTCAACCAGTTCCTCAGTTTCGCCACCGCTTCCTCCCCTGGCGCCCGGTTTAACGTCAGGCGTCCAATTCCTTGAAGTAACGATAGATGCCCCATTGGCTGAACGGAATGCGTCGTTTCGAGGCAAGGTAGGCCTTGATGCGCGGACGCTTGGCGACGCGCTCTCGCAGCGCGATCAGGTGCGGCACCTTCTTTTCGAACCGCTTCATGCGTTTGGGAAACGCATAACGCAGCCCTTCGATGATCTCGAACAGCGACAGATCGACGTAGCTGAGCCTGCGGCCGACCATATATGAGCCGCCGTTGTTCACCAGAACGCGCTCGAAATAGCCCAGGAATTTCGGCACCCGGTAGCGCCAGAAATCCTGGGTGCGCCGCTTCGCCGCCGGGCGCTGCTCCTCGAAATAAAGCCAGCCGGACACCGGGTGATGGGTGTCGTGAATATGCGTGACCATGTCGGCAATGGTGAGTTGCAACTGATGCGCCCATAGCCGTCCCGCCTCGTCGCGCGGCGCGAGCCCGAGACGCGGCCCGAGATAGAACAGAATGAGCGCCGTCTGCGCGATGACGATCTTGCCGGCCTTGAGAAACGGCGGCGCATAAGGCGGGTGCCTGGCACGCTTGTCCTCGAGAATTTTCATCATCGCCGGCACGCCGCGCTTGCCGGCGCGGCGGGCGATGTCGACGTAATCGGCACCGCCTTCTTCGAGCGCAAGCCTGACGAATTCGCCGCGGCCCTGGATGCTCGGCCAGTAATAAAGTTCGTAACGCATGAACGGCTCCGCTACTTCGCGACCGGCGTTTTGTATTGCTCGTCGGTCACACGCTCCAGCCAATCGACGTGCTTGCCGTCGAGCGCTTCCTGGATGGCGATGTGCACCATATTGGTCGTCGGGCCGGCGCCGTGCCAGTGCTTCTCATTGGGCGGGAACCAGATGACATCACCGGCGCGAATTTCGCGGACTGGTCCGCCCCATGCCTGCACGAGGCCCTTGCCGGAAAGGACGCACAGCGTCTGCCCGAGCGGATGGGTATGCCAGTTGGTCCGCGCCCCAGGCTCGAAGCGCACGATGGATGAACGGATCCGCGCCGGTGCCGCTGCTTCGATGACCGGATCCTGCCAGACCGTACCGGTAAAATATTCGGCCGGCACGCGGCGCGACGGCGCCGAGCCACAAGCTTGAATGTCCATTCCTGTTTCCTCCACATTGCGGCCATGGGCCGGCCGTGCGGCAGTAAGATAATGGAAATCCTCGCGCGTTACCCTGACAATTGCGGGGATCATGTCTTGATCTCGCGCCCGCGGGCCGGGCGCGGTAGAATGAGCGTACAAGTGGCGTGCGGAGTATGGGATTGCGTAGTGTTCCAAGTCGCCCGCGCGAGATCGCGGCATTCATGGCCGATAGGGCCGTTGGCCGCGTGCTGGGTCTGCTGGCTGTCTTGGGCATCGGCCTGATGCTCGGCGCCTGCAGCAAATGCGACGTGCCGGTCTGGCAGCACAGCAGCACAGGAAGCACGCTCGACGCCTGCCACGACGGGCCGGCACCGCAATAACACAAATCCGCTTTGACCTTCGTGAAGGTGCGCTACTGCAGCAGCGGTGGGCGGAGAAGGATCGCACTGCATCTCAATTTGAAGTCTTGGAAGTGGGCTCGGATCCCGAGCGCGTGCCTCTCCTTCTCCAGGCCGCCCAACTATTGAAAATGCCGATGGCAACAAAGACGGCTGCGACCAACGCAGCCAGCGGATGCAAGCCGCGGAAAAGGTCCCACACGCCTGCTGCAACAAAAAGACACGTAAGCGCGGCCACGATTAAACCTAATTTTGTGTAGGATTTGGCGCGGCTGGAAGGCGCATCCATCATGAGCATGTCCGTGCTGGCCCACGCGGCAACATTGTTGATCCGACAATCAAGCCCTATACCTTATTCCACGGGGGCACCCTACCAGCCTTCGACCAAGGCCCTGTGACAGGTAAAGAGTATGTCGACGGACGCAGCGGAACGGCACTACCAAAGCCTTCGTTGGATTGTCCGCAAAACGCCGATGACCACATCGTCCTGCATGGCGCTCGGCTTTTCGGTGGCGCTTGTCATGGCGGCGGTGATGCTCGGCATTTTTGGCGTGGGCGACCGCGGAACCAGCATAGCGTTGCGGGCAACGGCGCGATGGTCCTTTTTGCTGTTTTGGCTCGCTTACGTGGGAGGCGCGCTCTCGGAATTGTTTGGGCGCACTTTTGCCGGACTGTCGCGCCACGGGCGCGACTTCGGACTGGCGTTTGCTTCGGCGCAACTGATCCATGTCGCCCTCGTGCTTTGGCTCGCCTATATGGGCGGGATCGGCGGCGCCATGCTTCTTTTCTGGGCCGGTATCCTTTGCACCTACCTCGTTGCGCTGTTCTCGTGGCCGCGGCTTTCTGACGCTCTCGGTCCGCGTTCGTGGCGGATAGTGCGCACGATTGCCGTTGAATACATCGCGCTGGTCTTCGCGACCGACTTTATTCTCGGACCGCTGCAGTCGAACGGGCTCGGCAGCTATCCTTTGACCTATGTGCCGTTTGCGGTGATGCTTATTGGCGGCGCCCTGCTGCGCGCCGCTGCATTCTGGCAGAGCCTGCCGCAAGCCGCGTGATCAACGTGCGTCAGGCTCGCTTGTCGCGCAGCGGCACGTCATCGTCAGCGTTCGCCGGCGTGTCCTTGTCCGGATGCAAATCCCGCCGTGATCGCAGATAGGGGTCGGCAAGTTCGCGCGGCGACATTCCGGCAAAGACCGGCCTGTTGCGGCCGGTCCACCACCTCCAGATTAGTCGGCCCAGCATTGCGACGAGCGAAAGCTGAAAGATGAGGCCCAGGAACGAGACCACACTGTTGAGCTGGCTGAACATCCCGTGTCCAAATAGCAGGCCGAGGAAGCCGGCGCCGAGAAAGCCCGCGGCAAACCCTCCCAGAAGACCCGGACGGTTGAACAAACCGCCCAGCGAGCCGCCCTGGATGGTCGCTTGATTGATCGCCGGGTGGTCTGTCGCCGCGGTCACGATCAGTGCGCTCGGCTGCGCCGGCGGCGAAATCAGAACACGGGGCCCACTCACGGCGAAGTTCAAACCGCCCTCAAGGCGGGCATCCGCGTCTTCCGGCCACAGCAGCAAAGTCGCAGCCAGCGCAGCAAATGCCGCAAACGATCGCAGCCATTGCATCGGCGAACGTATTCCTTCGACTTGGCCTCCACGCGCGACACCCGATTTTATTAGGCGCGCAGTGCGTATTCGTACGCGATGGCGATACGAGCAGACCTGTCGCAAAGCGTCGCACGCCCGCTTGTCGCACCCGACGTTTCCGCAGATCAGGGCTGCAAACACGCCGCGGTGCGCGGCGATTTAATCAAGCGGCTCGAGCTTGATGATCTCGGCGTCGTGATTGTTGCCCGCCCAGAAGGTCGGCGGATCGGTCGTGTCGTCCACAAAGACGCGGCGAATGTTGGTTGCCTTCGGCAACAAGTATTCGACGGAATGCCCCGTCCGTGGATCAAAGCGCAGCACCCGATCACTCGCCATTCCGCCGCTCCATAAGTCTCCGTTCTTGTCCATAAACGCATCATACGGATAAGTGTACGGCGTCGGCACATCCCACTCTTTGAACGATTCGGCCTTGGTGTCGAACATCGCGAGCTTGTTGGCGGCAAATTCGGCGAACCAGAGCCGACCTTGGGCGTCGAGCATGGTGCGGCGGGGACGCGATTTCGGCGTCGGTGTCGGGTAGATCGTGGACTCGCCGGTCTTGGCATCGACGCGCACCACGTTCTCGTCACCGAAGTCCATGAAGTAGAGATCGTTCCGGGCGTCGGCCGCCATGCCGTAAGGCCCGTGCTGATGACCGTTGCGCATGAGCTTGAACGGATTCATCAGCTCGTATTGGCCCGTGGCGATATCGAGCCGCATGATTTGCTGCTTGGCAACATCGTTGGTCCAGACCTTGCCGTCGGCCGCGTCGGCGCGCGGCATCACCATCGACTGCTGCATGGCATCACTGTCGAGATCGGCCGGCACCGGGAACACCTGAAACGTCTTCGTCTTCATGTCGAACTTGGCGAGGCCGGTCTGGAACATGAGGGCAAGCCAGAGGTTGTCGTCGGCGTCGGGCTCGAGATCGAGCGTGCCGGTCGGCGCGTTGGGCTTGCGGACGGGGATTGGATATTCGCGGATTGCTCCCGTTTTCGGGTCGAGCTCACCGAGGAAATTCTCAACGAAATCGGAATACCAGACATTGCCTTGCGCGTCGGTGCGCACGTCGTGGGGCGCGATGGTGGCGCGCGGCAGCGCGTATTCGGTGATGACGACTCGGGTGGCGCGGCCCTTGGGGCGGGGCAGCGTCTGCAATTCATAAGGCCAGCTCTGCTGCGAGGGGGGCGCGGATGACGCTGCGCCGCTGAGGTTGATGGTCGCCAGATAGGAAGCAAGCTTGCGTACCAGCTCGTCGTGCACGTCGCGCTCGGCGAGACGCGGCTGGATGCGGGCCTGCGTCGTGTTGTTGGCATATTGCGCCATGCGCTTGAGCACGGGAAACAATGCTTCGGCGGTGTAGGTGGAACGCACGATGCGCTCGAAGGTATGGCAGCTCATGCACTCGATCAGCGGCCGCTTCTGCTCGGCCGTGCCGGGCATGCTCATGAACCACTCGGTATTGGTGAGCTGCGCGGCGAGATCGGAGGTTCGGCGCAGTTTGATGGCGACTTCGGTCGGGGCTGGGCCGACCTCCACCGAACGCGGTCCGTCGAGCTCGTAGCCCACTGCGCGAACGCGCAGCGCGTAATCGCCGGGCACGAGACGCCCGTCGGGAAAGCGGAAGCGGCCATGCTCATCACTGACGACCGTGACGGTGATGGGAGAGCCGGCCTGTTGCGCGCTGACCAGCACGCCCTCCATCGCGCCTTCTTCGGCAGAACTCACCGCTCCTGTCAGCGCTTGTGCGCGGCAGACGCCTACCTGCGCCAAAGTGAGGAACAGCAAGCCCGCAACAGCGAGCGAAACGCGGGCTGGTCGCGAACGGATCCGGCTCAGTTTTTCTTCAGATAGCACTCGACCTCGATTGGATCTTTCGCGTCGCTCTGCGGGCGACGCACGATGTTGGCTTCTTTGTAACCGTCCTTGGCGCAGGAGATGGTGACGTCCTTCGGATCGACGTCCTTGCCGAAGCCGGGAATCTTGTAGACACCCATGATGTCGGTGCGCGTCACCAGTGCGCCGCGATCCTTCAGTTCGGCGGTCACCTTGGCGTCGGCCACACCTGGACCGTCGACTTCGCGCACGAAGCCGAAATAATTGGGGCCCTCGTCGGCGGACGTATCGTCATCATCGCCGAAGCCGACGCCGCCGGCTCGCAGCAGGCTTGGGGCGGCAAGGGTGAACGCGACGGCAAGACCAACCCGCAGCCAGGCACGATCGAACATCATGCAATTCCTCGCCAGACGAGCCCTACCCCAGAAACGTCCAAAGTTCGGCGCCGGACGTTTTGCGCCGGCGCACGCTGCAATCTATCCTGTCGGGCCACCGCAGAGAAGATGGTGGGCGCGCCGCCCGCGTCCGGTACGGCGCGGCTCAATCGGCGCGCATCGCCGGCTGATTTGCCGACGGAAGCGCTTGCCAGAACCAGCCGGACAGGAATTTGATGCAGCGCGCGCTGTAGGGCGCATTTTCGTTGCTGGGCGGACAGGCCGGCGTGTGCGAATCGCCTCGTGCCTGGACGTCAGGCGCCGCCTCGACCGGCGGTCGAACATTGTCAACGCCGCCGCCGATGAACGCGATGCAGGCGGCGTCGAAGGGAACGCTGTCCTTGTCGGGGCAAGCCGACGGCGCCACCGCCTCGGCCGCCGCCGGCGTTCCGATGAAGATGCGATGCTCGTGCTCGATCCAGAGCAGCCCGACCGCGACCGCGGCGACGACGGCGAGATCGAGCTTTGACAGCGTCATCGCGGGTCTCACTTGGCGGCGAGCACCCACCACGGCATCAGCGAATAGATAATGTAGGGGATCGCCAGGATCGGAAATATCCAGACCAGAGCAAGCGGAAGCTTTCTGCTGATCCGCTCCGGCAGCATCATGGCGATGATGCCTAATGCGGCCGCAATCAGAATGGTCGTCGCGGTCCAGCCGTACCAGAGCATGTTCGGCCCCTCTCCGCTGCGCGCCGCCTCATAGCCCCAAACCAGCCGCTCGGTCGCCGGATGGAACGTGATCAGCGGGTAGTTGAAATACTGGACCAGGCAGTAGACGACGGGACCGGTGATCGAAAACGTCGTGACGAAGGTCTTGAACTTGCTTGAAGCCGCCAGCGACGAGGGCGGTGTCGCGGCGCGCGGCGTGGTTGTCGTGGTCGTGCTCATGATGCGAATCCCCGGGCATTGTTGAGGACGTGGCCGACGATGAAAAGGAACCAGCACATGACGGCAAGCACGAGCGTCACGCCCTTGCGCGCGTTATCATATTCTGGGTTCTGCACGTTCTTCCAAAAATACCAGTAGGCCGGCAGCAGCACCAATCCCAATGTCGCCACGTGCTCCTTGAAATCGAAGAAGCCTCCGGTCTTGTAATATCCGGTTTGCTCCAGCGGGATGCGGATGTAGATGCGGTATTTGGTGTAGATGAAAGAGCCGACGATGAAAGTCAGCACCCACAGCACGCAGACGGCGGTGGCGTATCCGGCGGCCGGCACGGCGCGAAATCGCGTCACGATCCCGCCCGCCGCCCGATGCGCCGGCATCGCGACCGCGACGGCTTGATGAGTCAACGCACCGAGCAGACCCACGGCCAAGATCAGATGAACGAACAGCCAGATCGTCCAGAATGTATTGGTGGAAATCAGTCCCATCATTGCCGTTGCCTCCGTTCATCCTTGTTTTTGTTGATTTAAATCTTGCGTATTCGCAACCCATGTTCGAGCGTCGTGACGACAGCGTAGAGCGAACATGGCTTCGCATCAATTACCAACAATTCCAAAACGTAGCGGAACAATTGGAATCAATCTAATTTGCGCGGAGAGGCGCCATTTAATCGCACGCGACAGGATTCACAGCAACCCATTCGCCGCTGTTTTGCGTTCCGCCTGATCGGTCTTGCCGCTGACGTGAATCGCGCGAGCGCGTGGCCCGTGCCATCACGCCGCCAGCGTGTCTTTCACCGCCGCGACAAGCTGCTTGAGCGTGAAGGGTTTGGCCAGAAACGCGAACTGCCCGTCGGCGGGAAGATGCTTCTGGAACGCGTCCTCGGCGTAGCCGGAAACGAAGATGATCTTCAGGTCCGGATCGCTGCTGCGCAATTCGCGCAGCAGCGTCGGTCCGTCCATCTCCGGCATGACCACGTCCGACACGACGAGATCGACCTTGCGGGCGGTCCTTTTTAGAACGTCGATGGCCTCGACGCCGTTGCCGGCCTCCAGCACGGTATAGCCCCGCGAGGCGAGGCCGCGCGCGTTGAGCGCCCGCAGCCCTTCCTCATCCTCGACGAGGAGGATGGTGCCCTCGCCCGTGAGATCGGCGGCGGCGGCGCGCTTGACCTGGTCGGCCGCGGCCAGCGCGCCGGCGATCGCCGGAGCATCGGGCGCACCGGCCTCCGAGGTAGCGGCCTCCGCCGCGCTCATCACATGGCGCGGCAAGAAGATGCGGAAGATCGTGCCCTCGCGCTCGACGGAATCAACGTAAACGAACCCGCCGGTCTGCTTGATGATGCCATAGACCGTGGAGAGGCCGAGACCGGTGCCCTTGCCTACCTCCTTGGTGGAGAAGAAGGGCTCGAAAATCTTGTCGAGGATCGCGGCCGACATTCCGGTGCCGGTATCGCTCACCTCGACCAGCACATAGTCGGCCGCAGGCATGCCCTTGGTGTTGAAGCGCTCGCAGTCCTTCGCCAGCACGTTGCTGGTCCGCAAGGTCAGCTTGCCGCCCCCCGGCATGGCATCCCGGGCATTGACCGCGAGATTCACGATCACCTGCTCGAACTGCGAGATATCGACGCGGACCGGCCACAGATCGCGGCCGTGCACCACCTCAAGGCTGACCTTCTCGCCGATCAGGCGCCGCAGCAGCATGTTGAGATCGCTCAACACCTCGCCGAGATCGAGCACCTGCGGTCGCAGCGTCTGTTTGCGCGAGAACGCCAAGAGATGCCGCACCAGGCTCGCCGCCCGGTTGGCATTCTGCTTGATCTGCATGATGTCCTGGAACGACGGATCGGTCGGCTTGTGGGCGTTGAGCAAGAAATCCGTCGCCATCATGATGGCGGAGAGCACGTTGTTGAAATCGTGGGCGATGCCGCCGGCGAGCTGGCCGACGAGCTCCATCTTCTGCTGCTGCGTGACCTTGGTCTCGAGCTCGCGCTGTGCGGTGGTCTCGAGCACGTAGACGATCGCCGCTTCCTGGTCGCGCTCGGCCTCCTCGACCGCGGTGACGTAAAAACGGCCGAAGCGATCGCCGGCGCCGGCAAGGTTGGCATTGACCGGGGCGATGTCGGCCTTGCCCTGCGCGGCCTCGCGGATCGCGGCTTCGAGCGCCGGCCGGTCACGCTCGACAACAATCCCGCAGATCGAGCGGTCCTCGCCGTCGCGGCCCCGCACACCCTGGAACAGCCGCGCGAACAGGGGGTTGGTGCGGATGACGCGGCCGTCCTTGTCGATAGTCGCGATCGCCATCGGGGTGTGGTGGAAGAAGCGCATGAAGCGGATGTCGGCGGCGCGCTGCGGATCGGTGCCGTCGTCGCGCGCGCGATTGAGCACCAGGGTGCGCGAAGCGCCCGGCGTGCCGTCGGCACCGAAGGCAAGCCTGTGGAACAGGCGCACCGGCAGCGTCTTGCCGGTGCGGATGCGCAGATCGAGGTCGAGCACCTCGGTCTTGACCTCGCCGGGCGCGCCCTGGAGGGTCGTCAGCAGCGCCGCGCCGTCGCCGGACACCAGATCGGCCAGCTTCAGTCCGCGCGAGCCGACCTGGGCCAAATCCTGGTCGAGCCAATTCGCCAGCGTGGCATTGAGATAGACAACGTCGCCGTTAGCCGCGACGGAGAAGAACCCGGCGGGCGCATGATCGAGATAGTCGATGGCGTGCTGTAACTCCTGAAAGACGTTTTCCTGCCGCAGCCGCTCGCGCGTGACATCGGTCAGCGACCAGACGGTCAAACGGCCGTCGCGCTTGCCGGAGCCGAGTGGACGAATCTTGAAACGCAACCAGCGCGCCGGGCGGCCCTTGATGCCGGCAACACGCACCTCTTCCTGAAGGCGCTTACCCTCGCGCGCCGCCTTGAGCAGCCGGTATATGGCCTCGGAGGCATCGGCGTCGCCGATGAACACCCGCTCGACCGGCCGCATGTCGTTGACGTCGGACGCATCGATCAGATCGAGATAGGCGGCGTTGGCATAGACCACCCCGCCTTCGGGATCAGTGACCACCACGCCGTCGAAAGCACCGTCCACCACCGACCGGAGCAGCGGACTGCCGGCGTCGCCGGCGCCGAGCCGCAGAATGCCGCAGGCGATAGCGAATAGCGAAAACACGCCAACGGTGGCGAGAACCGCAAGGAATATGAGAATGTAGGGCTCGGCATTGCTGCGGCCGACCATGACGATCGCGGTCGCGGCGGCGACCAGGGTGGCGGCGACGAGCAGCACCAGGATGACGCTGCCACCGCGCTCGACATTGGCGCTGCGGTCAACGGCCTTGCGCGCGGGATCGGCCTCCATCGCCCGTCCGACTTGCGTGAGCGTGTCCTGCGTCGTCATCGCCGTCCTGTCACCAGCCTGTCTTCACTGACTCGCGCCGCTGAATCGCGCAAGAGAATTTGCGCGCCGGCGTCCGATTAGTCCGCAAGATACTGTCATTTTGTCACCAGCCGGCGCATCCGCATCAGGTAGCCGATGATTTCAGCGACCGCCCTGTAGTGCTCCTGCGGAATTTCCTGGTCGACCTCCACGGTGCCGTGCAGCGCGCGTGCGAGCGGCGGATTTTCGACCACTGGGATGCCGTGCGCCTGCGCCACCTCTCGGATGCGGCGGGCGATCAGATCGACGCCCTTGGCTAGGCAGATCGGCGCATTCATACCGCGCTCGTACTTGAGCGCCACGGCGAAGTGGGTCGGGTTGGTGATGACGACGGAAGCCTTCGGCACCTGGGCCATCATGCGCTTGCGGGCCCGCGCCTGGCGCAACTGCCGCAACTTGCCTTTGACGATCGGATCGCCCTCGGTCTGGCGGAACTCCTCCTTCATTTCCCGCACCGACATTTTCTGGCGCTCGTACCACTGCCGGTACTGGAACAGGTAGTCGGCCGCCGCCACGACCGCCAGAATGGCGACGACCGTGCCAAGCATCCGCATGGCAACCGACTTGGTGACCGGCAGGATCGCGACCGGATCGGCGGCGACCAGGTTCGCCAAACGATACCGCTGCGGCCACAGCAACGCCACGATCACCGAGCCGAAGATCGCCAGCTTGACGAGACCCTTGGCGAAGTTGGCCAGCGCCTGCTTGGAAAACAGCCGTTGCAATCCCGCCGCGGGCGAAATCTTCGACAGATGCGGGATGATCGGCTCGATCGAAAACGCAAGCGGATGTTGAATCACCGTCCCGGCGAACGCCGCCAGCGCCAACAGGAAAAGCGGAATACCGAGCGCCGTGAGAGCATCGATGGCGAGCTTCCTGGCGAGACCGGCGACCGCGGGACCGTCGGTGGGTATTTCGGCGGCGTGCGCAATGACGCCGCGCAGACTCGTTTGAAGATCGGCCGCCATCGGCGAAGCAAACACCATCAGCACCATGGCACCGCCGGCGATCGTGAACCAGGTGCTGACCTCGATGCTTTTGACAACGTCGCCCCGCTTGATCGCTTCATCAAGGCGCTTGGGGGTCGGGTCTTCTGTGTGTTCGCTTTCGTCGCGCTCTTCGGCCATCGCGATCGCTCACGCGTGCGGGGCGAGTTCGTGCAGCACGCCGCCGACATAATCGAGGAACAAGCCCATCATCGTTCCCAGCACCAGCAGCAGAAACAAAAGCCCGATAAGGATCGAGGCGGGGAGCGCGACAAAAAAAACCTGCATCTGCGGCATCAGGCGTGACAGCACACCAAGCCCGATGTTGAAAAGCAGACCGAAGGCGAGAAACGGCGCCGAAAGCTGGATGCCGATGCGAAACGCCCCCGCTGCAGTCTTGGTGACGAGCGCCGCAACGTCGCCGACCGCGGGCACCTCTCCCGGCTCGAACAGATCGTAGCTCGAGTTGAGCGCGGCAATAACGAGGTGATGCATGTCGGTGGCGAAGAACAGCGTCAGGCCGAGCATGGTCAGGAAATTGCCGACGATCACACCCTGCTCGCCTTGCGTCGGATCGACCGCCGTGACGAAGCCGAGGCCGAGCTGCTGGGCAATGACCGAGCCCGCCACTTCAAGCGCCGAGATGGTGAGCCGCGCGGTAAGACCCAGCACCGCGCCGATCATGATCTCCTCGATCAGCATCACGATCGCGGGACCGAGCGCGGCGGTGTTGATCGGATAGGCATTGCGATGCAGCGGCAGCAGCACGGCGGCAAGCACAAGCGCCACGGTCAGCCGCAGCCGCGCCGACACGCTCTGCTCGCCGAGCCCGGGCAGCAGCATCGCCATCGTTCCGGTCCGCGCGAAGATCAGCAGGAAGGCCGCACCGAGCGCGGGAAGAAAGGATACGTCGATGTGCACCGCCGGACCCCGATCAGCCGTTGGCGATATGGGCGGCGAGGCGAAGGAAATTGCTGTGCAGCGCGTCCGCCATGAACGGCAGCGCAATCAGCATGGCGAGGAAAATGGCGAGGATTTTCGGAACGAAGACGAGGGTCGTTTCCTGGATTTGCGTGAGCGCCTGGACCAACGAGACGACAACGCCGACGACGAGCCCAACCAGCATCAACGGCGCCGACACGATGATCAGCGTCTCGATCGCGTCGCGCGCCACGTCCAGCACTTCCGGTCCCGTCATGCTCTCTCCTGGCTTAGATCGCGCGCCACTTCAGCAAGCCGTCAGATCGGCATTTTCAAGATGTCCTCGTAGGCCGCGATCACCTTGTCGCGCACCGAAACCATCGTCTGCACGGCGGTTTCGGTTTCCGCGACCGCGGTCACGACGTCGATCATGTTGGCCTTGCCGGTGGCCACGGCCTGGGCCTGCGCGTCGGATTTTTTTGCGGCTTCGGTTACCGCATTGACGACGTCCTTCAGGACGGAACTGAAGTTCGGCCCGCTTTCCGGCGACACCCCGGCGGCATTGCCGAGATTGGCCGTGTCCTGCCCCATGCGGGCGAGCGCGGCGTAGGCATTTGCGGCGGCTGCTGTCGGCGTCGGCATGTATCACCTAGCTCTTGAGAATATCGATGGTGCGTTGAAGCATCCGGCGCGTCGCCGTGACCACGTTGAGATTGGCCTCGTAGGACCGCTGCGCATCGCGCAGATCGGTCAATTCGACGAGCGGATTTACGTTCGGATATTTGACGTCGCCGTTGATGTCGGCGGCCGGGTTGCCGGGCTCGTGCTTGACGGTGAAGTCGGCCGCATCCGCCTGGACCCGGCCAAGCTTGACCAGGCGCGCGTCGAGTGAGCGATCAAGCTCGGAGGTGAAGGTCACGATCTTGCGACGGTAAGGATCGCCGCCGGGCGTCCGCGACACCGAATCGGAATTGGCGATGTTTTCGGAGATGATTTGCATGCGACCGACTTGCGCGCGCAACCCCGACGCCGCAATGGCCAGAGATTTCATGAAGTCCATCATCCAGGCACCCCGCCAAGTTTTCCCGCTCTCGCCTCCCCCAACGGGCGAAGGAAGGAAGAAGAAGTCATTTGCCGATCGCGAGCTTGATCAGCGCGAGACTGCGCGTGTAGATCGAGGTCACGGTCTCGAAATCCATCTGGTTGGACGCGACTTTCATCATCTCGTCCTCGTGGGTCACCGTATTGCCGCGTGGCCTAATCTGGAAACGACCGTGGGTATCCGAGGCAAAG